>WNFI01293649.1_pt1 | contig 54372 bp, 51 predicted proteins | sample 5400471 | NCBI WGS metagenome assembly WNFI01 (sample SAMN13153348, study PRJNA577476) | soil metagenome | isolation source: 100 cm saprolite on Douglas fir-dominated hillslope | place: USA:California | collected 2013-09-17
ACCCTGGACCATCAGGGCCAGGGGGAGCAAGGGCTTGGCGTCGCCGAACACGTAAGCGTTGAGTTTGAACTGCCGGCCGTACTCGGTCAGCGCCGGACCATAGGCGGTGGTATGACACTGCTGGCAGGGCATGCCTGTCTGCTGTGCAAAGCTGGGCACGGCGTGCGCCGGCGTGGCTGCAAGCCAGGCCGCCAGCAGCGTGAGCAATGCCAAGGCGCGCCGGAGCGGCGTTGACACCCATGCCTGATAGCCGCGTGGCTCAGCCAAAACTGATGGACGCATTCCCCTGTACCCCTCATCCCCGTTATCGATTCAAGCCTTCAGTAGCGGTTGCCAACTTAGCAATACAGTTAGTCCTTGGGGACGGGGGGAACTGCGCAAATCGGGGTGGGAAACACTGTAAAAAAAGTACTGTCTAATACGAAGGTACGCGCCATAAACAAACTGGAGCAGTGAGTACCGCGCGCCCGGTTTTGGGTTCAAGGACACGGGGAGGGCCCGGCTGCGCAGAGACTGCGGAGCGGCTACGGCCGCCTGGCAGGGCGAGTCGCCCACGCCCTGGCGTCCTCATTAATATGTCAATCCTCGCCATCGCCACCGGCCAATAGCGGCGCAGCATTCCGCTGGCAATCCGGTTCAGGCGTCGGCTCCTGCCGACAGAGTGCACCCCCCCGGTTCCCTCCGCCAAGATACGCGACGTCGATTTTTCATCGGCCGTTCGCATCGGTCGCGTTACAGGAGGGTGGAACATGAAATCAAAGTTGGTCGCGTTGGCGGCGCTCATCATGCTGGGGGCCTGCGGTGGCGGCGGCATGTCCAGTACCAGCATGAGCGCCACCCAGAAGGTGGCGACCTTGGGCACGATTACAGCTTTCGGCAGCGTCTATGTGAATGGCGTGCGCTACAACGTCTCGGCCGCCAGTCTCAGGAAAAATGGCCGCTCGGTTATGCAGTCCGGCCTCGCGGTGGGCGAGGTCGCCCTGGTGCAAGGCAGCCAGGATCTGCAGTCCGGGGAAGGCGATGCCTCCAGTGTTGAGGTCGAGGACAACGTCGTGGGTCCTGTCGCGACCATCGATATGACGGCCAATCAACTCACGGTGCTCGGACAGACGGTGGCCGTGACGGCCACCACGTCATTCGGCCCAGGCATCTCGCCGGCGGACCTGACCGGCCTGGCAATGGGCGACGCCATTGAGGTCAGCGGTTTCGCTGGCGCGGATGGGGTCATCGCTGCGACCCGGATCGCACGGGCCGAAGCCATGGAGCCCCTGCAGGTGCTCGGTACGGTGGCCGGATTGGACATGACCGCCCACACCTTCATGATCAACGCCCTGACGGTGGATTACACGGCGGCTATGCTCGGCGGTTTCTCCTCTGGGCAACCGGCTGATGGTGACCTGGTGGTCGCGCGCGGCACCGTGTTTGATTCGGGGGCGGTGAAGCTCACGGCAACCTCTGTGCAGCGTGCGGACATGGAACCGGGCGACGTGGCGGAAGGTGGGCACGTCGAGCAGGAGGGCCTGATCACCCGCTTTGCGTCTGCGACCGATTTTGACGTCGGCGGCCAGAAAGTCACCACCACGGCGGATACGCGTTTCGAGGGCGGTACAGCCGCAGACCTGGCGCTCAACGTGCGGGTCGAGGTGCGCGGCATGCTCGACGCCAGTGGTGTGCTGGTGGCCGACGAGATCGAGATCAGTCACATCGCCGCCATCGAGCTGGAATCGACCGTGACGGCGGTCGATGCGACGATGAATTCGCTCACTGTCCTGGGCGTTTCGATCACCGTCGATTCAAACACCCGCTATGAAGACAAGAGCAGCGCGGAGGTGCAGCTCTTTACGCTGGCGAACGTGAGTGTCGGCGATACCGTCGAGATACGCGGCTACGAGAATCCGGTCGGGAGCGGCCAGGTGTTGGCGACCAGGCTGGAGCGCCTGCCACCCTCGACGGACGTGGAGGTACGCGGTCCGTTCACGGCCACCACGCCGCCGCAGTTCATGATTCTCGGCATCACGATCGACGCCACCAACGCCAGCTTTGGCGCAGACGAGGATCAAAGCGGCATGAGCTCGGCGGACTTCTTTACGCAGGCGGTCGGGCAGATCGTCGAGGCGCGCGGCACTGCGACCGGCAGCACCGTCACCGCGACGGAAGTGCGTATCGATCACGAGGAAGACCAATAGGCGGCTCGATGGCCCGGCGCAGCCTGCCAGGCTGCGCCGGGCCGTCTCGCTATTTCACGTTGCAGACGCTCACATCGCCGCTCTTGGTATCGATGTGCACGCGCCCGCCGCCCTTGCCGCTGCGGAAATTGAGGCGGCTGCCGGGCCCGTAATGCTCTTCGGTGGGCTTCGGGCCGAAACAGTTGCTGATGGTGCCGCTGAAGCTCTGGACGTCGATGTCGGCATCGGGTTGCGCGCTGAACCTGACGCGCAGATCGCCGCTGATCGATGAGGCTTCGAACTGACCCGCCGGCGCGAGTGTGCTGCTGACCTGCACGTCGCCCGAGACACTCTCGATGCGTGCGTTGCTCAGGCTGCCGAGCGCGAGCTCGGCATCGCCGCTGACGGTCTTGACCTGCACGTCGCCGTCCGCGCCGCTCACGTTGATATCACCACTGATCGACTTGATCTGCATGGCATGATCGTCGTGGGTACTCATGCGCACATCACCGCTCACCGTATTGACCTGCAGGTTTCCGCCGGCGCTGCCGCTGATGCTGCCGCTGATGGTCTGCAGCTTCTGGCTGCCGTCGATCGCACTGACGGCCAGATCAGCACTCACCAGCGACACATCCAGGGTACTGGCGTGCGGCACCTTGATCTTCAGGTGCGCCGAACTGTCGCCGCTCCAGCTGCTGCCGGAGGGCAAGACCACGCGTACTGTGGTGTGATTACCGCTGCCGGTACCGGTGCTGCCGGTCACGTCGACGCGTTCGACCTTGTCACCGATGGTGCCGCTCACGTCGACCAGCGGCTGATCCCAGCCGCTGATTTCGATGGAGCCTGAGACGTTGACGATCTCGACAGTGCCGGTAGGATCAGCCGCTGTCTTGGCTGCAAACGGCCGGGTGCCCGCGAAGGCCGGGTCCGCGTAGCAGGGCAGCAGCACGAACGCGGCCAGCAGCGCCAGGCGGGTGAATCGCGCGTCGGAACTAGAGGGCTTCATGATCAGGTTCTCCTCGTTAGCATGGGTTCTGTGGCCTGCGATACGTCGGTATAAAGCTCAATTTCCTGCTGCCAGGTGCTGCGCAGCAGTTGCTGGAGCAATGGACTGGCCGGATCGTGCTTCAGGGCGTCGCGGATGTCCGCATTGGCCTTGCGAATGATCTCCAGATCCGTCTGCACGCGCGCGCGTGTCGCCGGAGCCAGCAGGGCCAGTCGCTGCGCATAAGTGCTCTCGAGCGCCGCGCGTGCGGCCAGGAAAGCCGCATCCCGCGGAGAGTCGAAACTCACCATGGACTGCTGCGCCCCTGCCGCGGTGCCGCCCTGCGCGAGCATCGCAGTCCTCGCCTGCAGGCGCAGGACCGACCAGGACAGCGCTGCGACCAGGCAGAGCAGAGCCAGACTTGCGGCGAGTGCCACCGGCCAACGCGGCCGTCGCAACCCGTGTGCCAGACCTGGCTCGCGGCCCTGTCTGGCCGCGCCCTCGTTCATCGCCTGCGCGATGGCGGGCCACAGGTCGCGCGCCGGGCTCAGCTCGCGCGGCAGGCGCGCGAGCGCTTCATCCAGCTTTTCCGAAGCTTCGCTGTTCATGCCGTCTCCAGGCCCATGCCCAGTTGCGTTGCCAGCAGACGCCGCGCGCGGTGCAGTTGCGCCTTGCTCGTGCCGGTGGCGATGCCGAGCATTGCCCCCGCTTCCTCGTGGGTGTGACCGTAAATCCCGACCAGCACCAGCACGTCGCGCGCACCGGGCGGCAGGCGCCGCAGGGCACGCTCCAGGTCGATGCCGTCCGCAGCCTGCTGGCCGTCGGTCACCTGCAGTGCGTCCCCGTCGCGCTCGTCGGCTTCGTGCAGCGCATCGCCGGGGCGCCGGCGGCGCTGCGTCAGCACGGCGTTGACCGCGATGCGATGCAGCCAGGTGGAAAACTGACTGCGCCCCTCGAAGCCGGGCAAGGCGCGCCAGGCCGCGATGAAGCAGTCCTGCGTGCAGTCCTCGGCCAGGGCAGGCTGCCCAGTGAGGCGCAGGCACAGCCCATACACCTGACCCACGTGCGCCCGGTACAGGGCCTCGAAGTCTGCGCCGACCATGTGTACTTGGAGTGCGATTCCGGGCAGATGGTTTAGATGACGGCGCGATCGGCGCCCAGGGCGCACAAAGAGGATCCGGTCACCACGGCGCAGGCGCCCAGCAGCGTCGGAATGTCGGGCGTCGCGATGGACGCAAACGCGGGCAGCCAGGCCGGGGCGAGGATCACGCCCAGCAGCGTGAACAGCGGCGAGATGCTGACCGTGGCGCTGACCCGCGCCACTTCACCGAGCTTCATGGCCTCGGCGTAGGCGCCGTAGGCGATGAGCGTGTTGAAGCAGCAGAACACCAGGGCCCAGGCCTGGGCGTGGCTCAACGCCTGCAGTCTGGCCGGATGCACCAGCGGGGTCAGCAGCAGTGCGGCCCCGACGTACAGCAGCCACAGCGTCTGCGCTGAGCTCAATTCGCGCAGCAGGCGTTTTTGCGCCAGGCCATAGCAGGCCCAGGTCAGCGCACCGATCAACAGCAGCAGCACGCCGAACCCCTCGTGGGCGTGGAGCCCGAACAGCAGCGGCAGCCGCCTGTTGAAGAACAGCCCCAGTCCAGCGAGCAATACCGCGAAGCCGAACCATTGCCGCCTGCTGAAGCGTTCGCCGAAGACGATCAGGCCGCCAAACAGCAGGAACAGGTTGGCCAGCTGCGAGACGACCTGCGCGACGGCAGGTGAGGTCAGGCTGACACCGACCACGAACAGGGTGTAGTTGATCGTCACACCGACGATCGCGGCCAGCAGCAGCGCCGGGAGCGGTGCGGGCAGGCGCCAGGGCCGGGGCAGCGAGCCGCCACGGCCCAGCAGCGCTCCGACCACCACCGCGGCGAACAGAAAGCGGCACCAGGTGATCGTGAAGGTGTCGAGCACCGGTGTCAGCAGCCACAGCGCCAGGGGCAGCAGCCCCCACAGCAGCGCGGCCAGCAGCGCCAGGGCGAAGGCGAGGCGCTGGTGTTGTACCTGACCGCGCAGTCTCAGGCTCGGCAAGCGCCCTGCCAGGCCGTAGCGTGGCAGCGATGGAGAGGCGGCAGGTGCATAGGGCACGTTATACACTTTATGCGGCGACTCGCTACGACGGGGGAAGAACGCATGTGGTCCGAATATCCCCAACATCATCTCCGGCGTGTAGCCCCGGGCCAGCTGCGCCCGACGCAGATGTCAGTCGGCTATGCGGAAGTGGCCGCCAAGCGCCAGGAATGGGCGGCGCTGGGCCACAAGGCGCGTCGTGCGAGCCTCGAGCAGCAGGTGTTTCCCGCGGTATTCGGGCCGGGCGGCCACTACTACATCATCGATCACCATCATCTCGCGCTGGCCCTCATCGAGGAAGAGGTCGCGTCCGTATGGGTGGCGGCGCAGGAGGATCTTTCATGGCTTGATACCCGTGTGTTCTGGCGGACGATGGAGTTCCGCGCCTGGGCGCATCCGTATGACGCCCAGGGCCGGCGCCGGGACTGCAGCAATATCCCCGCTCGCCTGGACTCGCTCCAGGATGATCCCTACCGGAGTCTGGCCGGGCGCGTGCGGCATGCCGGAGGTTACGCGAAGTCCAGCGCGCCCTTCGCCGAATTCCTCTGGGCGGATTTCTTTCGGCCGCGCGTCAGCCGCGCGCTGTTGCGCAGTGACCCGCAGCGTGCGGTGCGCGAGGGGAAGAAACTGGCCAGATCTGCAGCGGCGCGATATCTCCCGGGCTGGTCCGGCGACCACCGGTGAAGCGGCCCTGGCCTGACCTGATCGCCGGATTGTCCATTGCCGGCCTGGTGTTGCCGGAAGCCGTGGCTTACGCCGGCATCGCGGGATTACCGCCCCTGTCCGGGCTGCTGGCCGCCGCAGCTGGACTGGTCACTTACGGACTGCTCGGTGGGAGCCGCTTCGCGATCGTGGCGGCCACTTCATCGTCGGCGGCGGTGCTGGCGGCGGCGCTGCGCTCGCTCACCGGATTATCCGCGCCGCAGGTCCTGGCAGCGGCGGCTGCCATCGTGATGATGGCCGGGGCCCTGTTCCTGGCCGCCGGTGCCATGCGGCTGGGTCGATTGGCGCAGGTGATTGCACGGCCCGTGGTGCGCGGCCTGGCCCTGGCGCTGGCCGTGGTGATCAGCGTGCGCCAGCTGGCGCGGCTGTGCGGCATCCAGGCGACCCATACGGCGGTGGCACCGCTCCTGGCCGAAATCGTGCGCCGTCACTCCGAATGGCATGAATCCAGTCTGCTGCTGGGCGGTGCGGCACTGCTGGTCCTGGGCCTGTTGCGGCGCTACCCGCGATTCCCCGGCACGCTGGTGGTCATTGCGCTCGGAATCGCCGCGGTCCCTCTGATGGGACCTGCGGGCGCGGATGTCAGGCTGGTGGGACCGATCCAGCTGAGCGCCATCGGCGTGCGGTTGCCCGGGCTGTCCTTGGAGGAATGGATGCGCGCGATGGAACTCGCGGTCGCACTGATGCTGGTGCTGTTCGCGGAGAGCTACGGATCGATACGTGCCAGCGCCTTGCGTCATGGGGATGCGGTCAACGTCAATCGCGAACTGCTGGCGCTCGGCGCCGCCAACCTGGTCGCCGGGTTCCTTCAGGGCATGCCGGTGGGCGCGGGCTATTCGGCCACCGCCGCGCATGAATCCCTGGGGGCACGCTCGCGCCTGTCGGGGCTGGTGGCGGCCGGATGCGTGATCGGCGCGCTGGGCCTGCTGCTGCCCTGGGTGGAGCGCATGCCCGAACCCGTACTCGCGGCCATCGTGATCTTCGCCATGCGCCACGCACTGAGCATCGAGCCGCTCCGACCCTACCTGAGATGGAAGCGCGATCGCGCGCTGGTCGCGGTGGCGATCGCCGCGGTGCTGTTGCTGGGCGTACAGGACGGCCTGCTGGTCGCGATCGGCGTCAGCCTGGCGCTGCTGATACGCGAGTTCACGCGACCCCGTGTCAGCGTGCTGGGCCGGCTCGCGGGCAGCCACGATTTCGTCAGCCTGGGATTTCATCCGGAGGTGCAGGTCGTGCCCGATCTGCTGATCCTGCGCCCGGAGGAACCGCTGTTCTTTGCCAATGCGGAGGCTGTACTCGAGGAGGCAGCGGCGCGCGTGGCTGCAGCGCCCGCTGCGCGCGCGCTGGTACTGAGCCTGGAGGAATCGCCGAATCTCGACGGCACGGCGATCGAAGCGCTCGGCCAGTTCGCCACCATGCTGCAGCGCCGGGGATTGAGTTTGCGCCTGGCGCGGCTCAAGGATCCGGTGTTTGCGGTGCTGACCGCGGCCGCCTTGCCCGGCCTGAGCGGAGCGGCGCTCAGCGGCGCCAGCGTTGACGCTGTCGTACGTGAGTTGACAGGGCCGGGTGCCTGAGCCATGGCGCCGCAAATTGCGTTACGATAAGGCCCGAGAAGAAGCCGTCGGGCCGCCAAGGAGCCGCAATGAAACTGATCACAGCCGTCATCAAGCCCTTCAAGCTGGATGAAGTGCGTTCGGCCCTCTCGGAACTCGGTATATCCGGCATGACGGTGACCGAGGTCAAGGGCTTTGGGCGCCAGCGCGGCCATACGGAGCTGTATCGCGGCGCAGAATACGTCGTCGACTTCGTTCCCAAGACGCGTATCGAAATCGGCGTACGCTCCGAACTCGTCGACCAGGTGGTGGACGCAATCGTCAAGGCTGCCAAGACCGGAAAAGTGGGCGACGGCAAGATCTTCGTCACCGGCATCGATCGCGTGGTGCGCATCCGTACCGGCGAGATGGACGACGCCGCGCTCTAGCTCCCCGGGGCGGGCGGCGCCACCACCCGGCGATAGCGGGTCTGCAGGGTGAACCGGCCGAATTCGGGGGCGTTCGCCTCGAAGCTGACGCGCAGCAGACCCGTTCCGGCCTCCAGCTCGTAGCGCCAGCTGCGTTCCGACCGATTGGTGTAGTGGGCGCGGATCACGAAGGCCCGCTGGTCCCAGCCACTGTCGACAATGGCAGCACCGCTGCTGTCGATGCGCGAGATGCTCTGGCCCGGCAGGAAGCGCCGCATGGGTTCGGCGTCGGGGGTCATCTGCAGCGCATCAGCGTCAATCGCGATGAGCAAGGCGGCCGGCGGACGCAACTCATCACCCAGGCGTGAGCGGACCTTGTCGGGATCTTCAGGCGGCACCATGAGTGCGTAGGCCTCCTCACTTGCGGTATCGCCGTTGCCGTTCGCGTCGCGATCGCCGGAGCTGCGGCCACCGCCGCGCCTGGCGCCGGAAGTGCCGACCGCACCGTGGCGCGGGAGCATGCGGTGTCTCTGATTCTCGAGCAGCGGCGTCAGCTTCGCCTCGAAATTATCGCTGGCGGCGCTGTCCTGCTGCCATTGGCCCGCGAGGGCCGCGCCGGCCGGCGGCGGCTGGGTGGCCAGCGTCGTGCAGGCGCCGGCGGCCACTGCGGACAGGAGCACCGCCACGGCACAGAGCGATCGCCGGGCGGCTACGAGACGGTTCCCTGAATGGATGCGGCTGTGCATGGCTGGGCGTACTGACCGTTGCATTCCCGATTGGTTCGCGGCGACAGCAGCGCGGTACGCCATGGCTCAACGGCCCTGGCCGGCCGGCGCAGCGGCCGGCGCAGCGGCCGGCGCAGGCACCTGCGCCGTGCCCGTCGCGGTGCCGGGCTCGGTGCGCGGCGCGGTGCCCGGGGCGGTGCCCGGCGCAGTGACGATCAGTGCACGCAGTTCGCGCAACCGGGCGCGTACCATCGCCGCATTTTCGTGGCCCATGCGCAGCAGCAGCTTCTGGCCCGCGGAGCGTGCTTCGAGTTCCGGATCGGCGTATTCCCAGAATACCTTGGGACGCACGAGCGCCAGGGTTCCGGGCGGCTGTGGCGTGGCGAGCAGATGGTCGATGACAGCCACGAGACGGTCGTTGAAATAGGCGTGCGGATATCCCAGATCCTCGTAGGCGCGCTGAAACAGCGGGTAGTAATGCTGGTAGAGCGCGCTGACCGCACGCATGTCGAGCGCCCGGAGCGCCGCAATCGCCGTGGCGTAGCGCGCCGCGTTGCGATCGTCCAGCGTGGCCTGCTGCTCGTCGCCGATGGTGAGGAAGGCGCCCGGCGTAGAGCGCACGGGACGCATTTCCACCGCGAGGCGGGGACGCGCCAGATTGTCTACCGTGGCGACGATGTGACGGATCATGGTCTCGGGCTGCAACATGGTGCGCAGCGCATCGCCGCCGCGCAGCTGCCCGATTGCACCAAGAAAGACCGGGTCGCTTTCATTCAGCGCCGGCAGTGCAGGGCCGCTGTCCGCAGCGGTCGGCAGCGGATGTTCAATTGCAGGCTCCGTCTCGGGCGCGGGTGGCGCGGTGACCGGTGGCGGCGGCGTTGGGGTCGGTGCGAGGCGCGGCCACCAATACCAGGCAGCGGCGCTACCCAGGATCAACACGGCGATCAGTGCGGGAATGGCCCTGTTGTACATGAAGGTCTCCTTAGTCAGCGCCCTGGTCAGGGCGTATGATTTCATCCCGCGGCGTAACTGACAAAACTGTTTGGAGGCGGCATGACCAGCGATTCGAATGCGACCGGCGACTGGTCGGCAGCCATTCAGAAGGCCCAGGCGGACATGCTGCGCCAGTGGACCGAGATGAGCCAGGCCTGGGCAGCCGGCGGCGCGGCAGGGGCGGCCGCGCCGGCAGCGGCAGCCGCCGCCAGCACGCCGCGCGGCAGTCCCGAGGACCTCGGGCGGGCCTTCCTGCAGCAGTGTGAGCGCTATCTGGGGGTCTCCGGTGCACTGTGGGAGCTGTTGAACCGCTCGGCGGCGAGCCCTGATCCGGAGCAGCGCAGCCACCAGTTCAGCAATGGGCTCGCCGGACTGCAGCAGCAGTTTGCCAGCCTGTGGGGTACCCTTTTCCAGGGTGCGCCGCAGCCGATGCCCTTTGGCGTGCCCAGTATGGGTGGCACACCGGGAATGGGGATGATGCCGGGCATCGCCGGACTGCCCGGGATGGGCGGTGCATTCAACATACCCGCGCTGGGCCCCACACGCGAACAGCAGGAATCCTGGCAACGGCTCCTGCAGCTGGGCGCGCGCTGCACGCAGGCGCAGCTGCAGCTGAGCGGCCAGTGGAATGACATCATCGGCAGGGCCCTGCGCGAGCTGGGTGAGCGCCTCGCCCCCCGGCTCAAGAGCGGCACGCCGCCGGCTTCGATGAAAGAGGTTTACGACCTGTGGGTCGATGCCGCCGAAGGCGTTTATGCGCAGGCGGCGCGCGGCGCGGCATTCGTGCAGGCGCAGGCGGAACTCACCAATGCACTGAGCCAGTTGCGCAGCGCGCAGCGGGAACTCGTGGAAGAGTGGACCCGGCAGTTTGATCTGCCGACGCGCGCGGAACTCAACAGCATCCACCAGCAGCTCAGGGAGCTGAAGGCGGCCCTGGCCGGCACGCGGGGCTGACGCGTGCCGGCAGCCGAAGAGCCGTCCACAGCCTTCCAGGAGTTGAGCGAACTCCAGGGCCGGATCGCCGCGACCTATCAATCGCTCCAGGCCGCGTCCGCGGTGAGTTTCGGCTGCTCGGAAAAGGACGCGGTCTATCGCGAAGACAAGCTGACGCTGTATCACTACCGGCCCCTTGCGCCGAGCGCCAAGCTGCCGCCGGTGCTGATCGTCTACGCGCTGGTGAATCGCCCCTACATGATGGATCTGCAGCCCGATCGCTCGCTGATCCGCCGGCTGCTCGAGCTGGGCCTCGACCTTTATCTCATCGACTGGGGGTATCCTGACGGCGCCGACCGTTTTACCGACCTGAACGATTACATCAATGGCTACATGCACCGGTGTCTGGGCGTGGTGCTGCGCGAACACCACCTCGAATCGGCCACGGTGCTCGGCGTCTGCCAGGGCGGTACCTTCAGCCTGTGCTACGCCGCGCTGCATCCCGAGCGCGTGCGCAACCTGATCACCATGGTGACGCCGGTTGATTTCCAGACCGGCGATAACCTGCTGTCCAGGTGGGTGCAGAACATCGACGTCGACGCGCTCGTCGCGGCGCACGGGATCGTGCCCGGCGAGGTGCTGAACGCTGCCTATGTGTCGCTGATGCCGTTCCGCCTGCTGCAGCAAAAGTACATCAACCTGCTGGAGGGCGAGAGTGACCAGGCGCAGGTCGATAATTTCATGCGCATGGAAAAGTGGATATTCGACAGCCCGGCCCAGGCGGGCGCCGCATTCGCCCAGTTCACGCGCTGGTTCTTCCAGGAGAACCGCCTGCTCAAGGGCACGCTCGAGATCGGTGGCCGCCGCGTGGACCTCAAGCAGCTGCACCAGCCGCTGCTGAACATCTACGCCAAACAGGATCACCTCGTCCCGCCCACGGCTTCCACCGCGCTCGAGAGCCTCGTCGGCAGCAAGGATTACCTGGCGCTCGGCCTGGACGTGGGGCACATCGGCATGTACGTCAGCGGCCGCGCGCAGCGCGAGTTGCCGCAGGCGATCGCCTATTGGCTGCAGAGGCGCTGATCATGCTGTCACGGAGCGAGCGCGTCGAGACAGTCTCCGCCAGCGCGCAGCTGCGCGAACTGGACGTCGCTCACCACCTGCCGGCACAGCAGAATTACCGCCTGATGCAGACGCTCGGGGGCAGCCGCATCATCACCCGCGCGGAAGGCTGCACCATCTACGACGCCGACGGCGTGGCGCTGCTCGACGGCATGGCCGGACTGTGGTGCGTGAACGTGGGCTACGGGCGTGCCGAACTTGCCGAAGTGGCGCGCGCGCAGATGTTGCAGCTGCCCTTCTACAATACCTTCTTCCGCACCGCGACGGCGCCGACGGTGATGCTGGCGGCCAGGATTGCCGCACTCACCGGCGGCGAGCTGCAGCACGTGTTCTTCAGCAATTCGGGTTCCGAAGCCAACGACACGGCCTTCCGCCTGGCGCGCTACTACTGGGATCTGCGCGGCCAGCCGCAGCGCAAGATCTTCATCAGCCGCTGGAACGCCTATCACGGCTCCACCGTCGCGGGCGCGAGTCTGGGCGGCATGAAGCTCATGCACGCGCAGGGTGACCTGCCGATACCGGGCGTCGAGCACGTCATGCAGCCCTACCATTTCGGCGAAGGTTTTGGGGAGAGCGAAGCCGCCTTCGCGGCGCGGGCCGCCGATGCGCTCGAGCAGCGCATCCTCAAGCTCGGTCCGGAGCGGGTCGCGGCCTTCATCGGCGAGCCCGTGCAGGGCGCCGGCGGTGTGATCATTCCACCGGCCGGCTACTGGGAGCGGGTGGGCGCGATCTGCAGCAAGTACGGCGTCCTGCTGATCTGCGACGAGGTGATCTGCGGCTTCGGACGCCTGGGCCGCTGGTTCGGCTACCAGCACTTCGGCCTGCAACCGGACATCGTGACGATGGCCAAGGGGCTGTCGTCCGGGTACCTGCCGATCTCCGCCACGGTCGTCTCGCACCCCATCATCGAGCTGCTGCGCGAGAAGAACAGCGAGTTCTTCCACGGCTTCACCTATTCGGGGCACGCGACCTGTGCGGCGGTCGCGCTCCGCAATATCGAGATCATCGAACGCGAGGGGCTGGTGACGCGGGTCGCCAACGAGATCGGCCCGTACTTCGAGCGTGCCCTGCAGCGGCTGCGCTCGCACGCCCTGGTAGGCGAAGTGCGCTCGCTCGGGCTGATCGGTGCCGTGGAGATCGTGCGCGAGGCCGGCACCAATCTGCGCTTCGGTGACAAGGAGGGCAGGGCCGGACCGCTGCTGCGCGATCGCTGCATTGCCAATGGACTGATGGTGCGCGCGGTGCGCGACACGATCGTCATCTGTCCACCCCTGATCATCACGCCCGCCGAGGTCGATCGCCTGGTGGCGATACTCGACCTGTCGCTGCGTGAGGCCGCAACGCTCCTCGCCTAGTGTCGCTCGCTCTTTCCACGCTCATCTATGAATGGCGGCGCTACCTGGCCGCCGTCGTTGCGCTCGCGGTGGCGGGCCTGCTCGTGCTGGCGATGACCGGCATGTTCATGGGGATGAGCAAGTCCTTCACGGCCACAATCGATCGCTCGCCCGCCGAGGTCATGATCCTGCCGCCCGAGGCTGAGAGCATGTTCGGCAACAATTCCGGCCAGCCCCGGCGCAACATCCCGGCCATATACGAACATCCCGACGTGCTGGAAGTCCAGCCGTTGAACGGCAACTGGGCGTTCTGGTCCAACTTCCCCAAGGAAGGCCAGGCCTCCAAGGGCAACGGCGTGCAGGTCATCATCGTCGACCCGGTCAAGGGCGCCGTCACGCTGCCCAACGATTTTGGCGATGACATTGTGCAGGCGTTGCAGGAGCCCTATGCGGTGGTCGTGGATCGTTCCAGCCTCGTCAAGCTGGGCGTGCAAGTGAGCGACAAGGCCAAGATGAACGGCATTACGGTCTGGGTGCGTGCGATCACGACAGGGTATCCCTCCATGTTCAATTCCATGGTCTTCGTGTCGCGTCAGACGGCCAAGCTGCTCTTCCATGCCGATGATGGCCCGCGTGTCGGGCCGCTCCTGGTCAAGATCAAGGACCCGTCACGCGCCGGGCAGGTGGCTGCGGAACTGAACGTGCTGGCCAAGGGCCAGTACAAAGCGTGGTCGCGCGAAGAGCTGTCCGAAGTCAACCAGCGATCGATGCTGAAAGAGGGCGGTATCGTCGTCATGATCGGTTTCGCCGTCGTCGTCGGCGCCTTCATCGGCGTCATCATCACCTGGCAGACCCTGCAGGGCGCGCTGCTCGCCAACATCAAGGAGTTCGCGAGCCTGCGGGCGCTCGGCGTCTCGATGGGGAGCCTGCGCCTGATCGTGATGGAATTGAGTCTGTGGGTCGGCCTGGCAGGCCTCACGCTCACCGCGGCACTGACCGGCATCGTCGGGGTCCTCGCCAGGGCCTCCGGCGTGCCGATGGATTTCCCCCTGTTCGTCGATGTACCCGTGGCGGTCACGCTGCTGATCATCGCCGCGCTGTCGGGCGTACTGTCGCTCGGTGTGCTGAAAAAGAGCCAGCCGGCGGATCTGTTGCGATGAGCCGGCTCGCTATCGACGCCACGGGCCTGAGCAAGGCCTACAAGATCGGCAAGCTGCGCCAGCAGGTCCTGAAGGATGTCAAATTCACCGCCTACCATGGCCAGGTCACCATGGTCATGGGGCCGTCTGGTTCCGGCAAGTCGACCCTGATCGCCGCGTTGTCCGGCCTCATGAGACCCGATGAGGGCGAGGTGCTGGCGCTGGGCGAGAGCCTGTGGAAGAAACGCGCCGGCAAGATCGACAAGTTCCGGCTCGACCATTGCGGCTTCATCTTTCAGGGTTTCAACCTGTTTCCGTCCCTGGACGCCACCGAGCAGGTGGTGCAGGTGCTCAAGTATTGCGGGGTAGGCAAACGGGAATCACGCGTCCGTGCCACAGCGGTTCTGGAAACGGTGGGCCTGGGCCAGCGCCTGCACCAGAAGCCAGCGGAACTGTCCGGCGGTGAAAAGCAACGCGTGGCCATTGCACGCGCGCTGGCCAAGTCGCCGTCGCTGATATTCGCCGATGAGCCCACCTCGGCGCTCGATTCCGTCAACGGGCAGGTGGTGATCAAGCTGCTCCATCAGGCGGCACAGGAGCGCGGCGCGGCGATCGTCGTCGTCACTCACGATCCGCGCCTGGAAGCGCACGCCGATCGCATCATCCACATGGAAGACGGCAAGATCCTGAACGATCAGATGATCTCCGCACCCCCGCCGTTCGGAGACTAAGGCCACACCAGGAAATGCACATGCTGCGCAATTTCACATCGTCGACGGCGTTGCTAGTGGTGAGCGTGAGCGTGCTGCTGTCCAGCGCATGCCATCCCGGCGGGCCGGGCAGCAAGGGTACCGTCACGGCACCACCGTCACCCTACGCAACGATATCGAACGGCAAGATCGATATCGAAGGCGGGATCGTCGAGGTCGCGGCGCGCAGCCCCGGAGTGATCAAGGAGGTGATGGTGCAGGAGGGCGACACGGTCAGGAAGGGGCAGATCCTGGCCCGCCAGGAGGACGACGAGTTCGTGCTGGCGGCCAACAGCGCCAGGGCCGCCGTGGCACAGGCGCAGAGCCAACTTGCGCTGACGGCGGTGAACATTGCCACCGCCGGGCGTGAATATGAACGCCTGAGGAAACTTGCGCCGTCCAATCTCGTGGCCCAGCAGCAGCTCGATCAGGCGAGCGATGCCATTGCCACGGCGCAGGCGCAGCTCGGATTTCAACAGGCGGCCGTGCTGACGGCGCGGGCGCAGCTGGCGCAGGCGGAGTACCACAAGGACCTGACGATCATTCGAGCGCCGATGGACGGCAAGATCATTCGGCGCTACGCGAATCCTGGTGCGGGCGCGTCCACCCTCAACGTCTCGAATATGTTCGATCTCGAGCCGGCGATTCCACACATCGTCCGCGCCGAGATCGTCGAGAGCGCGATTCCCGAAGTGCACGTTGGTCAGGAAGCGGAAATCATTCCCGAGGCGGACCCCAGCAAGCTCGCCGTGGGCCACGTCATTCGCGTCGCGGCCACGTTTGGCGCGCGCAAGCTCAAGTCCGACACCGCCAACGAGGCCACCGACGAACGCGTGGTCGAGGTCGTGGTCTCGGCCGAGAACACGCCGTTCCTGATCGGTCAGCGCGTCCTGGTCAAGTTCATGAAGCCCGGCGCCAGGGCAGGCGCCCAGCACGTGGCGGCCGCTGCCACGCAGCCCTGATCGCGGCTCAGCCGCGCACGTAACCGCCGGGCGCGTCGCCCAGCGGCGGGTAGCCCGCCGCGGAATTTCCCATTGGCGGGGGCGCCGTGCGTTCGGGTGAGGAATGCCCAGCCAGCCATTGCTGCCAGGTCGGCCACCAGGAACCGGCGCGGGCTTCGGCTTCCGCCAGGTATTGATCCGGGCTCATCGTGGTGCCCGCATCCAGCCAACGGAGCATGCGGTGCCGGCGCTTGGAGTTGACCGCGCCGCTGATGATGCCGGCATTGTGGCCGCCGCTCGTCAACACGAAGCTGAAGTCGCTCGAGTGCGTCAGCGAGCGGGTTTTGTAGACGGAGCGCCAGGGCGCGACGTGATCGGTCTCGGTGCCGACTACGAACATCGGCACGCTGATGCGCTGCAGCTCCACCGGCGTTCCACCGAGGGTAAATTGGCCGGCGGCAAGTTCGTTGTTCAGGTACAGCCGGGTGAGGTATTCGCCGTGCATGCGGCAGGGCATGCGGGTGCCGTCGGCGTTCCACGCCATCAGGTCGTTGATCGCACCGCGCTCGCCGCGGAGGTACTGGTTGATCGCCGGCGCCCACAGCAGGTCCCCGGCGCGCAACAGGGCGAAAGCCGTGCTCATGCGCTCGCTGCCCAGCACGCCGTCGCGCTGCATCAGCAGCTGCAGCAGGGCGAGCCGATTGGGCGAGATAAACACGGCCAGCTCGCCCGGCTCGCTGAAATCGGTCTGCGCGGCGAACATGGTGACCGAAGCGATACGTGTGTCGCCTTCGCGGGCGAGCTGTGCGGCGCCGATCGACAGCAGCGTGCCTCCGATGCAATAGCCCACCATGTGCACGCGCCGGGCCGGCACGATCGCCGTCACCGCAGCGAGTGCGGCGCGCAGGCCCAGCTGCAGGTAGTCGTCCATGCCCAGGCTGCTGTCCGCGGCGGTCGGGTTTCTCCACGAGATCATGAACACCGTGTGTCCCTGCCCGACCAGGTAGTTCACCAGCGAATTGTGGGGCGAGAGATCGAGCACGTAATACTTCATGATCCACGCCGGCGTGATCAGGATCGGTTCGGCAAGAACATTCGGGCTTTGCGGGCTGTACTGGATCAACTCGACCAGCGCGTTGCGCATCACCACCTTGCCGGGAGTCATCGCGACCTGCTCGCCGATCCGGAAGTTCTCCCTACCCGGTGCCGGGCCGCCCTCGAAAATGCGTGTGAGGTCCTCGAGCCAGTACTGGGCGCCCCGCAGCAGGTTGGCACCCGACTCCGTACGTGTCTGCTCCAGCAGTTCCGGATTGGTCAGCAGGTAATGTGCCGGCGAGGTCGCCTCCAGCATCAGGCGCTGCAGGAAATTGAGGCGCAGCGTGCTGTCGGCAGAGATGCCGCCGGCCGATTCCAGGGCCTGGGCGTTCCATTGGCTGAGGTGGGCGTAATTGTGCGCATACACGTTGAAGGGCCAATGGCTCCAGGCCTCGTGTTCGAACTGCGGCGCTCCGCTGCCGTGCGGCAGCTTTTGGCCCGCGGCCGCGAGCCATGCAAAGCGCCAGCTGTCTGCGCTGCGCGTTACGGCGTCCTGCGCGAGCGCCAGCTGCAGTTCCGGTCGGCTCCACAGGGCGAGCGACCAGTCCGCCCAGGCGCGCAGATCATAGTCGGCGCTCTGGAATGGCTGCGGGACGGTCAGGGGGTTCGATGGGCTCATGGGTCGGTCGCGGTGTGCAGGGCCGCCAAAAAAAAGGCCCCGGGGGAGTTTCCTAGCCACGAGGCCTGATCTGTCAGCTAGTCCGGCTGGCCTTTAGGCCGCCTTCTTGGTCAGTTCGACCACCTTCGCCGACGCCACGTTGAAGAGCGTCGTCAGGGTGTTTTGCGACTCGCTGGCGATCGTGGTCAGTTCCTGCACGCGACCGCGCAGCTGTTCACCGATCTTCGAGCTGAGCTCGGTCTGCTTGGCAACGAGCTCGGCCGGGCTCTTGGCGGAAACAACGGCCTGGGCCTGGGTCAGGCTCCACTCGAGGTAGTCGCCGGCGACGGCGTACTGGTAGCGGGCCAGGCGCTCGATCGCCTTGATGGCTTCCTGCTGGGCCTGGATCGCGGGGGCGAACGCATTGCGGTAGGTTTCCAGCAGCGCATTCGTATCGAATATACGGTCGGTCATGTCAGTGGCTCCAAAGGTCTGGGGTGTGGGGTGTGTCTTCAACTGGGCACATCCTAACCGAAGTTTGTATGCACTGCAAGAGAATCCTTCAGGCGCCGGTCTGAACGGGGTTGGTGTCTATTAACTTATTGAAATATATCATTAAAATCTAGTTCACATCGGTCAATGAGCGCTCTTAGAGCAGTGCCATTAGATGCGTCGCATTCTAAAGCCGCAGGCCGCCGTCGAGCTCGATGATCCGGCCAGTGAAGAAGTCGTTTTCAAAGATGAACCGGGCTGCATGGGCAATTTCCTCAGGGCGACCCAGGCGCCCCACAGGCACGGGGGCGGCGATTTTCTCCAGCATCTCGGGCTTCATGGAATCCAGGATCGGGGTGTGGGTAAACCCGGGTGCGATCCCGCCGACGCGGATGCCGTAACGCGCCAGTTCGCGCGCCCAGACCACCACCAGCGAGGCGACGCCTGCCTTGGCCGCCGCGTAGTTGGACTGCCCGACATTGCCGGCGCGTGAGATGCTGGAGATGTTGATGATCACGCCGCCGTTCCCGAGCCTGACCATGCGCTCCGCGGCCTCGCGGCCACAGAGAAACACGCCGGTCAGGTTGACGTCGATCACCGCCTGCCACTGCGCCAGGCTCATCTTGCCGATGACCTGGCCTTCCTTCGCCTTGACCAGCAGTGCGTCGTGCAGGATGCCCGCGTTGTTGACGATGCCATCGAAGCGGCCGAAGTCCGCGACGATCCGGTCGAAGGTCTCGAGCAGCTGCGCTTCATTGGCAACGCTGGCGCCGTAGGCCCGGGCCTGCGCACCGAGCCCCTGGCACGCCCGGAGCGTGTCCTGCAGGGAATCGGCTTCGAGGTCGATCAGCGCCAGATGGGCGCCGCAGGCAGCGAACTGTTCGGAAAGTGCGCGGCCGATGCCGCGCGCGGCACCGGTGACCGCAATGGTCTTGCCCTTCAGGTCCATGAGCGGGAGTCCTTTATTTTGGGGATGAGTCAGGGCCCGGTGCCGGCGGTGCGCCGGTGGAGTCCTCGTCAGCGCCCGGTTCTTCTGGTCCAGGCGCTGCGCCCGTGGCCGGTTTCCCCGTCTGGGGGTTGAGCGCTGAGAGCATGGAGGCCTGCATCCGGCTCCACATTTCCATGTTCTGGCGCGTCAGCTCGGCCAGCGGCGCGAGCGGTCCTTCCATCGCCTTCGCCATCTGCGCCTGCACCGAGCGCTGCTGCTGCATCACGGTGCCCAGACTCTGCTCGAGGTAACGCGAAAGCATGTCCTGCACGGGATTGCCGTAGAAGCGGATGATGCCCTCCAGCAGCTGCACGGTCAGGACGGGCGAACCGAACTGCTCCTGCTCGGAGATGATCTGCAGCAGCACGGCGCGCGTGAGATCCTCGCCGCTGCGATCGTCCACGACCTGGACCCGCTCGCCTGCGGCAATCAGCCGGCGCAGGTCCTCCAGCGTGACGTGACGGCTGGCCGTGGCGTCATAGAGGCGGCGATTCGCGTACTTGCGAATGACCCGGGCTGGTGAAAGCGGTGGATTCGGTGGCATGGGCGCAGTGTCCGCGACTGGGCGCGCATGCTAACCCAGGCTCTATGCAATGCACAATTGAACGGCCCGCACATTTCCTCAGGTCCTCCTGATTTTATCTTTTATTTTTCCGGATCAATCACTTGCCATCGGTATGAGGCCTGCCGAGTGCGCCGCTGAATGTCGCGCTGCGTCTAACGCAACGCATACGAGCGGCCTGCCCAGACAATGGATTCTTAAGAAGCCGGGGCCTGTGGCAGACTTCTGCGCAAGATGCAGCAGACCACGACTCGCCAATCCATGCAGTGCGCGGGCGCGGTGTTCATGATTGAACCGGCATCCTTCGCCTTCAACGAACAGACTGCCGCGTCCAATGCCATGCAGCGTCCGCAGGAAACGCGGCCGGACGGGCAGTCCCTGGTGCTCACCGCGCGCTCGGAATCCCAGCGCCTGCGGCGCGCCCTGGAATCGGAAGGGGTGCGCGTGATGATGGGCGCGGACACGGCGCTGCCGCACAAACCCGATGCCCTGTTCCCCAACAACTGGATCAGCTTTCACGACGACGGCACGCTCGTGCTGTATCCGATGCTGGCGCCCAACCGGCGGCTCGAGCGGCGCCTGGATCTCGTCGAGGAGGTCTGCGCGGCCCTGAATTTCCGCCCACGGCGTCGACTCGATTTCACGGCGCATGAGGCGACCGGGAAATTTCTCGAGGGCACCGGCAGCCTCGTGCTCGATCACGTGGCGCGCGTCGCCTACGCCTGTCGTTCGCCGCGCACCGATGAAGCGCTGGTGCGCGAGTGGGCCCGGCAGATGGACTACGAAGCGGTGGTCTTCGATGCCTTCGATACACAGGAGCAGCCTTACTACCACACCAATGTGCTGATGTGGATCGGCTCGCGCTGCCTGATGTGCTGCGCTCCCGCCATTGCCACGGCCGATCGAGCGCAGGTCGTGGACAGTCTGCGACGGAGCGGACGCGAGTTCATCGAGATCGATCGCGCCGCCGTCGATGCCTTTGCCGGCAATATGCTGGAGCTGGCGACCTGGGATGAGGCGCTCGGAGACGCCACCGTGCTGGTGATGTCGGCGACCGCCAGGGCCGGGCTCGGGGATGCGAAAATGCGCCAGCTCAGCGGGTGCGTGGACACGGTGCTGACCGTGCCGATACCGACGATCGAGCGCGTCGGCGGCGGCGGCGTGCGTTGCATGCTGGCGGAAGTTCCGGAGATCCGCGAGTGAATGCAGGCCGCACCGCGCCGGCGCCGGCCCTCGCGCAACGGGTGTTCGGAAGGCTGGCCGACGGCGCCGTGCATTCGGGCGAGCGCCTCGCGACCGAGCAGGCGGTCAGCCGCAGTGCAATCTGGAAGGCCATCGGCGCGCTGCAGGCGCTGGGTGTGGAAATCGAGGCGGCGCCGCACTGGGGCTATCGGCTCGCCCACGCCATCGCGCCGCTCGACGCCGCGCAGATCGTGGCGCGGCTGGGAGCGCAGGCGCGGGCCCGCCTGCGGCGGGCGGAAGTCGCGTGGACCCTGGATTCCACCAACGCGGTGCTGTTGGGGCGGGGCGAACCGCCAGCGGGACAATTCGATTTCCTCGCCGCGGAATACCAGGCGGCTGGGCGCGGGCGGCGCGCGCGGCCGTGGTTTGCGCCGCCGGGAGGCGCGCTGTGCCTGTCGCTGGTGTGGAGTTTCGATGCGCTGCCCGCCGGAGCGGCTGCCCTAAGCCTTGCGGTCGGCGTGTGCGCCCGGCGCGCACTCGAGCGCGCCTGCGCCGCGCCCGTGCAGCTGAAATGGCCCAATGACCTGTACGCTCGTGGCCGCAAACTCGGCGGCATTCTCATCGAGCTGCGTGCCGAGAGCGCCGGTCCGGCGATGGTCGTCATCGGCATCGGCATCAACTGCGCGCTGGGCGCCACACTGATACGGCGCGTGCAGGAGAGCGGCACGGCGCCCATTGATCTGGCGGAACTCGGCAACGCCCCCTGCGACCGCAATCTGCTGGCGGCCGTCATGCTCGATGACATCGTCGGCGGCGTACTGGAATTCGAGGATGGCGGGCTCGCCGGATTCACGGCCGAGTGGGCCGCGGCTGACTCGCTCGCCGGGCGCAGCGTGGCGGTGACCACGCCCGCCGGCGTTTTCGTCGGCCTGGCCCGCGGCATTGATCCGGACGGGGCGCTGCGCGTAGAGGGGAAGGAAGGCCTGCGTCGTTTCAATTCGGGTGAGGTCACGGTGAGGGCGCAGGGGTGAAGCAGCTGCTGATCGACGCGGGCAATACGCGTCTGAAGTGGGCCATGCTGCGCGAGCAGCGCCTGGGACGCGTGCGGGTGGCCGAATGGAGCGGACGCAGCGTGGCGCGCCTGGCCGGCCGGATCCTCGACAGCCGCTGCGATGGCGTGCTGGTGTGCAGCGTTGCAGGGGGCGTGCTCGAGCGGGCCCTGCGCCAGGCCGCGCGTTCCGCGGGCGCACCGGCGCCGCGGTTCATCCGCAGCACGCGCCACGCGGCGGGGGTGCGCAATGGCTACGTTCAGCCCTGGCGGCTGGGTGCCGACCGCTGGGTCGCGATGCTGGGCGCGCGCGCGCGGTATCCGGGCCGGGCCCTGTGCATCGCCGACGTAGGCACCGCGCTGACGATCGATCTGCTGGATACCCAGGGGCGGCATCGCGGCGGATTGCTGACGCCGGGACCGTCCCTGATGGTGGACTCGCTCCTGCGCGACACGGCCGGCATCCGCCGCCGTGCCGGTCCGCGCTTGGGCGCGGCTGCGCGCGGCGCCGCCACTTTCGGTCGCAGCACGCGCGCGGGGCTCCTGTCCGGAAGCGCCCTCGCCTGCGCCGCCCTCATCGAGCGATCACTCCGCGAAGCCCGCGGCGAACTGGGCGGCAGACCGCGACTGCTGCTGGCGGGCGGTGGTGCGGGGCCGGTGGCCTCGTTCCTGAGGGTCGCATACGAGCGTGTCGACGCCCTGGTAATCCAGGGTCTGGCGATGCTCGCTGCGTTGAATTCCCGATAGAATTGCGGACATGCGGCCTATCATCTATACGCTGGCGTTGGCCAACCTGCTGTTTTTCGCCTGGGCGCGCTGGATAGACGTGCCGCCGGCCGGGCACAATACCGCTGCCGGTGCTCCCCTGCAGTTGGCGCCGGCGCATGCCGAGGGCGCAATATCCGCGGCGAATTCCTCTGGTGGAGGAGATCCGCGCACTGGCCCGGCCCACTGTGTTTCGCTGGGCCCGTTGACCGACACCGTGGCCACCGCGGCGGTCGCTACGGCACTGCGGGCACGCAATCTCAATCCGCGCGAGCGGCACGGGCCGGCGGTGGCGAATGATGGCTACCTGGTCTACATCGATCATCTTGGCACCGTGGCCGCACGTACCCGCGCGCTGAAGCGGCTGAGCAGTGGCGGGGTGCGTGATGCCGCGGCGCTACCTGATACGGACAAGGTGTCGGTGGGCCTGTTCAACAGCAAGGAAGGCGCCGAGCAACGCGCAGCCACGGTGAGGGCGACTGGCCTGGAGCCGATCATCGATGCGCGTACCCACACCATCACTGCCTACTAGCTCAATGTGGAGCTGGCGATCGGCTTCCCGCCACCGGCCGTGCCGGCACTGGTCGCCGGGCTGAACCTGCCCAGCGAACCGGCCTGGGGCGAATGCCCGGCCGCAACCCATCCGTAGCCGGTCCGTGACCGCCTGGCGCCGGGCCGTTATGATTTGTCCGCGCCAGCACGCCGCAGTAGCTCAGTAGGTAGAGCACCTGATTTGTAATCAGGGGGTCGGGAGTTCGAGCCTCTCCTGCGGCACCATGACTCTTGCCTGGGCGCAATCATCCAGCGCGCCGCTCCCTCCAGGCCTCCGCTGCGCGCTCGCGGGCCGCTTTCCACACGGTTCAAACAGTGTGGCCAACGCGTTACCGTCCCGCCAGTGCCGATCCAATCGCTGACGAGTAAGCCGATATGCGGGACAGGAGAGCCTACGGAGTCAGTGGCTATTTAACAGTATGGTTGGGGTCGAGCACGGCCCGGCAGTTCAGTTCTCTGACCATCGTGGTCGATGAGAATTTGCCGGGCCGTAGCTGATGCGCGTGTTGTACGTCGCTGGGGCGGGGCGTAGGATGTGCGTAGACCGCAGACGTCAGCACTAATAACGAAAAGCTGCGGTCAGGGGCAGACTATGCCGAGGTCACGTAACTCTTCCCGGCTCGCAAAAAGTATCCGGCTCTCGCTGATCGCCGCTTCATCGCTGGTCAGTGCTGCGGCGGTTGCTGGCCCTGTTGTGTATACCGCGTTTGTCGTCACCGACGTCAGCCTCGACGGCCAGTTCTATCACAATGCGGCGGTGACGTTTACCTTCGTGGCGGACACCCGCAGCATTACCCCGTTCAAGGTCACGGCTCCGGACGGTGGCTCCGGGAGCGGATTCCTGGTGGATAAGGGGCGTGCGACGGTGCGCATCGACACGCCCGGCAGTTCGGTGCGCGCGATCTTTGCTCCGAAACAGGTTCTCGTCGCCCTCGATACCGAGAACGGCGGCGTCGGTTTCAGTGCCTACATTGGTCCGAACGGAATTGAGGCAGCTTATCCGTTGGGCGTGAATGCCGGCACGGCGTCGCACGTCACCGACCTCGCCAGCCCCACGAATGTGGCGGGCACCGCCTGGTCCTGTATCGGCTATCCGCCCCAGCTGAGCGGTGACAACGGGCACTGCTTCGACCCAACGCCATATCCACTCAAGACTGACCACGGTGATTTCATCATCTACAGTCCGTACGAATCACCATTCCTGGACGGTACCCTCGGTCCTAACGGCGGCACGATGAACCGGGCAATTTTCACGGTGCTGCGGCCGCAGTCCGATTGAAATGCGGGCGCCTCCAGCAACTCCAGCCGGAATTCGAGGACCTACCATGAGAGCATCGACTATCAGTGTGTGGGCTCTTGCAGCCGGGCTGGTCACGTCCGCAGCCGTGTGCGCCAAGCCGGTCATCTATACGGTGCGCACGATCGCGAGTGGCTCCCTGGGCACGGAGAACTTCGCCGATGCGCGTCTCACCATTACTTTCGCCGCGGATACCCGCAGCGTTCGTAACACGAACGCGAATGGCGCCGTGGTGTACACCAATTCGAGGGGCACTGCGAGACTGAACATTACCAGGCTCGATGGAAGCACGATCCGTGCAACCTTCAATGCCGGAGAAATCTACGTTCGCTACGACACACAACTGGGACTGGTCGGGTTTGCCTCGGCCATTGGGCTCGCCTACCCGATTATTGTCGGCTGCTCCGATCCCTTCGTCTGCAGCGTCCTCGGCACCACCGATAACTACACAATATTTGCGCACTATGACGGAATTGCCACCGAGCTGGCCGATGTGGCGGCGAATCCCGCCGATTCCTGGTCCGCGTCGGATGGGACACTGAGCCTTCCGACCACTTTGTCGGATTCGACTTTGCTGACAGGACATCTGCGCGCCTGCTCGGTCGCCTTCGCCCCCGACGCATCGTGCCCCACGGCACCTTCCGTGCCTTTGCATACGAATAAGGGCGATTTGTACCTGTTCGATCCAGGTTACGTGCCCGATGAGTATGGCCCCTTCGCGATATTTACGGTAACGGTCCTGCCCGGGCAACAGTAAGCCGAACGCCTTCGAAACTGCCGGATCGGTTCTACCCTACCGCGCGCGTCTATTGCGCGCCCGCCGGGCGAGGGGGCTCCTGCTCGCGATGGAAGCGGTGCATGGCCCACATATAGCATTCCATCAGTGATTCTTTTCCGAGGTCGGCGAGCACCTCCTTGCGCCGGAGCACCGAGGTTACGCGCAGCAGCCGGGCCTGGGCTCGGGAAATGTGTTTGAGCTGGTTGCGGTACTGCCAGAGCAGCTCGCGCGCCGCCATCTTGGTCTGGTGCAGCTCCCAGGCACCCACCAGGATTGCCAGCAGGCCCACGACGAATGTCAGCAGGTCCTTCAGCGTCACACCAAAGGCAAGCCTGATCCCATCGAGCGCTGTGCCAAAGACAATCAGTACCGCGATCACCAGCAGAATGGCCGCAAATATGCTGTACCTGAGATGTTTTACGCGCCGACTGCTGCGTTCGAGCGCGACCACCTTCGCCGCAAAATACTGGTGCTGGCTCTCGATCCAGACCTGTTCCACCCAGCGCGCTTCGTCTGATTCCTTGCCTTGCCACGCCGCCGGATGGATGTCCGCCGGCTCGATGGCCTTGAGCACGAAGCCGATCCAGCTGAAGCCTTCGAACAGTTCGATGCCCGACAGGGTCAGCACTTCAGCCGCGTCGACGCGGTAGTCGGCATCGGCGAGCCGTAGATAAAAGCGCGCACGCAGCGTCTCGGCGAGCGCGCGATAGGTCAAGTGCTTGCCGAACCAGTGCCGGCATTGCAACAGATAGTACGCAACCAGTCCGCCGAACAGCGTGACGACGTAGGTGATCAACAGCAATCGGGATTGCGCGATCCTCTCGTAGATCAGGTAGAGAAAACTCATCACGATGGCGACGAGGCCGAACAGGTTGATCAGGCGGTCCGAGAGTCGGTGGAAGTAGACGGCGAGTGCATCCGCCTTCCCGTATTGCTCGTCGATGTCCCGCAGCGTCGGCAGATCCGGCACGCTATCGCGAAACGGCAGCTTGGCCATGATCGAATCCGGCTCCAGCAACCTGCCGGCGCCGTTCAAGCGCCTAAAGTCGAGGTTGTACTCATCCAGCTCCGAGAGCTGTTCCTTCAGAATCGCCGGCATCTGCAGATGCGCCTGGAAACCGGCGTCACCCAGGCCGGACAGGTAGCAGGGCGCCTTAATGTCCGGCGCAATGGCTGAACTCTCGTTGTCAGTCATGCGGCTGCGCGTGGTGGGCGTCCAGTACACAAGCCGCGTGCCGATGCCAGGTTCCTCGCTGGCGTTCTGGAACTCGATGTCCGAAGAGGCATCCACTTCGTCGGTACGCACCCCCAGATAGCGCAGCACCGTATCGGCGGTGCCACCGGCCAAGCGCGAGGGCCGGCCATCCCAGAGCGCCAGCAGCAGGCTGGTGCGCCGGATCAGGGTCTGTGTGAGCTTCGCATACATCTCGTCGCGTTCGGTCGCCGTCAAGGGACCGTGATCGAACTGCCTGGAGCCGTGCGAGAGTTCGACGCAACGGACGTCCGGCCGCTCGAGCAGCGAGCGCAGCGAGGCCAGGGATTCACCATCAAAATCAATGGCGTACTGTTGCAGCGGCATCGGCAACACGGCCTCGACCTGCACTCCGAGGTCGAGCGCAGTCTGGGCAACCAGCAGATCGGCCCCGGCCGCCATGCCCACGGTCAGGTGAATGTCAGTATTTGGAAGATATTCGCGCAGTTGCCGGACGAATTCGGCAACGGTCTCCCTCAGGCGTGGAAGGTGGGCCGGATCGAGATCGCGATGACCCGACACGCCCAACATGAAGGGCGAATTGCACGTCTGCCTGGTGCCGGATGCGCCCATGGTGCGCGATTGTGCGATTGGAAAGTTGGGCGCCACAATATTTCCCGTCGTGTGGATTATGCCCCGCTCCGGCCTGTTTGGTGCGTTATGTTGCATTGGCATTACTTGCGCTCAATGTCGTCAATCCGTTAACTTGCGCTATAGACCACCAACAGCAAATAACAAAGTGTCGGTGGAACGGCTGAAGCCGTTACAGGAGCGGGATCCATGGCGCACCCAAGCGTCTTTATCAGCTATTCAAGGCCGGATGTCGAGGCCGCGAGGCTACTCGTTGCACAAATCGAAGCCCACGGTATCAAGTGCTGGTACGACGTGCGCGATGTGCCGTTCGGAATGGACTGGCCGGCAGAAATTGTGCGCGCCATTGGTGAAGCTCGGGTCATGGTATTGATCTTTTCGAATAAGGCGAACAACTCTAAACAGGTAGGCCGCGAGGTCATACTTGCCATGGAGCGAGGCGTGCACGTCGTGCAGTTCCGAATTGAGGATGTCGCACCTTCCCAGAGCCTGGAGTATTTCCTCAGCGGCCACCAATGGATCGATGCGTTTCCCGCCCCACTGGAACCGCATTGCGCGCGACTGATTGAGCATCTGGACAAAATACTTGTGGGTGCCCCGATCGACAGCCCGGCCATCGAGGCGTCGAATCCAGAGCCCGCACCGCCCAGAGTGCCTGATGCCACAATTGTCAGACCTTCTACTCCGCTGGTCGTGCCGAAGCCGCCGGCACGCCGGCCGCTGGCGATCGAATCAGCCAAATTGCGGCGAATAGAAGGCGAACTGGCCAACTACATCGGCCCGATCGCCAAGTGGACGGTGGATTGTGCGGTTTTGGAGGTCGATGATCTAAATGCCTTAGTCGCCAGTTTGAGCGGCGAAATCGAAACCGAAAAGGACCGCACCAAGTTTCTCGCCAGCTGCCGCCAGTTGCTGGTGTAGTCGGCTGCTACGGGTTCCCGGGGCGCGTTTTATGGAGGGCCTCCATGGCCTTCTTGACCGTCACCCGCATCCGGTTGAATGAAGCGCCCAGTTCGCCGATCTCGTCGCGCTGTTCGGACGGGAAGTGAGGCGCATCCATGTCGCCGCGGCTGAGCTGATCCGCGATCGACGACAGCCTGGTCACAGGACGCACGACCAGGAAATAGAGCGAGCCATTGGTCGCTGCAAACAGGAACAGAAACAGTCCGACCAGCAGCAGCACGACGCCCCTTAGCACCCCTTCCGCGCGCTTCAGCGGCAGATCGTAGGGCACGCTGACGATCTGGGCGGCGATCACGTCATTCAGCTGCCAGCCAAAGCCGTTTGCGCTCCCGTACTTTGCCAGCATGGTAGCTGGAGCTTCCGCGACACCGCTGTGGCATTTCAGGCAGGACTTTTTAGACATACGCAATGGTCTGGCGAGATACAGAACCCTGCCGACGGCCGAGTCGCGCTCGCGGATCAGCTCGGTTGCGGTCGGATTGTCGCGGAAGTGATTCACGACATCAACTTCCCAATCGACCGCCCGGTCGCGCAGATTGGTAGGGTTGAGCGCGGCTTCCTTGTAAACGTAGTCGGGGAAAGTCTTGCGCAGGTTTTCGAAATACACTGTTGCCGAGAAGGACGGTACGTATTCGGGCGTGAAGCCATAGCGCAGCTGCGTTTCGAGCAGTGGCTGGATGTGTTCGGTCGTGTAATTGCGCACCGCCAGCGCAGACTCCATCATGATGTCCGCATTGCCCTGGATCTCCGCGCGCGCGTTGTCCTTGAGAATGCTCTGGGCAATTGGGTACGCCAGGGCCAGCACGGCCAGGAACACGACCAGCAGCACGGCGTTGATCTTGATCAGCAGTTTCATCAGTTCTGCCCTTCCTGCGGCGGTTCCGGATGTAAGATTTCCCGCACGTCACTGAAATCTACCGGGCGTTGCACCACGGGTGCGACGGCGCCGGCCTGGGCAATGACCGGCAGGGCATCGCGAAACGAAACCGGCATCGCGCCGACGAACTGTTCCTTCGGCCCGGATTGCGAGACCCCCTGGCCACCATCCTCCAGCGTCAGGAAATGTTCCGAGTTCAACGTGGACTTGCCATTGGGCGCGCCGCTACGCTCACGCGCCGCCCATTGCACCTGGCCCTGTTCGTCAAACACTTCGTCCGCGTGTTCCCCTGCGTGTAGCACCACCACCGCCCTGGCACCCTGCATCGCAAGCCTCGTGCTCGCCAGATCAAGCGTGGCATCGTGTGCGTCGAGCTTCAACCAGCCCGTCGTAAGGATGAGCGTAACGCCCTCGCCACGGGGAAGAACGTAGCAGTGAGTTGCGGGACCCAGCCCGAGAACGCTGCCATCGTGCGCCTCAGCCACCAGCAGGGCGTTCGGGCCGGTTTCGATGATGTCGCCAGCGCGCAGCATGACTCCTTTGCCGCCTGCCAGGACTTCGTCGCCGCGAATGATCGTGTAGGGTCCCCCATCGGCAATGACCACCCAGGCGCTGAAGGGCGCCGGCGGTCCCGCGACGGCACTCATGGAGCTAAGGCTCAGTGCGCACGCGCTGGCCACTGCCGCCACCACGAATTGAGCCGCAGCGCCCCTCCCCGGATCGGTCTTTGCGACCAGATTGTTTTTTCTCATTGTTCTCGGTCCACTCGTACCCGGACCCGAGCCGGTGGATGCACCAACTCTAGCTGAAATCGCTGCCGCAGTGGTAAAAGTCGGCCTTTAGGCGGCCACCGCCCCGGCGGGCCGTGGGCACGCGCCCATCAGTAGACGTCGTACGAGAGGAGTTGGATGGCGGAATTCTTCTCATCCTCGCCACTGCTGGCGCCGCGCGCGGACGGCCGGTCGAAACCCACACGCGCCACCAGATTCCCGAACTTGTCGCCTGTTCCGCCGCGCGTCGGGATGCCCGGCTGCGCCAGCCAGCCCAGGTCATGGGGCTGCCCGGGACGCGCCAGCTGCGAGATCACCACGAGGTCGTAGCTTCCAGGCGTGCCGGCCCACCCCTGCACCTCTAGCGGCGCGCTGTGCGGTGGCAGGCGGTTCGTTTCCAAGTCCTTCGGATAGACCGCATCTATCTTGAAGTGGTCGTCGATCGACAAAATCGTAACGTCCAGGTCTTCGGCGCCGACGTTTTGCAGGCGCAGATCGAGCTCCGAGCCTTGTGGCAGGCGCAGGCGTTGTTCTTCGCCCGGCGCGTAACGCAGGCCCGCCGCTCGCGGCTCGAGATCGAACTTCAAGCTGCCCAGCTGACCGGGGAACTCCGCGGCCACCTTGCGCAAGGCGACGGCGCGCGTGGCCCGCAACCACGCCACGCGCAGCTGCTCACTGGCGGTTGCAGCGTCAGGGTCGATACACGCCGATCGATCGATCGACTGCAGCGCTGCCCCGGGCCGCGCGCGGCACACCCGATTCTCCAATGCCAGAAGGATCAGGTCCGCCGCGGCTGGATCCGTCACCCACTTAAGACCCGCCGGGCGAGTCGTATGCTCGACGAGCCGCCGATACGACTGGGCGGTCGCGGCGGGCACCGAGGCACCGTATAGCGGGCAGGGTAGTGGGCTCGCGGTCGCCGAGCCGCAGTACCTGACTTGTGCAACACCCACCGTGAGATCCCATTGCCGGTCCTGCAACTCGGCTATGCCGGCACCGAGCGCGTCGCTCTGGTCCTTGGGTACGTGCCAGCGCCGCAGTGTCGCCGAATCCTTGACGACCGACGCCCAGCTCTCGCTGAGCCCGACACGGGTGAGTCGCAGCAGTCCCACGGGCCTGGAGTTCGTTGCGCTCAGTGAATGAAGGGCCAGCAATGAACCCGGCGCCAGGCCCGCGAGCCGGCCGGCGTACAGGTGGAATGTTCCATCCATGTCGCGGGTTACCGGCCAGCTGTCGTGATTCGCCGCGGCGGCGCCCGCTTGAATGGGTTCGTCCAGAGCGCCTTCAAATTCCGGCGTGGTGTCCCGATAGGTGATCGAGTAATCCGCAAGGATGCGATGCGCGACATCGCGGTAACTGCCGCCGCGCACCTGCGCGAGCCCTTTCAGAAGCTCAAAGGTGAACAGTCCGTGCACCTGGCGATCAGTTACGCCAGCGGGCAGCGGGAGTTCCGGCGCGGTTTGCGCGCCCTGTGCCGCGTAGAACGCCACGTATCCCCCGGCCAGGTGTCGCTCCGAGACCCGGACCAGCGAAACGGGCGGCGTGCCGTCGGTTGCGGCCGTCGCCCGCTCGGGCGTGCCGAGCTTGCCCGGCGCGACGCCGCGCGATCTGATCTGCGTGTTGACGATCGCACGCGCACCGGTGGCCGAGTGACAACTGTCGAAGATCAGCCACACGAACACGCCCTGCGCGCGCAGGGCGTCGACCACCCGGCCAATCTCGCTGCCGACGATGGCGCCGGCGACCCGCTGCTGGCCTTCCACCCAGCGCCCTACGTCGCGCGCCAGGAAAATCTCATCCAGGCCATCTGCCTTGGTCCAGGACTGTCCTGGCTGCGGTTGCCGCGACCCGTGTCCCCCGAAATAAAGGAATACGGTATCGCCGCTCACGGTCCGTTGCGGCAAGGCGTTGAGCGCGTCGAGGATCGCGGATCGCGTCGGCAGGCCGTCGGCCTGTGCAACCTGGTCCGCGAGTACCGTCACCTGGGAGCGCGGCACGGCGCGCGCGTGCTGCAGCCAGTTCAAGACCAGCGGCACATCATTGCGCGGGCCCTCCAGCTGCAACGCAGTTTCCAGCGTCGGATACTCGCTGACGCCCACGATCACTGCCCACAAGCGCGGGGCCTGGATGCTGGCATCGCTTGACGCGCATGGCAGTGTCAGCCATAACAGCAGTACAAAAAGTCGCGGCATAATCCGAATCCCAGTCGGACCCGAGCTCCAAGTGAGACCTCCCCGCATAGTAAGTGATCGGCATGAGATTCCCTAGAAATGCGCTGATTCGCCGCATCCTGAGCGTCTGTGCCCGCCTGAGCTGGCCGCACTGCGTGCCGATTGCGGTCCTGCTCGCGGTCCTCGGCGTAGCGGTCGTGGCTGGCGGGTGGTGGTGGGCGCTACCCGCACATCTTCCCGGGGACGAGTACTATGTCGCGGGGCGTGTCGCCGAGCTCACCCTGCGTGCGCTGGCGTGGCAACGCCAGGCGCCCGACGCGCCGCCGCCTGCGATGACCGGTGCGCTCGGAGTTTCCGTCCTGGTGACGGCGCTGGCCATGGTGGCGATCGGCTTGACGCTATGGGTGATGCGCCGCCGGTGGCAATGGCCATTGGCGCGTTGGGCGCACGCCATTCGCTTGATCGTGACCGACGAGATGGATGTCGGCTGGGACGCTCCGGTGGCGATGACGGTCGTCCACTTGATGGCCGACGAGCACGTTGGCTGGCGCCGGGACGGCCTGGCCCTGCCAATCGGGGACCAGGTGCTGACACGAGAACTGCCGCGCCTCGCCGCTCGCGTGAGCGAGCTGTTCGCGGTGAGCCGCGATGCGCGCGCCAATCTGCAATTGACGCGCCACGTGCTGGAGTGTCGGGCACAACGACCGGGTCCGGCAATCCGCCGCCTGCGGCTGCGGCTCGACTCACCGATGCTCCGCGCCGCCATCGGCAAGGAAGCGGAATTTGCGCGCTCCGCGCTCGATGCGCGACTCATTTCCTATCCAGAAATCCTGAGCCGGCGGTTGCTGCGGACCCACCCGCCCAACAAGGTGCGTATTGACGGCATGCATGGGCGTCCGGCGTTGGTGATCATCGGCCTAGGGGATGCGGGGCTCGAATTCTTCCCGCGGCTTTGCGCCCAGGCGCAATCGGCGCATGTCGAGCGCCCGGTCATCGTGTTGGTCGACACCAGCGCTGCCAGCATCGCGCATCAGATCACGCACGCCTGGCCGGCCCTGACGCTCACCGTAGAACTGCGGGCACTGAACTTGGATGCTCATTTGCCGCTGTCGAGCGGCCGTCTGCTCAGCGAGCTGCGCGACCAGAGCCTGGTGCCGACCTTCGTCTACCTGGCGCTGGACAACCGCGAACTAGTCGAGACCTGGCTCCGCGAACTGGATTTTTCCGCGCGCTCGGCCGGCGAGGGCTCGCCGATAGTGCTGGGCTTGAGCGGGTCGAGCGGTATGGAGGTCGACGCGTCCATGCTGGCGCAGGAAGACGCCCTGTTCGCGCTGTCCCGGCATCTGCATGAGTCCTTCCTGCGCGATACCACCGTGGGTAACCGGGGCGCAGCCTCTGTCCCCTGGGCGGAACTGCCGTTTGAGTACCAGGAGACCAATCGCTCTGCCGCCGATCATTTCTGGGTTAAGGCGGTCGACCTGGACGCGCGGATCGTCGCGTACCGGGATACGCAGCCGTTACCGCCGATTGACGGCAAGCGACTGGAGATCTCGGCCACCGCTGAACACCGCCGCTGGTGTGCCGACCGCGCGTTGTATGGCTGGCGCGTCGGCCCTGAACGCGCCGAAGCACGCCACGTCAATCCCTCCCTGGTCGCTTGGGCATCGCTCTCGGAATCCGAGCGAGAGCGTGACCGCGACGTATTGCGCAGCATGCCCGCCGCGCTGGAGGCCGGCGGATTCGCGTTGCAGTCGATGCCCACCGTGGCCTTGCCGTGCGACGCGGCGAAATGCCGGCGACCGGATCTCCTGCTACCGATTGCGCGTGCGGTGGCGGCAGGATCGAGTGCCGAAGGTCCGATCCACGTGGTCGTGCCGGTCGTGGATGGCGCCGGTTTCCTGCTGGCGGAACACTGGAGCTCGCAGCCGGACGTGGTAGTGTCGCTGGTCGTGGCGCAACCGCTGAGCGGCCTGGCCCTGGCGGCCGGCAGGGCCGCCGCCGCCGCCAGCGCCCTGGCGGAGTCGGCCTTCTCGATCTGGATCACCAGCGCTGGGTCCATTCCAGCGCTGCTCCGGCGTTGGCAAATCTGTCCGACATCGGATTTGCAATGACTGCGTCGCGCAAAGCTCTACTGGTTTTGCTGTCAATTGCAGGGTTGTGCGCGTTCACCCGCGCGCCGCCGCCCGACAGCGTCGAGCGGCAGGCGATTTATCCGGACGGCACCGCCGTGCTTCTGATCGGCATGTCCACTTACCGGAATGCCAGCTGGCCTGCGCTTCAGTCGGCGCGCGATGTCCATCGCCTGCAGCGCCTGTTTCTCGATCGCGGTGTCGCCCCCGATGCGATCACGGTCGTTGACCCCCAACCGGGTAGCGCCAAGGAACTGGAATCCGCAGTGGTGCGCTTTGGCCAGATCCTGGAGCAGCGGCATCGAGCGGCACGCGTCATTGTCTACATCGCGGCGCACGGCTATACCGCCGTTGGCATGGGCTACATCGTGCCGCCCGACGCGCCCGACCCTCGCAAAGACCCGGCTGGATTCCGGATGGCGGCACTGCCGATGTCGACTCTGCTCGCGCGCGTCGCCGAGCTACCATCCCGCAGCATGCTGCTGGTTGTCGATGCCTGCTTCTCCGGCCTGGCACTCGAAAGCCTGCCGCGCGAGCGGTTCCCCCATCCGACCGGTAGTGCCGGCGACGAGCGTGTCATGCAGGTCATCAGCGCCGGCACCTCCGGCCAGTCGGTGTCCGATGACGGTGTGTTCGCCGAGCTGATGGCCACGGGCCTGACCGGCGCGGCGGACCTGAATCTCGATGGTTGGATATCCGGTACCGAACTGGGCATGTACCTGCGCCTGCGCACCTCTGAATCCACCGGCGGAAAGCAGACGCCGCGCTTCGGCAACGTGATCGGGTTGGGGGGGACGGTTGAAGGCGAGAACTGGTTTGCGTCGCCGCAGCGCCTGATGCTACCGGCGTGCGAGGAAACGCCCAAGCTCGTCGTGAGTGCCGGTCCATTCCGGGACTGCGAGGATTGTCCGCTGATGCGCGTGGTTCCGGGGCCAGCAGGTGGTGGCGCCGAACGAGCACCATACCTGGCCATGGGCGTGAACGAAGTATCGTTCGCCGAATTTGACGCCTGTTTTCGTGCCGGGGGCTGCCGCCGCTGGCCATGGTCCCGATCGGGTGAGCGCGGACGTCTGGCGGTCACCGACGTCAGCTGGCTTGATGCCGGTGAGTACACGCGGTGGCTCGGTAGCGTCACGGGCTACCTGTACCGACTGCCCTCCGAACAGGAGTGGCTCGAAGTCGCGCTCCCGGAATCCCGGCGCCTCAACCGTGCCTGGCAAGAGCGGCGGCCGATTGACGCCAATTGTGACGGCTGCGGCGGAGCGTGGAACGGTCGTGCGTTGGCGCCGACCGGCGCCTTTCCGGCTAGCGCGCTGGGATTGCACGATCTGCTCGGCAATGTCTGGGAGTGGATGGACGACTGCCGCGACGGTCCGGGCCAGGCGTCGGCGTGTCGCCTGCGAGTCGTGCGCGGTGGAGCCTACAGCACGCGCCGCACCGTGACCTTGAGCCTGCCCTCGGCGGAGTTGGCGGGCGATACCCGTGATCGCAACATCGGCTTTCGGGTCGCGCGCGAACTGCAGCGCGCCTCAATGCTGCCGCGTACCTCCTGCGCCGTGCCCCCCTGAAGGGAGCGGCAACCGGAAGCCGATCGCGACGCTGGTGCCGACGGACCTGAGCGCTATTTAGTCAAGTAGGCTTGTGCGTCGTTTCAGCCGCTGCCGCGCCATGCTCGTGCACGACCCAGCCGCGCTGTTCGAGCTGCGCGCGCGCGCGCGCCGTCACCGTGCCCTCGATCCACAGGTCGCGGTGCACAGCGCCACCCAGGGCCTCGTGCAGTGCCTTCTCGTAGCCCGCCACTTCCGAGGTCCAGGACACCGCATCGACTCCCGCTGCGATCAGCTGCCCGCCGTCCGCGGTTTCCGCAGCCGGAATGCGCAGGCCTGCCAGGATCTTCGCCAGCGGTCGTGCCTGGTGCAGTGCCGGCAGCAAGGCCGCACTTCGCACGAATACCTCGATCTCCTCTTCCGACGTCACCGTCATCGCGTGACGCATCAGCTCGGCGCGGCCAGATACGCCAGCCAGCGATCGGGCGATCTCCGCCAGCGCGTTCTGGCGCGTCGGGCTCAACAATAATGTGTGTTCGAACTGGTCGATCTCGTCTGCGGACATGCCGTAGCTCTCCAGCTCCGAGCGACGCTGTTTACGCAGCGTCGCCGGGTCTTCCTTGTAGATCGCGTCCATGGCCCGGTCCAGTTCAGCGCCGTAGGGCACGCGCGGCATGGACACGAACTTCAGGCCGAAGCCAGACGCGGCATCCAGCTTCGCCACCTCATGCACGGCATGGCGCAGCACCTGGTTGTCCGTGTACGGATCAACGGCGAGCTTCCGGTACCAGACGCGCTCCGCCTGTGTGACGCCGAAGTATCGCGCGGCGTAGTGCTGCGCCTCCGCCGCCAGACCGCTGTCGGCGCGCCCGGATCCCGCCGCACGGTCCGTGGAATCATGGCCCTTGGACTTGCCGCGATCGATCGACTCCTTGATCTCCATGCCCTCGGCAACATAGCCGCCGAGCAGGTGCGCAATGCCTTTCGGCAGGCCGAATGCCGAGCCGATCGGATGCGTGGCCAGCGTCGCCAGGGCCGGTGCATCACGCGCACCGCCACGCAGCAGAGAATTGATGACGACCTCGGTCTTCGAGGTATGGGCGAGCGTGTTGAGTGCCGCAATCTCGCCGAGTCGAACGCTCAGGGCATGCGGCCCGTAGGCGGCAAAGGTTCCGTAGCGGCTGTCGATGACGAACTGGTGCATCAGCCCGTCGGATTGCACGGGATCCACGACGTGGAAGTACTCGCCAGCCGCCTGATCAGCGGACAGGATTGCGTGCACCGGCTCTGGAGGTGGCGACTCGAAGTCGGCGTCAGCGCGAGCCAGCGCTGCGAACACGGATAGGCTGCACAGAGTGAGCATTTTGATCTTGTACATAGGCGACCTCGCTGCGGGCTAAATATATAGTCACCTGGACAACAGGGCGTTGAGCAGGTTGTCCTGGAAATTGATGTTGCTCGGAATTTCGGAATGTTCCGCACACAAGAAGAACGAGAATGCGATCGGGAAGCCATCCATTCCCGCAACCGTGGGGTCCAGTGATTGCCGTCCCAGTAATGAAGCCTTAAGCACTAGACCGTCACCAGGTTCGCGCAGCAATTCGTCGTATTGCCGGCCCGCCTGCGGATGTTGGATCTGCTCGGCCTTGAAGCGTGGAATCGCCCGGCCATTTTCGTATTCGACCAGCACCCGCGCCGGCGTCAGAATGCAGTCGGCTCCGAATACCACCAGACGCGTGGAGGAAGGCGGCTGCGGCTGGCGCAGCGCGCTTTGCAGGCGTCTCGCCCGCTGCAGGTATTTCGCAAAGTAGCGTTGCATGACTTCGGTGCGCTGCGGCCCCATGCGCAGCGTGACTTGCGGGTCATAGACGGACCACTGCAAGTCGCGCCAGGTCGCCGGATCGAACAGATCGCGCTCGCTGCTCGTGGCGTCCTGTTCGCTGACGCGCAGTGGCCGGGAATCAATGCCGACCAGTGGTTTGCGTTCGCTATTGGGCAGCAACTGGTAGGTACTGGGCAGTGTCGCCAGCACTTCGGGTGCGATGGTCTGGACGATCTTTTCGCCCTTGATGAATCCGTGCACCGTATTGGTGGAGCCGAGGCTCGGTGTTCCCAGCAGCACCAGGCGATTGATCATCGACGCGCCCGCCATGGTCACCTTGGCGTCGTCGCGATCGAGGATGTCTTCGGTTCCGAAATCCAGCAGGTAGCGTGAAACGATGCCGCCCATGCTGTGCGCGACAATGTCCACCTTCAGATCCGGCCGGCCGTAGTCACGACGCAATTGTTCGATGAATGCGGCCAGGCGGCGTGCGGTTTCCACGTTGTCCAGGCGCCAGTCGTAGGGGAACAGGTAGAGGTGGCGTTCGAACGGATCGGTCACCGGTGTGCCGGCGTGGGTCACCCGATAGTCGCCGAACTGGACCAGCGTATTGACGATGTTCTGGTAGAAGCGATGCCCCGCTGCGGCGTTCGTGATGTCGAAGGCTTCCAGGTCACCGGGGCCACCGGTCAGGGTGTCCGCGTTGATATCCAGCGACAGCACGGTGAAATGGTTGAACAGCAGGTTCCAGATGCTGCCCGGCCAGACGACATGGTGCGTCACGCGATTGCGTAGTTGCGAGCCCATGATCCCCGGGATCAGGATCAGTGGCGGCTGTTCTCCCGCAATGTTGGCGGTCTGGTATAGACGCCGCAGGTCCGGCTTCTGCGTTGTCGCGCACGCGGTCAACGCCGCGATCACGCACAGCGCGAGTATTGGCAGCCGGACGCGGCCCCCGCCGCGGGCTCGACGGTTACTGGCCCATGGTCTCGCTGTTGATAGCCAGGACATACGCGACCTCGGTGTTGTTTTTATTGCGCACGTCGAGCAGAAACTGCCCGTCCCTACGCGGTCGCCACCGGCACTGGGACTCGTGGCCGCCGTTCGGACCGCTGCAGATCAGATTTTCGAATTCATCGTACACGTAAAGATCGAGATCGACCGGCGGCGTTGGCCGCACGTAGACCATGGCCATCTGGCCGGCGTGGAAGGTGACTTCCACGCGATCGGCCCCGTCCGCCTTGACGGTCTTGTTCGTCAGGCTGGCGCCTTCGAGTTTGGGAATGTCGCGCACCTTGTAGGCGCGCACGTCGGCGGCGAGATTGGCAACGGCCGGATTCGACCCCGCCATCTGGCTGGCGCGCATCAACAGGGATTCCCAGGTGCGCATTCCTTCCGCTTTTCCCTTGGCCGGCAGGATCGCCGATGCCCGCTTCAGCAACTTGGCGGCTTCGACCAGCGCCACCGGGTCGGCCTGCCGCTCACCGAAGTCGGCCAGTTTGTTGGCCAGCTCCAGTTGCTCTATCGCCTCCATCGCAGGAGTGGCGGCGGTGTGCCCGGCCGGACCGGTATCGATATTCGGTTCACGGGCGGCCGGAGGCGCACCTTGTGAGAGGGTCATCAGTCCGCAGCCCAGACCACAAGCAATCCAGAACCTGAGCACGGACCTCGCTCTTGGGTAGGCGACCAGGTGGCTACTCCCAATAGGCAGTGTCGGCCGAGTATATCCGAGAATCCGCCGACAGCTTTCAATCTTCGATCCGTTCCTTCAGGCCAATTGGCCGGTTCGGCGCGAACGATCCGAAGATGTTCTTGGTCGAGCCGCGAATTTCTGGCGCGCCCAGCGGCGTGCGGCCGGTCCTGACACTTCGATGTCCGCCTGTGCTTGAGCCACCGGGCGGACTGGCCCAAGCCCGGTTTTGTGGTCGATTTAGAATTGAACCAAACTGGCTTCGGAAGGCCACGCTTCGAACCTGGCGGCAGGAGTCTGCAAGCCGCCGTCGGGCACAAGGTGTCGCTGCGAACGCAACGGTGAGTCAGGTGCGGGGCGAGATGAAGGCCAGAAAGCAGGATGGCATCGTACGCGCAGCTGAGGCGCAGCGCAGTTACTTCATCAACCGGCGTTTGATCAGGCGCACTGCCAGTAACAGGCTCAGCCCGGCATAGGCTGCGAGCACCAGCAGGTCGGTCAATGGTTGCCTCATCGGCAATCCGAGCGTGAGACCGCGCGCCAGATCGGCGCCGTGGGCGAGCGGCAGCAGGGCTGCGGCCCGCTGCACGAAGCCGGGCAGGGCGCTGCGCGGATAGAACACGCCCGAGACGAACATCATGGGCGTGATCAGCAGGGTGAAATAGAACACGAAGAAATCGAAGCTCTTGGCCACCGCGGTCATGATCAACCCGAGCCCGGCGAAGGCCAGGCCGATCAGCAGGACCACCGGCATCACGGCGAGCGGCCGCAGGCCGTGGACCAGGCCCAGCAGGTACATGGCCAGCAGCATGGCCGCACCTGAAAACGTGCTCTTGAGCGCGGCCCACAGCCACTCGCCGATCACGACGTCGCTGGGGGTCATCGGCGCGTGCAGGATGCCTTCCCAGGTGCGCTGGACCTTCAGTCGCGAGAACGCCGAATAAAGCGCTTCGAAGGTGGCGCTGTTCATGGCGCTGTAGCAGATCATGCCCGCGGCGAGGAAGTTGATGTACGGCATGCCGGCGACCGGCGGCATGAAGGCACCGAGGCCGAATCCCAGACCCACGAGGTAAATCACCGGATCGGCGAGATTACCCACGAGTGAGGCGTACATGAGCTTGCGCCAGACCAGGAAATTGCGGCTGACGATGTGCAAAAAGCGCAGCTGCAGGCGGTCAATCACGGATGTCGCGCCCCGTGAGCTTGATGAATACATCTTCGAGGTTGGCGGCGCGCGACAGCGCGCGCAGCCGGGGATGGCCCTGCATGGCCTGGAGCAGCGGCGTCGCCTCCTGGCAGTAGCAAAATGCCGTCTCCCCGGTCAGCTCGACGCGCTCGGCGTGCCGCGGCGCGAGCTCACGCGCCCAGTCCTGGACGCCTTCGCCGTACACCTCGATCACGTGGGGTTCAATCTGGGAGCCGATGAGCTGGCGCGGCGAGTCTTCGGCGATCATCGCGCCATGATCGAGGATGCCGACGCGATCGCACAGGCGCTCCGCCTCGTCCATAAAATGCGTGGTCAGGATCAGCGTGCGACCGGCGGCCGCCAGGCTCTTGAGCCGATCCCAGATCACGTGCCGTGCCTGTGGGTCGAGCCCCGTGGTCGGCTCGTCGAGGAAAATGATCTGCGGGTCGTTGACCAGGGCACGCGCCAGCGTCAGTCGCCGCTTCATGCCGCCAGACAGGGTATCGAGGCGCGCGGATGCCTTGTCCTCGAGGCCGGCGAATTCCAGCAGCCGCGGCAGCCGGCCCAGCATCGCGCGGCGCGTGATGCCGAAGTAGCGGCCGTAGACGATCAGGTTTTCCGCCACCGTGAAATCCGGGTCGAGATTATCGAACTGCGGGCAAACGCCGGTGCGCGCCCGCGCGGCCCGCGCGGCGGCAGGCACCGGGAGGCCGGCGAGTGCGATGGCGCCGGTATCGCTCGCGGTGAGACCCAGGCAGCAGCGTAGCGTCGTCGTCTTGCCGGCGCCATTCGGCCCGAGCAGTCCGTAGCACTCGCCGGCGGCGACGCTGATGTTCACGCCGCGCAGGACCTCTGTTCCGGAATAGGACTTGCGGAGGGCGCGCACCTGCAGCATGCGCGTCAGTCTCTCACGAGTGGCCGTAGGGCGGAATCAGCGCGCGGCGTAGGCGTCCATCATGAGGCCGGTGCCGCCGCCGGAGATGTGCGCAACGACGGCGGTACGGCGATGCACTTTGGTGACCGCACCCAGATCGATGGCGAAGGCGAGCTCCACCTGCTGACCCTTGCGCAGTCCAAGCGAAGCGGTGCGGATGAACACGCCGTTGGCGCTGAGATTTATGGCACGACACAGCCGGCGCTTGCCGGCTGGCATCATGATATACACCGTGGTGCGCGCACGATGGCGTGTGTGCAGGCGTCGTTCCATGAACTCTGTCAATCCCCTGGTTCCCGAAAGCCCGCTGTCGCGGGTTGTGTAGTGGCTGGCTACAATTATGCCTAGCCCCGCGGCAAATCCAACCCCAAGCTAACTTAATCAAGCGGCATTTAAATCGCCAACGGGGACCGATCGGAGAACCTGCGGGGACCGGTGCCGGTCGCGCAATTAAGACAGGCGCTCGCAGGCGCCGCCGACCCGTATTTTCGCCCGCGTGTTGCCCGGCACCAAGTCGTCGATGCCGCCGCTGTACGCTCACCCTGCGCGACGTTGCCGCAGGTGGTGTGCCCCCCCGGTATAGGCGAGGCTGTCGCCCCGGCGGCGCGAGCGGATCCGCGCCTGGAGGGGCGGGCGCGGCCCTTAAGGCAAACGGCGGTGGGCCGCTACGCCGTTCGTCCCCCGAAAACGCCCACTGGTCGGCTGCCCCGGCAGCGATGCGCGTCCGTCCCTAGGATGAGCCCATGGACAGGTCTCGACGAGCGGGCTTCACGATGATCGAACTGATGGTCACGCTGTCAGTGGCGGGCATCCTGATGGCAATCGCGATCCCGAACATGCGCAACTTCCTGCGCAACAACCGCCTCACCAGCGGCGTGAACGATCTGCTGCACTCCATCCAGGTGGCGCGCACCGAGGCGATCAAGCGTCAGCAGGGCAGCGTCGTGGTCTGCGGCACCACTGATCCGGCCGCCGGCACGGCCGCGCTCACCTGCACCTACGACACCTTCAGGGGCTGGTTCGTCTTCCAGGATACCAACGGCAACTGGCAGCGTGATGCCGGCGAGCCGGTGATCGAGACTCATACTCTGATCGACGCCAGCGTAACGGTGAAGCCCGACGCCAACGGCGATATCGTCAGCTTCGGTCCCAGCGGCTTCGCCAATCCGGCCGGCGCAAAAGTGCCGACGGCCACGCTGGTCATGTGCGACGTGCGCGGCGTGACGGCTGTGGGGAACAATTCCACCGGTCGCGCGCTGTTCATCACCGCCACCGGTCGCGCCCGCGCCTCGGCGACCTACGCGGACGTGCACAACACGGCGCTCCCCCTGGTAGTCGGAGGGTCCTGCCCGTGAGGAGCGCAGAATTCCAGGGCGGTCGACACGCGCATGGCTTTACGCTGGTCGAGGCCATGGTCGCGCTGGTCGTGCTCTCCGTCGGCATGCTCGGCATAGCCGGACTTTACGTGACGACCCTGCGCTCCGGCGGTGGAGCCATCTTCCGCATGCAGGCCGTCAACCTGGCTGGCGACATGGCCGACCGCATCCGCGCCAATCGTGGTGCCAACGTGGCTTACGCCGGCGCGGCGGCCAACAACAACTGTTACGGCGCGGGCTCCGTGGACTGCGCTCCGGCGCTGATGGCGGCCAATGACCTGCTGGTCTGGCAGCAGCAGATCGCGGGGATCCCAGCGCAGCAGATCACGGGGATCCTGCCGGGCGGCAACGGCGTGGTGACGGTGGCCGGCGCGGCCGCACCCTTCACCTACACCATCACGATTACCTGGACAGAGAGCGGTGGCGCGGCCTCCAGCTACGTGCTGACCCTGCAGATATGAGCGCGCGCATGCATCCACAGCGGGGCCTGAGCCTGATCGAGCTGCTGGTGGCGATGACCATCGGTGCGGTGCTGATCTTTGGTGCGACGCAGGTGTACGTCAACAGCCGCACCGCCTACGGCGTCAACGAGAATGTTGCCCGCCTGCAGGAGACCGCCCGCTATGCCATGGCGGTGATCGAGCCGGACGTGCGCATGTCCAACTTCTGGGGCTTGCTGAAGGGCGCCGGCGCCGTCGCCAACCAGGCGCTGCAGACGTCGGCTGCCGCGGCGGTGGCCGCGGGCCCGGCCGTCAACATCTGCGGCACCAACTTCGCCGTCGACCTGGGCACCAATCTACAGGGCGACAACAACAGCTACACCCTCAGTCCCTCCCGGCAGGCGGGTTGCGACGCGCTCACCGACATAAACACCGGTGCGGTGTGGACCACGAACGCGGTGGCCACCGCCGACACGCTCACCGTGCGCCGTGCCTCCGTATTTATCAGTCCGGCGACCGCCGGCGTGCTGCAGGTGTGCACTTCGCGCATCGCCGGCCGGCTGCAAAGCGACGGCAGCGCCTGCGCAGGCGCGGTCGCGGGAAGCAGCCAGCTCGACAACCTGATTGTCGATACCTATTACGTCGATCGCAATTCCGCGCAGCAGGCGGGCCTGCCATCGCTCCGCCGCAAGACGCTGACTTCGGCCGGAGCCGTGCTGCAGTTTCGGGACCAGGAAATCATTCCCGGCGTCGAAGACCTGCAGGTGCAGTTCGGCATCGATCCGCCAGGCAACACCGGCGTGGCGACCCGCTATGTGAATCCGAACGGTGTGCCCGCCGGTGCGCAGATCGTCGCGGTCCGCATCTGGCTGCTGGTGCGCGCCGACACGGGTGAGAATGGCTTCACCGACGCCCGCATCTATCAGTACGGCGATCGCCTGCAGGCCAACGGCGTCACCGGCGATCTCAATGCGGCGGCTGGGGCAGGCCTGGCTTACCAGCCTTCGGCCAGCACCGATGCCTCCTTCACCGGCCCGCAGCATGTGCGACGCCTCCTGATATCGCGCACGATCCAGGTGCGCAATGCGCTGGGAACCTGACATGCGGGGCAGCACTTCCAAGTCAGCCCGGCAGCATCGGCGGCAGCAGCGCGGCGCCGCGCTCGTCATCGGGCTGATCCTGCTGCTGCTACTGACGCTGCTGGCGGTGTCCGGCATGAACTCGGCGAGCCTCGAATTCATCATGGCGGGCAACGAGCAGTACCGCGCCAACGCCTTCCAGGCCGCGGAGGCGGGCATCGAACAGAGCATGTCGCTCGGGCTGTTCAATCCCGGCGCCGGCCAACAGAATCTCAACGGTGCGCCTAATGCGACGGATACCTGGGCTGCGGGGATTCTGCCGCAACTCCTTGGCGCACCGCAGCCGGCCCTGTGGGGCAATTCCTGGAACAGCTTCTCGACCTATCACTTCGAGATTACCAGCACCGGCACGGCGGTGCGTTCCGCCCGAGCAGTCAACACCCAGGGCGTGGCGGTGATTTCGCCCTGGGACCCGACGGTCCAGAACGACCCGAATCTGCCCAACCCGGCGCTGACACCCTGAACGAATGCGCCTCAACGGAGCACAGACATGAGACATGCAGGCAAGGTACTACTGGCCGCGCTGGCGCTCGCCGGCGCCGGTGCGTGGGCGCAGCTGCCAATGGGTACGGTGATCGAAGGTTCCATTGAGACCACTACCGACGCGCTGATTTTCCCTCTCGACACGAGCGGGCGCATCACCGTGCGCAACTGTGGGGGCTGCGAATCCCCGACGCTGCAACTGGAGGCCGCCACGCAATTCAACCTGGCGGGACGCCAGGTCACGCTGCGTGAAATGGCGGACTACGCACACGTGACCAGCAACCGCCCGGCGACCATTCATTACCGGCTGCGCGACCGTATCGTCAGCCGCATTTCGATCAACGGTCAATAGCTGCGCTGCGGCGCTTCAAGGATCAAGCCATGCAATGTTCAATGGCAAGAATTTGGGCGACCATCAGCGGTGTGCTGGTGGCCCTGGCGGCCAGCAGCGCGGCTTTTGCCGACGACACCGAAATCTTCTTCAACCAGACCGGCGGCGGGACGCCGGCCAACATCATGTTCGTGCTGGACACCTCCGGCAGCATGAACGATCTCGTGACCACACAGAATACTTACAATCCCGCCGTCACCTACCATGCCAACACCTGCGCATCGATTAATTCCAGCGCGTACTATTTCAGCAACAACGGCACGCCTGCCTGCGGCAGTACCAATGCTCTCCCCAAGAGCCTGTTCAAGTGCGCAGCCATGCTGCCGCAGCTCGGCGCGGCAGGCTTTTCCACGGATTCCTTCGTGCAATGGGGCAGCACCGCCAAGACCACCAGCAAGAAGAAGGCCGGCGTGACCACGGACACGACGACCACGACCTATGGCTGGCAGAACACGTTGAGTCCGGCCGATACGACGGGCTATGTCGAATGCAAAAGCGACGCGGGCGTGAACGGCGATGGCGTGGATCCTCTCAGGCTCTATGCCTCCACCGACAAGTTCTCGGCCGTAACCGTAACGCTTACGCCGCCGGGCACCACGACGGTGATCACCCCCGTGGTGGGCAACCAGCTGACCGGCGTCTGGGATCTGCTTGCGGCGAAGAATTACTTCGGCGCCAGCGCCGGTGGCACGTATTCGATCTACGATCCCAACTACGTCAATTATCTGTTTGATTCCGCGCAGAATGGCACCCGGGCGAAGATTTCGATCATGCACGACGCAGCGGCTGCGCTGCTCACCAGCCTCAACGGCGTCAACGTCGGTGTCATGCGCTACGACCTCAATGGCTCCGGCGGCATGGTGTTGGCGCCTGTGGCCGATATCGGTACTGGCACGAACCGCACGGATCGCATCAACTTGATCAACAGCTGGGCGGCCGCCGGCGTGACCCCGCTGTCGGAGACCTATTACGAGGCCTACCTGTATTTCACCGGCAGTGCCGTGAGATTTGGCAACAGTTCCAACTCCTCGACCTGCACGCAGTGGAACAGCGATGGTACCTGCGGCAATTACACGAGTTCTTCTGCGCACAGTGTGGCCAGTTCACGCACGGGCGGCACGATCACCAGTACGAATTACGACAGCCCGGCCGACTATTCCTGCCGCAAGAATTTCATCGTCTACCTGACCGACGGACTGCCCAATGAGGCCGACCAGGCGAATGCGGCCATCCAGGCGCTGCCGAACTTCGCCGCGGTCGGCGGCAGCTGCGACGCCGCGCCGTTCGCGGGCGCCAGGGGCGGCCTGTGCACCGCGGCGTTGGCGCAATACATGTATAACTCCGACCTACGGCCCGACGTCGGTAAGGTGCAGAACGTAACCAGCTACTTCATCGGTTTCGGCGTGGATTTCAACAGTGGTGGCGCGCCGACCGCGGCCTTCAATTACCTGAATGCGGCGGCCACGCGTGGCGGCGGCAAGGCCTACACGGCCACCAGCCTGACGGAACTGACCAGCGCCTTCAACCAGATCCTCGCCGAGGTCATCAAGACCAACACCACTTTTTCGGCACCCGCGGTGGCCGTCAACGCCTTCAATCGCACCCAGACGCTGAACGACCTGTACGTCTCGGTGTTCAGTCCCAAAGCCAGTTTCCACTGGCCGGGCAACGTCAAGAAATACAAGGTCGTCAATGGCGTGGTGGTCGACAGCACGGGCGCTCCGGCCGTCAATGCCGGTACGGGCTTTTTCAGCGACACGGCGCAAAGCTACTGGAGTAGCGTCGTGGATGGACAGGATGTCACGTTGGGCGGCGCCGCGAGCAAACTGCCGAATGCCGCCTCGCGCACGGTGTACACCTACATGGGGGCCAATCCCGCCGCCGGCGCAGCGGCGGCACTGACGCCCTTGACGGACACGGTAGTCACGGCGAGTGATCTCGCCTTAGGCAACCCGGGCGATCCGAGCGTCACGGAACTGGTCGACTGGGCCAAGGGGCTCGATACCCAGAATCTGGTGCCGCCGGCCGGCACCACCGATTCGCGCCACGAGATGGGCGATCCCATCCACACCCAGCCGGTCGCCATGATCTATGGCAAGGAGCCGGACGGGACGGACGATACGGTGGTCTTCGTGCCCACCAATGACGGGTACTTCCACGCCTTCGATGCCAGCGCCTCGACGACGGGCGCGGACACGGCGACCAGCGGTGTGGAGCTCTGGTCCTTCATCCCCAGGGAAATGCTGCCCCACCTCATTGATCTTTATAACGATGATCCGCCGTCTGCGAAACACTACGGCCTGGACGGCTCCATCGCGGTGCTCAAGTACGACATCAACGGTGATGGCACGATCAGCGGCAATGACAGGGTGATCCTGATCTTCGGCACGGGCCGGAACTCTGACACCAGCGCGTACTACGCCCTGGACGTCACCAACAAGCTGAATCCGAAATTCATGTGGAAGATCGACGCCGGCGTGCTGCCGGGGCTGGGCCAGGCCTGGTCGCAGCCGACCATCACGCGCGTCAATACGACCCTGAATCTGGGGACCCTGGGCCGCCAGATGGATCACGCCATTCCGGGCAGAGTTTCGGTGCTCGACATCGATGGCGACGGCTATGCGGACCGCATGTACGTGGGCGACATGGCCGGCCAGCTGTGGCGCTTCGACGTCAACAATGGCCAGCCGGCCGCCTCGCTCGTCACCGGCGGCGCCATCGCCTCGCTCGGCACGAAACTGGATGCGGCGCATCTCGCCGCCGACAACCGCCGCTTCTACAACGCGGCGGACGTCTCGGCTGAGCAAAAGGCCGGCGTCCAGCCGTTCCTGAACATTGCCATCGGCTCCGGATACCGCGGCCACCCGCTGGATAACTCGACGCACGACCGCTTCTACGCGGTTCGCGATTACGACACCTTCAGCGTCAAGCCGCAGTCCTATTTCGATGGCCTGACGCTGACTCGCGACGCGCTCAGCGCCGCCGCCGCGTCGTCCAAGCTCATCGACATTACCGCCCTGGCGCAGCCCACGATTCCCGCCGGCGCGCTCGGCTGGCAGCTGGACCTGAACACGCACCCGGACTGGACCGCGGGCGAAAAGGTGCTGGTACCCTCGCGCACCTTCAACGATCAGGTGATCTTCACCACCTACACGCCGAACTCCTCTCCGCCGGTGGATCCCTGCTCCGGCATCGGGACTGGCACCAACCGCGTCTACGTCGTGAGCGTGTTCACCGGTGCGCCGACCATTGACCGCAACAAGGACGGCACGCTGACCACGGACGAGCGCAGCCAGGACCTGCGGCAGGGCGGCATCGCTCCCGACACCGCCTTCCTGTTTCCCGCCCCATCCAGTGGCAGCGGTGCCGGCGGCGCTGGTGCGGCTGGCGGCAGCGTCACCTGCCTCTCGGGCGTCGAGGTGCTGAGCGTGTGCTCGAATTTCAACCAGCGGCGCAAGACCTACTGGCGCGAAGGCATGGCGAATTGACCTGCCGCAAGGAACTCCAATGAAGCTGCCGAACTGCAACTCCCCGGCGCGCCGCACGGCGCGGGGCTTCACGCTGATCGAACTGATGATCGTGATCGGCGTAGTGGCCATCCTGACGACCATCGCGGTCACCAGTTACCGAACCTATGTGCTGCGCGCGACCCGGACGGAAGCGCGCATGGCGCTGCTGTCGATCCAGGTGGCGCAGGAAAAATACTTCCTGCAGAACAATCAGTACGCCCAGACCCTGGCGACCGTGACCGCCGCGCCGCCGGCCGGACTGGGCGTCGCCCTCGACGCCGCCGGCGTGACGCCCGGCGGGCACTACACGGTCAGCTTCACCGCAGCGACGGCGAATACCTATACGGTGCGGGCGGTCGCCACCGGCACGCAGACCTCCGATAAGGCGGCCTGCCTGACCTTCACGATCAACGACCAGGGTGTGCGCACGCCGGCCGATACCAGCAGTTGCTGGCGCTAGTAGACGCGAAACAGCCGGAAACCCGTGTCCGCGGGTGTAAAGCGCGCCGCGTGCAGACGGCGACGGCGCTGCCGCAGCGCCGCGCTCGCCCTGACCACGGCCAGGGCCCGAGCGTCGCGGTACTTCGCGGCCACCGTCCTGGCGCCGGCGGGGCGCGCGGCGGTGGCGGGGTTGGAGTTCAGTTCGTTCATGCCAGTGCTCCTTGCAATGCAGCCGAATCGGGGCTCATGATCGTTCGTGATACGAACAATATGGTACGCGATACTGTACGCAGTGCAAGAGACAGCGTGGTGAGCGGTGGGTGAATATGTTCGTACTGTGAACTATATCACTCGCGAACTGTCCGGGTGCCCGGTGCGCACCGCAACGGTGCGTCCGGCAATGGTGCGCTTGGTGTGCCGCCGGGCGCAGCCAGGCGCAGCCGGGCGGCCTCAGGCCAGGAAGGCGCGGATCTCGGCGTCGAAGCGCGGGATATCAACCAGGAAGGCGTCGTGTCCCTCCAGCGAGGGAAGGCGCGCAAAGCGCGTGGTGACGCCGCCGTGTTCGAGGGCCTCGGCGATCGCCGCCTGCTCGTGCAACGGGTAGAGCATGTCACTCTCGACGCCGATGACCAGCGCGGTGTCCAGCCCGCTGCCGCCGAGCGCGGCGTGGTAAGAGCCGCCATGCTCGGCCAGATCGAAACGGTCCATGGCCCGCGACAGGTACAGGTAGCAGTTGGGGTCGTAGACGCGCGTGAAGCGCTCGGCCTGCGCTTCCAGGTAGCCCTCGACGGCGAAGCGCGGCGCGAACGGACTGGCGCGCAGGGCGTTGCCATCGATCGGATTGCGCCCAAACCGTTGTCGCCATTCCGTCGCCGAGCGGTAGGTGATCGTGCCGAGCTTGCGCGCCAGGCGCATGCCGTTGCGCGGCGGATGTTCGGGTGGATAGTTGCCGCCCAGCCAGTCCGGATCGCGCAGGATGGCTTCGCGCTGCACCGAACGCAGCGCGATGGCGAAGGGCGAAGCGGCCGCGGACCCGGAGATGCTGATCAGGCGCCGCGCAGCTGCAGGGACCAGCGCGGCCAGAGCGATGGCCACCGAGCCGCCGAGCGAGGCGCCCATCGCCACATCGAGTCTGTTGATTCCCAGTGCCCGCGCAGCCTCGTAGCCGGCGCGCGCGATATCCTCCACGGCGATCTCCGGAAAAGCGAGGCGATAGCGCTGCCCGGTAGCCGGATCGATGGAAGCCGGCCCGGTGGAACCAAAGCAGCTGCCCAGTGAATTGACGCAGAGGACGAAGTAGCGGCGCGTGTCGATGGCCAGGCCCGGCCCGATCATGCGCTGCCACCAGCCGGGGCTGGGATCGGCTTCAGTGGCGGCGGCATGCGCGGAAGGCGACAGGCCGGTGTACAGCAGGATGGCGTTGTCGCGCGCGGCATTGAGCTCGCCCCAGCTCTCGTAGGCGATGTGCGCGCCGTGCAACACGCCACCGCGATAGAGCGGGAACGGATCGGGGAGCGGAACCACAGAACGCGGCGTCGCAGCCGTGAGTCCCGGCGCCGCCTCCCTGCCCTTCACTTCGCGGGAACGCGGCATGTCGGCCCTGTGCAGTTCAGCTTTCGGGATCCGAGCCATCGGGAATCCCCTCGAACAGCGCGGTCGAGAGATAGCGCTCCCCGGTGTCGGGCAGCATGGCGAGGATCACTGCGCCGGGGCCCGATTCGGCGCTCGCCTGGCGCGCCACCTTGAGCGCGGCGGCGAAAGTGGCACCGCTCGAGATGCCGACGAACAGGCCTTCGCGGCGCGCGAGCTGGCGCGCGTTCTCGATGGATTCGGCGTCCGTGACCGTTACGATGCGATCGGCCACATTGCGATTGAGCACGGCTGGGATGAAGTCCGGCGTCCAGCCCTGGATCTTGTGCGGCGTAAAGGGTTTTCCGGACAGCAGTGCCGCGCCTTCAGGCTCGCTGACGATGATGCGCGTGTCCGGCCTCGCCAGACGGATGATCTCGCCGGCGCCGGTCAGCGTGCCGCCGGTGCCCCAGCCGGTGACAAAGTAATCGAGCCGCCTGCCGACGAAGTCGGCCACGATTTCAGGGCCGGTGGTGCTGCGGTGATAGGCGGGATTGGCGGGATTCTCAAACTGCCGCGCCAGGAACCAGCCGTTTTTCTCCGCCAGTTCGGCGGCCTTGCGTACCATGCCGGTGCCGCGCTCGGCCGCCGGTGTCAGGATCACCTTCGCGCCCAGCATGCGCATGATCCGGCGCCGCTCGACCGAGAAGGTCTCGACCATCACCGCCACGAAGGGATAGCCCTTGGCGGCGCAGACCATGGCCAGCGAGATGCCGGTATTGCCGGAGGTGGCTTCCACGACGGTCTGTCCGGGCTTAAGCGCCCCGCTGCGCTCCGCGTCTTCGATGATCGCGATCGCGAGGCGATCCTTCACTGAACCCAGGGGATTGAAGAACTCGCACTTGACGTACATCGTCACGCCCTGGGGCGCGAGACGCTGGATGCGCACGATCGGCGTGCGGCCGATGGTGCCCAGGATATTTTCGTAGATCATCCGCCCACTGTAATCCGGCGGTACCAGTCAATCGATAAAGAAAAGGCCATTCTCTGATAACGCGTTGTTATAATTGCTTCGAGCGGCCTTACGGGTTCACCATGAATTTTCATCAGCTGCAATATGCAGTAGCGATCGCCCGGCACGGACTTTCGGTCACGCAGGCGGCGTCGGCATTGGGCACTTCCCAACCGGCGATCAGCCGGGCCCTCAAGGCCCTCGAGCGGGAGCTGGGCTTCGATCTGTTCGTGCGGGAGGGGCGCGCCTTTGCCCGCGTGACGCCGCAGGGCACACGCGTACTGGAGTACGCGACACGGGCGCTGGCCGAAATCGAGAGCCTCAAGGCGGTGGCGGCCGATCTGAACCAGGACAATCGCGGCACCCTGTCGATCGCGACCACGCACACGCAGGCCCGTTATGTCCTGCCGCCCGTGGTGCAGGCGTTTCGCGAGCGCTACCCCGAGGTCGAGCTGCACCTGCACCAGGGCACTTCCGAGCAGATCGCGGAGATGGTTGCGACTGATCGGGTGCAGCTGGCGATCGCGACCGGTTCGGACGGCCTGTTCCCGGGCCTGGTGCTGCTCCCCGTGTACCGCTGGCACCGCCAGGTCATCGTGCCCCGGCACCATCCGCTGGCGGGCGAACAGAAACTGACGCTCCAGGAGCTGGCGAAATATCCGCTGGTGACCTACGTCTTCAGTTTCTCCGGGGCTTCCTCGCTCCATACGGTATTTGCCCGCGAACACCTGACGCCGAGCGTCGCGCTGACGGCGCGCGACTCGGATGTCATCAAGACCTATGTGCGCCTGGGGCTCGGCGTGGGCATCGTTGCCAGCGTCGCCATCGAGCCACAGCACGACGCCGACCTCGTGGTGATCGAGGCCTCGCATCTGTTCCCGATCCACACCACCTGGATCGGGTTCCGTCGCGGCACGCTGCTGCGCAATTTCGCCTACGAGTTCATGCAGCTGTTCGGCCCGCATCTGACGCGCCGCCTGATCGATCGGGCGATCGAGGCCCGCGACGGCGACGGACAGGCGGAGCTGTTCCGGAAGATCAGCCTGCCGACGCGCTAGCCGCGGGATCCCGGTGCTGGAAAGACTGCAGAAACTGCTCGCGACGGCGGGCCACGGTTCGCGCCGCGAAATCGAGCAGTGGATACGCGACGGGCGGGTGAGCCTGGCCGGCCGAGTCGCCCGGCTGGGCGAGCGGGCGGAGGCCGGCGCCGACATCCGCCTCGACGGCCGTCGGCTGCACACGGCGGCACCCCACGAGCGTGCGGTGCTGATGTATCACAAGCCGATGGGAGAGGTGAGCACGCGCCGGGATCCGGCCGGACGGCCGACGGTGTTCGAGCGGCTACCGCCAGCCCCGTCGGGGCGCTGGGTGGTGATCGGCCGGCTGGACGTGAACACCACCGGGCTGCTGCTGTTCACGACGGACGGGGCGCTGGCGCATCGGCTCATGCACCCATCAGCCCAGGTCGAACGCGAGTATTTGGTCCGCGTGCATGGCAATCCCTCGCCGGACCTGCTCGACCAGCTCCGCACCGGGGTGATGCTGGAGGACGGTCCGGCGCGCTTTGAGCGCATTGAGGCCGGAAGAAAGAGTGGCAGTCACAGCTGGTTCCGGGTGACGCTGCGTGAGGGACGCAACCGGGAGGTTCGGCGGCTCTGGCAGGAGGTTGGCCTCGAGGTCAGCCGCCTGGCAAGGCTGCGCTACGGTCCGCTGGGCCTGCCCGAGGACCTGCGGCCGGGCCAGTGGCGCCGCGTGCCGGCCCGGGACGCCCGGCTGTTATAATAGAGTCCATGAAAGCCGCACTGCGACAGGAAAATCGGCGAACCGCAGCGATAATGCCATTAATGGCATTGATCCTGGGCCTATCTCTCACGATCCCGGGCGGCGCTCTGCGCGCGGCCGAGCAGGTCCGGGTGACCACGAGCTTTGACGCACGGTTTTCCTCTGCGGTGCTGCACCAAGTGGCGCGTCTGTTCGCCGGCGGTTTTGGCCGCGGCAGTTCGAGGTCCAGTACCAGGGCCGGACGGAATCGCTGGCGATCCGGGCCCTGATGGACGATCTGGGCATGATCGACCTGGATTTCACGGCCAGCCCGGATGCAGCCCCTGCGGTCAGGGCCGCAGTCGACACCTACCTCAACGGGCGCCGGCGCTGAGATCCTAAGGGGCCACTGGCCACCTAAGTGCTCGTGCCCCCAGAAATTTAGGGGCACCTGGCCCGAAAACTGCATTGACACCCGGCAGCCGCGAAATCAGAATACGCGGCTCGTTTTTTCTTGGGGAGGGGTACCCAAGCGGCCAACGGGAGCAGACTGTAAATCTGCCGGCTTACGCCTTCGTAGGTTCGAATCCTACCCCCTCCACCATGGGATGAGGATGGCGACAGGCGGGCAGTTTGAGGTCGGTGAGTCGGGAACGGCCATTGGCGGGTGTAGTTCAATGGTAGAACCTCAGCCTTCCAAGCTGATGGTGTGGGTTCGATTCCCATCACCCGCTCCAGATCGGTGGCGGTGAGGTGGGAGCGCACTTCGCCATGGGCAAGTCGACGTTGCCCACGTAGCTCAGTCGGTAGAGCACGTCCTTGGTAAGGACGAGGTCACCGGTTCGATTCCGGTCGTGGGCTCCACTGTAGACCGGAGTTTTGGTTTTTTTGGTACTGATTTTTAAATGTACGCGCTTCGCTCGTAGAGCGAAGCGCGTTAATTGTTGGGCGCAAGCCCATGAGAAAAGGCAGCCATGAGCAAAGAGAAGTTCGAGCGCACCAAGCCGCACGTAAACGTTGGGACGATTGGCCATGTGGATCATGGCAAGACGACCTTGACCGCGGCGCTGACGAAGGT
>WNFI01484596.1_pt1 | contig 54342 bp, 59 predicted proteins | sample 5400471 | NCBI WGS metagenome assembly WNFI01 (sample SAMN13153348, study PRJNA577476) | soil metagenome | isolation source: 100 cm saprolite on Douglas fir-dominated hillslope | place: USA:California | collected 2013-09-17
ACCATCCCGACATCGAGCCGAAGATTCACGCGGCGTTACGTGAAACCGTACCGCTCGTCGCTTCCGGCGCGATCCAGGTGCCCATCGCGGCAACCTATCTTCTGTCCTCATTGCGCGAAGCGGTTCTTCACGCCCAGCGGGGCGGAAAGGTGCTTCTCGACCTTCGCGGAACGACCTGAGCGGCTTGAGCTCTTTCGGCAGGAGACGACATTTCTCGCTAGTGGTCAAAATGAACACGACCGCCTGATCGACAAAAGGCTGACGGAAATCCGATCGTATCTGGCGGATGGCCACCTAAACAGTGCGCACGACTGGCGTGATTGGACGGATTGCCTCCTTTTTCGAGAAGAACAAAGGGCAATCGGAGAAGCAATGTTGTCTCAAACCGACGATGGCCGCCGGGTGATCGGCTATGGAAAATTTCGGAGTAATTAGGAATATCAGGGATGGGGTAGCAGCGGCGTTCCGGCGGGAACCGGCACCACCGGCGTGGTGATGTCCGGGTTCAGGCCCGGGGGGATCTGCGACAGCGGCAGAAGGTTCGGCGGTACCATCACGATCGGCGGCGGGATCACCGACGGCTCCGGCATCATCGCGTGCTCGGCGGGTGAAGGGGCGAGCGCGGTGACCGGGGATTCCGGAGGCAGCGGCGACGCCGGCCTCTCGGGTATGGGCGTCATGCGAGGCGCGCTGATCGGCGGGCTCGCGGTCGAGGGCGTCGGCATCTGCGCATGGATCGGACCCGGCAGCTGTGCGTGAGCCGCCGGCATGGCGGTGAGGGACAGCACGGCGAGCCCGATCGCCCACCGCGGCACTGAGTGGCGCATCAGCAGAGTGCTCCCGAGGTCGTCCCCGGCGGGCAGGAGCGTCCGTCCGACGGTGTCAATGGCTGGGCGCTCGGCAGCGGCGTTGCCGGTGGAATGGCCGCGGGCGGCGACAGTCCGCTGGTGGTCGGCGGCGTGAATCCGCCGGTCGCCTGTTGGTTGCCGGAGGGCGGCGGGGGCGGCTGATTCGGATTCGGAAGCCCGGGGGCGCCGATCCCGGCAGCCCCGGTGGGCACATTCGGGGCGACCGGGTTGTTGACGGCCGGCGGCGCACCGATGGCCGGCGCTCCCGGGGGCAAGTTCTGCGGTACTCTCGTTCCAGGGACCACCTGGCCGGGACCGCCTTGACCGGGGACCGCCGGGTTCGTGGCCATCGGCGCCGCTGTCGGGGGAACGCCCGGTGTCGCGGTCTGGCTGAGCGCCGGCAGGGAGGCCAGGGCAGCGGTCAGGGCCGTGCCGATGGCAAACCAATGTAAGCTGCGCATCGCAATGCCTCTCGAGGCTGGTTACCTCCTGACCTAAGCCTCGGCGGCCGGAATTCCAGGGTGGATGGCGAAAACAAGGCACGTATGAAGGTTTCAGAGTTCGACTTCGAACTGTCCCCGGAGCTCATCGCCCAGCACCCCGCCAGCCCGCGCGACGCGGCCCGCCTGCTCGAGATCGGCGACGAACTGGCGGATCGGATGCTGGCTGACCTGCCGCGGCTGCTGAGGGCCGGCGACGTCCTGGTCTACAACGATACCCGGGTGATCAAGGCGCGGCTGCACGGCCGCCGGCGCGGGGCCGCGGTCGAGGTGACGCTCCACAAGCGCGCGGCCGCCGGCGACGGCGCGATGTGGCTCGCCTTTGCTCGTCCGGCGAAGAAGCTGCGACCGGGCGACGTCATCGAGTTCGCTCCCGGCTTTACCGCCACGGTCACCGAGAAAGGCGAAGCCGGCGAGGTCAGCTTGCGTTTTCCGTGCGGCGGATCGGAGCTCCTGGCGGCGCTCGACCGACACGGCCACATGCCGCTGCCGCCCTATATCCGGCGCGGCAAAGCCGGCGATCCCGCGGACGCGGCCGATTATCAGACGATCTGGGCCCGCTCGCCGGGGGCGGTCGCGGCGTCGACCGCCGGGCTGCACTTCACGGAGCGGCTGGCGGCGGCCCTCGACTCCGCCGGCATTCGCCGCCTCGCCGTGACCTTGCATGTTGGTGCCGGCACGTTTCTGCCGGTGAAGGTGGATGACACCGACCAGCACGTGATGCATGCGGAATGGGGCGAGGTGACAGAGGCCACCGCCGCGGCCATCGAGGCGGCCCGCGCCGCGGGTGGCCGGATCGTTGCCGTTGGCACGACGGCGCTGCGGCTGCTGGAAACCGTGGCGGCGGCGGGCGGACGCGTGCGTGCATGGTCGGGGGAAACCGATATATTCATCGTCCCGGGCTTCCGGTTTCGCGTCGTCGACATGCTGCTCACCAATTTCCATCTGCCGCGGTCCACGCTCTTCATGCTGGTCTCGGCCTTCGCCGGGCTCGAGCGCATGCGCGCCGCCTATGGGCATGCGATCCGGGAGCGCTATCGATTCTACTCCTACGGCGATGCGTGCCTGGTCCATCGCGCGGACAGGCCGGCATGACGGGTCTCCGCTTCGAGCTTCTGGCGCGCGACGGGCGCGCGCGGCGCGGCCGCCTGTCGACGGCGCACGGCACCATCGAGACACCGGCCTTCATGCCGGTCGGCACCGCGGCGACGGTGAAGGCGATGACGCCGGAAGACGTGCGCGCGACTGGCGCCGAGATCGTGCTGTGCAACACCTATCACCTGATGCTGCGGCCCGGGGCCGAGCGCATCGCAAAGCTGGGCGGCCTGCACAAATTCATGAACTGGCCCGGCCCGATCCTCACCGATTCCGGCGGCTATCAGGTGATGTCGCTCGCCGAGCTGCGCAAGATCGACGAGGAGGGGGTGCGCTTCCAGTCGCATCTCGACGGCTCCAAGCATCTGCTGACCCCCGAGCGCTCGATCGAGATCCAGCGCCTGCTCGACGCCGACATCACCATGGCGTTCGACGAATGCACGCCGTATCCGGCGACGGAGGCGCAGGCGGAGGACTCGATGCGCCTGTCCATGCGCTGGGCGGAGCGCTCCCGGCGTGCTTTCGTGGAGCGGCCCGGCTACGGGCTGTTCGGGATCGTCCAGGGCAGCGTGTTTGCGCCGCTGCGCGCGCAGTCGGCCAAGGCGCTTCTCGACCTGGGCTTCGACGGCTACGCGATCGGCGGCCTCGCCGTCGGCGAGGGGACGGCGCTGATGCTGTCGACGATCGAAGCCACCGAGCCGCATCTCCCGGCCGACCGGCCGCGCTACCTGATGGGCGTGGGCAAGCCGTCCGATCTGGTGGCGGCGGTGGCCCGCGGGGTCGACATGTTCGACTGCGTGCTGCCGACCCGGTCCGGCCGCACCGCGCAGGCCTTCACCCGCCACGGCACGCTGAACCTCCGCAACGCCCGTCACGCCGAGGATGCCGGTCCGCTCGATCCGGACTGCCGCTGCCCGGCGTGCCGCAACTACTCGCGGGCTTATCTTCAGCACCTCGTGAAGGCCAACGAGATCCTCGGCGCCATGCTGCTGACGCGCCACAACCTCACCTATTACCAGGACCTGATGGCGGAGCTCCGCGCGGCGATCGAAGCCGGGCGGCTGGCCGAAATCGTGGCACGGTTCGAGCGGACGGCCCCTGAGGAACCGCAGGAGCCGGACGCCGAGGCTCCGCAAACGGCCCGGCGCTGATGTCGGATATTGCCTCGCCGCTGCTGCCGCTGGCCGAGCCGCCGCGCCCGCTGCGGCGGTCCTCGATGCTGGCGCGCGCCTGGCGGCTGCACAAGAACGCGCTCTCGGCGTGGTCCGAGGACGCTTATCGCGAAGACATCATCGAGAGCCCGCTGTTGTTCCGCCGGGTGGTGGTCGCGAACTGCCCGGCGGCGGTGAAGCACGTGCTGCTCGACAACGCCGACAACTACATCAAGAGCTTCATCTCGCGCCAGCTCCTGGAGCCCCTGGGCCAGGGCCTGTTGAACAGCGAAGGCGAGGTGTGGCGCCGCCAGCGCCGCACCATGGCGCCCGCGTTCCATCCCAAGCGCGTCGAGACCTTCGCGCCGCTCATGGCGCAGTCGACGCTCGACCGGCTGCGCGCCTGGGAGCGGCAGCCGCCCGGGGTCGTTCTCGATGTCGCCGAAGAGATGGCGGAGCTGACGCTCGACATCATCACCCGCACCATGTTCTCGAGCGACATTCGGGGCCGGGCCGGCGAGGTGCGCCGCGTCGTGTTCGAGTATCAGCGTTTCGGCGGTCGGCCGGCACTGTTCGATCTGCTCGGCTTGCCGGCGTGGCTGCCGCGCCTGAACGCGCGCCGCACGGCGGCGGCCACCGCGCGGCTCGACGGCATCATCTATGCCATCATCGAGGCGCGGCGGCGCCAGCCGGGCTCGGCCGATGATCTGCTCGGGCTGTTGCTGGCCGCGCGCGACGACGAGACGGGCCAGGCGATGAGCGACGCCGAGCTGCGCGACCAGGTGGCGACCATCTTCACCGCGGGCCACGAGACCACCGCGAACGCCCTGCTGTGGACGTGGTACCTGCTGGCGCTGCATCCGCAGGTCGAGGCCAAGCTGCATGCCGAGCTCGCCGCCGTGCTTGGCGGGCGCACGCCCGGTCTCGATGACCTGCCGCAGCTGCGCTACGCGCGCATGGTGATCGAGGAATCGCTGCGGCTGTATCCGCCGGCCCATGCGATGTCGCGCGAGGCGGTCGATGACGACGAGATCATGGGCCATCGCGTGCCGGCCGGCACGTCGGTCCTGATCCTGCCCTGGCTTCTCCACCGCCACGAGAAGCTGTGGGACAATCCGCGCGTCTTCGATCCCGAGCGCATGGCGCCCGAGCGCGCCGCTGAGCGGCCGCGCTATGCCTATCTCCCGTTTGGCGGCGGCCCGCGCATCTGCATCGGCGCCAGCTTCGCGATGCAGGAGGCGCTGCTCGTCCTGGCGACCATCGCCCAGCGCTTCGTCCTGCGGCTGGCGCCGGGCGCGGTGGTCGAGCCGGTGGGCCTGATCACCCTGAAGCCGGCGCACGGCCTGGCCATGACCGTCCGGGCCCGGAGTTAGCGGCGGCGCACGAACTCCCCTATACTCCGCGCACTCTCGGCCGGCGATTCGGACAGTGAATTCTTGATGGCGCGCTCTGCGAAAAAATACTCCGGTCTCACCCTGCTCGGCCGGCCGGCGCGGCTGCCGGAGAGCCCGGACGACGCGAAGCTCGAGCGGGTCCCCAACCCGCATCCGCGGCGGACGTATCTCGTCCGCTTCACCTGCCCGGAATTCACCACGCTGTGCGCGGTCACCGGCCAGCCGGATTTTGCGCATCTCGTCATCGACTACGTGCCGCGGCGCTGGCTGCTCGAGAGCAAGTCGCTGAAGCTGTTCCTGGGCGCGTTCCGCAATCACGATGCGTTGCACGAGGAATGCACCATCGCCATCGGCGAGCGGCTGGTCGACGTGCTGGCGCCGCGCTGGCTGCGGATCGCCGGCTACTGGTATCCGCGCGGCGGCATCCCGATCGACGTGTTCTGGCAGACGGGCGCGCCGCCGGCCGGGCTGTGGCTGCCCGATCCGGGCGTCGCCCCCTATCGCGGCCGCGGCTAGGAAGCCCGCCCATGGCCCCGAAACTCGACCGCCGCCGCCTTGCCAAGGTGCTCGGCATGCTCGGCAGCCGGCACGACGGCGAGGTGCTGGCCGCGGCGCGGCTCGCGCAATACATGGTCGGCCAGGCGAAGACGAGCTGGGCGGAGATCCTCGACATCAAGCCCGGTGAAGAGCCCGAGCCGCTGCCGCAGGAGGACGAAGTGGCCGCCGCGGCGGCGGCGCGGTCGCACAAATATGCCGATCCCGACTATCCGGACATGCTGAAGACCCTGCTGAAGAACCGGGCCCTCAATGCCCAGTCGCGTCAGCGGCTGGAGCGGATCGAGCAGCAGCTCCGGCGCGGGTTCGAGCTTTCGCTCGACGACAAGCTGCTTGTACGATGGCTCTACAACTCGGCGGGCTATAAGCCGCGCTGAGACACAGAGCGATTTTACGGGAGCGACCGAATGGCCAAAGCCTTCGCCAGCCAGGCCGATCTGGCTGAAAAAAAGACGACGTTCACGAAGCTCGCGGAGGGCGCCTATTGCCTGACCGCCGAGGGCGATCCGAATTCAGGCGTGGTCATCGGCGATGACGGGGTGATGATCATCGACGCCCGCGCCACCCCGGCGATGGCGCAGGAGCTGGTCCGGCACATCCGCACCGTGACCGACAAGCCGATCAAATACGTGGTGCTGACCCATTACCACGCGGTGCGGGTGATGGGGGCCTCGGGCTACGGCGCGCCCTACATCATCGCGAGCCGGGGCACCTACGACCTGATCAAGGAACGCGGCGCCCAGGACTTCAAGTCCGAGGTCCAGCGCTTCCCGCGCCTCTTCGATGCCGTGGAAACGGTGCCGGGCCTCACCTGGCCAAACCTCGTGTTCGACCAGAGCCTCACCCTCTGGATGGGCCAGCGCGAAGTCCGGATCTCCGCGATCGGCGCCGGGCACACCAAGGGCGACACCATCGTCTGGCTGCCGAAGGAGCGCGTGCTGTTCTCGGGCGACCTGGTGGAAGAGGGGGCGACACCCTATTGCGGCGACGCGCATCTGACCGAATGGCCGGCGACCCTCGAAAAGCTCCGGGCGCTGAAGCCCAAGCGCCTGGTGCCAGGCCGCGGCGATGCGATGATGACGCCGGCCGCGTCGGAGAAGGCGATCCGGGGTACGCGCGATTTCGTCAAAGAGCTGTTGGCGCAGGCAAAGAAAGGGGTCAAGGCGAAGAAGTCCCTGAAGCAGGTCTTCGACCAGACCCACAAGGCGATGGCGCCCAAATACGGACGCTGGGTCATCTTCGAGCACTGCATGCCGTTCTGCGTCAGCCGCGCCTACGACGAGGCGCGCGGCATCGCCCATCCGCGCATCTGGACCGCCCAGCGCGACATCGAGATGTGGAAGTCGCTGCAGGGGTAGGGGAGCCGCTTCCGGCCACATTTGACGGCCCTCCTGCGGCGTCATTCCCGCGCCAGATTCTTCGCGCCCGTCGGCGGCCTTGAAGGCCGCCAACGCAGCGCAGTTGGGAATCCATGGTTCAGCGGCACGATGGATGCCCGCTTTCGCGGGCATGACGAAGTCAGAGAACGACTCCTACACGCCCTCTCTCGCCACCTGGAGCGCCTCTTTGATCACGTCGAGGTCGCCGATGTGGTTGGCGAGCACGAGGGTGAGCTTGGAATTGAGCGCCGCACTCTGCTATCTGGACCGCCCACCGCGACGTCGACATGTGGAAGTCGCTGCAGGGGTAGCGTCAAGCGATCCAGTGGCGGCCTACTGGACTGCTTCGCTTCGCTCGCAGCGACGGGCGCCCGAAACCGATTATTTCTTCGCGAGCTGGCTGTATGCGCTTTTGAACCGCGCTAACGCCTCGTCAGTGTCCCGCAGCGTCTTTTCGAGTTGTGGATCGTTGCTGCCTGATACATTCGCGAGGGCAAGCTCATGGCGAGCCGTGAAGCGGCTGGCAGGCCGATGAGCGCACTGGATGGTTTGATCGCAGCCACAGCCGCGGCACATGAATTTGCACTGGTCACGCGCAATACGGCCGATTTCGAGGGTTCAGTGATGTCCGTCGTGAACCCATGGGGCGGTGAAAAAAGAGAATACGAATAGAGTACGCTAAGGCGCGTCTACGACGAGGCGCGCGGCATCGCCCATCCGCGCATCTGGACCGCCCAGCGCGACATCGAGATGTGAAAGTCGCTGCAGGACTGACGGAAGTCCGAATTTTTCCTGCGTCATTCCCGCGCAAGCGGGAATCCATGGTTCAGGCGGCGCGATGGATGCCCGCTTTCGCGGGCATAACGAAGAGAGAACGGTTACATGCCCTCTCGCGCCGCCTGGAGCGCCTCTTTGATCACGTCGAGGTCGCCGATGTGGTTCGCGAGCAGGAGGATGAGCTTGGCGTTGAGTGTCGCGCTCTGCTCCTCCGTCAAGTCGCGGTGGGCGCCGATCAGCGCGTCGTAGAAATCGTCGGGATTGGCGAACGCGGATTCGGTGCGAAGCTTGCCGGCCATGGTGAAGTGTCCTTCTAGGCGCGCGCGGTGGCGCGCTGGAGAGCGGCGTGGATGGCGGCCGGGTCGAGCCGACGCCAGCGCGCCGCCACGTGGTGATCCGGCCGCAATAGATAAAACGTACCGGGCCGGCCGTCGTAGCGCCCGGCGACCAAGCCGTCGCAGTCGACGACCGTGGGCACATCGCGCACCGACGTGCCGGCCGCACTCGTCACCGCCAGCATGTGCACCGGGACGTCTGCGGCGCCGAAGTCCCGCAAGGCCGCGGCGGTGGCGGCGGCCAGCGGACCGTCGGCGAAATACAGCCCGTGAAAGTCTCCGCCGCGCAGCATCTCCAGGAGCCAGGCCCTGCGGTTGCCGATCCGCACCGGCGCGTCTGCCGCCGCGGTGCCCGGCGCCATGGACGAGGTGCGAAATCCCGGCTCGTCCGGCGTGCACAGCGGCGAGTCCGCGAGGGCCGTCGCGGCGGACAGCCGGCCGCTGTTCACCAGCCGGCGGGCGAACGGGTGCGCCTCCGCCAGCTTCAGCACGGCGTCGCGGAACCTTCGGCTGGTGGCGGTGCACGGGGTCATGAAGTCGGTGCTGCGCGTCGTGATCAAAATGTTCTCGTCGGCCGCCTGGCTGCGTTCGTCATCGTAGCTGTCGAGCAGCCGCTCGGGGGACTGGCCGCCGATGACCAGCGCCAGCTTCCAGCACAGGTTGTCGGCGTCCTGGATGCCGGAGTTGCCGCCGCGGGCGCCGAACGGCGACACCTGGTGCGCGGCGTCGCCGGCGAAGATCACGCGGCCGTGGCGGAACTTCGCGAGCCGCCGGCATTGGAACGTGTACACGCTCACCCATTCGAACTCGAACGCCGCCGCCTCGCCGAGCATCGCCTTCAGCCGCGGGATCACGCGCTCCGGCTGGCGCTCGAGCTCCGGGTCGGCGGTCGGGCCCAGCTGGAAATCGATGCGATACACCTCGTCGGCCTGGCGGTGCAGCAGCGCCGAGTCGCCCCTGTGGAAGGGCGGCTCGAACCAGAACAGCCGCTCGGTCGGCCCGGTGCGGCCGAACGGCGGCGTCTTCATCCTCACGTCGGCGATCAGGAAGCGATCCTCGAACACGCGGCCCTTGAACTCCAGCCCGAGCAGCCGGCGCACCGTGGACCGGGCACCGTCGGCCGCGATCACCCAGTCGGCGTCCATCTCATAGGGCCCGTCGGGCGTGTCGACGGTGAGCCGCACGCCGCCGTCGCCGGACACGAGGCCGACCAGCTTGTTCTTCCAGCGCAGCTCGACGCCCCGGGTCTGCTCCAGCCGTTCGACGAGGAACTGCTCGACATAGTATTGCTGCAGGTTGATGAATGCCGGATAGCGGTGACCGCCCTCGGGCAGCAGGTCGAAGTTGAAGATCTCGCGGTCGCGGAAGAACACCCGGCCGACCTGCCAGGTGACGCCCTTCTGCATCATCGGCTCGGCGCAGCCCAGCCGGTCCCAGATCTCGAGCGAGCGCTTGGCCTGGCAAATCGAACGGCTGCCGGTGCTGACCGTGTCGTCCTCGTCAATCAGCACCACGCGCACGCCGCGCTGCGCCAGGTCGAGAGCGGCGGTCAGGCCGACCATGCCGCCGCCGACAATGACCACCGGATGGCGCGCCGGGCGGCTCGCCCCGTGATCGGCGCAGCGGCGATACGCGAAGACCGGGTGGACGTAGCTGCTCACGCGGGAACTATAGCACCGCCGTGCTTTACGTCTTGGGCCGCAGGTCGATGATGCGCTTGGCCTTGCCCAGAGACCGCGCGACGCCGCCGAGGGGCACGCAGCGTACCTGCGTGCTGAGGCCGATATAGGCCTTGATCAGCTGGGCGAGACGCGCCGCCGCGGCCGTCTCGGCCTCGCTCTTGCCGGCGTGCTGGGGCTTGCATTCGACCACCACGTCCAGCGAGTCCAGACGATCCTCGCGCTTGACCTCCAGCACGTAATGCGGCGACAGCTCGGGGATCTTCAGGATGAGCTCCTCGACCTGCGTGGGGAAGATGTTCACGCCGCGGATGACCAGCATGTCGTCGGTGCGGCCGGTGATGCGCGCCATGCGTCGCATGCTGCGCGCGGTTCCCGGGAGAAGCCTCGTCAGGTCGCGGGTGCGATAGCGGACGACCGGCAGCGCCTCCTTGGTCAGCGAGGTGAACACGAGCTCGCCGGTGCGGCCGTCGGGCACCGCCTCGCCGGTCGCCGGATCGACGATCTCCGGATAGAAGTGGTCCTCCCAGACGGTGGGCCCATCCTTGGTTTCGACGCACTCATTGGCAACGCCCGGCCCCATCACCTCCGACAGGCCGTAGATGTCGACCGCGTCGATGGCAAACCGCTCCTCGATCTCCTTGCGCATCGCGTCGGTCCACGGCTCGGCGCCGTGGATGCCGATCTTCAGCGACGAGCGGCGGGCGTCGAGGCCCTGCTTCTCGAACTCGTCGCCGATCGCCAGCATGTAGGACGGCGTCACCATGATGATGTCGGGCTTGAACGTCGCCGCGCCGCCCCCCGGAGGCCCGGATCGAGCGCGCGCCGAGCTCCGCCCACACATCGAGATCGCGCCGCGTATAGCCGACGACCGTCGGCTTGCCGGTCGTCCCGGATGAGGCGTGGATGCGCAGCACCTGCTCGCGGGGCACGGCGAACATGCCGAACGGGTAGGTGACGCGGAGATCCTCCTTGGTGGTGAAGGGAAACTTGCGGAGATCCTCGAGCCGCTTGAAGTCGTCCGGATGCATGCCGGCCGCATCGAACTTCTTCCGATAATGCGGCACGTGCTTGTAGGCGTGCTGCAGGGTCCATTTGAGACCTTTGGCCTGCAGGGCCGCGATCTCGTCGCGGCTCGCGATCTCGATCGGATCGAGCGCGCGCCGTTCAGCGCCGGCGCGCAGCGTCTTGCCGGCCACGGCCGGCGCTGCCCGTTCGACGAGCTTGAAGGCGGGCGGCCGCGAGCGTCGTGTCGGGCTGCTGCTCGACCGCCGGCGTTTGGGCTTTGGTTTGCGGACGGTCATGGGCGATGCGTCCTCCCTTTAGGTCTTATCAGGGAGATTTAGCACAGCCGGCGGGCCGGGTTGATGCGGGGGATTACTCGCCGACCTGGCGCGGCGGCCCGACCGTCCCGGGCGGCAGCGTGCGCAGCGGCGGCCAGCTTGGCAGCGGCTCGAAGAACATCGGGCACAGCAGCAGCATGTTGATGGTTTGGCCGTCCTCGGCCAGCGGCAGGCGCAGGACTTCGAACTGCCGTGGCCGGCCCTCGATGGTCTGCTCGTAGAGGGCCGTGTTCGGCAACCCGGTCTCGATCGCCTGGCGATACGCGGTGAGCAGCAAATCCCGGTACGCCGGATTGGGCAGCTCGTCGACCATCTTGCCGGTCAGGTCGCGGCCGACGCGCTGCGCCATCAGCGAGCCCATGAGGCGGAACTTGAAGCGCACCGGATTGTAGAGGACCTCGATCAAGGTCACGTTGCCGAGCGCGAAACTGAACTCGACCGGGTCGATGTCGCTGCGCGCTGGGTAGCGCCGGCCGGCCCGCCGCGATTCCCAATAGTCATAGAGGCGGCGCAGGTCCGCGTGGCGGATCTGATCGCGAAACTCGCCGGTCGGCTGGCCGTCTTCTTTTGTCAAAACTCGCCCCGCCCGGCTGTTTGACGGCCAGGCCTGTCCCCGCAAACCAAAGGCTAGGGTCCGCTCTTTCTGGTTAACGAAGCGTAAAGGCCCGTTAACCTTCGGGCGAAAGGCCGGGAACGAGCTCACCTTTTATCTGCGTGGAATGGCCGCGGAACAGGGCGATCACGCGGCGCGCCTGATCGGTGACCGTGACGTCGGTGACCCCGGACCGGCCACCGCGGTGGCGCTCGGCGGCCTCGGCGATCAGCACGTCGCCCTTTTTCGCCGCCGCCAGGAACGAGATGCTGCAGTTGTTCGCCACGGTGACCTTGTTGTGCGAGTTGCAGGCGAACGCGAAAGCGGAATCGGCCAGCGTGAAAATCATGCCGCCATGGCAGCTGCCGTGGCCGTTGCACATGTCGGGTCGCACCGTCATGCGGAGCGTCGCCAAACCGGGGCCGACGGCGATCACCTCCATGCCGAGCGCCTGGCTGGCCCGATCTTGCGCCCACATGGCCGCCCGGGCGGCTTCGGCAATCGCCTGCGGGCTCGGCGCCTGCTTGGTCACGAGGTCATCGGCCTTTGAAGCCCGGGGCGCGCTTCTCGAGGAACGCCGCCACGCCTTCGCGGTAATCTTCGGTGCGGCCGGCCAGGCGCTGCAGGTCGCGCTCCAGGTCGAGCTGGCGGTCGAGATCATTCGCCGCCGACTGGTTCAGCGCCTGCTTGATCAGCGCCAGCCCGCGCGTCGGCTGGGTCGCCAGATGACGCGCCACCGCCTGCGCCTCGTCCATGAGCTTGTCGTCGTCGACGACCTTCCAGATCAACCCCCAGGCCGCCGCCTGGTCGGCGGTGATCTTCTCGGCGAGCATGGCAAGGCCGCGGGCGCGCGCGTCGCCGGCGAGCCGGGGCAGGAAAAACGTCGAGCCGGCGTCCGGAATCAGGCCGATCTTGGCGAACGCCTGCAGGAAGGTCGCGGACCGGGCGGCGAGCGTGATGTCGCAAGCGAGCGCCAGGCTCATGCCGGCACCGGCGGCGACGCCGTTCACCGCACCGATCACCGGCAGCTCGAGACGGCGGACGGCGCGGATCAGGGGATTGAACATTTTTTCGATGGTGTCGCCGAGATCGGGTGCGACGGGTCCGGCGCGCTGCGACAGGTCCTGTCCGGCGCAGAAGCCGCGGCCGGCCCCGGTGATGAGCAACGCCCGTATGCCGCCTTCGGCAACTTTCGCGAGCGCATCCCTGAGCTCGCCATGCATCTCGGCGGTGAACGAATTGAGCTTGTCGGGCCGGTTCAGGGTGAGCGTCGCCACCTGGCCGGCGGTCTCGAGCTGAATGGTCGCATACGCCATGCGGCAACTATGCAGGGCGCCGCCCCGGACGGCAATGGCCGGCGGCCGGGCTCGGCATTCAGCGGTTGATCGGGCCGCCGGCCCGTTTAAAGTCGGGCCAGGTCCGTTCGCCGCCGGAGAGCCCTGCCATGCCGCATCCGCTGTTCGAAAAACATCGCACGATTCTCGATGGCGCGCTGAAGGCGATCGCGACGCGCGGCTACTGGACCCCGTACCCCGAGGCGCCGAGCGGGAAGATCTATGGCGAGACCGCGAACGCCGAGGCGCGCGCCGCCTTCGAGGCGATGCGTGACAAGCCGTTCGAGCTCGAGCAGCCCGGAACGACAGGCCGCGTCGGCAATGAAGTGTCACCTTACGGGTTCGCGCTGGGCATCACCTATCCGAAGCCGGATACGGACGCGCTGATCGCGGCGGCGAAGGCGGCGATGCCGGCCTGGCGCAAGGCGGGCATCGAGGCGCGCGTCGGTGTGTGCCTCGAAATCCTCTCGCGCCTCAACAAGCAATCGTTCCTGATGGCCTATGCGGCGATGCACACGACCGGCCAGGGATTCGCCATGGCTTTTCAGGCCGCGGGTCCGCACGCGCAGGACCGCGGCCTGGAGGCGACGGCGTACGCCTATTCGGAGATGAGCCGGACACCGGCATCGGCGCACTGGGAAAAGCCGGCCGGGCGGGGCGATCCAATCCGTCTCGCCAAGAGCTACACGATTGTCCCGCGGGGCATCGGTCTCGTGATCGGTGTTTCGACCTTTCCGACCTGGAACGGTTATCCCGCGATCTTCGCCGATCTCGCGACCGGCAATCCGGTGATCGTCAAGCCGCATCCGGCCGCGATCCTGCCGCTCGCGTTGACTGTGCGGATCGCGCGTGCGGCCCTCGCCGACGCCGGCTTCGATCCCAATCTCGTCCTGCTGGCCGCCGACGATGCCGCGGCGCCGATCGCCCAGGACCTGGCGCTGCGGCCCGGCATCGCGTTGATCGACTACACCGGCGGTCCGGCGTTCGGGGCGTGGCTGGAGACGAATGCGCGCCAGGCCACCGTGTTCAGCGAAAAGGCCGGCGTGAACACCGTGGTGATCGATTCGACCGCCGACTTCGAGGGCATGCTGCAGAACCTTGCGTTCTCGCTGTCGCTCTATTCGGGGCAGATGTGCACCACGCCGAAGACCATCTTCATTCCCAGGGGCGGCATCGAGACCGAACAAGGGCATGTGTCGTTCGACGACGTGGCGCGCGGTCTCGCCGCCGCGATCGACAAGCTGCTCGCCGATCCGGCGCGGGCCGTCGAAATCCTGGGCTGCATCCAGAACAAGGCGGCGCTCGAGCGCATCGACCGGGCGGCGCGCGACGGCCTGGTGGTGCTGGCCACCCGCGCGATTGCGCATCCGGCCTTTGCGGCGGCGACAGTCCAGACGCCGCTGGTCGTGCGCGTCGATCCGGCGCGCGAGGCGGTGTACATGGCCGAGACATTCGGGCCGGTGACGTATCTCGTCGCGATCGAGACCACCGAGGAGGCGCTCGCTAGAGCGCTGCGCACGCATTCCACCAAGGGCGCCATCACGGCGGCGCTGTATTCGACCGACCAGGCGGTCATCGAGGCGGCGGTCGACGCCGCCGCCGAGGGCGGTGTTGCGCTGTCGTGCAATCTCACCGGCGGCATCTACGTGAACCAGTCGGCCGCGTTCAGCGACTTCCACGCAACCGGCTGCAATCCGGCGGCCAATGCGTCGCTCACCGACGCCGCGTTCGTGGCGCCCCGTTTTCACGTGGCGCAGTCGCGCATCCCGGTGGCGGCGGCGTAACGCCATGCCGTTCTACGCGATCGACGGGATCTCGCCGGTGGTCGACCCGACCAGCTTCGTGCATCCGACGGCCAGCTTGATCGGCGACGTGGTCGTGGGCCCCGGCTGCTATATCGGGCCCGGCGCCAGCCTGCGCGGCGATTTCGGACGCATCGTGATGAAGAGTGGCAGCAATTTCCAGGACGGCTGCGTGGCGCACAGCTTCCCGGGCATGGACGCGACCATAGAGGAGAACTCCCATGTCGGCCACGGTGCCGTCCTGCACGGCTGCACGGTCGGCCGCCACGCCCTGATCGGGATGAACGCGGTGGTCATGGACGGCGCCGTCGTCGGCGAGTCCGCCTTCGTGGGGGCCATGACCTTCATCAAGGCGGGGTTCGACGTTCCCGCGCGGCATCTCGTCCAGGGCGTGCCCGGGCGGGTGCTCAGGCCGCTCACCCCGCAGGAGATCGACTGGATGCACGAAGGGACGCGCGTGTATCAGGAGCTGGCCCGCCGCTGCCTCGCCTCGTTCAAGGAGGTGACGCCGCTGTCCGCCCCGGAGCAAAACCGGCGGCGGCTGAATGTGGGGCCGATCCAGCCGTTATATAAGGCCAAGTCGAACGGCGAACGGACTGGTTAACAACCTTTAACGTCGGATTAAGGGATTTCTGGAACCGTGGTCCTGGAAGGCCGAGCGACTCGGCCGCGGCTTGGCCGTGTTCCCGGATGGGTCGAGTATGTCTGCCCCTGAGCCGAAAGAAGCGGTAACCAGACCCTCGCTGACGAGGCGCCTCAGCCTGCCCGGTCCGGTGGCGGCCCTGATCGGCGCGCTGGCGGCGCTGATCCTGTTCGGCATCGCCAACGACGTGTTCGAGCTGCTCGGCGACGAAGCGTCGCCGGAGCGGGGCGGGTTCCTTGCCAACGTGGACGTCATTTGCGCGGCCGGCGCCTTGTGCCTGGTGGTGGCGCTGACCGCGGTGCTGATGCGGCAGTTCAACCGACTGCGCGCGCTGTCGCGGGAGCTCATCCGCGAACAGGACCGGCTGCGCATCGTCGCCGAGCTCGGCTCGGACTGGTTCTGGGAAACCGATGCCGAGGATCGCTTCACCGTTATGAGCGGTTCACATCCCGTGGAAGTCGGGCTGCGGCCGAGTGAGCAGCTCATCGGCAAGAGCCGGCGCGACTTGCTGCGCGAGGGACCCCTTCTCGGCGACGCCGAGGACGAGTCATGGCGCCGGCATTTCGCCGATGTCGCCGCACGGCGCCCGATCCGCAACTTCGTCTACTCCACCAAGGCGAAATCCGGCGAGGTCGTCAGCGTGTCGATCAGCGGCGCGCCGATGTTCGACGAGAAGGGCGTCTTTCTCGGTTATCGTGGGATCGCGAGCGACGTGACCGCGTCCAACCGCGCCGAGCGGGAGCTGCGCGAGGCCAAGGACGTCGCAGAGGCGGCGAACCGCGCCAAGTCCGAGTTCCTGGCCAATATGAGCCACGAGTTGCGAACCCCGCTGAACGCCATCATCGGCTTCTCCGACATGATGGGCAGCGAGCTGTTCGGACGGCTCGGCCATGGCAAATATCTGGAATACGCGCGCGACATCCACACCAGCGGCAGCCACCTGCTGGCTCTGATCAACGACGTGCTCGACATGTCGAAGATCGAGGCCGGGCGGATGGAGCTCGACGAAGGAATCGTCAATCTCGGCTCCGTCGTCGAGGCCTGCCTTGCGATGGTCGAGTGGCGCGCCACGCAGGCCGGCGTCGGTCACGGCGAGCGGCCGCGCTTCACCGTGCCGAACATCGTCGGCGACGAGCGTGCGATCCGCCAGGTCATGCTCAATCTTCTGACCAACGCGGTCAAATTCACGCCGCGGGGCGGCCATGTCACGGTCAGTGGCGGCGTCGACGCCGGCGGAGACGTCGTGGTGACGATCGCCGACACCGGCGTCGGCATCGCCCCCGACGTGCTCCAGCGCCTGTTCGCGCCGTTTCAGCAGGGCGCCGCCGGATTTGCGCGGCGGCAGGAGGGGACCGGACTTGGTCTCGCGATCAGCCGCAACCTGATGCGGCTGCACGGCGGCGAGCTCGAGATCCGGAGCGAGCCCGGCGAAGGCACGGTCGCGACGGCGCGCTTCCCCGCTTCGCGCGTCGTCTCGCTCCCGCTCGACAAGATCAGCTGATCGGCCTCAGCGGCCGACCGCGTAAGCCTGCTGCAGGCGCGGCGTCGCGGCGGCGCGCAGTATCTGGCCGTCACGCTCGGCTGCACAATTGCGGCCGAGCGACCACGGATCGCAGGTCTGGGCGTCGTGACCGCGGCGCTTGAGCTCGGTCACGGTCGCGTCCGGGAAACGCTTTTCCAGCGTCACCTTTCCGGGGTTGGGCTGGCGTGGATAGAACGAGTTCGGCCAGTGGTCGGTCTGCAGCATCGGCGCATCGATCGCCTGCTGCAGATTGAGCTTGTGGTCGACATGGCGCAGGAAGAACTGGACGATCCACTGGTCCTGGTTGTCGCCGCCCGGCGAGCCGAAGGCCAGCACGGCGTTGCCGTCCTTCAGCGCCAGGCTCGGCGTCAAGGTCGTGCGCGGCCGCCGGCCGGGGGCCAGCGACGAGGGGAGACCCTCTTCGAGCCAGAACATCTGCGCGCGCGTGCCGAGGCAGAAGCCGAGGCCGGGCACCACGGGCGAGCTCTGCAGCCAGCCGCCCGATGGGGTGGCCGCGACCGTGTTGCCGTGCCGGTCCATCACGTCCAGATGGCAGGTGTCGCCTTCCGCCGGCCCGCGGGCCGCCCGGCTGCGCGCGGCGAAGGCCGCCGCACCGCCGGAGCGGTCGTAGGATTCGTTGAGCTCGCGCTCGACCCGCGTCGGCTCGCCGACCCCGGCCGCCGCGGCTGCGGGGGCGCGCAGGGTCGCCATGCGCGGCGCCCGCCCGTCGGGAGCGCCTGGCCGCAAGTCGAAGGACGCGCGGTCGCCGATCAGCTTACGCCGTTCGTCGTTGTAGGCGTCGCTGAGCAACGCCGCGAGCGGTACGTCGACGAACTTCGGATCGCCGTACCAGGCGTCGCGGTCGGCGTAGGCGAGTTTTTTCGCCTCGACGAGAGTGTGCACGAAGTCGGGCCCGGTCGTGTCCATGGCCGCGACATCGAACCCCTTCAGCAGGGCCAGCACCTGCAGCATCACCGGTCCCTGGCCCCACGGCCCGGTCTTGCAGACGGTGAGGCCGCGATAGTCATAGGTGGCCGGCGCCTCGAGGCTCGCCTGCCAGGCGGCCATGTCGGCGGCGGTCAGCACGCCCTTGCGGCGCTGGCCGGTCGCGTCCATCGCCGCCGTCGTCGTGCAGAACTTCTCGATCGTCTCGGCGACGAACCCTTTGTAGAAGACGGTGCGCGCCGCCTCGATCTGGCGTTCGCGGTCGGGTCCGGCGGCACTGGCCTCGCGCAGGATCCGCGCATAGGTCGCGGCAAGGTCGCGGTTGGCGAACAGTTCGCCCGCCTTCGGCACGCGGCCGTCCGGCATGTAGACCGCCGCCGAGCTCGTCCATTCCTGGCGGAACAACGGCTCGACGCTGGCGATCGTCGCCGCGATGCCGTGGATCACCGGATAGCCGTTCTGCGCGTACGAGATGGCCGGGCCCATGGCTTCCGCCAGCGTGATGGTGCCGTGATCGCGCAGCATCAGCATCCACGCGTCGAAGGCGCCGGGGACCACGGCGGCAAGGAATCCAGTGCCCGGCACAAGGTCGAGCCCTTCGTTCTTGTAATGCGCGATCGTGGCGCCGGCCGGGGCGACGCCCTGACCGCAGATGACCTGCGGTGCTTCGCCCTTGGCCTGGATCAGCATGACGGCATCGCCGCCCATGCCGTTCATGTGCGGCTCCACGACCTGCAGCATGAACCCGGCCGCGACCGCGGCATCGAACGCATTGCCGCCCTTTTCCAGGATCGACATGCCGACCTGCGAAGCGAGCCAATGGGTCGACGAGACGACTCCGAAGGTGCCGGTGATGACGGGTCGCGTGGTGAAGATCGGCGGCAGCGGCGGCGGCATGCTTGAGCGTCCGTTTGGAGGGCGGGAGAGTGGTCGGGACTATAGGGGTTTCCGGCATCGTGCTGCAACGCCCGGTGGCGTCGCGTGCGCGGGCCCCGCCGAATTGACAGCCCGTGGCCCGATATACTCTGATGGCGCGCCCGCGGGGCAAACACACCGCTTTAGGAGATGCCGCGATGAAGATGCGACGCTTGGGACGCAACGGGCCTCAGGTTTCGGCGATCGGCCTTGGCTGCATGGGCATGACGCCGATCTACGGCCAGCCGGACGATGCCGAAGTGACCGCGACGATCCATCGCGCCATCGATCTCGGCATCAACTTCCTCGATTCCGCCGACGCCTATGCCAACGGCAAGAACGAAGAAGTCGTCGGCCGGGCGCTCAAGGGCAAGCGCGACAAGGTGATCCTTGCGACCAAGTTCGGCCAGAAGCCGTGGGATCCCGCGCGCCGCATCGACAGCCGGCCGGAATACGTGCAGCAGGCGTGCGAGGCGAGCCTGAAGCGGCTCGGCGTCGACGTGATCGACGTCTATTACCAGCACCGCGTCGATCCGCAGGTGCCGATCGAGGACACCATGGGGGCGATGAAGCGCCTGGTCGAGCAGGGCAAGGTCCGCTATCTCGGGCTGTCCGAGGCCGCCCCCGGCACGATCCGCCGCGCGGTGAAGGTCCATTCCGTCGTCGCACTGCAATCGGAATATTCGCTGTGGACGCGCGACATGGAGGCGGAGGTGATCCCGGCCTGCCGCGAGCTCGGCATCGCCTTCGTCGCCTATAGCCCGCTCGGCCGCGGATTTCTCACCGGCGGCATCAAGGACCTGAACACGCTGGCACCCAACGACCGGCGCCGCGAGCATCCGCGCTTCGCTCCGGAGCACCATGCGAAGAACCTGAGCCTCCTCGGACCGGTGGAGGCGATCGCGGCCCGGCTCAAGGCCAAGCCGGCGCAGGTGGCTCTGGCGTGGGTGCTGGCGCAGGGCGAGGACACCATCCCGATCCCCGGCACCAAGCGCCGGACCTATCTCGAGATGAACGCCGCGGCGGCGGATCTGCAGCTGACGAAGGACGACATCGCCGCCCTGTCCAAGGCATTCCCGCCCGGCGTCACCTCGGGCACGCGCTATCCGGAAGCGCAGATGAGCCAGATGCTGCGGTGACAGGTACGGACGCTTGTCATTGCGAGGAGCCCACGGGTCCGGCCAGAGGCCGGCCCGAGGACAGGCTCCGCGACGACGCAATCCAGTTTCGCGTCGCTGGATTGCTTCGCTTCGCTCGCAATGACGAGGAGTAATGGCCGGAGGCCTAAACGATCTCGCTCAGATAGTGATGCCGCGCGGTTGAACAGCGGCTGAGCCGCCACTCGACGGCGCTGCCGTCGATCGCATAAGCGATTCGGTCGATCTCGAGCAACGGCGCGTCCTTCGCGAGCCCGATCGCCCGCGCTTCTTCCGCGGTTGCCGACACCGCCTTCAGCTTCTCGACGGCACGCGCGACCGTGACGCCGTATGCGTCCTCGTAATAGCGGTAGACCTCGTTGGGAATGTCGGCGGGCAGGCGCTGGACAAAGTTCGGAAACCGCGCCGCCGGCAGGACGATGCGCTCGAAGATGGCCGGCTCGCCGCCGAGCGGCCGCACGCGCTTGAGGCGGATGACCTTCGCCCCCGCCTTCAGGCCCAGACGCCGCGTCTCGCCGGGCTTGCCCTTCGCGGCGGTGAGGCTGAGCACCCGCGAGCCGGGCAGGGCCCGGCCCCCGTCATCGGAGACGAGATGGAAGAAATGAAACAGCGCCCGCTGGGGTGTGTGCTGTGCCACGAACGTGCCTTTGCCCTGCTGGCGCACCAGAAGGTTCTGCGCCGCGAGCTCGTCGAGCGCCTTGCGCACGGTGCCCTGGCTGACCTTGAACTCGGCGGCGAGCCCGAATTCCGAGGGGAGCGCCTCGCCCGGCCGCCAGGCGCCGGTGACCAGGCGCTGCATCAGCAGATCCTTCACCTGCAGGTAGAGCGGCTTGAAATCGGGGATGGCGTCCATCGGCCGACAGCCTAACATAGTCTTATATAAGATATAAGAATTCCCCATTGACGGTCGGGCGGCGCCGGGCCTAGGGTCGGGCCCAATGTCGGAAAGCCGGGGAGGAACAATGGCGGCCGCGACGCATTTCATCGTTCACGACAAGCAGGATACGGTCGGCGTCGTGGTGGTCGAAACCGTGAAGGCCGGGGAGACCCTGACCGGCTGGGTGCTGGAGGATGACTCCACGATCCAGGTCAAGGCGGTGGACGCGGTACCGCTCGGCCACAAGATCGCGCTCAAGGACATCAAGAAGGGCGAGACGGTCCTCAAATACGGCCACGATATTGGTTTGGCGACGGCGGCGATCGGCAAGGGCCGGCACGCGCATATCCACAACATGAAGACCAAGAGGTGGTAGCCATGGCGAAAGCGAAGTCGAAGGCGCAGGCGGCCGCGACCGCGCCGGCTAAAGTGTCGCGCAAGAGCAACGGGCGTTCGCTCGAGTTCATGGGCTATCGGCGCGAGAACGGCCGCGTGGGTGTGCGCAACCATGTGATCGTACTGCCGCTCGACGACCTGTCGAACGCGGCCTGCGAGGCCGTGGCCAACAACATCAAGGGCACGCTGGCGCTGCCGCACCCCTATGGCCGGCTGCAGTTCGGCGAGGATCTCGAGCTCCATTTCCGCACCCTGATCGGCACCGGCGCCAGCCCGAACGTGGCGGCCTGCATCGTGATCGGCATCGAGCCGCAGTGGACGCAGCGCGTCGTCGACGGCATCAAGAAGACCGGCAAGCCGGTCGCCGGCTTCGCCATCGAGGGCCACGGAGACATCGCGACGATCGCCGCCGCCTCGCGCACGGCGCAGGACTACGTGCAATGGGCGACCGAGATCCAGCGCCAGCCCTGCCATATCAACGAGCTGTGGATCTCCGCCAAATGCGGCGAGAGCGACACCACCTCGGGCCTGGCGTCGTGCCCGACCGTCGGCAACCTGATCGACAAGCTCGATCCGCTGGGCGCCACCACCTGCTTCGGCGAGACCTCGGAGATCACCGGCGCCGAGATGGTGTGCGCCAGCCGTGCCGTCAGCAAGCAGATCAGCGACAAGTTTCTCGCCACCTGGCGCGCCTATAACGACATGATCGAGCGCCACAAGACGAACGATCTGCGCGATTCGCAGCCGACCAAGGGCAACATCGCCGGCGGCCTGACCACGATCGAGGAGAAGGCGTTCGGCAACCTCCAGAAGATCGGCCACAAGACGAAGTACATCGACGTGCTGAAACCGGCGGAGGTGCCGGAAAAGGGCGCTGGCCTCTATTTCATGGACACGTCCTCGGCGGCCGCCGAGTGCGTGACCCTGCAGGCCGCCGCGGGCTTCGTGGTCCATCTCTTCCCCACCGGGCAGGGCAACGTGATCGGCAACCCGATCGAGCCAGTGATCAAGCTCACCGCCAATCCCAAGACGGCGCGCGAGATGAAGGAGCACATCGATCTCGACGTCTCCGGCATTCTCCGGCGAGAGATGACCCTGGATGAGGCCGGCGACCGGCTCATCGACATCACGATCCGCACCTGCAACGGCCGCCTCACCTGCGCCGAAGCGCTCGGGCATCGCGAGTTCGTCCTGACCCGGCTCTATCAGAGCGCGTGAGCGTGCCCGCGTGACCGGCCCCATCGACGCTTCGTCGCTGGCGGTCAAGGTCTGGCGCGGCCGCGAGGACGGCGCGTACCAGCGCTTCACCGTGCCGCGCCGGGCGAACCAGACCGTGCTCGACGTGGTCACCTGGATTCAGCGTCACCTGGACGCAACCTTGGCCTATCGCTTCGCCTGCCGGGTCGGGATGTGCGGCTCCTGTGCGATGATGGTCAACGGCCAGCCGCGCTGGACCTGTCGGACGCATGTCGCGAAGGTGGCGAAGGACGACGCGCTCACCTTGGCACCGCTGGACAACCTGCCGGTGATCAAGGACCTCGCCACCGACATGACCGGGTTCTTCGACAAATGGCAGCGCGCCGGCGGCCGCTTCATGCCGCGGGAGCAGCCGCCGGCCGATTTCGCGTTCGTCCCGCCGCAGACGCGCGAGCGGCGCGCCGTCGATGCGGGAATCGAATGCATCGGTTGCGGCGTCTGCTATGCCGCCTGCGATATCGTCCGCTGGAACCCGGAATACCTGGGACCGGCGGCGCTCAACCGCGCGTGGACGCTCGTCAACGACGTTCGGGACGGCGCCGGTGCCGGGCGCCTGTCGCTGGTGGCCGGCGATGCCGGCTGTCATGCCTGCCACAGCCAGGAGAGCTGCCGCGAGTACTGTCCCCAGCATCTCAATCCGACCGCCGCGATCGCCGGGCTGAAGCGGGCAACCGCCATGGCGACCATAAAAGGCCGCCTGTGAGCGTCGCGGCCGTCACGCGCCGCGAAGCGCGGCTGTGGCTGGCGCAGCGCGCCTCGGCCGCGGTACTGGCGGTGTGCGTCCTGGTCCATCTGGTGCTGATCATTTACGCCGTGCGCGGCGGCCTGACCGCGGCCGAGATCCTCGGCCGCACCCGCGGCTCGGTCGCGTGGCTGACGTTTTATCTTCTCTTCGTCGCCGCGGTGGCGGTGCATGCGCCGATCGGTGTACGCACGATTCTCCGCGAGATGACGGACTGGCGCGGCCGTTCGCTCGATCACGCCGCCGTCCTGTTCGGGGCGGTCCTGGCGGCGTTCGGCGCGCGCGCGGTGTGGGGCCTGTTCCGGTGAAGGCCGCATCCGCCACCCGGCCGCTGTCGTGGCGGAAGGGCGCCCATCCGAGCTATGCCGCTTTTGTCGTGCACCGCATCTCGGGCCTGGCGCTCGCCGCCTTCCTGCCGCTGCATTTCTGGGCGCTCGGACAGGCCATCGAGGGTGAGGCGGCGCTCGACGGCTTTCTCGGCTGGGCCGAGCGGCCGCTGGTCAAGCTCGGCGAGTTCGTTCTGGTCGTGCTGCTCGCCGCCCACCTCGCCGGCGGAGTCCGCCTGCTGATCCTCGAATTCCTCGGCTGGAGCGACTGGCAGAAGACCGCGGTCGCCGTGACCGCCGGGTTCAGTGCCGCGGCGGGTGCGTTGTTCCTGCTCAATCTCGCCGGCTGAAGACATGGCGGCGCTCATCGCGATGGATGGGGCCGTCATGGTCGTGGCCGCGGGGGCTCTGCTCGCGGCATTCGCCCAGGGCCTGTCGGGTTTTGCGTTCAATCTGGTGGCGCTTGGCCTGTGGTTGCACGTGCTGGCGCCGAAAGTTGCGGGACCGCTGGGCATCGCCTGCAGCCTCATTTCGCAATGCTTCGCGCTCATGCAGATGGACCGCCGGTTCCGGTTCGATCTGCTGTGGCCGTTCCTGATCGGCGGCGCCATCGGAGCGCCGCTCGGCGTGTGGCTGCTCGACTACGCCGACCCCAGGATCTTCCGTATCGTCGTCGGCCTGATCATGCTGGGATATTCCGGCTTCATGCTGTTCGCCCCGCCGCTGAAGCCGCTGACCGCCGGCGGACGGACGGCCGACGGCGGCGTCGGATTTCTCGGCGGCGTCCTGGGCGGGCTCGCCGGGCTCTCGGGCGTCGTGCCGACCGCCTGGTGCATGCTCCGCGGTTGGAGCAAGGACATCAGCCGCGCCGTCTACCAGCCGTTCAACGCCGCGATTCAAGCCATGGCCATGGTCATCCTGCTCGGCAGCGGTACGCTCACCCGCGATGTCGGCATTTACATGCTGGTGTCGATACCGGCCATGGCGCTCGGCGTGTGGCTGGGCCTCAGGCTCTACAGCCGGATCAGCGAGGCCCAGTTCCGCCGTCTGGTGCTGTGGCTGCTGCTGGCCTCCGGAACGAGCCTGGTCCTCTGATCAAACGAAACCACGTTCGAGGTTGAAATTAATTACGGTTGAACCACGGCGAACGGTGACGGCTTATGCCGGGCTCTTGGAATTCTCCATCAATCCCGGAGCCCGAATATGCTAAACGTATTGACAAAGAACGAAGGTCGGGGAGGAGGACGGGTCGTGAGCAAACAAGGCCGGACCTTGCGCGTCCGCTGGGCGGCAGCGCTGGCCGCCGCCGCCATCCTGTGCGCCCAGTCCGCTCTGGCGGCCGAGCAGCACGAGCTCCGCATTGCCAAGCAGTTCGGCATCAGCTACCTGCCGCTCGAGGTCATGGAGGTGCGCCAGCTTGTCGAAAAGCAGGCCAAGGCGGCGGGCCTCGGTGAGATCAAGGTCGAATGGTCGCAGCTGTCCTCGGGCGCTCCCATGAACGACGCGCTGCTGTCCGGGAATCTCGACATGGTCTCCGGCGGCGTGGGCCCGATGCTCACCATCTGGTCGAAGACGAAGGGCAATTACGGGGTGAAGGCGGTCTCGTCCATCAACTCGATGCCTCTCTACCTCACCACCATCGCCCCGGCCGTGAAGACGATCCGGGATTTCACCGACAAGGACCGCATCGCCTTGCCGGCGGTGAAGGTGTCGATCCAGGCGGTGACCCTGCAGATGGCGGCCGAAGCGGCGTTGGGCGGCAAGTTCGACGCGCTCGACCATCTGACCGTCTCGATGGCGCATCCGGACGGGATGGTGGCCATGCTCTCGGGCAAATCGGAGATCACCGGGCATTTCACCAGCGCGCCCTTCATGTACCAGGAGCTCGAGGATCCGCGCGTCCATCGCGTGCTGAGCTCCTATGAGGTGCTGGGCGGGCCTAGCACGTTCAATCTGGTGTGGACGACGACCAAGTTCCACGATCAGAATCCCAGGCTGTACCGCGCTTTCGTGGCGGCCCTCGAGGAGGCGATGACGTCCATCAACGGCGACAAGCACGCGGCGGCGGAGCTGTGGATCGCGGCCGAGAAATCGAGGCTGCCGTTGCCCTTTGTCGAGAAGATCCTGGCCGACCCGGAGAACGTATTCACCACGACACCGCAAAATGTGATGAAATACGCCGAGTTCATGCACAAGGTCGGGTCGATCAAGGACAGGCCCGGATCGTGGGCGGACGTGTTCTTCCCCGAGATCCACGGCAAGTCCGGAAGCTGACGGTACGAGACGAGGCGTCACGCATGCACGCGCCGGCGACCATATCGACGATGTCGGGAAACGGAGCGCTGCCGCCGCCGCTCCTCGAGGTCGACGGCGTCACGCTCCAGTACAAGACGCGCGATCATCTCGTGACCGCGACGTACCGGGTGAGCTTCAACGTCTGGCCGTCGGACCGCTTCGTGCTGCTCGGGCCGTCCGGCTGCGGCAAATCGACCCTGCTCAAGGGAGTCGGCGGATTCATGAAGGCGGTCGAAGGCCGCATTCGCCTCGCCGGCCGCGACGTCGAGCGGCCGGGCCCCGACCGCATGATGGTGTTCCAGGAGTTCGATCAGCTGCTGCCCTGGAAGACGGTCAAGCAGAACGTCATGTTCCCGATCCTCGCCTCCGGCCGCTTCGCCCGCCGCGAGGCCGCGCAGCGGGCGCTGGCGGCGATCGATAAGGTGAACCTGACCAAGTTCCGCGACGCCTACCCGCATACGCTGTCCGGCGGGATGAAGCAGCGCGTCGCCATCGCCCGCGCGATGGCGATGGAACCCGACATCCTGCTCATGGACGAGCCGTTCGCGGCGCTGGACGCGCTGACTCGTCGCAAGATGCAGGAAGAGCTCCTGCAGCTGTGGGATGACACGCGGTTCACCGTGTTGTTCGTCACCCACTCGATCGAAGAGGCGATCATCGTCGGGTCGCGCATCCTGGTGATGTCGCCTCATCCCGGCCAGGTCAAGGCGGAGCTTAACGCGGACGAGTTCCACCACGCCCACCAGGGCGGCGCCGAATTCATGGCGCTGCAGCAGCGGATCCACAACATGCTGTTCGCCGAGCGCGTCGAAGAGGAGCGGCTGGTGCACCATGGCTGACAATGGCCGCAAAGCGCGCGATCACGTCCAGGCCTCGCCGCCGATCCGGCCCGAGTTCGTCGCCGGCGCGCGCCAGGCCGCGCAGATCGGCGATGCCGCCCGCCCGCTGTCGGCGTGGGAGCGGCTTACCAACAACACGCTGGCGCGCCGCATCGTCATCCTGATCGTGCTCGCCACGGTATGGGAGCTCTATGCGCGCTGGCTGAACAACCCGCTGATGTTCCCGTCGTTCAGCGAGATGACGGCGGCGCTGTGGGACGCGACCGCCCACGGCCCGCTCATCGATCGGACCTTGACCTCGATCCAGGTGCTCTTGATCGGCTACGCGGCGGGCATCGCGCTGGCCGCCGTCTTCACCACCATCGCCGTCTCGACGAGGGTCGGGACCGACTTCCTCTCCACGCTCACCGCGATGTTCAATCCGTTGCCGGCGATCGCCCTTCTGCCGCTGGCGCTCCTGTGGTTCGGTCTCGGCATCCCGAGCCTCGTCTTCGTCATCATCCATTCCGTCCTGTGGGCGGTGGCGCTCAACACCCACACCGGATTCCTCGCCGTCTCCGAGACGCAGCGCATGGCCGGCCAGAATTACGGGCTGCGCGGCGTCCGGTACGTGATGAAGATCCTGATCCCGGCGGCGTTCCCGTCCATCCTCGCCGGTCTCAAGATCGGCTGGGCGTTCGCCTGGCGCACCCTGATCGCGGCCGAGCTCGTGTTCGGCGTGTCGTCGCGCTCCGGCGGCCTCGGCTGGTTCATTTTCGAAAACCGCAACCAGCTCGAGACGGCCTATGTTTTCGCCGGGCTGACCACCGTCATCATCATCGGCCTGGTGGTCGAAAGCGTGGTGTTCCGCACCATCGAGACCCACACCGTCCGCAAATGGGGCATGCAACGGTGAGCAAGCTTCACGTCGACATCGATGCGGTCGAGGAGGCGGCAAAGCTCCTCTACATCCGCGCGCTGAAGGTGCTGCCGGACGATATCAAGCAGGGCTTTGGCCGGCTCGATGCCGGCGAGACGGACGGCACGGCGAAAACGATCCTGGCGACGATGATCGAGAACATCGCCGTCGCCGAGCGCACCGACAACCTGCTGTGCCAGGATACCGGCATCCCGATCTATAACGTGACCATTGGCCGCGATGTCGAGATCGACGGCGTGGCCTTGAAAGACGCGATCCGCCGCGGCGTCGAGCGCGCCACGCGCGAGCACCCCTTGCGCTCCTCGATCGTCCATCCGATCACGCGGGTGAACGAGCAGACCTCGTGCGGGCGCCTTGTTCCGGTGATCAACATCGATTTCGACGCGACCCCGCAGGCGCTCAGGATCGAGATGATCCCCAAGGGGTCGGGCTCGGAGAACGGCTCGTTCCTCAAGATGTTCATTCCGGCCGATGGCGTTGACGCCATCAAGACCTTCGTCATCGACCGTGTGATGGAGGCCGGCGGCAAGGTCTGCCCGCCGACGATCGTCGGCGTCGGTGTCGGCGGCACGTCGGACCTCTGCATGCACCTCGCCAAGGTCGCGGCCACGCGGCCGCTGGGCTCGGTGTGCGCCGATCCGGAAGGGGCGAAGCTCGAGGCGATGCTGTCGACGGCTGTGAACGCGCTCGGCATCGGGCCGCAGGGCCTAGGCGGCGATGCGACGGCCTTCGCCGTCCATGTCGAGACCGCGGCGACTCACATCACCATGAATCCGGTCGCCGTGAACATCCAATGCCATTCGGCGCGGCGTGCGACCGCGACGTTCACGCCGAAGGGCGTGGATATCGGGTTCTGATGCCGCACCACGAATTGCAGACGCCGGTTACCGAGGTGCAGATCCGGGCCCTCAAGGTCGGCGATACGGTGACGTTGACCGGCGCGTTGTTCGGTATCCGTGACGCGACGCAAATCCACATGTTCGACCGCGGCCGCAGGTCGCGGTTCGACCTGAGCGGCCATGCCGTGCTCCATACGGCCCCCAACGTGCGCAAGGTGCCGAAGTCGAACGAATATCCGGCCGGCTACGCGCCGCTGTGCATCGGCACCACCACCAGCGCCCGGATGGAGCGGTTCACCCGGCCGCTGATGCGCGACTACGGTGTCAGGATCGTCATCGGCAAGGGCGGGCTTGGGTCGCAGTCGTCGAGTGCCTTCGCCGAGCTCGGCGGGGTCTATCTCGCGGTCATCGGCGGCACGGCGGCGCTCGAGACTACCTGGATCGAGGCGATCGAGGACGTCGACTTCGAGGACCTCAATCCTGAATGCCTGTGGCGCTTCGCGGTCAAGGGATTCGGCCCGCTCCTGGTCGCAATGGACGCGCAGGGTGGCAGTTCGTACGACCGCGTGAACAAGACCGCGCAATCGCGCCGCGCCGCGGCTCTCGCCGCCATGGGCGTGAAATCGTGAGCCGGCGTTGAGGCGTCTTCACACCGATATCCTCATTCTCGGCAGCGGCGGGGCCGGCCTGTTTGCCGCCTTGCACGCCCACAAGGTTGACGCATCGCTTCGCATCACGGTCGCGGTGAAGGGCCTGCTCGGCAAGTGCGGCTGCACCCGCATGGTGCAGGGCGGCTACAACGCGGCGCTGGCGCCCGGCGATTCGCCGGAGCGGCATTTCATGGACACCGTCGAAGGCGGCGGCTGGCTGAACGACCAGGATTTGGTGTGGACGCTGGTGACCGAGGCGCCGCGCCGGATCCGCGAGCTCGAGAACGAGCTCGGTTGCTTCTTCGACCGCAAGCCGGACGGGACGATTCACCAGAAGGCGTTTGCCGGCCAGACCTTCGACCGCACCGTCCACAAGGGCGATCTGACCGGCATCGAGATCGTCAACCGGCTCACCGAGCAGGTCTGGGCGCGCAACATCGGCCGGCTGGAGGAGCACCGCGCGATCACGCTGGTGAAGACGCCGGCGGGCGACGCGCTGGCCGGCGTCGTGCTGATCGACATGCGCTCGGGCGAGATCCTGTTCGTCCAGGCGAAGGCCGTGCTGCTGGCCACCGGCGGCGGGCCGACGATGTACAAGTACCATACGCCGTCCGGCGACAAATCCTGCGACGGCATGGCGATGGCGTTGCGTGCCGGGCTGACGCTGCGCGACATGGAGATGGTTCAGTTCCACCCGACCGGGCTCCTCGCCGGTGAAGACACGCGCCTCACCGGTACGATCATTGAGGAAGGCTTGCGCGGGGCCGGCGGCCATCTCCTCAATGCCGCGGGCGAGCGCTTCATGCTGGCCTATGACGCGCGCGGCGAGCGCGCGACCCGCGACATCGTCAGCCGCGCCATGTTCGACCAGATGCGCCGCGGCAACACCGGCCCGAACGGCGGCGTGTTTTTCACCATGCGCCATCTCGAACCCGGCATGGTGCGCCGCGAATTCAAGGGAATGGTCCGGCGCTGCAGCGACGTCGGCTTCGATCTCGTCTCGGGCCTGGTCCAAGTCGTGCCGACGGCGCACTACATGATGGGCGGCACCACGTTCGCGCCCGACGGCTCGACGGCACTGCCCGGCTTGTTCGCGGCCGGCGAGGACACCGGCGGCGTCCACGGGGCCAACCGGCTGGGCGGCAACGGGGTTGCGAATTCGACCGTGTTCGGGGGGCTCGCCGGCGACGCGATCGGGCACTGGGTCAAGGTCGAGGGCCGTTTCCAAGAACCGGACACGGGCGAAATCGAGCGCGCGGCAGCGCTCGTGCGCACGCCGCTGGCGAAGCCGCCGGGCGATATCGAAGCGATCCGCTCCGCCCTCTATGATGTGATGTGGGAGGACGTCGGCATCGTGCGCGACGCGGCGTCCCTGGCGCGGGGGGCCGCGACCTTGGCCGAGCTCGATGCGCGGCTCGACGCAACCGGGATCGACGGGCGCGACCTCGGCTTCAACCTCAGCTGGCACGACTGGCTCAACCTGAAGAACCTGGTGCTGGTCAGCCGGACGATCGCCGCCACCGCGGCGGCGCGCCAGGATTCGCGCGGGGCGCATTGGCGGGCCGATTTTCCCGAGACTTCCAGCCTCGCGGCGTCGCGCTATACTTGCGCCCGCCTCAAGGGGGGCGATATCGAAGTCTCGACCGAGCCGGTCGCGTTCAGCCGGGTGCGTCCGGGCGAAAGCCTGATCCGCGACGCGGCGGAATAGCGGGTCCCGGCGCGGCACGGATAGGTGGCATGCCCGACGTCGTGGTCACGGAGTTCATCGAGGAATCGGCGCTGGCCGACCTATCCAGGGACTTTTCGGTCGTCTATGACCCGGAGCTCGTCAAGCGGCCGGACGACATCAAGCTCCTGGCGGCCGAGGCGCCGGCGCTGATCGTGCGCAACATGACCCAGGTCCGCGGCGACGTCCTCGCCGCGTGCCAAAGCCTTAGGATCATCGGACGCCTCGGGGTCGGGCTCGACAATATCGACATGGAGGCCTGTCGCGCCCGCGGCATCCAGGTCTTCCCGGCGACCGGCGCCAACGCACAGGCGGTTGCGGAATACGTGATCGCGGCGATCTTCATGGGTTTGCGCAACATCTGGGGCGTCACCGACAAAATGGCGGCCGGTTGGTTCGACCGCACGACCCTCATCTTCCGCGAGGTGCACGGCAAGATGCTGGGACTGATCGGCTTCGGCGATATCGCGCGCCAGGTGGCGCAGCGGGCGCGGGCTCTCGGCATGCGCGTCGCGGCCTACGATCCGAACGTGCTGCCAGGCGATCCGGCCTGGACCAGCCTCGGCGTCGCTCATCTCGATCTGGTGCCGCTGCTCGCCGACAGCGACGTCGTGAGCCTCCACGTGCCGCTGCTGCCCTCGACGCGCAATCTGGTCGATGCGGCCGCGCTGGCCCTGATGAAGCCCGACGCGATCCTGATCAACACCGCGCGCGGCGGGATCGTCGACGAGAGCGCGTTGGTAACGGCTTTGAAGGCCAAGCGGCTCGGCGGCGCCATCCTCGACGTGCTTGAGAAAGAGCCACCCGCGGCGAATTCGATCTTTCGCGGCGTGCCGAACCTGATCTTGACGCCGCATGTCGCGGGCAACACGGTGGAATCGAACGTGCGAGTGTCCGGCATGACCGTCGCGAACGTGAAGCGGGCGCTGAAGGCCCTCGCGAAGACTTAGAAGCCCATGGCCACCTTATCGCTGATGGCGGCGCGCGAGCTCGCCCGCAACGTCCTGCGGGCGGCCGGTGTCGCCGACCCCAACGCCGAGGCCGTAATGCGGGCGTTGGTCGCCGCCGAAGCGGACGGGCTGGCGAGCCACGGGCTCGTGCGTCTGCCGATGTATGCCGATCAGGTGAAGGTGGGCAAGGTCGACGGCCAGGCGGTTCCCGTGGTCACCGAGACCGCACCCGGTGCCGTGAAGGTCGACGCCAAAGACGGGTTTGCGTTCCCGGCCATCACGATGGGCCTGGCGCGCGCCGCGGAGATGGTGCGGTCGAGCGGCACGGTCGCCGTCGCGATCGGCAACTCGCATCACTTCGGCGTTGCGGCGTATCACATCGAGCCCTTGGCCGAGCAAGGCCTGGTGGCGCTCGCGTTCGGGAATTCGCCGGCGGCGATCGCGCCCTGGGGCGGCGCCAAGCCGATCTTCGGCACCAATCCGATCGCGTTCGCCTGCCCGTGTCCGGGCCGGGCGCCATTGGTCATCGACCTCAGCCTCAGCAAGGTCGCGCGCGGCAAGATCGTCGTCGCGGCGCAAAAAGGTGAGGCAATCCCGGCCGATTGGGCGCTGGACGCCGAGGGCCGGCCGACCACCGACGCCAAGGCGGCACTCGGTGGGGCCATGATCGCGATGGGGGATGCGAAGGGAACGGCCCTCGTGCTGATGGTGGAGCTGCTGGCCGCGGCGCTGTCCGCCTCGCATTTCGGCTATGAGGCGAGCTCGTTCCTGGACGCCAAGGGGCCGCCGCCGCGGGTCGGGCAGTTCTTCCTGCTGATCGATCCCGCGCGGTTCGCCGGCGATGCGTTTCCGTCCCGGGTCGGGGATCTTGCAGCCGCGATCCTGGCCCAGCCGGGTGCCCGGCTGCCCGGGGATCGTCGTCTGGCGGCGCGGGAAAAGGCACGCGACCGCGGCATCTCGATCTCGGACGACCTGCACGCGGATCTCGTCCGCCGCGCCGCGGGTGGATGAGATGCGGTGCCTGCGCGCCGCGGTCCTGCTGCTGGCCGCCATCGCTTTCGGTCCGGCGGCGGCGCAGACCAGATCGCCGGCCGACGATACGCTCGAATCTGCGCTGGTTCACTGGCGCGCCGCCAGCTGGTACAGCCGGCTTGGCAACGACGACGTGACGGCGATCGAAATCGACTCGTTTCGAACTGCCTGGCAAGCCGTGGCCGCTTTGCCGATCGGCGGCCGGCCGTCGCTCTACGCGAAAGATCCGCAATGGCGCGCCGCCGCCGTTGCCATTTCAAAACAAGCCGATGCCGCGACCGCCGCCGCCGATCGAAACGACGGCGCCGGCACCGCGGCGGCGTTGGCGCAGATCGGCGATCTGCTCGCCGAGGCTCGCCATCGCGCCGGGACGGCCGGCTTTCCCGACGCGGTGCGGCGCTATCGCGACGCCATGGACCGCCTGTCCGGCCTCGTTACCTTTGCCGAGCAGCGCCGCGGCGCGTCGTTCGATGATGCGCAGCGCGCCCAGGTGCGGCAGGCCGCGGCCGAGTGCGCCGATGCGGTCGCGGCCATGGAGACGGCGATTCCGCCGCGCTGGGCGGACGACACGAAGCTCCGCGCCCTGATCCGCCAGAATGCCGACGGGATCAAAGCCGTGCGCGACGGCCTCGATCACGGCGCCTCCGGCCTCGACATCGCCGCCGCGATCAACGTCGCGCGGTCGAACTACTACTTGTTGTTTTTGAATTACGGCTGATCGGCTCCGCGCTGTGGGCTGTCAGCGGCAGTCTCCCGGCGCGTGCGGCGTCTCGACGATAAAGCGCGTGATGCAGGGGCCGAACCGCTCGTTGAACTTGCTGTTATTTCCTGCGCCATGGCCCGTCAGTTCGGCCGGCCGATCGATGAAGTAAAGCGGAATGGTCGTGTCTCCGAGGATGTCGGGAATATCGGCGAAGCGGCCGCCGGGATCGTAGCTGTCGTTCTCGAACAAGGCGATCACGACCGGGATGTCCGCGCTGTTCCGCTTGCGCATATGTCGCAACAGTTCGCGGAAGTCCGATCGGGCTCCCGATGATGGCGGCGAGCCGTGGGTGGCGGGCGAGATCGAGATCACGCCGTCGATCGGCGCGTCGCGTGCGAACGCTTCAAGGGAGATCCAGGCGCCGTGCGACTGGCCGGCGAGCACCACCTTGGCATAGCCCGCTCGGCGCGCGGCGACTATCGAATCGACCATCTCCGCGATTTCTTTGTGCATCTGGTCGATGTATTCGCGGTTATAGCGGTAAACATCCCAACCGGCCGCATGAAACTGGCTCACATAGCCTTGCGGCTGTCCTTGCGTGGCATCGATGCCGCGGAAATAGCCGTGGCTCCAAATAATGACGCCGGCCGCAGCTTTGGGCCCACGGACCGGGTAATAGTCGCTCGGGAGGAAAAGCCCAAGCTTCGGAGCGGCCGCGTAACGCGGGATCGCGCCAGCGTCCTGGCCCCAGACGACGTAGCCGTTCACCGAATACATCGCGCATGTGCCTGTGGGATCGCGGCGCTGGCAATTCTCAAACGCCGTTTTCTTCGCGACATCTATGCTCGGGTGACCCCAGCCGGACCCATACCCACCGCCGGGGCTGATCGCAAAAACGCGATGGAATCCCTGGGTCAGAAAGGCGCCGTAGCTGCGTTGCCCGTCCGCGGCGAGGAACGGCACGGCGTCGGGTTCCACGGCAGCCGCGTTCTGCAGGGGCGTCAGGACAAACAGACCGGCGACGACCAGCAGCCGCAGCAGGACGATACTTCGGCCGGGTCGCATCGCGTCTATCGCTCTACGCCGGCTTGACCAGCAGGTTCACGCGGGTCGGCTGGGAGAAGAGAAAACCGTTCTCCGTGCGCCGGCCGAGCCGCTCGAAGTCCCGCGTCATCTGCGGCCGAAGCCGCTCGAAGCGCTCCTTCCGACCTGGGTGGATCGCCACCGACCGCGCTTCGTAGGCCGCGAAATCGGGATGGCGCACCGGTGCGTCGTAGAAGTCCTCGCGCACCGGCTGGAGCGCCGTGGTCGCGCGCAAGGCCTCATAGGCGGCGCGGCGCACCTCGGTCTCGTCCTCGATCTGGCGCACCAGCCCGAAATAGGGTCCCTCGGCGAGCGGCTCGATGATCAGGACGTTGCCACCGGGCTTCAGCACGCGGGCGGTTTCGATCAGCGCGGCGCCCTGCAACTCGACGGGCACATGATGCAGCGCATTGTGATAAAGCACGGCGTCGACCGAGCCGTCGGGGAACGGCAATGTCTCGCCGCGGCCTTCGCGATAATCGGCGCCGGCGACCGGTTCCGCCGCGCGCGCCTGGGCGAGACGCGTTTCGCTGATGTCGATGCCGGTGGCCACGGCACCGGCGCGCGCCATCGACCGGGTGAGCGCGCCGTCGCCGCAGCCCACGTCGAGCACGCGACGACCGGCCAGCGGCAGGACTTCACGGATCACATCGGTGGCCCGGGCTTCACGCGGAGACGGGGCTTCACGGGCGGTCATGGGGAATTCCAGGTTTTCGAAGTGACGACCCAGCCAGATGCCGATAAGTTTGGGTCCGGAGGAGACAAACTTATGACCGACACGTTCGCCCATCTCAAGGACTGGATCGGCCGCACCCAGGAGACCGAGGAGCCGATCTTCGCCGAGCGCGTCGCCAACATGGCGGCCACGCTCGATCTCGAGGCGGTGCCGCGCCCGGGCGATGCCTTGCCGCCGGGCTGGCATTGGCTGTTCTTCAACGGCTTCGTCCGCCCGGGCAAGATCGGCGAGGACGGGCATGCGCAGCGCGGCGGCTTCCTGCCGCCGGTTCCGCTACCGCGCCGCATGTGGGCGGGCGGCCGGCTGAGCTTCCCCGGCGTGTTGCGCGTCGGCGAGCCGGCGAAGCGCAACTCCGAGATCCTGAGCGTCGAGCCGAAGCAGGGCCGCAGCGGCGACCTGGTGTTCGTCGTGGTGCGGCATCGGATCTCCAGCGGCAGTGGGCTCGCCATCGAGGAGGAGCACGATATCGTCTATCGCTCGGCGCCGGAGCGCGGCGCCCCGGCGCCCAAGCCGCAAGCCGCCCCGACCAGCGCGACATGGACGCAAACCATCAAGCCCGACCCGGTGCTGCTGTTCCGTTACTCGGCGTTGACCCATAACGGCCATCGCATCCATTACGACCACCCATACGTGACCAAGGTCGAGGGTTATCCCAGCATCATCGTGCACGGACCGCTGACATCGACACTGTTGTTGGAACTCCTGCGCAAAAGCGCGCCGCAGCGCCGCCTCGCCAAGTATTCGTTCCGGGCGATGGCGCCTCTGTTCGACACGGCTCCGTTCACGGTCAACGGGCGGCCGGAGGCGGATGGGACGGTCAAACTGTGGGCAACCGGCCCGGCCGGCGAGCTGGCCATGGAAGGACTGGCGACGCTGGCTTGAAGAAATTCCCAAATTAACCTTTTTTGTGCGCCCCTCGCTTGCGAGATTCCGGGGTGTCCCCCATACTCTTGGCACTATGTCCCGTTCGCGTGCCCGTACGTACGACCGTCCCCAGCGTCCCCCCGGATCTCAGCCCAGGATGTGCGACCACCCCGGTTGCGTCGAGCTCGGCGAGTACCGCGCTCCGCGGTCGCGCACGGAGCTGAACGAGTATTACTGGTTCTGCCTGGAGCACGTTCGCACCTACAACGCGACCTGGGATTTTTATCGGGGGATGAGCGAGGCCGAGTGCGAGTCATGGCGGCGGGCGGACGTCGTCGGTGGCCGCCCCAGCTGGCCCCTCGGCGCCCGCGGCCCGCGGTTCTACGACCTCGGCCAGGATGCCATCCGCGAGGCGATGCGGCACTTCTTCACGTTCAACGACGCGCCGCCGCGGCCGAAGCGGCCGCCGAGCCAGGAAGAGGAGGCTTTGGCCGTGCTCGACCTTTCGGTCGGCGTCACCGCGGCCCAGATCAAGGCGCGCTACAAAACGCTGGTCAAGCAGCATCACCCCGATGCGAATGGCGGGGACAAGGCTGCCGAGGACCGGCTGAAGTCTATCAATCAGGCCTACACCTACCTGAAGACGCTGCGCGTCGCGGCGACCAAAGATGCCGCCGACTGACGGCTCTCGTCGCGCATCAGGCTCATCCACCCCGAAATAATACGATCTGTTTATCCGGAGCGTTTCCGATCATGGTTGCCACCGCCCCCGCCTTCGAAGCCAATCTGCCCGACATCAGAGTGAAGGTGCGGCAGACCTTCGGGATCGACAGCGACCTCGAAGTGCCGGCCTTCTCCAAGCCCAGCGAACACGTCCCCGACCTCGACGAGTCCTACTGCTTCGATCGCGACACGACGCTGGCGATCTGCGCCGGCTTCGCGTTCAACCGCCGCGTGATCATCCAGGGTTATCACGGCACCGGCAAGTCGACCCATATCGAGCAGGTGGCGGCGCGGCTCAACTGGCCATGCATCCGGATCAACCTCGACAGCCACATCAGTCGCATCGACCTTGTCGGGCGCGACGCCATCGTGCTGCGCGACGGCAAGCAGGTCACCGAGTTTCGCGAGGGCTTGCTGCCGTGGGCGATCCAGCGGGCCTGTGCCTTGGTGTTCGACGAGTACGACGCCGGCCGGGCCGACGTCATGTTCGTGATCCAGCGCGTGCTCGAGGTCGACGGCAAGCTCACCTTGCTCGACCAGAACCGCGTCCTGCGGCCGCATCCATCGTTCCGGCTCTTTGCCACGGCGAATACCGTTGGTCTCGGCGACACGAGCGGGCTCTATCACGGCACGCAGCAGATCAACCAGGGCCAGATGGACCGCTGGAACATCGTCGGCACCCTCAACTATCTGCCGCACGACGAGGAGCTGAAGATCGTGCTCGCGAAGGCGCCGGCCTACGACACCAAGGACGGCCGCGAGATGATTTCGGCGATGGTGGCATTGGCCGACCTGACGCGCGCCGGCTTCATCGCCGGTGACATCTCGACCGTGATGTCGCCGCGCACCGTGATCACCTGGGCGGAGAACGCGCGCATCTTCAACGACGTGGCGTTCGCGTTCAAGTTGACCTTCCTCAATAAATGCGACGAGGTCGAGCGCACGACGGTGGCCGAATATTATCAGCGCTGCTTCGGCACCGAGCTCAGCGTCGCCGGACTCAGGGCCGGGCGCGCCTGATCGTGGGCGGGCGAGGTCATGCCGAAACCCAATGATGGACCGGTCGAGGCGTTCCGCCAGATAACCGCGGCCACGATGCGCGCGGTGTCGCACGACCCGGCGGTCCAGGTCACCTTCGCCCCCGAGGGGGCGAGCCTGCGCGGCGCCGAAGCGCGGCTGCCGATGCCGTCGCGCGATCTGCCGCCCAACGAAGTGGCGATCGTCCGCGGCGAGTCGGACGCGATGGCGTTGCGTCTGCGCCACCACGATGCGGAGATCCACGCGCGCCGACTGCCCAGCGGGATGATGTCGCGGGCGATTTTCGAAGCGGTGGAGCAGGCGCGCTGCGAGGCACTGGGGTCGCGGCAGATGAGCGGCGTCAAAGCCAATCTCGCCGCCGCCCTCGACGAGAAGTGTCGCGTCCAGGGTTTTTCGCGCATCGCCGACCGCGAGTCCGCCCCGCTTGCCGAAGTCGTGGCCCTGCTGGCGCGCGAGGCCATGGGCGGAGCCGTGATGCCGGAGACCGCCCGCCGCATGGTCGACCTGTGGCGGCCGTGGATCGAGGCGCGCGCCGGGCAGGACCTGACCGCGTTGGAACGGTCGTTGGAGGACCAGGAGTCGTTTGCCGACGCCGCGCGCCGGCTGATCACCGACCTCGACCTCGGCGAGGATGAAGCCGAGGCCAGCGAGGCCGACGCGAGCGAGACCGAGGGCGACCAGCAGGACACCGGCCAGGAGCAGGGCGAGGGGGCGGAGGGGGCGGAATCAACCGCCGAATCGCTCGCCAGCGGCGAATCGCGGGAGACGGAATCCTCCGAAGGCGCCGAAGCCGCGGCCGAAGAGGCCGACGGGGAGCAGGAGGTCGGCATGGGCGAGGACGGCCCGGAGCGGCCGGGCCGGCGCTGGCGCCCGCACGGGCCGTTCACCAACGAGCCGAACGAGCCGTCCTACCGCGCGTTCACGACGGCGTTCGACGAGATCGTCGAGGCCGACCAGCTGTGCGACGCCGACGAGCTGACGCGGCTGCGCCTGCACCTCGATCAGCAGCTCGGCCATCTGCAAGGAGTCATCGGCCGGCTGGCCAACCGCCTGCAGCGACGCCTGCTGGCACGGCAGAACCGCGCCTGGGAGTTCGACCTCGAGGAAGGCATGCTGGACGCCGCGCGCCTGTCGCGGGTGGTGACCAACCCGGCCTACCCGCTGTCCTACAAGCGCGAGAAGGACACCAAGTTCCGCGACACGGTGGTGAGCCTGCTGATCGACAATTCGGGCTCGATGCGCGGCCGTCCGATCACTGTCGCGGCTATGAGCGCGGACATCCTGGCGCGCACGCTCGAACGCTGCAGCGTCAAAGTCGAGATCCTCGGCTTCACGACCCGCGCCTGGAAGGGCGGCCAGAGCCGGGAACGTTGGCTGTCGGCCGGCAAGCCGCCCGGCCCGGGACGGCTCAACGACCTCCGGCACATCATCTACAAGGCCGCGGATGCGCCATGGCGGCGCGCCCGCAAGTCGCTTGGCCTGATGCTGCGCGAAGGCCTGCTCAAGGAGAACATCGACGGCGAGGCGCTGCTCTGGGCGCACAACCGCCTGGTCGGCCGCCCCGAGCAGCGGAAGATCCTGATGGTGATCTCGGACGGCGCCCCGGTGGATGACTCGACGCTGTCGGTCAATCCCGGCAACTATCTGGAGCGACACCTGCGCGACGTCATCGACTATATCGAGACGCGCTCGCCGGTGGAGCTGCTCGCCATCGGCATCGGCCACGACGTGACCCGGTATTATCACCGCGCCGTCACCATCGTGGATGCCGAGCAGCTCGGCGGCACCATGACCGAGAAGCTGGCTGAGTTGTTCGACGAGGAATGGGCCAGCATGTCGGCGCCGCCGCGCACGCCCCGGGCCGCGGCCGCCTCTCGCCGCGCGAGCTGAGGGCGTCGATGCCGTTCCACGAGCTGAAGCAGGTCCGCGAGGAGTTCGTCACGCCGAAGCACTCGACGGCGTTCGGCCGGCTGATCACCGGCGAGCAGATCGAGCTCGGCGTGCTGCGCTACAAGGCCGGCGAGGGTGCCAAGACCCATGCGCATCCGCACGAGCAGATCCTGCTGCTGCTCAGCGGCCGCGCCCGGGCCGCCGTCGGCGACGAGGTCCGCGAGGTCGGCCCCGGCGTTGCCATCCATATCCCACCCGACGTTCCGCACTCGATCGAAATGCTGGAAGACTCCGAGGTCGTGAGCTGCAAGGGCATCGTCGGCGGCGTGGGCCACCGGATTTGATCGCGCGAGCGCCCCGCGCCGCGTCCCCGCATTGACCGCCGCTTCGCCGGCGTGATGGAATAACCGTCACAGAGCGCTGTTAATAAGACGGCCGAAGGCCGTGTGCTGCAACCCGAGGAGGAGGATTTTAAATGCCCGATGACCGACCGATGATGGCTGATTTCGTGGGAATCGCCGGCGCCGTGCCGCCGCTCTCGCGGCGGATTTTCATGACCGCGTCCGCGGCCGCAGCCGCCGGCTATACGCTCGCCGCCGGTCCGGTCCGGGCGGAGCCGATCACGACCGACACCAACGGCCTCACCGCCGGGATGGTCAAGATCAAGGTCGGCGACGGTGAGATGCCGGCCTATCGCGCCAAGCCGGCCAATGCCAAGAACCCGCCGGTGATCCTGGTCGCGATGGAGATCTTCGGGGTGCACGAATACATCAAGGACGTGTGTCGCCGCTGGGCGAAGCTCGGCGCCGAGGCGATTGCGCCGGATTATTACTTCCGCGTCGGCGATCTCACCCAGGTGACGGACATGCAGCAGCTGTTCCCGAAGGTGAACAGCAAGAAAGACAGCGAGCTTTATTCCGACCTCGACGCCACGGTGGCGTGGGCGAAGAGCGACGGCGGCGACACCAGCCGGCTCGGCATCATGGGCTTCTGCCGCGGCGGCCGCACCAGCTGGATGTATTCGGCGCATAATCCGCGACTGAAGGCCGCGGTCGTGTTCTACGGGCCGCCCGAGGGACAGACGAGCGAGGCGATGCCAAAACAGCCGATCGATATCGCCAAGGACGTGAAATGCCCGGTGCTGGCGCTTTACGGAGACAAGGACACCGGAATTCCGGTCGCTTCGGTCACCAAGATGGAAAAGGCGGTGGATGCCGCGCACAAGACCGCCGAATTCCGCGTCTATCCGGGCGCGCCGCACGGCTTCCATGCTGATTACCGGTCGAGCTACAACAAGGATGCCGCCGACGACGGCTGGAAGTTGGCGACGGCCTGGTTCAGGAAGTATCACGTTCTGAACAACACGACCTCCTGAGCGGGCGCTCGGGAATTCACGGGGGGCGCGGCGTCGCTGACGCCGCGCCCTTTCTTTTGGGCCATGATGGGACCGATGCGCTCACGCCTGTCCTTCGCGGTCATCATCGTCAGCGTCGTTGCCGCCGCTGTCGCGCACGCCCAGACGGTGCCGCTCACCGCGACGCCGGTGGCGCTGGATCCGAACGATCCGGCACGGCTCACCGTTGGACGTCTGGTCTATCGCGGCGGATTGATCCTGCAATCCAGCGACGCGCGCTTCGGCGGCTGGTCGGATCTTCATGTCAGCCCCGACGGCGTCCGGGTGACCGCGATCTCGGACCGCGGCTATTGGTTCGAAGCCGAGCTTGTCCACGATGCGTCAGGGCGCCTGATCTCTCTCAGCCATATGAGCCTCGGACCCCTGATCGATCCGGCGGGCCGTCGCATCTTCGGGCGCAACAACGACGCCGAAGGCCTGACCACCGCCCCCGACGGCGGATTCTACGTCTCGTTCGAACACAATCACCGCATCTGGCACTATCCGCGGGCCGACCGCCCGTTCTCGGTGCCGCCGCGCCCGATCCCGACGCCGGCGCGTCTGGCCGCGGCGCCGGCGAACGGCGGCATCGAGGCGCTGCTTCGCCTCTCCGACGGGCGCCTGCTGGCCCTGGTCGAGGAGTTGCGCGACGGCGACGAGAATGTCGGCTGGATCGCCGATGGTCCCGCCTGGGACGAGCTGCACTACCGTGCGGGTAGCGATTTCAAGCCGACCGGGCTCGCCGAAATGCCTGCTGGAACGTTTGCTGCGGGCGACGTGGTGGTGCTCGAGCGACGCTTGACGTTCCTGTCAGGGTGGGGGGCGCGGTTGGTTCAGCTCCGCCGGGCGGACATTCGGCCGGGCGCTCATCTGGAGGGTCAGGAGCTGGCCAAGCTCCAGCTGCCGCTCACCGTGGATAATTTCGAGGGCGTCGCAGCGGTTCGGGGCGCCGATGGATCGGTGCGGCTCTATCTCATCTCGGACGACAACTATACGATTCTGCAGCGCACAATCCTGATGATGTTCGAGCTCCCGCCGCCCACCGATGGCCGGCGGCCATAAAAAAAGCCCGCCGGAGGGCGGGCTTTTCGGAACGTCGGGAGCGTGCGCCTCAGGCGGCGGCGCGCTTCTCGATGGCCTTCTGGATCCGGCGCTTGAGGCGGCGCGTCTCGATGTCGAGCTTCGCATTCGGCGTGCGCAACACCCACGCATCGAGGCCGCCCGCGTGCTCCAGGGTCTTGATCCCACGCGAGGACAGGCGCAGCCGGATCGCTTGGCCGAGGGCGTCGGACAGCAGCGACACCACCTGCAGGTTGGGCAGAAACCGGCGTTTGTTCTTGTTGTTGGCGTGGCTGACATTATTGCCAACCAGGACCCTTTTGCCGGTCACGATGCAGCGGCGGGACATGACGAATTCCTTGAAATCACAGTAAAATTTCCAGCGGCGCAAGCCGCGGAAGGCGCGTTTTTACGCGGCTTAACCCCGGCCCGTCAAGAGGCCTGACACCGGCGATCCGCGGCCCTGCCGAAAACGTGACCTGGGCCGCACGGCAATTTGGTAGGTATAACATGCGGCCGTTGGACGACGTCCACCAGATGAGGAACACCCATGAATCCGGTTTATGCCTCACAGCCCGCTTACGCGTGGCACTGGCACGGGACCACGCAGACAACCTCGTCTGCAACCACCACCACAACCACGACGACGCACACACAGACGACCGGCGCGCATCCGCCCGTCGCGCCGACCGCGCCGACCCCCACAAATTCGTCGGACTCGCATCGCGGCAATCACGTCAACACGACGGCCTGATCAGGGGACGACAGGAGCCCTAGCCGCGGGCGCGAAACTCCTCGAGGATCGTCCGCGCCGCCGTCGTCGGCGTGATCGCACCGGCGACGACCTTCGCCTCGATCTCGCTGATCCGGCCCGCCACCTTGGGGTGGGCGCGGAGCTCGGCCAGCAATCCCTCCTCGATCTCGTTCCACATCCAGGCGCGCGCCTGCCGGACGCGCTTTTCGGTCAGGCGCTGCGGTCCAATCGTGGCGCGAAAGCGTTCGATCTCGGCCCACACCCCGTCCAATCCGCGCCGCTGGAGGGCCGAGACCTTCAGCACCGGCGTCATCCAGCCCGATGTCGACGGGCGCAGCATGTGCACGGCCGCCCTGTACTCGGCCACGGCGCGGTTCGCCGCCGGCTCGAGTTCGCCGTCCGCCTTGTTCACGACGATGAGATCGGCCAGCTCGACGATGCCTTTTTTGAGGCCTTGCAGCTCGTCGCCGCCCGCCGGCGGCAGCAACAGCACAAACAGGTCGACCATGTCGGCGACGGCGGTTTCGGATTGGCCGACCCCGACCGTCTCGACGATCACGACGTCGAAGCCGGCGGCCTCGCAGGCCAGGCCCGCCTCGCGCGTGCGCCGCGCGACACCGCCCAATGTGCCGGCGGTGGGCGAGGGACGGATGAACGCCTTATCGGTCCGGGCCAAGTCCTGCATGCGGGTTTTGTCGCCGAGGATCGAGCCGCCCGACAGCGGCGAAGACGGATCGACGGCGAGCACCGCGAGCTCGCGGCCATGCTCGACGAGATAGAGACCGAAGGCTTCGATGAAGGTCGATTTGCCGACGCCGGGGGATCCCGAGATGCCAATTCGCACGGCAGCCCCGGTGCGCGGCAGGAGCTTGCCGATCAGCGCCTCGGCGCGCGTCCGATGGTCGGGCCGGGTCGATTCGATGAGCGTGATCGCGCGCGCCAGCGCCCGCCGGTCGCCGGCGATCACCGAATCGGCGAGCCGCCCGGCGTCGTTGGACTCGCTGTTTGGCGTTGCTGCTGGCGATCTACGCATCGAAGAGCTGCTTTGCGACTTCGTCTCGCGAGATGCCGAAGTGATCCGCTATGTCGGACACCAATTCTGACAGTGTACCGAGCCGGATCGGGGAATGATTGGGGATGGTGACGTGATGCTGCCCTTTAAGCGTACTCGTCAGCCTGATGTGGCTGCCTGTTTGGCGCTTAACTTCGTATCCAAATGCTCTGAGTGCCCGGGCGAGGTCGCGACCCGAAATGTCGCGAGGCAATCTCATACTGTAATGATTTCATCGTGAACGAAATGCAAGCGAACGATCTTTGGCATCTCGTGCGGTTCGAAATGGCAGCGAACCGCGTCGCGAACGTTCGTATGCAGCATAGCGACGTCATCGGCTTCAGTGAAAATGGAATGGCCTAGCGCACGGGCCGTGTAGCCGCCTTCCGGCGCCTGCTCGACCATGAATATGATTTCGCTCATTGAGTCTCCTACGACAGGCCCTGACGGCCCATCTCAAGGAATTTTTCGCGCCGGCGGGTGCGCAGCAGGCCGCCGTCCTGGCCGATCAGTTCGCGCAGGTTGCGCGCCACGGCCTCGCCGACGGCTTGGATCGTGCGCGCACGGTCGCGATGCGCGCCGCCGAGCGGCTCGGGGATGATGCCGTCGATCACGCCGAACTTAAGCAGGTCCTGGGCGGTCAGCCGCAGCGCTTCCGCGGCGTCCTTGGCCTGCTCGGCACTCCGCCACAGGATCGAGGCGCAGCCTTCGGGGGAGATCACCGAATAGATGGCATGCTCGAGCATCAGAACGCGGTTCGCGGCGGCGATGGCGATGGCACCGCCTGAGCCGCCTTCGCCGATGATCACGGCGACGAACGGCACGCGGACGGCCATGCACACTTCAAGACAGCGCGCGATGGCCTCAGCCTGGCCGCGCGCCTCGGCGTCGATGCCGGGATAGGCGCCGGGCGTGTCGACCAGCGCCACCACCGGCAGGTGGAACCGGTCGGCCAGCTTCATCAGGCGCTGCGCCTTGCGATAGCCCTCGGGCCGCGCCATCCCGAAATTGCGCTTCACCCGTTCTTCGGTGTCGCTGCCCTTCTCGTTGCCGAGTACCACGCAGGAATAGCCGGCGAGCCGGCCGATCCCGCCGATCATCGCCGCGTCCTCGGCAAACAGGCGGTCGCCCGCGAGCGGCGTAAAATCCTCGATCAGCGCGTTGACGTAATCGAGGCAATGCGGCCGCTCGGGATGCCGCGCCACCTGGACTTTTTGCCAAGCCGACAGGCGGCTATAGGCGGAGCGCAACTGCTTGTCGACTTTCGACTGCAGCTTCCCCACCTCTTCCGCGATGTTGAGGCCCCCGTCGCTGGTGAGGCGACGGAGCTCCTCGATCTTGCCTTCGAGCTCGGCAATGGGCTTCTCGAAGTCAAGATAGTGCATCAAGTCCCCGGTCAAGAGGTCCCCTGCTTATGATTCGTGGGCAACAATCCAATCATAAGCGGGCAACGTCAAGAACTCTGGGAACCGCTTGGCCTCGATCAGGTCCCGGAACAGCCTGGCCGCCTCCTTGTAATGGCCGCTGGCGAAGCTGCCGTTAGCGGCGGCCTTGGCCTTGCCGAGTTCCTCGTTAAGGATCTTGCGGCACAGCTTCAGGTCGACCTGCCGGCCGCCATCCGACAGTTTCACCTTGTGCCGGATCTGCTGCCAGACCTGGGCCCGGCTGATCTCGGCCGTCGCCGCGTCCTCCATCAAGTTGTAGAGCGGCACGCAGCCGAGCCCGCCCAGCCATGCCGCGAGGTAGCCGATGCCGACGTTGATGTTCTGCCGCAGGCCCGCCTCGGTGATGGTGCCGGTCGGCACCCGCAGGAGATCGGCGGCGGTCACGTTCACGTCCTGACGCTCGCGGGCGATCTGGTTCGCCTCCGGCATCAGCCGGTCGAAGATCTCCTTGGCGATCGGCACCAGGCCGGGATGGGCCACCCACGTCCCGTCATGCCCGTCGCCGGCCTCGCGCTCCTTGTCGGCGCGGACTTTGGCCATCGCGGCCTCGTTCGCCACCGGATCGTTCTTGATCGGGATTTGCGCCGCCATGCCGCCCATCGCGTGTACGTTGCGGCGATGGCAGGTCTTGATCAGCAGGAGGCTGTAGGAGCGCAGGAAATGCGCCGTCATGGTGACCTGCGCCCGGTCCGGCATCACGCAATTCGGGTCCGCGGCGAATTTCTTGATGAAGCTGTAGATGTAATCCCAGCGGCCGCAGTTGAGGCCGGACGAATGCTCGCGCAGCTCGTAGAGGATTTCGTCCATTTCGAACGCGGCCAGGATCGTCTCGATCAGGACCGTCGCCTTGATCGTGCCGCGCTTGATCCCGAGCTTCGCCTGCGCCTCGACGAAGATGTCGTTCCACAGCCGCGCCTCGAGGTGGCTCTCCATCTTCGGCAGGTAGAAATACGGACCGCTGCCGCGCTTCAGCAGTTCCTTGGCGTTATGGAAGAAGTACAGGCCGAAATCGAAGATCGAGCCGGACATCGGCTGGCCGTCGACCAGCACGTGCTTTTCGGACAGGTGCCAGCCGCGGGGGCGGGCGATCAGCACCGCCGTCTTCTCGTTGAGCTTGTAGTGCTTGCCCGACGCCGGATCGTCGAAGGTGATCGTGCGCCGGATCGCATCGCGCAGATTGATGTGGCCCTCGATCAGGTTGCGCCAGGTCGGGGTGTTCGCGTCCTCGAAATCCGGCATGAACACCGAGGCGCCGCAGTTCAGCGCATTGATGACCATCTTGCGGTCGGTGGGTCCGGTGATCTCGACCCGGCGGTCGAGGAGGTCCTTGGGCAGCGGTCCCACGGTCCAGTCGCCGGCGCGGATCGCCGCCGTCTCGGCCAGGAAGTCCGGCTTCTCGCCCGCGTCGAGCCGGGCCTGCCGCTGCTGGCGGCGCGCCAGGAGCTCCAGGCGCCGTTCGCCGAATTTGCGCTGCAACCCGGCGATGAACGCCACCGCTTCGGGCGTGAGGATCTCGGCGAAGGCGTCGTCGATCGGGGCCTCGATCGTGACGCCCGCGGGCCGTGCCGCCCCTTTGGTGACGGCGGCGGCGTTACGCAACGGGGCGGCGGCGCGGCCATGCGCCGGGCGCGCCTTGCGGGCGCCGGTCTGGGTCTTGTTGGCGGGGCGGGACTTGCGAACGGTCTTGCGGGCGGGTTTGGCAGCAGCCATGTCGTGAATTCCTTTTGTCTGAACCAGGGCCGGCGTCTTCGCGCAGGGCGCGGACTTGACGAGGCAATGCCGTTGATCTTTACATTGCGGGTGCGAAGCGCAACCCCTAAGTCACTAATTTTATTAGTAAATCTGTAGCGGACTTTGCAAAATCCGGCGCCGCTTTGTAAATTTGTAAAGCCGGAATGGACGGGCCGCCGCTCGGAGCGCTCCGCCAAGGCCTTGGCGCGAAAGCAGATCCTGGCGCCGCTCAGGTTTTCCGCGGCTTCGGGGGCGGGGGTGTGGTGGCCAGCGGGTGGCTCTGCTGAACCAGCCGCTGCAGGCGCTCGCGGGCCACATGGGTGTAAATCTGCGTGGTCGCGATATCGGCGTGACCAAGCATCTGCTGCACGCTGCGCAGGTCGGCGCCGTGGTCGACGAGATGGCTCGCGAAGGCGTGGCGCAGGACGTGCGGCGACACCCGTCTTGGATTGATGTTGGCTTCGCGGGCGAGGGCCTTCAGCAGCTGTGCGATCCGCGCCGGCGTGATATGGCCGGACGCCCCCCGCGATGGAAACATGAATCGTGAGGTCCGGCCCGCCGGCAGCAACTCCTGCCGCAGGCTCTTCCACGCCTCGAGGGCGGCGCGCGCCGGTGCGCTGAGCGGCACCAGCCGCTCCTTGTCGCCCTTGCCGCGGACGGTGAGGAAGCGCCCGTCGCGGGCCAGGGCGGCCACGGGCAGGGCCGCCACCTCCGAAACCCGCAGTCCCGCGGCATAGAACACTTCGATCATGGCGGTCAGCCGGACCCGCTCCGGCTCCGGCATCGCAAGCTTCGGAGCGGCTTCGATCAGCCGCTTGACCTCCGTCTCCGACAGCGTTTTCGGCAGAGGGCGGCCCAGGCGCGGCGCATCGATCGACATGAGCGGATCGTCGGCCCGCAGGCCTTCGGCGACCAGAAAGCGATGAAACTGGCGCAGCGCCGAAAGCCGCCTGGCCCCGGTGCGGGGGCTGAGGCCGCGCTCGCTCATGCGCTTGAGGTAGGCGCGCACGTCGTCGCCGGTGGTCTCGGCCAATCCCGGACCGCGCTTGGCCACGAAGCCGGCGAAATCTTCGAGATCCCGCCGATAGGCGCGCAGCGTATGGGCGGAGGCGTTGCGCTCGGCGGCGAGCATCTCGAGAAAGCTTTCGAGATGGAGGGCGCCGGCGGTGGGTGGCGTCACGCGCTGGGCGCTCGTTCTACAGGCCGCCGAGAATGGCGGCCTCGACGGCCAGCACGCGGGCATCCGGGTCGAGGCTCACCGCCCGCAACGCGTCCAGCGACATCGCGGTCGCCTGGGGGGCGGCGTTCACGGCTCCCTTGGGGCCGAGGATGGCGAGACTGAACAGGGCCGTTTCGCCGATGCGTCCGGATTCGAAGGCGGCGCCGAGGCCGAGCCACAGGCCCATGCTCGGCATGGCCCCCATGCCCGGCATCGCCGACGCGTCCGGCTTGTCTTTGGCCAGCAGCAACGGGCCGAGCAGCGTCGGGTCGGGGCGATCACCGGTCGCGGTGAGCAGCGTCACCAAGAGAGCCGAGCGCTGCGGGAGTGCAGCCGCGTCGAGGGTCTGCTGCGCCGTGCGCCAGGCATCGAAGCGCGCCGCCAGAGTCGGCGTGTTGGTCTTGCGCTGGTCCGGATCGGCCAGCCAGATCAGCGGCGACAGCAGCGCGTCGGAATTCGCCGCGAGCTCGTTGCCCGACGCCGCGGCCGAGCGCACCTCGGCGTACCAGCGTTGGGCGTCGTCGAGCTTGCCCGCGAACAGCAGGGCCCGGACCGCATCGGCGGCAAAGAACATCAGCTCGGGATTGGGCGGCATCTCGGTCAGGATCGGCAGATCGACGCGAATGACCGTCGGATACATGCCGCGCTCGCGGGCCAGGCGCCAGCTTTTCTGCAGCAGCTCGGCGCGCTGGGCGCCGATCGGCAGCTGTCGCGCCGCCCGGTGCAGAACCGCCCGCCCACGCGGGCCGTGATCCTTTTCGGCGATGACGAGCGCGTCGGCGATCTGATCGGCGGTTAGGTTGATGCCGTCGTAAAGCTCGGCCAGGGTTTCGGCCGACATGGCACCGACCGCCTCGGCATGTTCGCCAGCGGCCAGCCGCAGCTCCGGCGACGCGTTCGGGCTGCTGGCGATCATCCGCAGGATGACGGGATCGTCGACATTGCCCAGCTCGGCCGGCAGCGTCAGGTTTGCCGCGCGCATCATGGCCAGATGCAGCGGCGTCGGTGCGGGCAGCTTGTCCACGGTGGTCCGCGCATCGCCCGACAGCTTCGCCACAAGTCGCTCGAAGGCAGGGTCCTCGGGGGCCTGTTGCTCGTGCAGGAGGCTGAGACCGAGCTGCGCGCGGGCCGGCTCGTTGGCCAGCAGCTGACAGAAGACGAGCGCCTTCTGCCAATACAGCTGGCTGAAGCGCGCGATCTGGCCGCGCACCGTCGTGCAGGCACCGGCGTTGTCATAAGCGGCCAGCGCCGAATCGAGCTGGAGCCGGGCGGCGGTTTCATCCTCGGCGCGGCTGGGCAGCAGCCGCGCGATGGCGCCCGAGTCTTCGATATCGCCCATGGCGAAGAGCTTGGCCGCCCGGACACCGGCGAAGCTGCGGCCCTTGACCGCCGGCTCGCCGGCGGGAGCGGGGGCCGATACGACGAGCAGCCGCTGGACGAGGTCATGCGCCGGGCGCGACGTGATCGCGTTCGGCAGGTCGTCGATCAGCTGCTCGATCAGCGTCCGCGCCGATCCCTTCCACAGCGTGTCCGGGACACCCGCCTGGACGGGGTCTTTGAGACCGACCGAATCGGTGCTGATCGGGGTCGGCTGCGTGACCTCGATCGCGGTCCCTTCGCCGGGAATGTAGGGGACCGCCGGCGTGGAGGTCTCCGGGCGCGGCGCCTTCGGTGTGGCAGGCGGGTCTGCAGCCGGCGGGGGCGTCGGCGTCAACCGGACCGGCGGCCCGGCTTGCGCCAGTGTGGCGGCGAGCGCGTCCGCTGGCAGGGCCGCGCCACCGGAGACGAGGCCGATCAGAAGCGAAGCCGCGCGGAGCAGATGCTTACCGGCCCGCGCGTCAGCGCGAAAACCGCTCATTCGGGATCACCTTTTCGATCCGCGCCGTCGGCGCCGGGATGTCGCGAACGCCGAGGAAAATGATGAAGCCGCCGGTCGCCACGACCAGCAGGCAGAGCAGGATCAGGAGGGTGCGCGTGAAGGCGGTCATCGTGGAAATATCGGTGGAGTGGAAATATCGGTGGAAAAGGCGCAAAAGGGACCGGCCCGTCAGCCGGTTTCTTCCATGTGACGGAGTCTGTTACACTCCAAATATGTCAGTTCGGCGGCAGTCTATAGAGTCGTTCGGCTCCAATCAATTCGCGTGCGCGGATCGCGGCGGATGCCGCGTCCGGCGGCGCCCCGAATGCGCGGGCCGCCTGCGCGCTGCTTGACGACGGCCATGCCGACATCCCCGCCATCGCCCGATTCGGCAATCGATCCGGTGCCGGCCTGGCATCTCGGCAAGTCGATCGTCCTGGTCGGGCTCATGGGTGCGGGCAAGAGCTCGATCGGCCGCCGGCTCGCCCAGCGCCTGGACCTGCCCTTTCTCGACGCCGACAAGGAGATCGAGGCCGCCGCGGGCTGCACGATTGAGGAGATTTTCGAGCGCTTCGGCGAGGCGGCCTTCCGCGACGGCGAGCGGCGGGTCATCCTGCGGCTGCTGGATGGGTCGCCGCATGTGCTGGCCACCGGCGGCGGCGCGTTCATGGACCCGCTCATCCGCGACCGCGTGCGGTCGGTTGCGATCTCGGTCTGGCTTCATGCCGACATCGAGCTTCTTCTCAAGCGGGTCAGCCGGCGCAACAATCGTCCGTTGCTCAAGGGGGGCAATCCGCGCGAGGTGCTGGAGCGCCTCATCGGGGAGCGGCATCCGGTCTATACCGAGGCCGATCTGCGGGTCGAAAGCGTCGATGGTCCGCCCGAACAGACCGTCCAGAGGGTGATCGACGAGTTGCATCGCTTTGCCGCGGCGCGCGGCCTCCCGCGGGCGGGAGCGGCGCGATGAGCGTCCCGGTCGATCGCGTGCGGGTCGAGTTGGGTGAGCGCGCCTACGACGTGATCGTCGGAGCGAAGCTGCTCGAGCGTGCCGGCGAGTTCCTGCGTCCGATCCTGCGCCGGCCGCGCATCTTCGTGATCACGGACGAAACGGTGGCAGCCCACCACCGGCCGCGGCTGGACCAGGCCTTGCGCGCGGCTGGCATTGCATCGCCCACCATCGTGCTGCCGCCGGGTGAAGCGACCAAGGACCTCGCGCATCTGGGGCGTCTTCTCGACGCCATTCTCGACCAGCGGCCCGAACGCGGCGACGTGCTGCTGGCGCTGGGCGGCGGCGTGATCGGCGACATCGTGGGTCTGGCCGCCAGCCTGACGTTGCGCGGCATCGACTTCGTGCAGGTGCCGACCACCCTACTGGCCCAGGTCGACAGCTCGGTCGGTGGCAAGACCGGCATCAACACCCGTCATGGAAAGAATCTGGTCGGCGCGTTCTACCAGCCGCGCCTGGTCCTGGCCGATCTCGACAGCCTGGATACGCTGCCGCGCCGCGAACTCCTGGCCGGTTATGCCGAGACCGTGAAATACGGTCTGATCGACGATGCGGAGTTCTTTGGCTGGTGCGAGACGAACGGTGCGGCGCTGCTCGCCGGCGACGTCGCCGTCCGCCAGCGCGCCGTCACTTACGCGGTCGGATCGAAGGCGCGCACTGTCACCGAGGACGAGCGCGAGACGGGCAAGCGGGCGCTGCTCAATCTCGGGCACACCTTCGGTCACGCGCTGGAAGCGGCCCTGGGTTATTCCGAGGCCTTGCTGCACGGGGAAGCCGTGGCCGTCGGCATGGTGCTGGCGTTCGAGCTGTCGGCGCGGCTGGGCCTGTGCCCGCGCGCGGACGCGGCCCGCGTCCGCGCGCACCTCGCGTCGGTGGGCCTGCCAGTGGCACCGCCGCCGGCGCTCGGCCGCAATACCGCGCATCTGCTGGACCTGATGGCGCAGGACAAGAAGGTGCGCGACGGGAAGGTCACGTTCATTCTCGCGCGCGGCATCGGGCGGGCGTTCATCGAGCGCAGTGTCGATCCGGGTGCCGTGCGGGGGGTCCTCGAAAGCGCGCTCGCGGCCGCCTGATTGCAAGCAATGGAGTCGTTCGAGTTCCATTTGCCGATGTGGCTCGCCGCCGTGGTCATCCTGGCGCTGCTGCTGACGTCTGCGTTTTTCGCCGTCGCCGAGACGGCCCTCGTCAGCTCGTCGCGGGCGCGGATGCATGCGCTGGCGCGGAAGGGGAACCCGCGCGCGATCCGGGTCGAGCGCCTGCGCGAGCGTCAGGATCGGGTTCTCTCGGCGGTCGTCGTCGGTAACAACCTTGTCAACATCGTCGCATCGTCGATCGCGACCGGATTATTCATCGACCTGTTCGGGGCCGCCGGCGTCGCCTACGCGGCCATCGCGATGACCGTTCTGGTCGTCGTGTTCTGCGAAGTGCTGCCGAAGACCTACGCCCTCAACCGCGCCGACCGGGTGGTCCTGGCCCTGGCGCCGGCGATCGAGGTCGCGATGCGGCTGCTCGGGCCGCTCACGCGCGCCACCCAGGCAGTCGTCGGCGCGATCATGCGGCTGATGGGCGCTCGGCGCCCGCAGCGCAGCGCCGAGGCGGCGGTCGAAGAGCTGCGCGGCGCGATCGAGCTGCACTCGGCACCCGGCGATCCGGACGTCCGCAAGGAGCGGGCGATGCTGCGCTCGATCCTCGACCTTGCGGAGGTGTCGGTCAGCGACATCATGGTCCACCGCCGCGATATCGTCTCGATCGACGCCGACCGGCCGCCGGCCGATATCCTCGAGCAGGCGCTGCTCAGCACGCATACCCGCGTCCCGCTGTGGCGCGGCCAGCCCGACAACATCGTCGGCGTCCTGCATGCCAAGGCGCTGTTGCAGGCGTTGCGCCGGCACGGGGGCAACGCGGATGCGATCAACATTCTCGAGGTCGCGAGCCGGCCGTGGTTCATCCCCGATTCGACGACGTTGCTCGACCAGCTGGAGGCGTTCCGCCGGCGCCGCGAGCATTTCGCCATGGTGGTGGATGAATACGGGGCGCTGTTGGGCGTCGTGACGCTCGAGGATATTCTCGAGGAGATCGTCGGCGACATCGCCGAAGTCCACGAATTCAGGCTGCCCGGGGTGCGGCCGCAGCCGGACGGCACCTTGATCGTCGACGGGCATGTGACCATCCGCGACCTCAACCGCGAGTTCGACTGGCGCCTGCCGGATGACGTCGCCGCGACCATCGCCGGCCTGGTTCTGAACGAGGCGCGCTCCATCCCCGAGGTTGGTCAGGTATTCAATTTTTACGGCTTCCGCTTCGAAGTTGTGCGCCGCAAACGCAATCAGGTCGCGGCCCTCCGTATCACGCCGCCGGCGGCGCAGCCGGCAACTCTGCCGGTTCCCGCCGTGTCATCGTAATTTCTCGTAAATTCCAACAGGTTCCGCATCATCGTGCGGCTTCGCGGCACGGCGCGGATCGGCTATACTTCGAGCAAGACTGGGGATACCAGTCGTCTGGTGGGGGCGAAACATTCTCTGGACATGAATCCGGAGAAAGGAGGTTACGCCAATGCGCATCAAGATCGTGCCCGACGTGATCGGGAAGCAGAATCTCATATTGGTGAAGGCCGACATCACGGTCCGCGAGGCCGCCAAGCTGATGGCGACCCACAAGATCGGCGCGGTGATGGTCGGCGACGAAACGAACCTGATCGGGATTTTCACCGAGCGCGACCTCGCCTTCAAGGTCGTGGCCATGGGCCGCGATCCCGAGGGGATCCGGCTCTCCGAGGTCATGACACGCGATCCCGATACGCTGCGTCCGGAAGACACGGCCCACGATGCGTTGCAGCGCATGAGCCAGCGTGGTTACCGGCATCTCCCGGTGGTCGATGACAGCGGCCGGGTGGTCGGGATGGTATCGATCCGCGACATCTACGCGGCCGTGTTGCGCGAGCTCGCCGATGAGCTGCACGACCGCGAGGCGTTCAT
>WNFI01643382.1_pt1 | contig 54163 bp, 45 predicted proteins | sample 5400471 | NCBI WGS metagenome assembly WNFI01 (sample SAMN13153348, study PRJNA577476) | soil metagenome | isolation source: 100 cm saprolite on Douglas fir-dominated hillslope | place: USA:California | collected 2013-09-17
CACTCGAAGCCGCGGCCGCCGAGCGGCGTGCGCATCAGGTTGATCGTCGGTGCGAGCAGCACGTCGACGCCCTTGCTGCGCGCCTCGGCGCCCAGGGCGGCGGCGAGCTCGCCGACCAGCTCGGTGTCCCAGCTGGCGCCGAGCGCGGACGGGCAGGGCAGGCTGGACGACGGATGGCGCTCGTCCAGCAGGACGCCCCGCACCCCGGCCGGGCCGTCGGAGGTGATCATCTGCCTGAGCCCGAGCGCTTCGGCGCCCTGGGTGCGCCAGCTGTCCGCGCCGGTCAGCAACAGCACCTTGTCCTGCACCGACAACGCGGCGATGAGGTCGGCCGCCTCGCGGCCTCCGGGCTCGGCGACGGCCGTGCCGGCCGCCGGGCTCGCGGTTTTCCCGGCGCCCGCCCGGCCGGTCTCCCGGCCGGGCGGGCGCTGCCCGGGGTGTTGGGTTGTCATGGTGACTGCAGTCGTCCTTCCGCCTCGCGGTCCGGTGCCCTGATCAGGAGACCGGCGTGAGGTGAAGGATCGTCTCTTCGAGGTAGGGCGAGTTGGTCGTCGGGTTCATGAACGGGTTGCCCGACGACGGCCAGCCGGTGTAGTCCCGGGTGGAGAACTCCCACCACGCCGCGCCCTGCAGCAGCGGGGCGACCGGGACCTGGGTGGTCATGATGTTCTCCAGCTTGGAGATCGCCGCGTGCTGGACCGACGGGTTGTTGCTGCTCGCGAACTGGGCCAGAGCCGCCTGCGTGGCCGGGTCGCGCCAGCGCCCGAGGTCGTTCGCGGCCGGCTTGCCGATCGGAGCGGTCAGGCTCGCGTCCAGCATGCCGTCGTAGATCTGGTACGGCGTCGGGCCCTGGTTGCTCCAGTGGATCGCGGTATCGAAGGTGCCGTTGGTGACATCGCTCTGCCAGACGGCCGGGTTGCCGATGCCGTTGACCGTAACGTTGAACCCGAGTGCGTCCAGCTGCTTCGAGACGTCCTGGGCGTCGAGGTAGTAGTCGCTGTAGGGGATCGGGTCGGAGATCGAGAAGCTGATCGTCTTGCCGTTCTTGGTCCACTTTCCGCCGACCTTCCTCCAGCCGTCGGCCGTGAGGATGGAGCTGACCTTGGCCGGGTCGCCGGCCGAGGGGAGGTTGTTGGCCAGTGACGGGCTCAGGTAGCTGCTCGCGGCGGGCAGCAGCAGCCCGCTGGTGGAGGTTTCCGGCAGCTCGTAGCCGGTCTCGCCCTGCGCCGAGAGCTGCTGGCGGTCGATGCCGTAGCTGATCGCCTGCCGCACCGCCGGGTCGTTCAGCGGTGCCTTGGTGACGTTGAAGATGAGCGAGACCACGTTGTTGGCGGTCAGGTACGGAGCGCTCGGGAACCAGGTGTGATTAGCCGGGCTCCTGCCCAGGTAGACGCCCTGCACGTTGGCGATATCGTTGCCGGCCAGGTCGATCTGGCCGCTCGCCAGCGGGTTGACGACGTTGAAGTTCTGGGTGTAGGCGGGATAGGAGATCTCGGGAACGTGGACCGCGCTCTTGTTCCAGTAGGTCGGGTTCGCCTTGAGCGCGAAGCCCTGCGGCGTGAACCTGTCGAGCATGTACGGGCCGGTGCCGACCGGGCTCGCGTCGGCGAACGTGGCCGGGTTCACGCTCGACCAGATGTGCTGCGGCACGATATAGGTCTGCCCGATCAGGAACAGGTTGGCGTACTCCGGCTGGCTGAACGTCAGTACCGCGGTCGTGGCGTTCGGCGCGGTGGCGCTGGCCGGCACGGGGGTCCCGTCGGTGTTCAGGCCCGGATGCGTCCTGATCATGTTGAAGGTGAACGCCACGTCGCTGGCGCTGAACGGCTTGCCGTCGTTCCACTTCACGCCCGACCGGGTGGTGAGGGTCAGCGTCTTGCCGCTATTGGACCAGGTGTACCCGGTGCCCAGGATCTGGAAGGGCGCCTGGCTCGGGTTCAGGATGTTCCAGATGAACAGCGGCTCGTTGTAGAGGGCGTCCGCGGTCACCACATGGCCGGTGGACGTCGCGGAGTACGGGTTGAAGGTGTCCGTCATCGGCGATATGGGGGTGTCATCCACGACCAGCGGCTTGCCGGTGGCCGATGACGACGTGGTACTGGTCTTGGAGCCGGAGCTACTGCAGGCTGCCACCGCCATGCTCAGGATGGCGCCCACAGCCAGGCTCTTTATTAGTGCATGCTGCATTGCTTAAACTCCGTTGTGCCCGGCCGGCTTGTCGCCGGCTTGTTGTGAACGACCGTGTCGGGGTCTGTTGTCAATTCGGCGGCGCTGGCCGGCCGGGCTTGCCCCTGTGCCTGCCTGCGTCACGTGCTGTCCTCGGCGACTGGGTTGCCGCCCGCTACGGGTTATCCCGGTTCACTACGTCTCCTCCTTCCCCTCTCCCGGGGCGGGCGTGGAACTGTGCGGGGCGGGCGTGGAACTGTGCGGGGCGGTCTGATCGCCGGCCGGCCGGCCGGCGATGGGGCTGGCCTGCGCGGCGTTCAGGTCGTCGGCGTGCAGCCAGCAGGCGCTCACGTGGCCGGCGCCGACGTCGAATCCCCGAGGGGCCCTGTCGGCGCAGATGGCCATCGCGTGCGGGCAGCGCGGGTGGAAGCGGCAGCCTGACGGCGGTGCCACCAGGCTCGGCGGGGCGCCGCGGCCGCCGAGTGCCGGCGGCTCCGCGCGGTCCGGGTCGGGTGCCGCGCTGAGCAGCAGCTGGGTATAGGGGTGCTCGGGCTGGTCGGTAATGGCCTGGGCCGGCCCGGACTCGACGACCTGCCCGGCGTACATCACGGTGATCGTGTCGGCCAGGTACCGGGCCGAGGCGATGTCGTGCGTTATGTAGAGGATGGCGAGCCGCTCCCGCTCGCGCAGGTCGCCGAGCAGGTTGAGGATGCCGAGCCGGATCGAGACATCCAGCATCGACACCGGCTCGTCGGCCAGCAGCACCTGCGGCCGCACCGCGAGCGCGCGGGCTATCGCGACGCGCTGCCGCTGGCCCCCGGACAGCTCGTGCGGGTACTTGCGGATGAACTGATCCGCCGGGGTGAGCGCCACTCGCTCCAGCAGGCCCGCGATCGCCTCGTCCATGCTGACCCCCGGCGGCAGCAGCCCATGCACCTGGAGCGGCCGGGCCAGGTGGTACCGGATCTCGTGCACGGGGTTGAGCGAGGAGAACGGGTCCTGCAGCACCATCTGCACCTGGCGCGCGTATTCGCGCCGGCCGCGCCCGGAGGACAGCACCGGGCTGCCGTAGAAGAGCAGCTCACCGGAGGTCGGCTTGAGCAGCCCGCTGAGCAGCCTGGCCAGTGTCGACTTGCCCGAGCCGCTCTCTCCGACCACGGCGGTGACCCGTGCTTCGGCCAGCGCGAGCGAGACGTCCTCGACCGCGTGCACGACGTTCCGGCTCCCGTGGCCGGCCTCGCCGGGCCGGCGCAGCCCTCGCAGGCGGCGGGCCCGACCCGCCGCGCGGCCCGCGGAGACCGGACGGTGCACGGCCGCGAGCCGGGACAGTGGGCTCTAGGGGACTCCGGGCGGTCGCCCGGGCGCCGGCCAGGCCTGCGCCGGGCACGGGCACCGCAAGCTCGGGGGGCACGGGCGCCGACCCGTCCTGCAGCCAGCAGGCGGCGACCCGCCCGCCGCCATCGTCCAGGTGCAGCAGCGGAGGCACGTCCGTCCGGCACCGGTCCATGACGTAGGGACAGCGCGGGTGGAAGACGCATCCGGCCGGAAGCCGCCTCAGGTCGGGCGGCGAGCCCGGGATGCCGGTCATCTGCCGCCTGGGCCCGTGCAGTGCCGGGAACGAGGTGAGCAGGCCCAGGCTGTAGGGATGGCGGGGCGCTCGGAACAGCGCGGTCGCGTCGGCCCGCTCCACCACCCGGCCCGCGTACATCACCGCGATCGAGTCCGCGATCTCGATGAGCAGCGACAGGTCGTGCGTGATGAAGAGCACGGCGAACCCGAGCCGCTCGCGCAGCGCCATGAGCTCCTCGAGGATCTCCCGCTGGGTGACCACGTCCAGGGCGGTGGTGGGCTCGTCCATGATCACGACCTGCGGCTCCAGGGCCAGAGCCATCGCGATCATCACCCGCTGCCGCATGCCGCCCGACAGCTGGTGCGGATGGCTGCCGAGCCGGTCGGCGGTGATGCCGACCATGGCCAGCAGCCCCTCATCGGCGGCGAGCAGGTCCACGGTGCCGCCGGGACCCGGGTGGTAGCTCACGCTGCCGCCGGTGATCAGTCCGGGGGCCCTGAGCAGCCGGGTGATGGCGTAGGCCAGGGTGGACTTGCCGCTGCCGCTCTCGCCGGCCAGGCCGAGCACCTCTCCGGCGTGCAGCACCAGGTCGGCGCCGATGACGGCGTGCACAGCGCCCGGGCCCGCGCCGTAGTCCACGCACAGCCCGCGGACCTCGAGCAGCGGCTGGCCATCGGCCCGGCGGGCGCTCATAGCGGCCTCCTTCCGCGCCTGTGGCGGCCGGCGTCTGGCTGGCCCGCGGCGGGCAGGTCCGCCCGGCCTCCGTCGCGTTCGGAGGAATGGCGGGATGCCGCGCCGTTGGCCACCAGCACCGGCGCGGAGCGCACCACGGGTGTCACGCCGAGCACGAACCGCCGGGGCGGGCGCGCGGCCCCGGTCAGCCCGTCCCGGCGCGCGCGGCGGCGGGACAGGCCCGCGGCGCGCAGCCGCGGGTTGATGAACTCGTCGATCCCGAAGTTGAGCAGCGCGAGCGAGGTGCCGAGAAAGGCCACGGCGAGCCCGGGCGGGATGAACAGCCACCAGTAGCCGCTCTGCTCCGCGCCGGCGACCTGGGCGTAGAAGAGCATCCCGCCCCAGCTCCAGTGGTTGGGATTGACCAGGCCGAGGAAGGCCAGGGCGGTGTAGGTGCCGACGGCGTACAGCACGGTGAACAGGAAGGACGACGCGAGGATCGGAATCAGGTTGGGCACGATCTCGAAGCCGATGATCCGCCAGCGGCGCTCGCCGATGATGCGCGCCGACTCCACGTAGTCCCGGCTGCGCAGGGACAGCGTCTGGGCCCGGAGCACCCTGGCGCCGTAGGCCCAGCCGGTGAGGGCGATGATCAGCCCGATCAGCGCGTCGTCGCCGCCCTGGGATGCGGGCAGGAAGCCGAAGACGACGATGAGCAGCGGAAGGGCCGGCATCACCAGGAAGAAGTTGGCCAGCATCGAGAGCAGGTCATCGGCCAGGCCTCCCGCGTAGCCCGCCGTCACGCCGATCAGGACGGACAACGCGGTCGCCGCCAGGCCGGCCACGAACGCGACCAGGATCGTGCTCCGGCCGCCCGCGAGCAGCTGGGAGAGCACGTCCTGCTGCAGCTGGGTGGTGCCGAGCCAGTGCCCGGCGGACGGGGGCTGCGGGAAGCTGACCGTGGTGGAGAAACTCCGGGCGGGGTTGTAGGGCGCGATCCAGGGCCCGATCACGGCGATGACCAGGAACACGGCCAGCGTGCCCAGGCCGATGAGGACCTTGGGCGACCTGGGCAGCCGCCGCCGGCGGGCCGGCGCTTCCGGTGCCGGGATCAGGCCCGGGTCGGCGGCCGGCTCGCCGCGCAAGTCCGTGTCGGTGCTGACGGCCATGGCTCAGGCCTCCCGTCGGGTACGCGGATCGAGGAACACGTACACGAAGTCGGCGGCCAGGTTGGCCACGAGCACTGCCATGGTGATGACCAGGAAGATTCCCTGGAGCAGCGCGTAGTCGCTGTTCTGCACGGCGCTGAGCAGGATGAAGCCGAGCCCCGGGTAACTGAAGACGATCTCGGTCAGCAGCGCGCCCGATAGCACGAAGCCGACCGCCAGCGAGAAGCCGGAGATGCTCGGCAGGATCGCGTTCCGGGCGGCATACCAGATCACCCGGATGTACGTCCAGTTCCAGGCGGGGTAGTCGAGGTTCCCCCGGGCGCTCCCGGGCGGGAACCAGCCCAGCTTGATGGCGAACAGGTCGATCGCGAGGAAAGCCAGGAAGAAGTACGGCGCGGCCTGGAAGAACGTCGTGGCCGGCAGCAGGTTGTCCAGCCAGCTCCCGCGCCGCCAGGCCACCAGGGCGCCGAGCAGGGTGCCGGCCACGAAGCTGAGCACGGTCGCGGTGCCGACGAGGCCGAGCGTCCACGGCAGCGCGCCGCGGATCACGGTGGTCACCGGGACCAGGCCGTTGCTCGTCGACGTGCCCAGGTTGCCGTGCACCAGGCTGTTCCAGTAGTGCGTGTACTGGCCCCAGATGCCTTCCCGGGTGTTCGCGCCGAACTGCAGCTCCAGCGCGCGCAGCGTGGCCGGCGTGACCACCTGGCCCTGCATGCGGGCGAGCACGGCCTCGACCGGGTTGCCCGGCATGACCCGCGGGATGAGGAAGTCGACGGTGACGGCGGCGATGGCCGTGGCGATATAGAACCCGATCCTGCGGCTGATCACGTGCACGGCCCGGCTCCCTTCATGCTGCTCGCCACGCGGGCGAGGTTGACTGGGAGGGGCATCCGCAGCTCTCGCGGAGGATCAGCCGGGTGGGGAGCACGACGTCACGCTCTGCCGGGGCGCCGTGGCTGATCATCGAATGCAGCACGTCGAACGCGGTGGCGCCGATCTCCTGTATCGGCTGGCGCACGGTGGTGAGCTGCGGTCGCAGGTGCCTGGCCATCGGGATGTCGTCAAAGCCGGTCACCGCCACGTCCCCCGGCACGTCGACGCCGCGCTGGGCCAGCGCGTACATGACGCCGAGCGCGGTCTGGTCGTTGGCGCAGGCGATCGCGCGGGGCAGGGAGTCCCCGCTCGCCAGCAGCCGCTCGATCACCCGGGCGCCGCCGGAGGCGTAGTAGTTGCCCTGCCACTGCGGCCCGGTCAGGAGCGTGGCGCCGACGTCTGCCGCCTGCGCCGCGATGGTCTCACCGCGGGCCAGGCTGTCCGGGCTGTCGGCCAGCCCGGCCACGAAGGCGAGGGTCTGGTAGCCGTGGTCGGCCAGCAGGTGCGTGGCCAGCTCGCGCATGCCGGACTGGTTGTCGCTGTGCACGTTGGCGGTGGTCGGCGTGGCGACGTTGGCCAGTGTGACGACCGGCACCCGCCGGGAGAGCTGCTCCAGCTGGTCCGGCTCGAGCACCCGGTCGTGCAGGATCAGGCCGTCGCTCTTGCGGGCGAGGGCCATCAGCCTCCCGCCGACATCGTGATCGTCAACGTCGACCGATGCGACCAGGAGGTTGAAGCCCTGGCGCTGGGCGGCGAACTCGATGCCGCGGTTGATCACGTCGGTGAATATGAGGCTCTCGTCCTCCTCGGCGAAGCCGCCCTCGCTCGTCGGAACCCAGCGAACCCGGCGGATGACGACCCCGACGACCTCCTTGAGGCTGCCGCTCAGCGCACGCGCCGCGCCGTCGGGGACGAACCCGAGCTCGGCTACCGCCTGGAGCACGCGCTCCCTGGTCTCCGCGCGCGGGTTGCGGCGGCCGTTGAGAACCCGCGAGACCGACGCGATCGACACGCCGGCGACCCGCGCGACGTCGTAGATCGTGGGCGGCGAGCTCATCATCTCGCGGGTGTCCGCCATCGAGCTCCTTCCGAAGATCACGCGGGCGGGCTATGGTAAGCGCTTACCGCATACGGCCAAGATGCCTGGCTTCTCTTTTGCTGGTCTGCCGAGCTGGGTCCGCCGTGTCGGCCGACCCCTGCTGTCCCTCCGCGTGGCCCCCGAGGGTAAGCGCTTACCGATTGCCAGGAGCCTAAGTCTTCGGCGGCCGGCCCTCAAGAGTGCCGACCGACACTGTTACCGGAATGTGACAGTTGCACATCGGCGGCAGGATGGGTCGGCCGGGCCGGACCGAAACATCCGCGAAACACACAGGGACCCCGCGTCGCGTGCGCGTAACAAGCAGGAAACGCCACCGAAACCACATTGTGGGACACATTAATACAGCACCTGACCGACGGACGCGGCCTGCTCAGGGGAGGGCTGTTTCCGCAAGGGCCCTTGGAGGTCGTGAGTTGTTTACACCCTACGCAAGCTGGCTGACCAGCGGTGACAACGCCTGGCAGATGACAGCTGCAACGCTCGTCGGTCTGATGAGCATCCCCGCGCTCGCGGTCCTCTACGGCGGGATCGTCCAGCGCAAGTGGGCAGTCAACACGATGATGATGGTCTTCAGCGCGTTCTGCCTGACGCTGATCGTGTGGGTCCTGTGGGCCTTCAAGATGGGGTTCGGGTCGCCGTGGATCGGCGGCAGCCTTCACCTCGTTGGGAAGCCTGGCGCGGTCATCGGGTCGGGAGGCGAGCAGGGACAGGCCAGCATCCCGCTGCTCGACGGCCTGATTCCGAAGTTCAGGTTCCCTGAGGGCTCGCTGGTCTACTTCCAGTTCGTGTTCGCCGCCATCACGCCGATCCTGTTCATCGGCAGCGTGGTCGGCCGGATCAAGTTCTCTGTCTGGCTGATCTTCGTGCCGCTCTGGATCACGTTCGCCTACGCGGTGAACGCGTTCCTGCTCTGGGGCGGCGGCTACTGGGCGGGCAAGGGCGCCCTGGACTTCAGTGGCGGCTACGTCATCCACCTGGCGGCTGGCGTGTCCGGCTTCGTGGCCGCGGCGGTGGTCGGGCCGCGGTTGCAGCGCGACCGTCAGAAAGCCGTACCGAACAACCTGCTGTTCGTCGCGGTCGGCGCCGGGATCTTGTGGCTGGGCTGGAACGGCTTCAACGGCGGCGACCCGTACTTCGCCGGGGCCGACGCGTCCGCGGCCGTGGTCAACACCAACCTCGCCACGGCCTGCGCCATGATGACCTGGATCATCATGGACATGGCGTTCACGAAGGAGAAGAAGCCGACCTTCCTCGGCGGCGTCAACGGGATGATCTGCGGCCTGGTCGGCATCACGCCGGCCGCGGGCTACGTCAACGGCCTCGGCGCGATCGTCATCGGCCCGACCCGAAGATGATCGTCTACCTCGGCGTAGGGAAGGCCGCGCCCTCCACCACGGCCGGGGCGTTCTACGGCCACCCGAAGCAGTTGCTGTGGCAGGCGGGCGCGGCGCTGACGGTGATCATCTGGGACGGCCTGGTGACGTTCCTCATCCTGCGCGGCATCGGGCTGTTCATGAAGCTGCGCATGCCTGACGCCGAGCTCGTGGCCGGTGACATCGCCGTTCACGGCGAGGTGGCCTACCCGAGCGAGGAGCCGGACGTCGAGCCTGCCTTCGGCGAGATACCCGGCGAGCCGGTTCCGGACGTGCATCATCACGAGAAGGTGCTCACCGAGGAGCACTGAGCCAGCGCTAGGGGCTCACGCCGAGCTCTGGCCCGGGCACCCGCGGACTGGCCGCCGCGGGTGCCCGGGCTCGCTCGTACCAGGGCAGCACCACGCCGTCAGTGACCGCGGAACGCCTCTTCCAGCCACCACGAGCCGCGCTCCGAGGTGATCTTGGCGTCGATCAGCAGCGGCCGGTCGCGGGGGCCGTCCAGCCACGCGCGCACCTGGCCGAGGTCCCCGGGCCCGCGCACGGTGACGCCCGCGCAGCCGAACCCGCGCCCGATCTCCGCGATGTCGGCGGGCGGGAACCTGACCGTGTCCAGCGAGTCCCCGTCCGGGCCGAAATGATGCACCTCGGCGCCGTAGGCCGCGTCGTCGTAGACCACGATGACCATGGCCAGGCCGAGCCGGACCACGGTCTCCAGCTCGCTGATGCCCATCAGCGCGCCGCCGTCACCCAGCGCGGCCACCGTCAGCCGGCCGGGCCGCGCGATCGCCGAGCCGATCGCCGAGGCCAGCCCGAGGCCGATCGACTGGTAGGCCTGGGTGAAGCAGAACCCGTCGGCATCGGGCACAGACAGGTACATGCTCGGGTAGCCCATGAAGTTCCCCGAGTCCACCGCCACGATCCGCTCGGCGGGCAGCAGGTCGTCCAGGCCGATCGTCAGCGTGCGGGGGTCGATATGGCTGCCGTCGCCCTCGTCGGCGTAGGGCACGTCCCGCCAGCGGACCTGCTTGGCGATCCGCTCCCGCAGCGCCGCCGACCGGTAGCCGGCCTCGTCGCCGCCCAGGGCGTCGGCCGCCGCCCGCGCGGTCACGCTCACGTCGCCGGTCACGCCCAGCTGAACCGGCTGGTGCGCCCCGATCGCCGCCTGGTCGTGGTCCACCTGGACGACGGTCGCGTCCGGGCCGATCAGCTTGCCGTGCCGCAGCGTCCACATGTTCAGCGAGCAGCCCCAGCCGACGACGAGGTCGGCGCCGCGGATCAGCTCGGCGGCCAGCGGCGAGGCGAAGCCGCCGCTGACGTCCAGGTCCCACGGGCTGCCCCGGAACAGGCCCTTGGCCGCCGCCGACGTGGCCAGCAGGGCGCCGCACCGGTCGGCCAGCCGCTCCAGCCCGGCGCGGGCCCCGGCGGCCCGCGCTCCCCGCCCGGCGATGAACACCGGCCGCTGGGCCCGGGCCAGCGCCTCGGCCAGCGAGGCGACCGCCGCGGCCGGGGGCGTGATGGCCGGCGGCGGCTCGATCGGGTCGATGCCCGGCCAGGTGCACGCCCCGGCCTGCACGTCGAGCGGCATCGCCAGCAGCACGGTGCGCCGCTGCGTCGCCGCGGTCCGGTAGGCGCGCACGGTCTCGTCGACCGCGAAGGAGGGGGAGTGCAGCCGGAACGCGGCCGCGCCCACCGACGCCGCGAGCCGGGCCACGTCGATGCGGAAGTTGGACCGCAGGGCCGAGTCGGCCACGTCGGCCGCGAGCACCACGAGCGGGGTCCGGCTCTTGGCGGCCTCGGTGATCCCGGTCAGGGCGTTGGTCAGCCCCGGGCCCTGATGCACCGACAGGATGCCCGGCCGCCCGGCCATCCGCGCCCACGCGTCGGCCATCACGGCCGCGCCGCACTCATGGCGGGCCGCCACGTAACGCGCGCCGCGGCTGATCAGCGCGTTGGTGACCTTGAAGTTGCCGCTGCCCACTACCCCGAACACGGTATCCGCGCCCAGCTCGGTCAGCGCGGCGGCCACGGCGTCGGTGACCAGCATCAGCGGGCCGGCATCAGGAGCGCTCGACCAGGGCCAGCGCCCTGCAGGGGCTGCCGGACCCGCCGGCGATCGGCAGCGGCCCGGCGATCACCACCGCGCCAGTCGCGGGCAGCCGGGCCAGGTTCTGCAGCTGGGTGAGCCCGTACTTGCCCGCGCCGAGCAGCGAGGCGTGGCAGGGGAACGGGGGGTCGAAGGAGTGCGCGGCGCCTGCGTCCGTGCCCACCGTCTCCACCCCGAGCCCGATCACCGGCGCGTCGCTGGCCAGCCACCGGGCGCACTCCACCGAGATCCCCGGCGTGTGCGGCCCGGTCTCATTCGCGTTCAGGAACTCCTCCTGGCTGAGCGACCTGGCGTCCCAGCCGGTGCGGTACAGCAGCCAGCCGCCGGCCGGCAGCGGGCCGTGCTCGCTCTCCCACTTCGTGACGTGCTCGATCTCGAGCAGGAAGTCGGGGTCGGCAGCGGCCTGGTCGCTGAAGTCGAGCACGACCGCGGGCGCGATCAGCCGGGTCACCGGCACCTGCGCGACATCCTCGCCGTCACGGCCGGTGACCCAGTGCACCGGCGCGTCGAAGTGCGTGCCGGTGTGCTCGCCGGTGCTGATGTCGTTCCAGTACCACGCGGGCCCGCGCTCGTCGTACGGTAAGCAAGCTGCCGCGAACGCAACTAGCCTGCCGTAAGCCAGGCCAACTGGGAAGGCAGTGTCTCCCGCTGGCGTCTCCCGCTGGCGTCTCCCGCTGGCGTCTCCCGCTGGCGTCTCCCGCTCGCCTGCGGGGCGCCTGGGGGCCTTCCGGGGCCCGCTCCCGCGGAGCCTCCCGCTCATGCATGACCACACGCGCCGTCGCGCAGAATGGGGGTATGACCCGACCGATTCCCAAGGCCACGACGCTGGTGACCGACGACGGCGTCGCGATCGAAGCTGTCCACCTGGTGGGCAGCGACGACGTCGCGATCGTGCTCGCGCACGGCTTTACGCTGCACTGGCAGCACGGGGCGGTCTGGAAGGCGGCCACCAGGCTGAACCGGGCCTGCGGGGTCGTCACCTTCGACTTCCGCGGCCACGGCCGCTCCGGGGGGGTGTCCACGCTGGGCGACCGGGAGATCCGGGATGTCGATGTCGTGCTCCGCTACGCGCGGGAACTCGGCTACCAGCGGATCGCCACCGTGGGGTTCTCCATGGGCGCGTCGATCGTGCTGCGGCACGCGGCCCTGATCGGCGGGGCCGACGCGGTGGTCTCGGTCAGCGGCCCCGGCCGGTGGTACTACCGGGGCACCAGGCCGATGCGCAAGGTCCACTGGGCGGTGGAGCACCGGGTCGGCCGCCTGGTGACCAGGACGCTGCTGAACACCAGGATCAGCAACGGGAGGTGGGACCCGGTCCCGGTCCCGCCCGCGGACGCCGCGGCGAAGATCGCGCCGACCCCGCTGCTGATCGTGCACGGCGACCAGGACGGCTACTTCCCGGTCGACCACGCGCGGCAGCTCTACGAGGCAGCGCACGATCCCAAGGAGCTGTGGATCGTGCCCGGCTTCGGCCATGCCGAGTCCGGCGCCGCCGAGACCCCCGCGCTGCTGGACCGGATCGGGGGCTGGGTCCGGGGGGCCGTGCCCGTGGCGGCGGCCCCCAACGCGGTCGCCTGATCAGGCAGGCGGCAGCACTGTGGCCGCACGGTTGACCGTGCGGATGATCGGGGCGACCTCGAGCGCGTTCACGCCGTCCAGGCTGGCGATCCGCTCGGTCAGGTAGCGGCATCCTCCTGGCCGTCGCCGCCCTCGCCTGCCTCCTCTCCGCCCGCGCGCCAAAGCGCGCCGTGTCCGGCTCATGAGCTGAGGTAGCGCAGGACCGCGAGGACGCGGCGGTTGTCGCCCTCGTCCGGCGGCAGCCCCAGCTTGGCGAAGATGCCGGCCACGTGCTTCTCCACCGTTCCGCCCGAGACCACCAGCGCGGCGGCGATGCCCGCGTTGGACCGGCCCTCCGCCATCAGCGCGAGCACGTGCCGCTCGCGCGCGGTGAGCGCGGCCAGGCCGCCGGCGTGACGGCTGGCGCGCAGCAACTGGCCCACGACCTCGGGGTCGAGCGCGGTGCCGCCCGCGGCGACCCGTTCCAGCGCGTCGGCGAACTCGGCCACGTCGGCGACGCGTTCCTTGAGCAGGTAGCCCACGCCAGCCGCATTGCGCTCCAGTAGACGCGCCGTGTACCTGGTCTCGATGTACTGGGATAGCACCAGCACTGCGGTGCCGGGGTGCTCGCGGCGGATCTCGAGCGCGGCGCGCAGTCCCTCGTCGGTGTGGGTCGGCGGCATCCGGATGTCGGCCACCGCGACATCGGGATGATGCTCGGCCACCGCGCCCAGCAGCGCGTCGCCGTCGGCCACGGCGGCGCAGACCCGGTGGCCGTGGTCCTCGATCAGCCGGACGAGTCCCGCCCGGAACAGGGCCGCGTCCTCGGCGATCACGACCCGCAGCGCGGCGGGCGCGTTCATGCCCTGTTCTCCGGCTCGCTCATGCCCTCAGCGGCAGTTCGACGGTGATCTGCGTCGGGCCGCCGGGTGGGCTCGCGATAGCCAGGCGGCCGTCCACCACCGCGACCCGGTGCGCGAGCCCGGCCAGGCCACTGCCCCGGGCCGGGTCGGCTCCGCCCGCGCCGTTGTCGCTGACGCGGAGCAGCAGCACGTCCTGCCGCCCGTCCGCCCGGATCTCGATCTTGTTCGCGAAGCTGTGCTTGGCCGCGTTGGCCAGTAGCTCGGCCGCGCAGAAGTAGGCGATCGTCTCGATCGCCGGGGTGGGCCGGACCGGGATGCTGACCGACAGCTCCGCCGGGATCGCGCTGTCGGCGGCCAGGGTGGCGAGAGCGTCCGCCAGCCCGGTGTCGAGCACCGGCGGGTGGATGCCCCGGGCCAGGCTGCGGAGCTCGGCGAGCGCGTCCTTGGCGCCCCGGAGGGCGGCGTCGACCAGCTCGCGGACGGCGGCAGGATCCGGCATGTCGCCGTCGTCACCGAGCTTCTCCTTGGCCATACCGAGGTTCATGGCCAGGGTGGCCAGCCGGATCTGCGCGCCGTCGTGCAGGTTGCGTTCCAGGCGGCGCAGCATTGCAGCCGCGTCGTCCACCGCGAGCGCCCGGCTCTGCTCCAGGTCGTGGACCCGCTGCGCCAGCCGGCCGGGCCCGAGCAGGCCCCGGATCAGCCAGAGGTCCGCGGACGCGACCGCCCTGGTCACCCACGGAGCGGCCAGCAGCATCGCCGCGCCCGCGGCGGCCGCGGCAAAGGTGCCGGGCAGGGTGGCGACGCGGAACGTGCTCTGGCCGAACCAGCCGAACGGCGTGAACACCGGCACCGGGTTCAGCCGAACCCCCTGCGGATGGTTGCGGAACGCCCCCCACCAGACCGGGTAGCTCAGGTTGACCAGCCCGGCCGCCCAGAAGAACACCGCGTACAGCCCGAGCAGCGCGACCGGCAGCTTGACCGCCAGATAGGCCGCCTCCCGCCAGCCGGCCCCGTCGCGCAGGCCGGGGCCGAGCCGGCCAAGCCGGCCCGGGCGCCGCCGGACCGGCGGCGGGGCCCCGATCCGCGCGCCGAGCAGCCGGGCCGCGAGCAGGCGCTGCAGCGAGCCGAGCTCCCGCGCCGCGCCCGTCGCCACCAGCAGCGCGAGCAGCAGCCCGGTGACCACGACGGCGGCCGCGACGTCCGGCCCGGACGGGTTCGGCGGTCGGTTCGGCGTCAGCCCCCAGATCAGGTCAACCACGATAATGAAAGCCACCGCCGGGTTGACCAGGCCGAACGGAAGCCCGGCCAGGCAGAACAGGAGCTCACGGCGGGCCCGGCCGCGCACCGGCGCCGCGGCCGTCCCACGGACGAACGCGCCCACGTTCCTGCCCGCTGGCCGCCCGCCAGACCCCTGGTCCGCGTCCGGCGCGGTCACCGGGCCGGTGATGCCCATGTCGTCATTGTCCTCCTGCTCAGGCGTCCCGCCGGGATAGCAGCCAGCCGCCGATGGCCAGCGCCACCGCGGCGTACAGGCACAGCACACCGAGCCCGGCCCACGCCGACAGGAAGTGGACGCACTGCGCGCTTGCCGTGCGCGCGCATTCTGGCCTGGTCGTGGTCAGCGAGTTCCCGACGATCAGGATCGGCATGTAGGCCGCCGCGCCGTGCGCGATCGCGCCGATGAACTGGGCGGCGACGTACACGCCGACGACGAGCACCGCCGTCGCGGCCGCACTGTGCCGGATGATGGCGCCCAGGCCCAGGCCGAGCAGCCCGATCAGGCAGAAGCCCGCGCCGGACAGCACTACCGCCCGCAGCACGCCCGGCTGGCTCAGCGCGGGAGCCGTTATGCCGTGCCGCAGCGCGGCGCCGCCCGCGAAGAACGAGATGAATGACGCGGCCTCCCCGACGGCCAGCGTCACGGCGCCGAACACGGCCGCCTTCGCGGCCAGGACCAGCGGGCGCCGCGGGATCGCGGCCAGCGTGGCCCGGATCATGCCCGAGCTGTACTCGCTGGTCATCGTGAGAATACCGAGCACCCCGGCCAGCAGCAGGCCGGGGACCACGCCGGCCAGCGCGTTGTTGGTCAGGTCGCCGGACGCGTTCCGGGTGTTGATCCCCACCGCGATGCCGATGCCGATGGTGCCGGCGACCGTGATCGCCAGGGTCCACCAGGTGGAACGCAGGCTGCGGAGCTTGATCCATTCCATTCGCGCCGCCTGCGCCGGGCCGTAACCGCCGCGGGGCGCGTGGGTTACTGCAGTGTCTGTCATGACGTCCTCCCAGTAGTGGGCCGGTACTCGACCGCGCCGCTGGTCAGCTGGAAGAACGCATCCTCGAGCGAGTCTGCTCCCGCCGACAGCTCGGCGACCGTCGTATCCGCGAGCAGCCGCCCCTGGCCGATCACCACCAGCCGTTCCGCGGTCAGCGCCATCTCGCTGATCAGATGGCTGGAGACGAACACCGTGCGGCCCTGCGCGGCCAGTGACTTCAGCAGGTCGCGGATCCAGCGGATCCCCTCCGGGTCCAGGCCGTTGACGGGCTCGTCGAGCAGCAGCACCGCAGGGTCGCCCAGCAGCGCCGCGGCGACCCCGAGGCGCTGCGCCATCCCGAGCGAGAATTTCCCCGCCCGCCGCCGGGCCGCGCCGGCCAGGCCGACCATGCCGAGCACCTCGTCCACCCGTGATCGCGGGATGGCGTTGCTGGCAGCCAGCGTGGCCAGGTGACTGCGGGCGCTGCGGCCCGGATGGAACGCCTTCGCCTCCAGCAGCGCGCCGACCTCGCGCAGCGGCCAGCGCAGCTCGCGGTAACGGCGGCCGCCGACCCGCACCTGGCCTGCGTCAGGCCGGTCCAGCCCCAAGATCAGCCGCATGGTGGTGGACTTGCCCGATCCGTTGGGGCCGAGGAAGCCGGTGACGCGGCCCGGCCGCACGTCGAAGCTGAGCGCGTCGACCGCGACCGTCGGCCCGTATCGTTTGGTGAGATCCCGAGCCTCGATCACCGGAGCTCCTTCCGTTCGCACGCGGACGCGCCTTCCGGAAGATCACGCTAAGCACGCGGCCGCCCGAGCGGGATCCGGCTAGCGGCCGTCTTCAGCTGGGGGGTTTCCCCCAGGCCGCGCAGCCGCCGGCGACGGCATTCCGCTACCGCGATGGGTCGCAGGCCGCAAATCCCTGCCGCAGCGCGAGCGGCTACCAGAGGTCCAGTCGGAGCTTGCGGCAGAGCGTGTCAAGGGCCGCTGGCAGGCGATGTCGAACACGGTCCAGCCCTTCGCGCCGAGCGCCCGCACCACCAGGTCACGCGATTCGGCCTGCTCGACCTGGCAGTCCCGCTCCGATGACGCGGCCAGAGCGGCATCCAGGCTCTGCTCCACCACGTGGCGCCTGGGCTCCTGAGCCGCGCGCGTTCTACATCGGGTTGCGCTGCGCTCGGCGGGGACGGGAACGGCTGGCACGGAGGGCAACCTGATGCGCGTGAACGATGTCGGGGTCGCGTGCTTCGGCCGGCAGTGGCGCTTGCCGCTCCCTGGCAGATCCGAGACGGCGCTTCCCTTTGCGGATCTGCCTCATCTGCGGTCCCTCTCTTCCGGTCGTGGTCTTGAGCCGGCGCTGATGCGCTCATCGAGGTGGCACCTCATGGCGGGCTCGCCTCCCCCGATTCCTCTGGGTCCAGCCAGCGGACCGAGATAAGGGACACTCCGAGGTCACGTACCTTGCCCAGCACCCCGTGCAGCGCTGGCTGGTCAGGCAATGGCCCGGAGATGACGGTCTGCCTGCCCTCGCTGTTGATCTGGAGGCCCTCGAACCAGGCCGACCAGTATTTGTCGAGGACCCCCTCGACGCGGATCTCGTAGTGTGCAGGCGATTGCGGGCCGCTCACAGGCGCGCGCCTACTGGCCAGGCATTGTGCTGTGCCGCCGGCGGGCTGAATGCGGCGTCCGCGCCGCTGGACTTGAGGTGGTGGGGCTTAAGAGCAGCCATCGGTCCTCCTGCTGGTGTGCACGTCTCTCCTCGGCAGGCTAAGCGGGCCCGGCGGGCCGTGCGTCACCCGAAAGTGGACATGGCTGGTGGAATCTTCTGGTCGATCGGTGCATCCGAACGGGATGTCTGCCAGCCACCGAGCTGCTCCTGGTGGCTGGGTCAGCCGGTCGGCCGATGGCCATGATTAACGTCGCCATACGATAGACAGCAGTGAGGCGGTACACCTTCCAGGCACCGGATGGCTGGAGGTGGTGAGCGTGCAGGTCCCGGTGGCTGGGCAGCCAGCGGCTGGGCCGGGAGCGGCAGTGGCCGAGCGGGATGTGCTACTGGCCACCAAGCTGCATGTGCCTGGCCCGCGACCGGGCCTGATACCCCGCCTGCGCCTGGCGGACCGCCTCGATCAGGGGCTTGATTCGGGGATGGTGTTGGTCAGCGCCCCGGCCGGATACGGCAAGACGGTGCTGCTGGCCGACTGGGTCCGGCGCGGCCAGCGGCCAGTGGCGTGGCTGTCGCTGGATGCGGGCGACAATGACCCGGCCCGGTTCTGGCGCCATGCTGTGGCCGCGCTGGACCGGGCGCGGCCGGGGGTCGCCGAGCGGATGGGTCAGCTGCTCGGCTCTCCGGTGCCGCCATCGTTGCACGGGCTGGTGACGGCTCTGATCAACGAGCTGTCTCAGCCCGGTGCGGGCGACGTGCTACTGGTCCTCGACGACTACCACGTGATCGGCTCTCAGCAGGTGCACGCGTCGGTCGGGTTCTTGCTGGAGCACCGGCCGCCGGGGCTGCACCTGGTGCTGGCCAGCCGAAGTGATCCGCCGCTGGCGCTGCCGCGGCTGCGGGCCCGCGGGCAGCTAGCTGAGCTGCGCACCGCCGACCTGAGGTTCACCGCGGACGAGGCGGCGGCGCTGTTGCAGCAGGTGGCGCCCGGGCCGGGCGTGGCCCTGCCCGACGCAGACGTGGCGGCGCTGGCGGCGCACACTGAGGGATGGGCGGCCGGTCTGCAGCTGGCTGCCCTGTCGCTGCGCGGGCAGACCGGTGCCGCTGGGTTCGTGGCGGCGTTCACTGGCAGCCACCGCTATGTGCTGGATTACCTCGCCGAAGAGGTGCTCGAGCGCCAGACCGAGCAGGTGCGTGAGTTCCTGCTGGAGACCTCGGTGCTGGAGCGGCTCAGCGGCCCGCTGTGCGATGCCGTCACCGGCCGCGCTGGTAGCCAGGTGCTGCTGGAGCAGGTGGAGCGGGCTGGGCTGTTCCTGGTGCCGCTGGACGACGTGCGCGGCTGGTGGCGCTACCACCAGCTGTTCGCCGACTTGCTGCGCGCGCGCCTGCAGCAGGAACGGCCCGGCCACGCGGCGCTGCTGCACCGCCGCGCGGTGGTCTGGCATGAGGAGCACGGCCTGGCCGATCACGCGATCCGGCACGCGGTGGCGGCGGGGGAGATGACCTGGGCCGCCCGGCTGATCGAGCAGCACTTCGATGCCGCCTTCTACCTGCGCGGCGAAGGATCAACAGTGCGGCGGTGGCTTGCCATGCTGCCGCCCGAGCAGGCCGGCTCGCGGCCTCGGCTGCTGCTGGCGCAGGCACGCCTGGCCCTCCTCAACGGCCGCACTGAGGAGGCTGAGAGCCTGCTGAATTCGGCTGAGCGCGGATTCGCGGATGCCGCCGATGAGAGTTTCGAGCCGTCAGCCGGGAAGGCCGCGAGCCTGCTGGTGAACGTCCCGGCGGCCGTCGCGCTGCTTCGTGTGCAGATCGCCGAGTTCCGCGGTGACGCTGAGGATGCGGCCGTGTTTGCGTTGCGCGCCCGGGCCGAGATCGTCGAGGGCGAGTCGATGCTCTGCTCCCTCACCCGGTGGTATCTGGGCATGGCCGAGTGGCTGCAAGGCCGGCCAGCCGAGGCCGAACGAGCGCTGTCGCCGGCCGCCGCTCAGGGGGCTGCGGCCGGCGAGGGCTTCCTCGCTGCCTGGGCCTGCCACATCCTCGTCCAGGCCCAGCGCGCTCAGGGCCGGCTGGACGCCGTCGTCGGGACCTGCCAGCGGACGCTGGAGATCACCGCGCCGTCCGGACAGTCGGTAGCACCGGCCGCTGGGGCCGCCTACGTGGGCCTCGGCGAGGTGGCTTACCAGCGGAACGAGCTTGACGTTGCGCTTCAGCACGTCACCGAGGGCATCGCGCTGAGCCGCCAGCTCGTTTACACCGCGCCGTTGGCTTCCGGCCTGGTGACGCTGGCATGGATCCGTCAGGCCACCGGTGATCCGGCGGGGGCCATGGACGCCATCGACGAGGCCGGGCGGTTCGCACCGGGCCCAGCGGTGAACGGTCTGCTCAACCCCGTCCCGGCGCAGCGGGCGCAGCTGCTGCTGGCTCAAGGGGACGTGGTCGGAGCCGCCCGCTGGACGGAAGAGAAGGGCCTCGGCCGTGGCGACGAGCCGCACTACCCGTCCGAGCCGGAGCATCTGCTGCTGGCGCGCGTGCTGCTCGCCCAGGGCCAGCCAGATTATGCACTCGCACTGCTGGACCGGCTGTACACGGCGGCGGTCAGCCAAGACCGGATCGGCAGCGTCATCGAGGCCGGCGCGCTGCGGGCGCTGGCTCTGGCGGCTAGCGGCGAGCAAGCCGCCGCGGTGACCGCCCTGGCTGGCGCCCTCACCCTGGCCTGCCCGCAGGGTTATGTCCGGGTCTTCACTGACGAAGGTCCGCCGATGGCCGCGCTGCTGGGCCGGCTGATCTCTGCCCAGCGAGCCGGACACGCCGCCGCAGAGGTCCCGCTCGACTGCCTGGCCCGGCTCCGAAGATCCTTTGACGCAGTGCACGCCACGCCAGATCACGGGCGAGGCACCGCCACCGCAGTGCCGGGCATCGTCGAGCCGCTGACCAGCCGCGAGCAGGAAGTGCTGGGGATGCTGGCCGCGGGCAGGCCGAACCAGGCCATCGCCAGCCAGCTCGTGGTGACCCCCGACACCGTCAAGAAACACGTCACGCACATCCTGGGCAAGCTCGGCGCGGGCAACCGCACCGAGGCCGTCGCCCGCGCACGCCAGCTGGGCCTGCTCCCGTAATCGCCTGCGACACCGCCCTGCATACCAGGCTATGGGTTAGGGAGTCCGAGGATGCGGGTGGCGATGAGGTTGCGCTGAATCTCAGAGGTTCCGCCCATGACGCTCTGTGATCGGCTGTAAAGGTACATGCTCAGCCACGTATCGTCAGTCGGACTGTCGGCGAAGCTGCTGACCGCGAGTGCGGCGTGTCCCACTGCTTGTTCCGCCGACGTCATAAGCAGTTTGTCGACCGAGCCTTCGGGGCCGTGGGAAATGCCGTCGAGGCGATCGGACAGGCGTCGGCAGACGTGCAGCCGCAGCATCTCAGTCTCGATGATGGCCCAGCCGATGGTCCTGAGTTCCTCTCCTGTGTAGCTTGTGGGATCCTCGCGGATGCGCTCCACAAGATCGTTGACAGCAGTGCTGTAGCGCGCGACGTAGCCGAGCTCGCCAGGTTCACGTTCGTGACTGACAACAGTCATCGCCAGGGCCCATCCTTCGCCCGCCGATCCGATCATGTCTGCGGACCGTGCTGTCGCGCCCTCGAAGAGAACCTCGCCGAATTCCCGGGTGACTCCGTTGATCATCTTGAGTGGTCGTTGCTGAATGCCTGGCTGGTGCATCGACACGGCGAAGGCGGACAGGCCGCTATGCCTGGACGCATCGGGATCAGTACGCGCCAGCAGCATGCACCAGTCTGCGCTGTCGGAGTAGCTAGTCCAGACCTTGTGGCCGTTAATGACCCAGTCCTCGCCGTGGCGGTCGGCCCGGGTGCGCAGGGAGGCGAGGTCCGATCCGGCCTCGGGCTCGCTGAATCCCTGGCACCAGCGGTCGCGGCCGCTGATGATGCCGGGCAGATAGCGGCGCTTGATGTCCTCGTTGCCGTGCCGCAAGATGCCCTGAACGAGGTACCCGAGGCTGGGGCGTGGCGGTGCGCCTGCGGCCGCGAGTTCTTCGTCCAGGATGACGTCATAGACGCTGGTCAGGCCCTGGCCTCCGTATTGGGTTGGCCAGGACAGGCCGAAGAATCCAGCCTGGTGCAGGGCGCGGTGCCAAGACGCTGATCCGTCCCAGTACTGGTCGGATGTGGAGAATGAGGGGAGGCCTGGGTTGTTGCGAGTGAGCCAGGCGCGCAGACGCTGGCGGAATGCAGTTTCCTCGGGGGAGTCACCGTAGTCCATGGAGTGTTCTCTAGTGGAGGTAGTGGGTCAGGACGTGTGTGAGGCTCGGTCCAGTGCCGCCGAGTAGCTCGGTGGACACCAGGGCGCGGCGTAGGTAGAGGTGGGCGGTGCATTCCCAGGTGTTGCCGATGCCGCCGTGGACTTGGATGGTGGTTTCGCAGACGGTCCGCGCGGCGCGGCTGCAGTAGGCCTTGGCGATGGCCGCGGCGGTGCGGGCGTCGCGGGGGGGAAGTGAGTCGGCTGCCCAGGCGGCGTGCTGAGCGACGCTGCGTGAACCTTCGGTGGCCACGTGCGCGTCGGCGAGCTTGTGCTGGATGGCCTGGAAGGCGCCGATCGGGACGCCGTACTGGTGGCGGATCTTGGCGTATTCGCAGGCTAGCTGGACCGCACCGGTCATCGTTCCGACCAGGTCCGCGCAGGTCATGGCGATCGCGAAGGCCGACCAGCGGGTGAGGCGGTCGCTCGTGAGCGGCCGGGTCTGGCCGGGGATGCGTGCCGGAGGAGCCGTGCCGGGTCCGGCAACGGAACGGGTGAGATCGATGTGCGCGAATGCCTGTGGGGTCTGGACCGTTGCGAGCTGGAAGCCGGGAGGGCCGCTGGCCAGCAAGAGCGCTGAGGTGCAGCCGCGGGCGTCGACGGCGATCGCGCCGGTGGCGGTGCCAGCGTCGGGGAGGGTGGCGAGCCGGGACAGCCCGTGGGCGAGCATCACGGTTTCCCGGCTGGTGGCCGCTGGCGCGCCTGCCAGCCGCCGGAGTTCGGCGGCCAGGGTGGGGCCCAGGAATGACGCGTCTGCGAGTCCGCGGGCGAGTTCCTGGGCGATGAGCGCGGTCTCCACGCCGGAGGCCAGCGCGCGGCCCTCGCCGTCGTCGGTCCGCAGCTCCCGCCAGCCCACGGCGTCGATGGCCGCGTCGAGCTTGGCAGCCCGTTCCGCGTCGTCCAGCTGCAGGACCGAGCGGGGTCCCAGGTCCTCCACGAGCCGGGCGGCCGACTCCCGCAGTGCCTGCTGCTCCGGTGACAACCGAACGTCCATCAGCGCTCGTCCCAGACACTGGCGACGGCCCCCGTTGCGCGATCCCGCATGTGCTGCACTGCCTTCCTCGCCGCGGCCGACTTCGCAGAGCGACCCTGTCATGCTGCTTCGATAAGAGTCTATACTGACGTCGATGTCAATCATCAGTAGCGGCACCACGTCCGCCTCGACACGAGATGTTTACATGCCTTGTCCGTAAGCGATGACGGCTTCGGTTCGTTTCGGCGGCCGGTCCGCAATTATCGGCGACGACATACAGACAGCGCATGCGGAACTCAATGACCATGCTGGAGATTTGGGACAGCGCCGGTCACCTGGTGTTGGGCCGGTTACCCCGAAGCAACGGAAGCTCACCGGGGCCACGACGACCCATCCCGGAGGATGGGTCGTCATGGCCCTGACTGTCAACGGCAGGCGATCTGTGTTAAGCCCACTCTTAGTTTCCGACGCTGGACATCGCCGCGGATTCGATAAGCTCCTCGGCGTCAGCGGGGCGCAGGAAGCCACTCTTGACGTCGTTCTGGGCGGCGTGACTCCACCCACTTACGAATTCTCCGTGGTTCTCGTACAGGCTGGCGAGGTGGGCTTGAGAGAAGGGCACCGTCGTCCCGAACAGCACGCAGAAGGCGGGTGTGTTGCCGATCCCGCCGAACGCCGCGACCGGTACATCAACCTGCGGGCTCCGGACACCCCCCAGGGTGTTGCCATTCGCATCCTTGGCGAACACAACCGGAGACACGCTGGACACCCGCAACGGCTGGCCGGCAGGCGGCAAGATGCCCTTGCTGACCCACAGGTTGGTCCAGTACATGGCGGCATCGAGCACCCAGTGGGTGCCACCGGTGTTGACCGCCTGGGCGCAGTTGCCGGCCGCGGTGACCTTCGACGGGCTGAGCTCGGCGGCCAGGTTCTGGACTGCGCCCTGCCCATTACCGGTGTCGTTCGGCCCGATGTTGAGGCCGTACCAGTCGAAGTGCGAACTGCCCGCCACCTCCCACGAGCGGAACCGGTTAGTGTCAGCCTGGCGGACGGACGCGTTGCTGTTGAAGATGTCGGTTTCGGTCTGGAAGAGGAACACCGGCACGTTAAGGTCGCCGCGGAACTTCGTCCCCGCCGGCACGGCGTCGTTCGCTGTCGTCGGAACCGGAGTGCCCGGTGCCGACTGCTGGAGCGGTGCACCGGTCGCGCCCCGGCTGTGCACGAGGAAGCCGTCGTACTCGTGGTCACGCGACTGGATGGCGTTGATGTAGGTGACCAGGCGTCCCGCCGATTGCGACTCGCCGACCGCGATCAGCTTGCTCGGGGTCAGGCCATCCAGCACGAGCGCCGCGTGGTCGCGGATGGCTTGCCCGGCCTGCGAGAAGATGTCGTACGAGAAGCTGTCACCGGGGTGCGACAGCGCCGCGTAGCGCACCGGGTCACCAGGTACCACGGCCGGCGCGTTACCCTTCGCCGCCTGTACGCCCTGCCACTGGGCCGACACCCCGACCCACGCGAAACCGTCCCGGATCAGCTCATTATGCGACAACGTCCAATCCGGCCCGGCGTCGATCCTGCCGCTCACGTTGAGCCACTCGACGATAACGGTCCCGTTGAACTTCGCCGGGTCGATCGGGCGCCGGACGACAACCCGAGTCGTGTATCCGGCGGTCGTGCCAGTCGGGATGATGTTGTTCCACAGGCCGTCGGTCGTCAGCGGCGTTGTCGACGTGTAGCTCTTAGCCGTGCCGGAGATGAAGAACTCCTGTTCCTGGTAGCCGACTTGGGCCAGGTTGAAGTTCGTCGAGAACATGAACTCTGCCGGGGTGCCACCGCCCACCGGCCCAGAGACGGTGGGACTCGCTACTGACGCCGAGGCGCTCTCGACAGGTAGCAGAAGACTCGGCAACCCAACGAGCGCCAACAGCATGGCAAGCAGGGAACCTGCCACCCGGTTCAGAGTGAAACGGCGTCGCTTCATGGGACGTTCTCCCCCCATGGTTCAACGGAACCGAACAGTCGGCTCATTCGAAGGTCCTCCTTGATCCGCGATGGGCTGCCTTGCCATGAACCTGCCTCCTGCGCTCATGGTCATCCACCCGGCCCCGCAGCAGACGACGACACGGGCCTGGCGAGATAACCATAACTGACGTCAGAGTCATTTCATACCTGGAGACGCGCTGGCTTCGGGGCTGTGACTCGATCTCGCGTGAGCACCGGCTGGTGCAGCAGCTGAAGCCGCAACGGCGGTCCGTCGGCGTCCCTCAGCGCCAGGCGATGGCGGCGGCAAGGCCGGCGCCATCGCTGCTGCCTCCGACCGCTATCCAGTCAGGGTCGATCCCGAAGCGAGCAGAATCAGAGATCAGCACCTCGGTGACGCCGATGCGGTCGTCCAATGCCGCCGGAAAGGGATATCCCGGCGCTAATCTTTAATCGACGCTGATTATCGCGCACAACAGTCCGGTCCGGGTAGCCAGACGCTCTCGGGCTGGATGCTCACTGGCTCATGCGGATAGCGGCGGAGCAAGTTCGGCCCGTCGGACATTTCAGTGAGGCACGAATGGCCGCTAGGAAGGATGAGGAGAGCCCGAGCGTGGCGAACGGGGCTGTCGATGGCAGGATCATATCAAGACGGTCGAGGCCCTAGAGAACACCGAGGGACCGAGCCTGCGGCCGACGTGGCCGCGCGAGTCAGTGTTCCGAGGCAACATATCGACGTCGAAGTCACAACACCGGTTATACTCGTGCGTGGGCGCGGTGCACAAGCGTCCTGCAGTGCTACACGGAGGCCAGCGCTGAAGAGCGCGGCGACCCGCGGCTGTCTCGTAACGGCGAGTATGGTTTGCCGTCAGGTCGAGCGTTAGAGGAGTTGTAATGGAAGTGGAACCCCGCTCCGCCAAGGGTCGCCGAACACGGGCGCGGCTCTTGGAAGCGGGCAAGACCATTTTCGAGCGCGATGGGTTCCTGCAAGCGCGGATCACCGACATAGCGGCTGAAGCGCAGGTTGCGCACGGCTCCTTTTACCACTACTTCGACTCCAAGGAGGCTATGTTCCGGGAGATCGCGGAGGAGGTCGAGGTTCGCCTTGTCTCCATGGACGATATCCCGCACCGCGTCGACCATGAGTCGGGGCCTATCGATCGCATCCGGGCGGCGAACAGGTCTTACCTGACCGCGTATAAGAAGGAAGCCCGCATTATGCGGGTCATTGAAGAGGTAAGCCGTTACGACGAGACGGTGCGCAGCGTGCGGACAAAGCGCGATGACCACTTGGCGGCCCGGCTTGAGTCGGCGATTGCGCGGCTGCAATCCGAAGGCAATGCGGACACGCGCATCAACACGAGGTACGCGGCCATCGCATTGGGCGGCATGGTCGCGAGATTCGCGGAGATGATGTTCATAGCGGGTATAGCGTTCGACCTCGATGTGGCTGTCGAGCAGCTGACGTTGCTGTGGGCAAACTCGCTTGGCATCCGAGACACCGCGCGTCGAGGCGTGCGCGCTAAGAGCGGCGGCGCGTAGCGAGGCGTCCTGCTCACCGAGACGCGGTCGCGGCCCTGCCGTTCCGGTGCGGCACGGCCTGCTGCAACTGACCTAGGGCCCGTAAGCTTCGCCCCGGCGTACGGTCTGCACCTCGACGAGTGGCGAGCGCACCTCCACGCCCGGGTCGGGCGCAACCCGCGGGGAGCGCTGCGTGTGCTCGCCCAGCATGAGGGGTGGTCATCCGGCGCCGGGGGACGCGGCGCTCACCCGGCAGGAGTCAGCGCCAGGCGCGCCATGTTGTGCCAGCGCGACCGGCCGCTGCATGTGACACCAAGCTCATTGACGTCGATGTCAATATTTGCAATGCTCTGCCGAGATGGTCTGATATTCAGGTGAAGTTGGGCCGGTGGATCTTCGACTTCGACACTCACTACTACGGGGGAGGACTGGCGCCACCGGCACCGAGATCGCCTCTAGGCAGTCCCAAGCGATTGGGATGCTGCGTCTTCTGACGGGTTGACCTCAGAGTCAGGGCATAGGAGCAGTGGACCTCAAAGATGACAGGGCTCAGATCGTGGTCGGCGCCAAGACCAGGTTGATTTCAGCATGAACGGTAAGACCATCCCCGAGCACGGCGCTGATCGCGGCCGACGGTGCACTCTGCAGTACCTCGGCCGAGCTGACCCACAGGCCGTCCTGGGAGGTGGACTGTGAGCGAGCGAACCGCGCTCGTCTTTGAGGAGCGGGAGTACAGCCTCGAGAGGCTGGAGGCGCTCGCCGGCGGGTTGGCGGCGGACCTGGCGCAGCGCGGCGTGCGGGCCGGGGAACGGGTGGCGCTTATGTCGTCGAACCGCCCCGAATTCATAGTCGCAGTCCTGGCGATCTGGCGGCTGGGCGCGGCGGCGGTGCTGCTGAGCCCAGCGTGGAAACATGGCGACGTCGAGCATGCTCTGTCCATCACGAAACCGGCGGATGCGGTGGGCGACCACCAGGTGCTGGCCGGACTGATGGCGATGCGGCACCTGGACGATCCGATCACGCCCGGGCAGGGCCCGTTCCCGCAGCCCGATCCACAGGCGGACGCCGTGCTGGTGTTCAGCTCGGGCACGACCGGGTTGCCGAAGGCGGTCCGGCACACCCATGCATCCTTGAACGGGGCCGTCCGGCATTGGCGAGGCGCTCTGAGACTGACAGCCGACGACCGAATCCAGATCGCTACACCGCCCTCGCATATCCTCGGCCTGCTCAACATCGTCACGGCCCTGGAGACGGGCGTCCGCCTGCGTCTGCACCGCAAGTTCGATCTGGACCAGCTACTGCACCACATTGAGTCGGATCGAATCACCGTGGAGATGGCGGTTGCGCCGATCGCGCTGGCGATCGCCTCCCATCCCAGCCTCGAGTCATACGACCTGTCGTCACTGCGCTACATCATGTGGGGCGCGACGCCGGTGACGCCGAGCGTGGCCGAGACGGTCACCCGGCGGACGGGGGTGGGCTGGGTGCCCGCCTACGGGGCCAGCGAGCTGCCTGTCATCGCCTGCAGCCCGGTCGACGGGGCGCGCCTGGACAGCGTGGGACGCGCCGTACCCGGTGTGGACCTGCGAGTGGTCTCGCTGGAGACCGGCACGCCGGCCGGTCCCGGCGATCGCGGGGAGATCCAGGCGCGTTCGGAGTCGCTGATGGCCGGCTACCTGCCCGAGGAGGCGACTGCGGCGGCCATCGAGGACGGCTGGTACCGGACCGGTGACGTCGGCTGGGTCGACGCGGACGGCTGGCTGCGAATCACCGACCGACTCAAGGAAATGATCAAGGTCCGGGGGTTCCAGGTCGCGCCCGCTGAGGTGGAGGCCGTCCTGCACGGCCATCCGGCCGTCGCCGACTGCGCGGTGTTCGGAGTGCCCGACTCGGCGGACGGGGAGACGATCGTCGCTGCCGTCCTCCCGCGCGAGCCGGTCGCCGCAGCAGACCTAATCGCGCTGGTGGATGGTCGGCTAGCCTCCTACAAGAGGCCGCGCCGGGTGGAGTTCGTGGACGAGATCCCGCGCCTGCCTTCAGGCAAGGTACTGCGCCGAAGATGTCGTCTGCGTGGCCCAGGCGGGTGCTGCGGGTCCGGGAGAGCATGGCCTGCAGCATCTGCGGCGGTGCGCCCTCCTGGATCTGGGGGGTGAGGACGAGGCCGGGGGTGATGGCGTTGGCGCGCAGGCCTTCTTTGCCCCATCGGGACGCGACGTGCCGGGCCAGGGCGTTGATACCTGCCTTGGTCGCGGCATACGCGGGGCGTTCGGGCTCACCGGTGAAGGAGGCGATGGAGGAGGTGTAGACGATCGCGCCGCCGCCACGCTGAATGAGCTTCGGGACGGTGTGCCGGGTGACCAGCATGTGGCCGCGCAGGTTGACCGCGACGGTGCCGTCCCAGACGTCGAGGTCGATGTCAACGACGTTGGTGTCCTTGCCGACCAGGTGCATGGCGCCGGCGTTGATGTGCACGCCATCCAGGCCGCCATAGGTGGTCACGGTGAGGGCTACCAGGTCGTGGACCGAGGCGTCGTCTGCGATGTCGAACTGCGCCGCGACTGCCTGGCCGCCAGCGCTGGCGATGGCTGTGGCAGTCTGCTCGGCCCCCGTCAGGTTCAGGTCACCGACCACGACCCTGGCGCCCTCCCGTGCCAGCCGCTGCGCCGAGGCCGCGCCTAGCCCGGTGGCGGCGCCAGCGACCAGAACGACCTTGTCCTTCAACCCATGCATGAAACGCCCTTTGTCTTAGGTTCTTGAGAATGAGAACTTAGCGCCGCGGTCGCCGTGCGAGCTCGGCCTTTCGTCGGAACGGATCGACGAGTCGCGCGCGGCGGGTGTGGCATCAGCGTGCTGTTCGGTAGTCGTACTCGGCTGAGCCGCGTTCGACGGTTACTTGGTCTGCGACCATCAGATCCGGTGAGCGTTACCGCGCATCGAGAGATCGGAGGTCTCGAATGGCTGCAGAGGATCGCCGTTGGGCGCCAGCCGGGACGCGTCAAGCGCTGTAGCCGGTCGTCTTCCTGTCCCGCCGCCTTAATTCCGACCGCGTCTCCGGCGCTGGTTCAAGGGCTTTGGCCCAGATGATGGTCAGCTGCTCGACGGCCTCGTCGAAGTCGTAGGAGCGGTAGCCCTGTGTCAGCCACAGCTCGGCGAAGCGGCCGACCATGGCGCCCAGCGCGTCAGACACGATTGCGGGGTTGAGCCGGGGGTCCGCCTGGCCCTCTTTCTGCAACCGTCGGATGGCTTGCTCCGAGCGCGCCGCGAAATGCTTCTGGCTGGCCATGCGGGCGGCGTTGACGTACGGGTCGTAGCGCGAGACCTGCTCGATGACGCCCATGATCTTCGCTTCGCTGCGGTAGCGCTCGAGGTACCGGCGGTTGGCCCGCCGGATCCGCTCGTACATCGAGGGCTCTTCGTCACTCGCGGGCGGCTGCTCGGGAGGAGCGGTAAGCCGGTCTTCCTGCGCCGCGGCCACCTCCCGAAAGATCTGCTCCTTGGACTCGAAGTAGTGGTAGAAGGCTCCGTACGAGACCTTCGCTCGCTTGGTGATGTCGAAGATGCGGGCGTCGAGAAAACCGTCGCGCTCGAAGATCTCCTTGGCCGCCTTGACCAGGCGGGCACGGGTCCGGGCCCCCTTGTCGGTGCGGGGCGACTGCAGGGGGGTGATCGTCCGAGCGCTCGCTGCGCTGGTTCGAGTCTTCGGCAAGTGCCTCTGTTCTCCTCAGCAGGTCACCGCGGTGCTGGTGATGCGGATAAGCCCCAGGGCTGTGTGCAGGATTCTATCGCTCGCGGGAGCTCAGGCAGCCGCGCTGGCGGGCAAACGCTCGAGCGACAAGAATTGATAACGACCTTAGATAATGTTAACTTCCCCGGTGACATCGCGGCGTTCGGCTGGCTAGAGTTGATACTGATGTCAGATAATGTAAGCTGCATCGCGGGGGGCGGCCGCTAGAGGTGTACGGATAGGGCCTGCAGGCCATGCAGGCCATGTAGGCCCTGCAGAAGATCGCTGACGAATGGGGTCCCACGGTGACGGAGTTCGCCGGGCCGTTGACCAAGCTGGCTAGAAGACCTAGAAGACCTAGAAGACGGAGTGCTCATCGGGCTTTTCTTGACGTCGATATCAACACGTGGCGGAGCGACCCCTGGCTAGGGCGCATCTCCGTAGTCGGCAGCGGCAAGGGCACTACCTCTGGGCGTATGCCTTGGGCTAGACTGCCGCCGAAGAGGATTGATGTCGATGTCAGTAACGGAGCGTGGCGCAGGGAGGACGACGGTCATGCGTATTCGTCGTGGTCGGGCGCGGTGGTTGATGCTTCTGGCTTCCGTGGGGCTTGCCGCGCCAATCTTCGTTATGGCTCCTGGGTCCGCCGTTGGGGCGTCACCGCCCGGGCATGGGAGCGCGACCGAGCCGTCCAGTGCTTTGGAAGTCGACGTGATGAACGAGCCGGTCAGAGGCGGGGAGCCCGAGCTTGCCATCGATCCGCTGAATCCCCAGGACCTGGTGGTCGGCCACACGGTGGTAGGGAACACTTTCACCAACCCTGGGAATGTGTTGGCGTCCGTAGATGGCGGTCTCCAGGTGAGCGCTGACGGTGGCCAGACCTGGACGCCGGATAAGGCGTTGGGTGATCGGATCTCCGGCGGGCTGAGCTTTACGGAAGGGCCGAACCAGTTCTTGATCGTTCATGGCTTCCCCGGCGCTACCGGGTTTACCCTGGCCACTGGCGGGGCGGGGGACCCGATCGAAGCGAGTGGGCCGGACGGGTCCATCTATGCGGGAGGCGTAGCGGCGCACGCTGTGCCCACGAGCACTTTCCCCTTCCTGAGTGTGCCCCAGGGCGCCATCCTGGTATCCCGGTCCACCGATGGCGGCAGGACGTTTGGCCCGAACAGCAGTGTCTTGAGCGACCTGGAACTGCAAGGCATGATCGAACGGGGAATGAGCCCTTCCCTGGGAGGGATCGGTGTTAACCCGTTTGACCGGCCGTGGATGGTGGTTGACCACTCAACCGGTGATGTGTACGTGTCGACCACGGCGCATCCGGAACGTTACGTCGTCGTCTCCCATGACCACGCGGCTACTTGGGGGCGCATCGAGGCGCTGGACTGTGACGAGGTGACCCCGCCTGACGCCAACCACGACGTGACCTGCGGTGCCTATCCCGAGTCTGGTGGAGGCAATATCGCGGCCGCTAACGGTGTCCTGGCCGCGGCGTATATCGCCAGTGCCGCCCCGGGCCATACCTGTCCCTGCGCGGTGTTCGAGACCAGCACTGATGCGGGAGCCCACTGGAGCCGGCATGTGCCCTTCGACAATCTGCCGGCCGGGTCCAATGTATTCGTAGCCGCCGACTCTTACCACTCGGGCCGATTCGCCGTGCTGGTGCTGCCCGGGGATCTGGTGTCGGGCGGACTGGCAGGACTTCCCCCAACCCGAGTGGTCCCGCAGGAGGTGCGGGTGGTGACGACCGGCGACTCGGGATTCACCTGGTCACAGCCGGCAACTTTCGGCGATGAACCGGTGGCGCACATCACCAACCGCCCCTGGATTGCCTACACGTCGGTTCAGCAAGGTCGTAATGGCCCCACCGGGGTCCTGGCGGTTCTGTGGCGGAATGCATACCCTCCGTACAATCGGGCGTCAGGTCTGGTGCCCGGGACACAGAACGTGTTCGTGTCCATCTCCCGCAATAACGGGACAACATTCACTGATCCGGTCCAGCTCAACTCGGCGCCATCACCCCCACCCGACCCCAATCAGTTCGCAGAGGATGACGTTTCCTGGGTAGCGGTGACGACTCAATACGTATTCGGGGCGTGGGGTGACTGGCGACCGACGTCAGGTAACCCGGTGGACTCACCTTCAAGCCTGCCCCCGTCCGGGGAACTGAACTCCTGGGTCGCCCGGGTCCCGCTCAGCAATTTCACCGGTCACGCATAGCGGTCCCGAGGCAGACAACCGAAACGCCAATGAAGTCCGGCGGACGCCCAGGGTTCCGTGTCGCGGTGACCGCGGCCGGCCGTGGCCAGGTGGCCCTGGCTTACCTGGGCACCACCGACGGCACGAACTTCGACGGCTTCATCACCGCGAGCCACAACGTCTTGGACGGAAAACCCCTGTTCTGGAGCGCCGCAGTGAACCCGCCTTCGCTGCCCTTGGCCACCCCCGCCAGCCCCAACACCTTCCAGGATCGGTTCTTCTATCTCAGCGTCGCCATCGGCCCGGACGGTACGCCCTGGGCCGGTTTCCAGTGCGCTGACACCGTTGCCTGCCCGAACCAGCGCATCGGTGTCGTCGGCCGACTGGCAGGACCGGAAAGCAGATGACCGACCGTCACCACCGCCGGCAGTACGGCAGGCATGGCTGGCCCGGTCGTGTCGCGCAGGCTGCGCTTCAATAGCTTCCCCTGGGGCTCGCGCGGCCGCCAAGCAGCGGCGCGAGCCGGGCGCGGTCGGCATCGTCGAGGGGCCGGAGCTGCTCTCCTCTGCCCGGTCGCCAGAACGCCGGCTGGGGATGCCATGCCTCTCGCCTCAGTCGCTGCTTGTCGACCTTCATGCTCGCCAGCTTCGGCAGCTCGTCGGTCACCCGGACGAACGACGGCAGCCACTTCGGCCCGAGATCGGGTTGCTCGGCGAGGAAGGCATCGAACGCTGCCGGGTCAAACGCAGCACCGGCCCGGAGCTCGAGCGCCACCATCACCCGGTCACCTACGGGATCGTCGGGGACGGCGTAGACAGCGACCGAACGTACGTCCGGATGACGCCCGATGATGGCCTCCACGGGAGCGGCGGCGAAATTCTCACCGTCGACCCGCAACCACTCGTTGGACCGGCCGGCGAAGTACAGCCAGCCGTCGTTGTCGCGGTAGGCGAGATCGCCGGACCAGTAGCAGCCATCACGGAAGCGGGAGCGGGTCGCCTCCTCATTGCGGTAATAACCCTCGAATCCGCTTGTGGGCTGGGTCTCGACGATCTCGCCAATCGCCTCCTCGAGACTCGTCGGGCCTCGGTCGGAGCCGAGGGTAACTGGCGGGCACTCCTGGCCTGTCTCGGGGTCGAGGACCTTCACCGAGGGGCTGGCCGAGCCGAGGGCGCCTTCGGGCATCGAGGGATCGCGGCGGATGATGATGATCCCCTCGGTCGAGCCGTAGCTGTCCCGCACTATGCAGCCGAAGCGCCGGGCGAACTCGCGGATGTCCCGGGCCGACGCTTCGTTGCCGATGGCGAGGCGGAGAGGATTGTCGGCGTCGTCGGCTCGCTCGGGAGTGGCCAGGATGTAGTTGAGGACCTTTCCGGTGTACGTGAGCATCGTGGCGCCGAAGCGGCGGATGTCGGGCATCGTCTGCGACGCCGAGAACCTGGCCCGGGTTGCGATCGGGATGCCCGCGGTGATCGCCGATGCCCACCCGGTGAAAAGCGAGCTCGAGTGGAAGAACGGCAGCGGCGCGTACACCGCGTCGCTCTGGCTCAGCTCGGCGACGCTGGCCACGTGGGTCCCGGTGCGGGCCAGGCGGCCCTGAGTGCAGCGGACCGCCTTGGGCAGCCCGGTCGAGCCGGACGTGAAGATGAGCAGGAGCAGGTCATCCTCGTCGATCGCGCGGTCCGGCACCGTCGCCGGGTGGGCGGCGAGACGAGCGCGGTACTCGGGCGCGTCCGTTACCAGCGTCCGGTTGGCGCTTACGCCGGTGTCCAGGCCGTCGAGGAGCGGGGCGAGCTCGCTCGCGGTCACGAGCAGCTGGCAGTCGGTGTGCCGGACGAGCTGGCCGAGCTGCTCGCCCCGGTACGTGGCGTTGATGCCGACGATCACGCCGCCACCAAGCGCCGCCGCGGCGAGCCAGAACAGGTAGTCCGGGACGTTCTCGAGGAGCACCCCGATGTGCGGCGGCCGGCCGTCGTCCCGCAACTCGTCGAAGAGGGCGGCACGGCGGCTCGCCTCCGCCGCCAGCTCGCGGTACGTCCAGGCCTCGTCCCCGAAGAGGAACGCCGTCGCGTCGCTGCTAGCGCGCCCGCGCAGGATGTCGGCCACGGTGGTCATGCTTTTCTCCGAACGGAGGGGCCTCGCTGGGCTGGCTGGGTGCCGCGGGTCACCTCGCGGGGGAGACCGAGGCCGCGCTCGGCGATCGTGTTGCGCTGGATCTCGTCAGTACCGCCGCCCAGCCGCAGGCCGGGCGCGAACAGCAGGCGCTCCACCCACGGGGCCGCGTCGGGGTGCCCGCTGGTCAGGCCGACGGCACCGAGTAGCCGCATGGCGTCGTCGGCGGTGCGGCGGGCGTGCTCGGAGTACAGCAGCTTGGTGAGGGAGCCGCCGGCCGGGACGTCGGAGCCGCCGATGACGCGCGCCTGCAGCAGGTCGAGCACGTGCTCGCGGACGTACGCCGAGGACAGGAGCTGCCGGGCGGCCGGGTCTTCGGTGCGGCCGAGGTGCCTGGCCAGGGCGATGAGCTGCACCGCCGAGCGCCCGCTCGTCCCGCCGCCGATCGCGGCGCGCTCGCTGGTCAGCATGGTCCGCAGCACCCCCCAGCCGCCGCCGAGCCTCCCGATGAGCGCGCCGGAGGGCACGAACACGTCATCGAGGAAGACCTCGTTGAAGTGGTAGCCGCCCGACATCTGCCGCAGCGGGCGGACTTCGAAGCCGGGCGCGCGCATGTCGGCGGCGAAGCAGGACAGTCCCGCCCGCCCGGGCGCCGGCTCGCTCCGCGCCAGCAGCAGGGCGAAGTCGGCGGTGCCGGCGCCCGACGTCCACACCTTCTGGCCGGCGACCGACCACCCGCCTGTCACGGCGGTCGCCCGGGTGCTCACGCTGGCGAGGTCGGATCCGGCCCCTGGCTCGGACAGCAGCTGACACCAGCTCTCGTCGCCGCGGAGGATCCTCGGGAGGTGCTCCGCCCGCTGCTGGTGGGTGCCGTGCTCGAAGAGCACCGGCGGCACCATCTCGAGGGCGACGGAGATCATCTTCGTGGACACGCCGTAGCGCGACTGCTCGTCGGCAACGACCTCGTCTTGCCAAGCGGGTGCGCCCGCTCCGCCGTACTGGCGTGGCCACGAACGACCGGCGAAGCCGGCGTCGAACAGCCGTCGCTGCCACCCCATGGTGACGGCGAGTGCCTCGTGCTCCCGACGGCGGTAGTCCTCGGGCGTGCTCGCGCTGACCAGGTGGGCGGCGGAGAAGTCGCCGGGATCGCCCTTGCGCGGGGCGTTGGCATCGAGCCATGCCCGCACCCGGGCGCGGAAGGCCTCACGTGTCTCGGCAGTCATGCGGTGTCTCCCGCTCGCCTCCGGGGTGCCTTAAGGCACCGCCTTCCCTCGTCGCTCGTCCCTCGCTCCTCAGTCCAGGCGGCGCCGCGCCCCTCCGGCTCGCTCACTGGTGGAGGGCGAGCCCAGGTCTCGGCCATGTTGTCTCGATCAGCCGACCGGAGCGGGAGAGGGTGATGACGGCCCGCCGCCGGTCGTTTCCGCCGAACGCGATGTTCGTGGTGACGTCGCCCGGGATGGGGTGGACGTCGACCTCTTCGCCGTCGGGCGTGACGACGACGATGCCGTCGCCGATCGCCCCGATGGCGATGCGGCCGTCTTCCTCGACGGCGAGCGAGTCGAAGGAGAACGGCGTCGCGGCCACGCACGTACCGCCGTGGCGCACGGCGATCGACCCGGTCGCAGCGCGCACCTGGCCGGGGGCCTCGAGGTCCCAGGCCCAGAGCCGGCCGGTGAAGGTCTCGGCGACGTATACGCGGCGCCCGTCTGGGGAGAGCCCCACGCCGTTCGGGCCGAGGAGCGGGAACGCGACCTCCCGCACCGGTCCGCCCGGCGGGCCGGGGGGGCCGGGCGGGATGTAATACAGCCCGCCCCGGTCGACGCTCTCGAGGCGGCCCTTCCCGTGGTCGGTGAACCAGAGGCCGCCAATCTCGTCGAACACCAGGTCGTTGGGGCCGCGCAGCCGCCGGCCGCCCGCGTGGTCGTACAGCGGTGTAACAGCTCCCGAACGGAGGTCGACCTGCTCGATCCACCCGCCCTTGAATCCCGGGGGCTCGTTCGTGTGGGTGGCGTGGTCGATCGGGATCCGGATGCCATGGACCTCGGTCCACAGGAAGCCGCCGTTGTTGGCGATATAGGCCAGGCCGTCGGGGCCGATCGCCATGCCGTTGGGTCCGCCCCCGGGCGTGGCCACAACGTCGAGGCGGCCGCCGGCCGCCCGCACCACCGTCCCGCGGTCGATGTCGACCGCGAGCACGGCGCCGTCGCCGGCGATGACCGGGCCCTCGGGGAAGCCGAGCCCGTCGGCGATGACGTCGAACTCGAGGGGGTCGTGCCTGCGCAGTCTCATGCGTCGAGTCCCGGTGCGGCGTCCATCAGGCGACGTCGATGCCGAGCAACTCGAGGGCGTTGCCGCGGGCGATCCGCCGCACGTCGTCGTCAGGGAGATGGGCCAGCGACTCCGTGACGAAGTCGGCGGGGGCGACGGTCCCCTCGGCGTGGGGCCAGTCCGATCCGAGCAGGAGGCGGTCGACCCCCACCTCGCCGACCAGCGCGCCGACGTCGTCCTCCCAGAACGGCGTCACCCACACGTGCTCCCTGAAGACATCCCGGGGATGGTCGCGGAAGTAGCCCGGATTGCGGCTGGCGGCGTCGTCGAGCCGGTGCAGCAGGTCGGGTATCCAGCTCGCACCGTTCTCCACACTGGCGAGCCGCAGCCCAGGGAACCGCTCGAAGAGCAGGTGGCAGACCGCGGCGCCGTAGAAGTCGGCAACAGCGCGCCCCTTAGTGAGCACACCGCGCAGGGGCGAGCGGAACAGCGAGCTCTCGCTCCTGCCGGGCTCCCACATCTGCACGATGGCGTCGTAGCCGTCCACCCCGGCGTGCGTGGCGACGACGACGCCGGCCTCCTCGGCGAGCTCCCAGAACCCGTCGTACGCAGGATCGAACGGGGATCGGTACCCGCCCGGCACGGGAACGGGCGCGTTGCGGACGTTGACGACGATGGCGCCCCGGCCGAGCACGTCACGAAGCTCGGCAACCGCCGCTTGCGGGTCGAGGAACGGGATGTACGCCGCGGCGAACATCCGTCCCTCGTACTGGTAGCCCCAGTCCTCGTCGAGCCACTGGTTGAACCCGTGGAAGACCTTGGCGCACGCGTCGGGGTCGTCGCGAAGCGCTTCCTCGATGCCGACGCCGAGGGTCGGGAACAGCAGCAACCCCGCCACACCCTGCTTATCCATCACGCGCAGGCGAGCGGCGCGATCGCGGTATTCGGGGCGGATCGGTTCCAGCTCGCCGAACGCCTCGGTGATCTTCTGGCGGCGCGGGTTGCCCCGATACCAGTCGTACAGCGAGCCAGGACGGGCGACGGGGTCGAACGTAGGGTTGGCGATGTAGGAGTTGATCTTCCCACCGACGAGCAGGCGCCGCCGGCCGCCGATGTCCGCCCACCGCACGCCGCGGTTGCCGAGCGCCTTGTCCTGGTGCCGAGTCAGGGCGTCCTCTGACTCGTAGTAGTGGTTGTCGAAGTCGAAGATGCGCGCCTCCACGTCCACGACGAACATGGTAATCGAAGTTGACCTCAAAATCGGCCCAGCGTCCCCTCGGCCGGACGACAACATTGACGCAGTCCCGGCGGACTACCCGAGCCGGGCGAAGGCCCAGTTCAGCATGCGAGCCGCGTCCGCGAAGGCGGCCACGGGGTTCGTGCCGCTGCTGTCCAGCACGACGCCGATCAGGGTGCGGCCGGGCCGCCGCGCCTCGAACAGCAGGCTGTACCCAGCCCCGCGGGTGGATCCGGTCTTGATTCCGAAGGCACCGGGATACGAGCCCAGCAGCTGGTTCGTGTTCCTCCAGAAATAGGCCTGGTGCTGTGAGGTCGCCGCGACGTAGTGCGTGCGCTGGCCGACGATGGCGCGGAAGGTGGCCAGCCTCATGGCCGCCCGGCCCAGGGTGATCAGGTCCCTGGGCGTGGAGTAGGTGGTGTACTCGGTGGGCCAGGGCAGTCCGTCGAAGTTGGCGAAGTGAGTGCTGCGCATGCCCAGGGCGCGGGCCACGGCGTTCATCCTCCTGACGAAGGCGCGCCAGCCGGGACCGTAGGCACCAGCCAGGGCCAGGGCGGCGTCGCAGCCGGATGGCAGGAGCAGGCCCTCGAGCAGCTGGCGTGCGGTGAGAATGTCCCCGGCGCGCAGGCCCGCGCTGCTTCCCTCGTGCTGTTGCACGTAGCTGACGACGCCCGGCGTGATCCTGATCGCCTGGTTCAGATCGCCGGCGCGGATTACCACGAGCGCGGTCATGACCTTCGTGATGCTGGCTATCGGCCGCTCGATGTTCAGGCCGCGGCTCCAGAGCCGGGCACCGGTCGCCGCGTCCACCAGGTCGGCGCCTCTGGCCTGCACGCCGCTCGGCGCGTCGGCATTGAGCGTCGCCAGCCGCACTACGGTAGCGGGGCGCGCCCCTGCTGCCGCGGTGGCTGACGGCGCGGGGAAGATTAAGGCTGCCGCCACGATCGCGACGGCGACGGAGCTGACGGTCAGGAGGCGATGCGGGCGCACGGGCGACTCCGGCTCAACTGGGGCGGGGGCGGGTCGTGCTGATCGTAATACTGCGCCGCCAGGTGACCCAGTCCGCGTTCCTCAGCCGGTGGGATCAGCACCCGGAACCGGCTCGGTGGCGGGCGGCGCATCCTGGCGGCCGAGCGCGACGGCGCCAGCCACGAGGCAGGCGAAGGCTGCGACCTGCGCGACGGCCCGCATCCCCTGCGGCAGCGTCTCGCCGAAGAGCACGAACCCGGCCGCGATCGGGACCGCGTTCGTCACCACCGTCGCCGTGCCGGCGGCCGTCAGGGCGTCGCCCCGCTGGTACGCAGACTGCAGGACACTGGTGCCCGTGCCGTAGCCGACGATGAGCGTGACCAGCGCCACCAGCCAGAGCCCGCCGTAGCCGATGAGCTTCGCGGACATGTCGCCGTCGGCGAACAGCAGGCCAGTGGCCAGACCGAGCGATGCGGCGCGGGCGAAATGTGTCGGTATGACGATGAGCAGCACCGCGCCAGCACCGCACACCCCGAGCCAGATGACGATGCCGGCGACCGGCGGGTGTCGGTCGGAGGCCTCTGTCCCTACTAGCGAAAGGGAAAGCAGCAGCAGCCCTGCCAGCGCGAGAACTACGGCGAACCGCTCGTGCCGCGCAAGCCGGGACGGATGCCCGCGCGCTGTCACGAAGGCGAGGACGGCGACCCCGGACGCTGTCACCGACTGCACGAGCGCGAGCGGCGCGAGCCGCAGAGCGGCCACATACAGGAGCCAGCCTGCGCTTTCGGTCGCGAACGCTTTGAGCCAGCGCCGGTCGCGGAACAGGAATTCCGCCGACCGGAACGGGCGTCGCGGCGAGAGCGGCGGCAGCGCCGCCGCGGCGTCGTGTTCGAACGAGTAGGCCGTGTTGGTGACGAGCGCCGACATGAACGCGAGCACCAGTCCGATCCACGCCGACGGCATCTTGTCGCCGGGCCGTTACCCGGTTGCTCCCCACCGGGTCGTGAGATGCAGGGTCGCCGCCGCGAGGACCAGGCCGCAGGCCAGCGAGGCCGCCAGCAGCAGCCAGCGGGTGCCCCGGCCGCCCAGCACGGCGATCGTGCGTCCGGTCGCCTGGCCGCTGAGCAGCAGCCGGGGCAGCCGCGGGGCGTAGACCAGGACGTGAATCGTCATCACACCGAACCAGAGTACAAACGAGGCCTTGTGCAGGAAGAGCCACTGGCGGTCGCCCGGGCCGACGACGGCGAGCGCGACGCCGGTGCCCAGCACGGCGAGCGAGGTAGCTATCAGCAGCGGCCCGAGCAGACGCATCAGCGAGGCGGGTGGGCCCTTCCGCACGTACGGCCAGGTACCGGAGTAGTAGCGGACAAACCGGTATCCCGTCGAGGCGGCCTTCAGCGCCACCGGGCCGATCAGCAGCATTCCGACGAAGAAGTGCACCGTCAGGAGCTGGTGGACGCGCAGGATCGTCACGCCCTCCGCAGCGAACAGGACCAGCAGCACGGCCCCGGTCATCGCGGTGAGCCGCTCGTTCCCGGCCGCGCCGCCGGTGGTATCGGCGCGACGGCGGTGGCGGGCGTTCGTCGTCAGGGTCAACGGTGGCTCGGCTTCCGGGTCGCGCGGGTCTTGAGCAGGCGCAGGGCCAGCGTCGGGCAGGCAGTGACCGCGCGCCTGGCGTGCGGGAGCAGGTCCGGGCCGACGGCGTCGGCCCGGAGGATGGGGAACCCCCACTCGTCGAGCTCGACGAGCTCGGGCAGCAGTTCCGCGCAGAGCCCGTGCCCGGTGCACGCCGCCGGGTCAAGGTGCAGCCTGCTGATCAATTCCACTCTCCTTCCGCCCGTGGGCGCGGAATCGGCAGCACTCCTCCCGCGGCCGCGCCGCGCCGCGCCGCGGCACACGGCCGGTGGCGCGCATGGGCCTGAACGTCGGGCGCGAACGCGGCCAGCGCCGAGGCGGCCAGCCGGACCGCGCCATCGGGATGGCGGCAGGCGCCGCGCCCGGGAAGTACGCCGAACCTGCGATCCAGCCGGTCCAGCACCGCCCCGCTCGGCCTGCCGAGGGCTAGCTGCGCGAAGTCCTCGGCGATCGCGGGCAGGCCGAAGGCGCACGGGCCACACTGCCCGGCGCTCTGGTCAGCCAGGTAGCGAAGCACCCGCGCCGTCTCGCTCAGGCCGCACACGGCCTCGGGGAGGGCGACGAGCACGCCAGCGCCAGGAGACGCCCCGACTCGCCCCAGCTGCTCTTTCGACATGGGCAGTCCGGCGACGGCCCGCAGCTCGTGCCAGGTGCCGAAATAGCCGCCGACCAGCACCGCGTCCACTCCGTCCCGGATGCGGCTCCAGGCCAGCACGTCGGCGATCGGCGTGCCGACCTCGATCTCGTAGACACCGGGGTGGCCGACGGCACCGGAAACTGTGGCCAGCATCGTGCCCGGGGCGTCGGGCAGCCCGGCCCGCCGGAACCAGGCGGGGCCAAACCGGGCGATGAGCGCGATGTGGGCCAGGGTCTCGACGTTGTCGACGAGCGTCGGCCGCCGCCGCACGCCGTGCTCGAACGGCCGCTCCCGACCGCCGAGCGGCCGGGCTTCCCCTCCGTTCAGCCACCGGATCAGCGAGGTCTCCTCGCTGGAGACGTAGTGGTGCGGCAGCTCGTGTACCTCTATCGGCACGCCGCCGGCTCCGGACCGATCCCGGTCGGCGACTGCCTCCCGCACCAGGTCGACCAGCCGGGGCCTGGTTCGCGGCAGGCACACGTGGACAACGTCGGCGCCGACGTCTTGGGCCGCCAGCGCGGCACCGTCGAGCACCAGATGGGGCGCGCGGGACAGCAGGGCCTGATCTTTCTCGCTGGCCGGCTCGCCCTCCATGCCGTTGGCTACCACGACGGCGGGGCCGCGGCGCCCGGCGACAGCACGCAGCTTGGTCCCGGTCGGGAAGCCCGCCCCGCCGCGGCCGGTAAGGCCGGCTTCCGCGACGGCCTGGGCCAGGGCACCCGGCCGGGCTCGGCGCGGGAATGGTCCGTAACAGTCCTGGTGCTCGTCCAGAGTGGCCGAACGCCCGCTCTGCCGCCACCCCGCGGTGAGCCGCGCGGGAGTGGTCATTCGCCGCCTCCGTGTCCGATGGTCAGCTTTCCGGTGGCCACGGCTCCCCGGACGAAGAGCGTGATGCTGGCCCGGGTCTCAGACCCGCTGAGCCCGCGCAGGTCTGCCACCAGGCGATGCCCGTCGAGCTGGACAACCGGGCCGGAGTACCCTGGTGCCGTCCCGACCGGACCCACGCTCACGGTGCCGTCGGACAGCGTGATTCCGGCCCCGTCCGGCGCTCCCCGCAGCGTGATGACCAGGCTCTGCGGCGCGGGAGCGCTCGTCTGCGCGGTGACGGTGATGGTGACGTCACCGGAAGCCCCGTCCCGGGTGCGGGCCGCCCTCCCTTTGAAGCTGCCGTCGGCCGGGGCGGCGGGCGCCGCTGCGGCGGCGGGGACCGCCCGGCCCGCCAGCTGCGCGGCCGGGGTACCCGCTCGGCCCGCCCACCCAGGCTGCAGCGGCCCGACGGTCGCGAACACGGCCGTGGCCGCCGGGACTGCGGCGCAGGCCGGCAGCCAGGTCAGCGGGCTCGGTCGTCCCCGGGCCAGGGACAGCCGCCAGCCGACCGCGCCGGTGACGGCCGCCACGCGGGCCGTGTCGAGCGCGAGCAGCCACGACAGCTTGGTGTCCGTGCCGGTGCCGAGCCCGTGCCACAGCGCGACCGGCCAGCAGGCGTAGCCGAGCCAGTGCACCGCCCGCCAGGCGCGGTAGCCCAGGCGGGCCCGCAGCAGGCTCGTGACCACGACCGCGAGCAGCATGTCGAAGGCGACCGTGCCCAGGCCCAGCCAGAGCGTCCGGTACGGCGAGGCGAACGGCACGATGGCGGAGATCCAGCCGATCGGCGCGTAGGGATCGAGGACCGTGGTCACGACGTGCGCGGCCACGAAGGCCACCGCCAGCAGCGACAGGTTGCGGTGCAGCTGCGCGGTGATCATCCTCGGCCAGTGCGGCGTCGCGAGCCGGGCGGTGCCCGCGACTCCGAGCACGACCGTAGCTGTCAGCAGCACGAGGGCCATCACGCCGGTGGCTCGCGTGGCATACCATAGCGGGCTCGGCCCGGCGGTCATGATCCTCCGGAGGTGGTCTGCGGCGGCGCTGATGTGGTCGCGGGCGGCCGTGATGGCGGCGCCAGGGGGGAAGCCGGGGCGCTGGTCGGCTGGCTGCTGGTCGGCTGGCTGCTGGTCGGCTGGCTGCCGGCTGGCTGGGTGCCGGCCGGCTGGGTCCCGGCCGGCTGCGCGGCCGCGGTGGGCGCCCGGTGACGGGGCAGGGCGTGCGCGAACGCGGTACCGAGGCCAAGCGACGCGGCAGCAGCGCCTCCCGCCACCCATAGCGTCAGCCTGCGGGCCTGTGCGAGCCTCTGGTCACGGCGACGGGCCGCGTGGTCGGCTGGCAGTGGCATATCGCTCCTCCCGATGCTGACTTGTCCCGTGCTGGTCACCCGCTGCTGGCGCGTTCTAAAGCCTGCCCGGTGACGCTCGCGGAATCGGTTCAGGAACCGTTCAGAAATGGTAAAGATGCCGGGACAGGGCAGGCTCCGCGAGCGGTGAGACGGTCACGATGAGATGGCGACCGGCCGACGCAAGCTGCGCTCACGGGGTGATGCGGGCAGGTCAAGCGTCACCGTCAGGCCTCCGCCCGGGGTGTCCGACAGCACCGCGGAGCCGCCGTTGGACGTCACCAGCCGGTGCACGATCGCCAGGCCGAGCCCAGTACCGCCCGCAGTGGTGCTGGTGAACCGGTGGAATGCGGCCCGCTGCTGCTGCGGGCTCATGCCCGGGCCGTCGTCTGCGACCACGATCTGCGTGCCCGTTCCCGAGGCCGTGGCGCTGACCCTGACATTCCCGCCGGCCGGTACCGCGTCGAGGGCGTTGGCCAGGAGGTTGTCCAGGATCTGCTCCAGGTGACCCTCGCCGAGCCGGGCCCGGATGGGGTTCAGGTTGACCGCGGAGAGGGCGACTTCCCGTTCCTCTGCCGCCGGCCGCCATGCGGCGGTCCGGTCCCTGATCACGGCGTCCACGGGGATCGGCACGGGCTCGGCCACCACCTTTTCCGCGCGCGCCACCGCCAGCAGCCCGTCGACCATTCGGGACAGCCGGGCGATCTCCTCCTGCGCGCCCGCCAGCTCGACCGCGACGAGCTCGTCGCAGTCTTGCGCCAGCACGTCGAGGCGCAGCCGCAGTGCCGCCAGCGGCGTCCGCAGCTGATGAGACACGTCAGCCATCATGGCCTGGTGACCGTCGACCAGGGCCTCGAGGCGCCCGGCCATGGTGTTGAAGTTGGCCGCGAGCCTGCGCACCTCGCTGGGACCCGCGCCGAGCGGGGAGCGCGTTTCCAGCGCACCATCGCCGAGGCGCTGCGCGGCCGCCTCCAGCAGGCTGAGCGGGCGGCTCACCCAGCGCGCCAGCGCTGTCGCGATCAAGGCCGCGGCCAGCAGGCCCGCGATCGACACTGCCCCCAGCGAGAGCCAGAGGACGGTTATCCGGTGATCGAGCGGCGCGGTCGGACGCGAGAGCGCGACCACGCCGACGGTCGAGCCGGTCTCGTCCAGCACCACCGGCGCGACCACGAGCAGCCGGTCATCGGCTGGGTAAGTGGCCGGGGTCAGTTTCGCCAGCGCCCGGCCGACCGCGCTGGCCGGGACAGCCGGACGGGCCGGGGTTCCGGAGAACCACTGGCCGGCCTTGTCGTACACCGCGACCCGGTCACCGCCCTGCCGCAGCTGGCTGATGTCGATGCCGAGAGCCGGGCCGCCGGTGTGGTCGGCGATCTTCTCCTCGGCGACGCTGGCCAGCGAGGTCGCGGAGGAAACGGCGTCGCTGCTGAAGGCGCGGCCGTCGTGCGCGGCCGTGATCAATCCCAGCGGCACGGCCAGGACTCCCAGCAGCAGCGCGATCAGCGTCACGACCGTGGCGGCAATCCGGCGCGCCATTAGGCCTCGCCGAGCCGCAACCCGCGGCCGTATACGGTCTCGATCAGGCCGGGCACGCCGAGCTTCTTCCGCAGCGCCGCGACGTGCACGTCGAGCACCTTGCTCGGCCCGTACCAGTGTGCGTCCCAGGCGCTCTCCATGATCTCCCGCCGGCTCACCACGCGGCCCGGGTCGGCGGCCAGGCACTCGATGATGTCGAACTCCTTGGGCGTGAGCGCCACCTCCCGCCCGGACACGCTCACCTTGCGGGTCCGCATGTCCACGGTCAGCGGCCCATGCCTGGTCACCCCGCTCTCCGGCCGGACGCGGCGCAGCACGGCGCGTATCCGGGCCTCCAGCTCGGCCAGGCCGAACGGCTTGACGAGGTAGTCGTCCGCGCCGGCATCCAGCGCGGCCACCCGGTCGGTCTCCTCGCCGTGGGCGGTCACCACGATGATCGCCGCGCGTGACTTCTCCCGCAGCCGCCTGCAGACACCCGCGCCGTCGGAGTCGGGCAGCTCCAGGTCGAGCAGCACGACGTCAGGCTCGCCCCAGGCCAGTGCCTCGCCCCCGGTCAGCACGTGATCGACCCGGTAGCCGCCCCGGCTCAGCCCGCGGACCAGCTGCGTGGCGATGCCAGGGTCGTCCTCCACCACGAGCACGCTCGGTCCTGAGCCAGCCGGCGCCGGGACGCGCCCGAGAGTTCCTGTCGTCCCTGTCATGGCCCCCACCGTAGGCGCTGACCGGGACTGATACCGGCAACCGGCGGCGGCCCGCCGATAGGATCACCAGCCGGACGGCAGGGGCATGCCCTCGGTGTAGCCTGCCGCGCCCTGCACCCCGATGACCGCCCGCTGGTGCAGCTCCTCCAGGTCGCTGGCGCCCGCGTAGGTGCAGGCGCTGCGCAGCCCGGCGGCGATCGAGTCGATCAGGTCCTCGACGCCGGGCCGCTGCGGGTCCAGGTACATCCGCGAGCTGGAGATCCCCTCCTCGAACAGCTCCTTGCGCGCCCGCTCGAACGGCGAGTCCGCGGACGTGCGCAGCCGCACCGCCCGGGCCGAGGCCATGCCGAAGCTCTCCTTGTACAGCCGGCCGTCCGCGTCACGGAACACATCGCCCGGCGACTCGCAGGTGCCGGCGAACCAGGATCCGATCATGACGTTGGACGCCCCGGCCGCGAGCGCGAGCGCGACGTCCCGGGGATACCGCACGCCGCCGTCGGCCCATACTCGGGCACCGAGCCGGCGCGCCTCGGCGGCGCAGTCCAGGATCGCGCTGAACTGCGGGCGGCCGACCCCGGTCATCATCCGGGTGGTGCACATGGCGCCAGGGCCGACGCCTACCTTGACGATGTCAGCGCCCGCCTCGACGAGGTCGGCGACGCCCGGCGCGGTCACGACGTTGCCCGCCACCACCGGTACCGAGGGCGACAGCTCCCGCAGCGCGCGCAGCGCATGGATCATCTTGTCCTGGTGGCCGTGGGCGGTGTCGACCACCAGCAGGTCCGCGCCCGCGTCCAGCAGCAGCTTGGCCTTGCCGGCCACGTCACCGTTGATGCCGAGGGCCGTCCCGATCCGCAGCCGCCCGCGGCCGTCCACGGCGGGCTGGTACAGGGTCGCGCGCAGCGCGCCCGTGCGGGTCAGGATCCCCACGCAGCGACCGCTTCCGTCGACCACGGGAGCGAGCCGGTGCCTGCCCTCGTGCAGAAGCCCGAACGCCTGCTCCGGGTCAGTCCCGGCGGGTAGCGTGAGCAGTTCCGTGGACATGACCTGGCGCAGCTGGGTGAACCGGTCGACGCCGTGGCAGTCGGCCTCGGTGACCACGCCGACCGGCCGGCCGTCCTCGACCACGACCACGGCGCCGTGCGCCCGCTTGGGCAGCAGGCTGACCGCGTGCCCGGTGGTGGCCCCCGGGCCGAGCGTCAGCGGCGTGTCGTGCACCAGGTCGCGGCTCTTCACCCAGGACACCACGTCGGCGACGACGTCCACCGGGATGTCCTGCGGGAGCACGGCCACGCCGCCGCGGCGGGCCACGGTCTCGGCCATCCGGCGCCCGGCGACCGCCGTCATGTTGGCCACGACCACCGGGATCGTGGTGCCGCTGCCGTCGCCGGTGGCCAGGTTCACATCGAGCCGTGAGGCCACGGCCGACCGGTTCGGCACCAGGAACACGTCACTGTAAGCCAGGTCGTGGGACGGAAGCTGCTCAGTAAGAAATCGCACTCCACCGATTCTGCCCCCGGCCGGCGAGTGCCGAACACAGCCAGGCCCGACAGCCGGGTATTCCCGGTTACTGGCTACGCCGAGTTGAATGCCGCGTAGATGATGGCGCTGAGCCGCTCCACCATCTCTTCCTTCGGCAGCCGGACCTCGACGCTCAGCAGGTAGTTGACCCGCTCCAGCATCATCAGGCAGGCGACGGCGGTCAGCTCCGCGTGCTCCGGCGGGCCGCCTTCCTGACCCGGCACGGCGCGCCCAGCCGTGGCCGCAGTCATTCCCTGGGTGATGGCCTCGGCAATCCGGAAAAACAGCTGCAGCCCGTCGCTGTAGACTTCCTCGCCGACGACGTCCGCCGTGCTCAGGATCCGGATCACCGTAGCGTGCGCCGCGTAGGTGTCAAAGAACTGCCGCACCCAGCTCCGCAGCGCCTCGCGTCCGGCCTCGTTACGGGTCACCACGGGGAAGTCCCCGGTGATGATCTGCATGTCGTGCAGCGCGTCCCGCAGCAGCGTCTTGAACAGGTCGTCCTTGTTCGCGAAATACAGGTAGAAGGTCCCGTGCGAGGTTTTCGCCCGGCGGACCACGTCGTCGACCCGCACCGCCTGGAAGCCCCGCTCGTCGAACTCGGCGACGCCGGCCTCGAGCAGCTTCCGCACGGTCTCCCGCCCCTGCCGGCCGAGCTCGCGTTCCTGGGCGGGTGTGCCCCCGCCGAGAGACGGCCGTAGGCGACCGGGGCGGCGCGTTTCGTCGTCCGCGCGACCCAGAGCAGCCGCCTTTCCCTCCACTAGCGCCTCCTGCCCGGGGACCTCATCCTGCACGGTTCCGTCAAGCGGTCCCTCCCTTGGGCTGAGTCGCAGGCAGCTTCCCGGGTCGTATCGCGAGACTAGTCCAGCATGCTACAGCATGTCCGGTTTCGGCGGCGGTCACGAGCCGAGTATCTGAGTCAGGTAGGCGTTGCCGAACCGGCGCTCGGGATCAAGTTCGTCGCGCAGCGCAGCGAACTCGCCGAAGCTAGGGTACGCCCGGCGCAGGTAATCCGCGCGCCTGGTATGCATCTTGCCCCAGTGCGGACGCCCGTCTGCCGCGATCATCACGGCCTCCACGTCGCGGAAGTACTCCAGGTGTGGCGAGGCATGGAAGACGTGGATCGCGATATACGCGCTGTCCCTGCCGTGGGCGGTGGACAGCCAGGGGTCATCACCGGGGGTGACCCGAACCTCAATGGGGAAGCTGATCCGCCAGTCCCGCCGCGCGAACAGCGCCCTGACCTCGGCCAGCACATCGGCCAGGGACTCCCGCGGGATCGCGTACTCCTGCTCCTTGAAGCGCACCCGCCGCGGGCTGGTGAACACCTTGTACGGAGCGTCGACGTAGCTGCGCGACCCGAGGGCCTTCCCGGCCACGCCGTTGACCGTCTTGATCACCGCGGGGACGGCGTGGCCGAGCCTGCAGGCGACCCCGAAGACCGTGTTCGACAGGAACTCGTCATCGAGCACGTACCGTAGCCTGCCGAGCGGCCGCGGCGGCCCCGCCGACCGGTTATTCCGCTTGGTCAGGCAGCCCTCGGTGTGCGGGAACCAGTAGAACTCGAAGTGCTCGTTCGCCGACGTCAGCTCGTCCAGCCGGGAGATCACCTCGGACCAGCGCATCGGCTCCTCACGCGCCTCAAGCAGGAACGCGGGCACCACCCGGAACGTCACCGCGGTCAGCACCCCGAGCGCGCCCAGGCCGACCCGCGCGGCGTCGAACAGGGCGGCGGCGGGCCCGTCGGCGGCGGGCGCGGGAGCAGAGCAGGTCATGATCGTGCCGTCGGCGAGGACCAGCTCCAGGCCTGCCACCTGGGCCGCCATGCCGCCGACGTCGCGGCCGGTGCCGTGGGTGCCGGTCTGGATCGCCCCGGCCACGGTCTGGACCTGGATGTCGCCCATGTTCGCCAGCGTCAGCCCCCGCCGCAGCAGTTCGGCGTTGAGCACGTGCAGCGGGCAGCCCGCCTCGACGGTGGCCAGCCCGGCCGCCGCATCCACCGACCTGATGCCGGTCAGTCCGCCCGGGCGAAGCAGCACCCCGTCGGTGACCGCGGCAGGCGTGAACGAGTGCCCGGCGCCTGTCATCCGCACGGTCAGCCCCTCCGCACCCGCCTTGCGGACCTCGTCGGCCACCTCGTCCGCCGACCGCGGCGTGGCCACCCGGCGCGGCCGGGCCGACTCGTTGCCCGCCCAGTTCCGCCAGGCCGCAGCGGCCCCGTTCCGGCCGATGGGCGCGGCCGCGTCACTCTCGCGCATCGGCCCATTCTGGCACCGCGTGCGTTCTTGCGGGTTTGGGTACCGCGCCCCGCCAGGCGCCACGGGGCCGGGTTAGGGTGTATCGCGATGGGACGCCTGATCCGGCACCGGTTGGTCCAGCCCAGGGGACCACGCGCCACCACCGTGACCACCGCTGGCCGCTCGATGACGCCAGCGCTGCGGGGCGTGGCGGGCTGCAGCGCGTTCCTGATACTCGCCATCGGCGCCCAGGCCCGGACCCTGGAGCCACCGCCCGGCGGATCGGGGAGCGCCCTGGCCATGCCGGCGGCCGCGATAGCCCGAGATGCGGGCACGTTCCGGCAGATAATCCTGCCCGATCTCCTGATCGTCGCGCCCACGGGGATCACCGACCAGCAGCTGGCGGGGCTGAAGAAGATCACCGGCGTCAGGAACATGATCGCCTTCGACGGTGCGAAGATCAACGCCGGCCGCTGGCCGGTCAACGTCATCGGCGTGAACCCGGCCACGTTCCGGTCCTGGGTGCCGCTGCGGACCGCCTCGAACCAGGCCCTGTGGACCGCCCTGGCGAGCGGGCAGTTCGTGGCCTCCCGGGCGGCGCAGGGCAGTCTGGGCCTGCGCCGTGGGGCCAGCTATCAGCTGACTGGAAGCACCAGCCGCACGCTGACGTTCGGTGCCGCGGCCCCGCTGGGCATCACGGGCGTCGATCTGCTCGTGAACACCCAGACCTCACGGCAGCTCGGCCTGGTGCACCGGGTCGCGGCGCTGATCAGCGCGCCGGGCGTTAGCCTGCCGGTGCTGATCGCCAAGGTCAAGCGGGTGCTCGGGGCCTCCGGCAAGATCCTCAGCCTGCGGCAGCAGCCGCAGCAGCAGCTTCCGGTCGCCAGCGTCTCGTCCAGCCAGCAGCCCGCGACGTACCTGCAGCTGTTCCAGGAGTCCGCCGCCAGGTACTGCCCCGAGTTGTCCTGGACGGTGCTCGCCGCCATCGGCCAGATCGAGAGCGCGGACGGGACCAACAACGGCCCCTCCACGGCCGGAGCGCTCGGGCCGATGCAGTTCCTGCCGTCCACCTGGGCGGCCTGGGGCATCGACGGGTTCGGCCAGACCGGGCCGCCGGACATCATGAACCCCTACGACGCGGTGCCATCGGCCGCCCGGATGCTGTGTGCCAGCGGCGCCTCGGCGGGCGCCAGCGGCCTGGCATCAGCCATCTTCGCCTACAACCACGCTGACTGGTACGTGAACGAGGTGCTCGGCCTCGCAGAGCAGTACGCCCGCGACTACGGGACGACGTAGCAGACGGCATCGCGAGGCGGGATTCCGGCAATACTGGTGGCATGCCGTCCTATGACGCCTTCCTGCTCGTATCCTTCGGCGGCCCTGAGGGCCGCGATGACGTGATGCCGTTCCTGGAGAACGTCACCCGCGGTCGCGGCGTGCCGCGGGAGCGGCTGGGACAGGTGGCCGAGCACTACTACCGGTTCGGCGGAGTCAGCCCGATCAACCCGCAGTGCCGCGACCTGCTCGCCGCGGTCGAGAAGGATTTGGCGGGCGGCGGCATCGACCTGCCCGTGTACTGGGGTAACCGGAACTGGGACCCGTACCTGACCGACACCGTCGCCGCGATGGCCGCCGACGGCAGGCAGCGTGCGATCGCGTTCGTGACGTCGGCCTACAGCTCGTACTCCAGCTGCCGGCAGTACACCGGCGACATCGAGCGGGCCCGGTCGCAGGTGGGCCCCGCCGCGCCGCGGATCGACAAGCTGCGACCGTTCTTCAACCATCCGGGCTTCATCGAGCCGCTGGCCGACGCGGTTCGGGCTGCGGCCAAGCCGCTGGCCGTTAAGTATGACGGGTTTGATCTTGTTTTTACCGCGCACAGCATCCCCGAGGTGATGGCGGCCGCCAGCGGGCCGGCCGGGGGAGCGTATCCCAGGCAGGTCGCGGAGGCAGCGCGGCTGGTCGCCGAGCGGGTCGGCGGCGCTCGATCATGGCGGCTGGCCTACCAGAGCCGCAGCGGCCCGCCGACGGTACCCTGGCTGGGGCCCGACGTCGGTGACTGTCTCGCCGAACTGGCCCGGTCCGGGTCCAGGGCGGTGGTCCTGGTCCCGGTCGGCTTCACCTCGGACCACATGGAGATCGCCTTTGACCTCGACGTCGAGGCGGCAGAGGCCGCCGAGCGGCTAGGCCTGCCGCTGACGCGGGCGGCGACGCCCGGCACGGACCCCAGATTCGTGGCAATGATCACGGAGCTGGTCCGGGAACGGCAGGACGGGCAGCCGCCCCGGGCCCTCGGCAATCTCGGACCAGCCGTCGGGAGCTGCGGCAGCGGTTGCTGCGGGGCCGGTGCCACCAGGCCCGCCGGCGGCCCGCGGGACGGCTCGTGAGCGAGCCCGCAGCAGCCGACCTGCTCGAACTGGCCTGCGAGGTGGCGGTGGCCGCAGGACGGCTGCTGATCGGCCGCGGCGGCCGCCCGGAGGTCGTGGCCACCAAGTCGAGCCCGACCGACGTGGTGACCGAGGCGGATCACGCCGCGGAGGCACTGATCAGGGACCTGATCGGCGAAAAGCGGCCCGGTGACCGGATCCTGGGCGAGGAGGGCGGCGAGACCGGCTCCGGATCACAGGCGACGGGCAACACCGGGAACAGCGGGAACACCGGAGTGCGCTGGATCGTGGATCCGCTGGACGGGACCGTCAACTACCTGTACGGGCTTCCCGACTGGGCGGTCAGCATCGCCGCGGAGGCGGGCGGCACCGTCGTGGCCGGCGCGGTGTTCGTGCCACGGCGCGATGAGCTGTTCAGTGCCGCACGGGGCAGGGGCGCCTGGCTGAGCCCGAGTGCCCTGGACTGGCGCGGCGAGGACAGCCAGGCGCCCACCCGGCTGGCCTGCAACCAGGATGTGCCGCTCGGCCAGGCGCTCGTGGCGACGGGTTTCGGGTACCAGGCGGGGCGGCGCCTCGTACAGGGCGAGGTGCTGCGGGGCGTGCTGCCGCAGGTCCGGGACATCCGGCGCGGCGGGTCGGCCGCCGTGGATCTCTGCTCGGTGGCGTCGGGCAGCGTGGATGCCTACTACGAGCGCGGCGTCAACCTCTGGGACATCGCGGCGGGCGGCCTGATCGCGGCCGAGGCGGGGGCCAGAGTGACCGGTCTGCACGGCAGGCCCCCGAGCCCGTCGATGACGCTGGCCGCGGCGCCTCCGCTGCTCGGCCAGCTGCACGACCTGCTGGCGAGCCTGGACCCGGAACGCGACGGCTGACCTGGCTGATCGCTGCGGGCTACTGCTTGGTCAGGGTCCCTGTCACCGCGGCGGGCGCTCCGTTCCCCTTGAAGCTGAACTGCACGGTGCTGCCCCGGCCAGGGATGAGGGTGACCACGCCACGCTGGCATGGGCCCTGGACGATTACCTGGTCCAGGGTCAGCGTGCTGGCCAGGTCGGACACCAGGCCGAGACTGTCGAAGCATGAGAACGGCCGCGATCCCGGCCCTGCTGCCGGGGCTGAGTAGTGGACGGTTCCCCCGGAGGTGCCAGAGGCCAGGCTCACCAGGACACTGACGGTGAACGTGCCGGCCGAGCTGGTCTGCTGGACCTGGCCCGACCAGATGCCGGCCAGACTGGAAGGCACAGTGGCCGGCGGTGTCGGCGATCCCCTTGGCCGGTCGCTGGGCGTTGCTTTCGTCGTCTGCTGGTTTGTCAGGGCGGGCCTGGCCGCATCAGTCGGCTGGCCGCTCTGGTTCTGCGCGGCGCGGATGGCTATGGCAATCGCCAGAATGCACACCGCGATCCCGGCCGCCCACCAGATCGTCGCGGGCCTGCCCGGGATCGGCACGGCCCGGCGCGGTGGTGGCTGGAGCCGCTCATCCGGGGCGGGGGCAGGCGCCGGTCGCACCGCGGCGCGCGCCGCGCGCCGCGTCCCCTCTCCGAGCACTCCGGCAGGCGGATCACCATCACCGAGGAGCTCAACCACGATGGACCGTGCGGTCGGACGGTCGCCGGGCCCCACGGACATGCACTCGGTAGCGAGCGTGCGCAGCGGCTCAGCCAGCGTCTCCAGGTCCGCGGGAACCGCGGGCCCGCCGGCCGCCGCGTACAGCACCGTGAAGGCCCAGGCCCGCAAATCCGCGGTCGGCGTGGCTGCGCCGTAGGGCGGGGTGATCCCGAACTCGATCACCCGCGGGCCATCCGCGCCGAGCACGACGTGCTCGGGCCCGAACTCCCCGTGCACCAGCCCAGCCTGGTGGATGGCGGCCAGGCCGGTCGCGGTCCCGACGGCCAGCGCCTCGAGATCCTCGCCTTCCCATGGCCCTTCCTCGGTGACGAACTCCAGCAGCGAGGGCCCGGCGACGTACTCCCTGACCAGGAAGGCGTGGCCGCCATCGAAGCCGGCCCCCAGAATCCGCGCGGCGCAGAACGGCGCGACCCGGCACGCGGCGTTCGCCTCGGCGGTAAATCTGTCCCTCGCCGCGCTATCGGAGGTCCAGTCGCCGTCGAGCAGCGTGATGGTGACCTCGCTGCCGTCGACGGTCCTGGCGAGGTACACCGGACCGGCGACCGGCATCCCCGCGACGCGCCCGGTCAGCCTATACCGGCCGACGTTCCTCGGATCGTCGGCATGCAGCGGCGTGACGTGGGGCATAACTCGTCTCCGCGAGGTCATGCAGGCGGACATGCTGTGCGGTTCGTACCATACGCACTTTGTGCCAGCTAGTGGAGGTGATCGAGCATCTTACCGCCAGGGACTTTAGGGGGAAAGCGGCCTGGTCGCCCGATCTGGGGAGGGAGCCTGACGACCACACGAACCGCCGGAGACGTTGTGCAGGTGTACCAGGCGGCGGGACGTGACAGAATTCCCCCCCGGATCCGGGCACAACCGAGGCTTCCCGAGCGTTACACCCGCGCGATAGGCGAAGAAGATGGAGGGGTTAGGGCCATATGGCTACCGACTACGACAGCCCGAGGAAGACCGACGACGAGCTGACAGAGGACAGCCTGCAGGAGCTTCAGGCACGCCGGATGGACAAGTCATCGACC
>WNFI01123831.1_pt1 | contig 54120 bp, 77 predicted proteins | sample 5400471 | NCBI WGS metagenome assembly WNFI01 (sample SAMN13153348, study PRJNA577476) | soil metagenome | isolation source: 100 cm saprolite on Douglas fir-dominated hillslope | place: USA:California | collected 2013-09-17
GCACTTGGAGTAGTAGATAAGGCTGATTCGTCTATTGAGACTAGTTATCAAATGTCTAAGCATATTAGAGAGATGTGGAAAGTAGCCTTCCCATCTTAATCCCAGTTAAGTATCCCTCTAGGGATATCCAACCGTTCAACTATAATTTCCCTTAATCTCTCTTGACTATTATGCCACTCGTGATGTTTAACCTTCGCATCATCCCCACCCATTATCACCACTCCACACGTCCCACATTGATCATAGTAATATCTATCGTCATAGTTCATAACCTACCACCTCTAATAACCATCATCGCCAATCTAATCCTACTATTTCTACCTCTTAGCCCATATTTCCTATATATTAATGACAGGTTGTTAGCAACCGTGTGCGGCCTCACATGTAGTCTATCAGCTATGTCTCTATTACATAAGCCTAGGCCAATACATAATGTTGATATATATTTATGTTCAAGGGTGGATGTCATTATCTACTCCACATCTGAACCTAATACTGATCTAATACCCTTAGTAAACTTGAATGTTTTAGTGTGTGTTCCACTTTTACCACTATGCTTCCCACTATAATGTCCTCCCTCTCCTAACCTATGTGTGGATGTAGGCTTATTTAAGCTATATTCCCCCGGTTCAAAGTGTCCCCCTCTATCGAATGATACGACCTCCCTACTAACATGCTCTGGGACAATAAACCGGATAGCCTTCTTCCCCTTTATCATATACGCAGTCTTAACACTAATTATCACCCCATCTAAGTTTAACTTCCTCTTACACGCAACCGCCATCGCGCATCCCTTATGAGCCTTCTTCGTAGCTACCGAGTCATCATGCTTCGTAACCTCTATGTTCATATGAGCCTTCGCATCCATTACCCTATTAACCTCAGGGAAATATTTGCGGACAACATTTAGAGCCATCGAGAATGCCCTCTTTTTACGTGATGTCATGTCAATTTCCCCCTTCATCCTCAGGATTAATATCTACCATTGGCCCATCTTCTATCAACCTCTCAGCCTCATCATGTGCCTGCTGGTCGAGGATATGACCATCGGTATCAACAGTAACATCAACAGGTATCTCCATAACTGTCTGCTCTGACTGCTCTGTCTGCTCTGACAAGGGCTGCTGAACCGCATCCACTACCTCAACCATCCCATTACCACCCCCTTCCATCTGCTCAACCATCATTGATAATGCTGTCACTCGCCTACGATGCATAACCGTCAGTTTCTTAAACGCCCTCGCAGCCTTCCCTAGAGCCACCTGCCAATTACTGCCTTCTACTGTGACAGTCTGATGGGCGTTTTGGCCGAGGATAGGGAAATTTGCTGTAACACGGAATCGCCTGCTCATATTATATAGCCTCCTTTAGTATATAGTATAATATATTATCTACTTACTCCATATATAATCACTAATCAATATAACGCCCGCTGCTATTACCATTACTATCATTATAGTTATCAGCATCCACTTTCCCATCCCTTTAAGTTAATCAGTAAGGACTGCATGAACACATATTACCACCATTCCCTCAGCTTCTATCTTATCACAATCGTCTGGATGAACTATATGGAATGGCCCACTACAGATTAGGCCAGTCGCATCACCAACAAACTCTTTAGATTGTATCCTAATAATAGTTCCTATATGCCTATTCCACTTAGCCTTCTGATATTCAGACATCAGATGATCAGGTTGTAATGGAGCTATCCTAGCAGGCTGCCATCCATCATCTTCTAACATGCTCCCTCTTCCCATCCCATCCCCATCTTATATTCTGGCTTTAATCCACTACCACCACATCCCGTACATTCTATCGTCGCGTCATTAACCTCTATCTTCCCAGTCCCACCGCAGTCATAACAGCTAGCAGCATCAACCTCAGCTTCCATCAGCCTATCTAACTCTTCTTGAGTCGCTGGCCGAGTCCCCATATCATGGCCATCATCGTTACTATGGCCCGTTGCATTGCTAACTGTTATCTGCCCAGTCTCCTCATTTAACTCTACTACAGCATCTATAGCAGCATTAACCGCCTGACTGTTAACCTTAACCTGACTGCTGCCTAGAATGGGATCATCTACATATATCCACTCATTATTAACTTTAACCACTTCCTTATATTCCGTCCCAGTCCATTGCATAGGCTTCCCGTTAATGCGAAAGTGCCACTCCTCTTTCTCATCGTAAGTCAGGATAGGAGTAGCTGTCGATGGACTGGCAGCTTTCGTGTAATCAGTTACATATAGTGGCTGCTGGCTAGGCTGATTAATCTCAGGGGTTCTATATCCCGCAGCCGCAGACTTATTCTTAACCCTCTGTTGTCGTAACAACTCTCCAGCTTCAAATGCCTTGTCTAATGACGCTATATACTTTTCATTAGCACTATCCCCAACTGTCATCACTTCACTGTAATTCTTAATCCACTTTCCACATTCTAACTGATGCCTGATCATCACCTTAACATCACCCTTTGCATTAACAACTATCTCCACTGGCCAGTTAGAATGTGCTAGATCTTCCCCACTGAAGAAAACTTGCATCTCAACGTGAGAGTGGATAGCGCCGATAGTATTAGGCAGATATCCAGTAAAATCATCATCTACATCTACATGACTAGCATGAGCTATCTGTGGCGGAAAATACATCTTCCTGATCTCATATCTCGTTCCCTTATCATCCTTAACAAACTGTCCTGTTAAATACGCTAGCCATTCAGTAGAATAATCTTCCGCTAGTGCAATCCACTCGTTCCATAATCTAGTTGTAACATATACCTTAGGTGTCTTAGCAATCGGACACTCACCTGTGATAATGTCATCTGATATGACATTAAATACTGATTTATCCTTCTCATGGTCAATAGGACGATAATCGACATCTACCTGTTTAGATTCCTTATCAGCCGGATTCCTCCAGCCATTACCCCATATTGTCCCAGGATAGCCGCTATAATGGAGAGGTAATCGGATATCTACATGGCCATTATTACCACCCTTAGCAGCAATATCCGCTTTAATAATGGCATCAGCCCGCTGTTCAAAGCTGCCAATAATAGGCTCCTTGTTAATGTTATTAACAGCAGCCGCTAATTTCCTCAGACGTTTATTCTCCCTAGATCGCTTGCTCATTGTCAGCCTCCCTATCTACTAATCGGATATCTTCTAGTGGATGGTCATCCCCAGATGCATCTTCATTCAGTAGATAATCCTCCTCAACTACCTCAATTTCCTCATCAGCCTCATTAATAGTTGTCAGACGTAGTATAGGTATAGGAGCATAAATATCCCAATCTACCCTATGTATCCGCTCATAATCATAAGGTGTAGCTAGAAGCACATAATATGCCGCTATACTCGCAGCCATCGTACATGGCCCCACGAAAACTGGAATAGACCGATATCCTGGATTAGTCTCCTCAGCGGTTGACATAGTAGCCGGGCTGAATGTCACTGTAGCATGATGACCATCAGCACCACACTCTATATAGCCGATGTGATAAGAATTCTCTCTACTGGCCTTAACTACCTCATCATATATCATCCTTCTACTCTTCAGACTATCAGTAGATACGATCACCCAGTTATATTGTCTTAACTTATTACTATGAATATCAGGCTCAAAGTTCTGCCTAGGGGTAACATTAACCCCTTGCCTCAATGACTGGATGTGAATAGCCATCGCTTCAGCCTTATTAAGGCCAACCGACGATGGCCCTAGAGGAAATCTATTCAGATTATTCTCGCTAATAACGTCACTATCATAGATGTCTATGTTATTAACTCCTGCTAGTCCTAGATATAGACTAATCCACGATCCAATCCCCCCACAGCCAATGACAGCCACATGTTGATCTTGTCTGATCCCTAGCCCATCATGTCTCTCATATATTATCCTATTATCATCCATCATCCACCTCCCTATAGTGGCTGAGCTTCATTATTATGCTCATTATCTTCCGCTACTTCAGTATCAATCTCAGCTAATCCATCCTCAACATCCAGACTAATCTCAGGTAAACTCTCCCCTCTAGCCGTCCTACTATCCCTAAGACTATCCACATTAAATGTCTCCTTAGCCTCCATCTCAACGGGTATCCTGACAGCATCAATAAAGTAACTATCATCTAGATTAGACGCTGATTGATATATACTTTTATCAATCATCCTCTTCAGCATCTTCGGACATTGACTCTGAATATCAGGATGCCAGTGATTATATCCACATAACAGACTCATCATATTAACTTCACTATTCCCCCTGTTAATGGCAGCCGCTATCTGCTTATATTCAGCCATCGTGGTCATCTTACTTGGCAGCCCTTGTAATTCCATGCAGCATCTAATCTCATTAATATGCGGTAGATTATATCCATTCTCCCCTTCTATCACCTTGCTACTCTTATACGCATATCCACCTGTTATTGGATCGAATGGCATCCAGATAGTGATAGTATGATAATGATCTAATATAGGGAAGACTTCCTTATCCCCAGTATTATTCCACCTAATAGTCTCTATATTATGGATAGGATTCTTCTTTCTGGTATCATCAGCCGCAAATGTCACCTTATCATATGTCATCTGCCAGCTATTTATATTCGTGTTAACCTCTATCCCAATAGCCATATGATATGTCGATGAATACCATTTCCTAACCTTCAGATATCCTGCCGCCGCCCACCCTGGGATAGTCATGATATCGGTAATAGCAGCCCTCTCAATCTCAATCTGCCTCCTAGCCTCAGCTAGTTGCTGCTCACCATTTCTGATAATGGTAGCAGCTTCAATAATAGCAGCAGCCTTAACCTTCTCAGCCTGACTTCTCGCAGCCTTAACTATTCTATCTTTAATGACAGCCATTGCCCTGCCAGCCTTAATTACTCCCTTTGGCTGTAGACTAAACAACTGATCTCCTATGGCTATAAGAGCAGGCTGACTTCCCATTGCCATCTGTAACTCACTATCAACCACTTGTCTGCTAAATGTCCCAGTTGCCTCCCTAGCTTGTTTAGCTAGACTAGCTTGAGTAATAGCAGCTATGAATACTTCCGGGTCAATCCCATATGTATCTATCCCACGATGGATGATACTATTAATATCCTGCCGCCATACAACAGCCCCCAGCCTTCTACTAATCCCCTTATCCATATACTCTCTCATCTCATATTTAGTAGGGGTAGGGCCATTAACAATTGTTAATTGCCACTGATTATAATAATCTGTATTTCTAGCTATCGTCACCCTAAGTCTAGGTATAATAGCAGGGATAACAGTCTCAGTTATCACAGGCTCACTGATAATCTCTAGTTCACTCGCACTCATATAATAACAATGTCCATTATGGAGAGTGTTACTCACTTCCGGTCTATGCCCACTAAACCCCTCTCCCCAATCTACATGGATGGGAATGCTCCCATCAGGTTCAATCACAACACCATTTGTCATCCTATCTGCTCTATTATACCCATGATTACTCCTAGCATTATCGTTACCTCTGACTCTAGTTCCAACTGGGAAATCAGTGATAATAGCCACCTTAACCACCTCCTATTATAATCTATTAATAAGCATAATCAGAGGCTAGATGTTATGATAATATAGTAATAGTCTAGCCCCTTGTTATGATTATTACATGGTTGACAAATCCCTCAAACTATGTTACCACCACTCCATGATGAATTGGTCCTATGTTTCGGGATTGTTCGATGGTGAAGGGAGCATGGGCCTGGCATCTGAAGCCCGCTCCCCTCAATCTATAATCCCTTATATGACTATTGCCCAATCGGAAAAGCATCGTGGATTTAGGGTTATGGTAGAAATGGCTTCTTTTCTCCAGACTCAAGGGATCAAGATGCATCTAGACATATATGACCAACGCGGTCCAAAAGTAGCAGCAAGTGGAATAGCTTATACTAGAAACTATCGCACTATGCGTGGTACAATTAGAAGTTATCATAATGTCCTTCTAATGCTTAATAACTTGATCCCTCACTTAGTAGTTAGAAAGAATAGCGCGGAGGATCTTAGAAGGTTCCTATTACTATTCCCTCCAAGGACCGGGCCGTATGCTCGTATGTATAACAAAACAAAGCACTAACCTCGGGCATCCTTCGCAAAAAGTTCAAACGTCTTAACTCCCTTTAGAGTCTTATTGGCGTCAGGCTGTTCAACCTTCTTCCCGTCCACCTTGATACTAAAACTCCTCAGCCCAGCCTTCGTAGCAATGGCTTCACTTGCTACCGCGATAGTCTGAGTATCCGGGATAGTCCCCGTCACCTGGCCATTAACCATAACTGTAACTAGACTAGGGCCGCTAGATGTAGCAGCCCTCTTAGTAACCTTAACCTTCCGTTTAACTGTCATTTGTCACTCTCCCATTTAGATTAGATGGACTAGCCATCTATTGGCTATTACTAACCAATCCCATTATATAATATATCAGTGGATGACCAACAGTCTACCGCTAGGGAGAGCATCAACTGTTATCCAGGCCATCCACTATCACCGGAAGATAGTGCTATAGAGCTACCTTCCAGATGATGTTAATATCTCCATTCTAACTTGCATTAGCAACTCCCCTAATCTATTCTTCCCTATTTGTCTAGAAACTCCCCAGTAGATATCGCCCCAGTAATTACCTTCTACTAATCTACTATCCCCAGTATCAATTAACTTCTGCCGTAATTCCAGGCTGCCAAACTTACTTCTGAGCAGCTCTAACATTATCCCTTCTTTAATCAAATCCCACTTAGCCCTAATCTTAACCTGCCTTCCCATCCTTTTAGCTTGCCCAGCCTTCTTAGCTCCTCTGATCATCTCTCTCCAAGTTATATCCAGTGTCTTCGCAGCCTGATACGCATGTTCAACGGATGGATATACCTTATCATCTAAGACAACAGGGGATGGATAGAAGTTAGATAGCCAAAAGTGTTCACCAATAAACTCAGTAATGTCAGCCATCTATTCTCCAATCTTATCTAACTCAAATACGATGATAATTAGGATGGCAATGATTATACTCATTAAAATCCTGCCATTATAACTATCGCCAACAACCACCATATCCCCATTGTTATGATGATAGCAGCAGCCTTCAATATATTATATGTCATAATAGTTTAATCCCTGGGCTATCTAGCTCCCTTAGTGTCTCCAGGGCTAAAGCAGCAGCTAGATTAAGGTATTTATCTCGTGACATAGATTTAGCATCAGCAGCAGCAGCAGCAGCATTAGCAGCAGCAGCAGCAGCAGCAGCAGCCCGCGCTAACTTATCAGCTTCCCTACATGCTCCCATACTTCCTTCCCTTTCACACCTATCTGCAACCTCCAATAATTCTCTCTTATTGGGAAATATCTCTCGAAACAATGTAGGGATTAACTGCTGAATTAGTTTCTTAGCCATTAGAGAAGTGAAAACACTATCATTAACTACTCCAAGCGACCCTAATTGTGCTATTCCTAGATCTCTTAATCCCTTTGCTCTGGCAGTAGGGGATGACCACTTACTATCATTCAATCTAATCTTAAACCTTCTCACAGCTATCGCCACACACTTAGGATCATCCCCATGAGCTAATCCTAAAGTCTCACAGATGGCAGCTTCTATACATACTTGATCACCCTGCCTTCCCAGCCCAAATGATAACCCCCTGGCTAGGATAGAATCAAACTTTTCCACGTCAAATGCTTTAATGTCAAAATTGTCCATGGCTATCTCCCTTCCATGTAGATAAGAATATGATGCGGCCATTGCCTGTGACTACTTCTACTTCCCCGATGATCTCATTAACTAGCTGCCCATTATTATCTCTAGTTAAGCCTTCTATCTTAACTATGGATGATCCCTCGAATTTATCTAGGGCCTTCATTAAGACTCTTATAGCCTTCGGCGCTATTACCAGGCTAGCACATCCACCATGGACAGCTATGATAACTTTATTCTGACTGTTAATGTCATTCATAATAACCTCTCAATGGAGATGATAGTGATAACACTTGAATATATTAATATTAGGGAACACTCACCTAACTAGTGTTAACTCCTATCATCCCCATTCAACGGTCATTAATTCGTTATCCTTGCCATCACCCTATCCGCAGCCATCACATACTCCCTCCCCAGTGGCGTCGAGTGATAACAGTTATTATCCAGTGTTAATGCCCCAGCATTCACCAGCCCAGCCATGAGTGTCTGATAGCTATCCATCGACATCCCTAGACTAGCCATAGCTAGATAGATGGCAGTTGATGGACTCCCATTGCCATTAAACTCCTTCTCACAGTCGATGACTGTCTCTATGACAGCCTTCATTACCTTCATTATTTGTTGTTGTCTGTTAGTGTTATCCATTATCAGTGGCCTCCCTGACCACTATTAACACCATCTACCTTCCTCAATCATCTCACACATAAATATCAGCCTATCCAAGCCTTCTATTAGGATATTAGGATAATCCGTCCCATCTACCGCAAACGGGACCGTAACTACCCTATTATCCTTAGTATATGGCCTTGGATACGTTATTGTCCATCTCATATCCCCTCCATTGACAACATCGGTATAGCTATGGATAATCATATCCCATAGCTATAACAGGTTGTCAAGGGTTAACTGTTACTTAGCGCCCTTAACCGCCAGTTTATCCTTAAACTTTGCTAGGGCAGCCTCTACCCTACCAGCCTTAACTTCCGCAATCAGCCTATCCCATTGGCTCTCATATAGGCTGACAGGAAACTTCCCCAGGCCACTCATTGACATCACACCCTTGCCAGTCTGCTGTTTCCCCTGGCCATCAGTGTATGTCTCTCCAGCCGCATAACACTTGTAGCTGATTCCGGCCTGCTGAATAGCCTCTAGCTGTGCAATCCTTGCGAGTAACTGGGCAACGGTCGGCTCAGTTGTCCCATTCGGCTTAGTAGGATTAGTATTAACTGCTATAGTACCAGTTGATTGTGGATTCGGATTACTCATTTTAATCACTCTCCCATTGAGCTATCGTTATCATAGATGCTCACATATAGGGACATAAGTTAAAGTAGAGCGTAGACTTAGGCAGGAAGGCTCTGTAGGTTAAGAGCGCCTTGTCGCTACGGGTTAACTATCTGTCCCTAGGTGTGAGCATCTATCATGGCTGAGTCTATTAGATCACATATTCTACTGGGAACAATCACCAATAGTAGTAGGTCACTCCCTACTATCGCTCGATTAAAGCGGAGTTTTACCGCGCCATGTTAGGCCCACAATCGAAAATATCGCACCATATGCGGTTAAGACCGCACGACAATGGCGCAACGCTGGCCAGCAGGTCGATTCTGGCGCACTATCGCGTGCAGGACCGTATAAAGTGGCATCCTGCACTCAATCGTGCGTCAAATCGCGTCTGCTGGCCATTATTGCGTAACTTGTTTCCGCGATATTCTCAACTTCGCTAATGTGCATGATAGGACGCCAGAAGCATCCCAATTATGGTACGTCCTATCTAATCGGTACGCGCGATAGATAGACACGAATCTGGCATCCAATGATGCACATTAGCGATTAAAACTCATCTCCAAGTTAATCCGCCTAGTCCATGATGCGATAATGCAAGATAACCTGATCGCGTTCCGGTAAATAATCACGTAGTTAGCACAGGTCGGGATTGACTAATATCATCACTGATTACTGGCCTATGGCTATCTGGCCTACTTGGATTAACTTAGATGGCGTGACTACCCGATAATCGCAGTGATTACCGACTAATCCCATTATTATTGGCCACCCAGACGCGTTTATAGTGCGACGTTGGGTAGCTATTCGCCACAGCAATAGGCGCTGATTGAGTTCTGCCTACTGGTCGGTTCAACGCACGAATCCGCTTTGAATCCAGCAAGATGCGAACAAGCTGGCCATTACAAGCAATGCACGTCCCAGGGAGAAATTGTCTGTGCTGGGGCATTAGGCATTGCGTGCAATAGGCGATTCGCGGCGAGCTGGATTCATTCGGATGTGGTGTGCGATGGATCATAACGCGGCGATATAGTGCAGGTCGAGCGCCAAACCGGATTGGCCGCAATCCGCTAATGATAACAAACGAGTTAACTCGATTAGTGGATTGGCCTCCAAATTGCTTATCTGCCCAAATGTCGGCAGCGATTATGGCGGAATGGCCAGCATCTCACTGAATCCATTGCAGTTATCTCGCTGCCGAAATATCGTCACGCTGCCGAAATATCGGCGCTGACATTATCGGACGCGATAACGATTGGCCACTAACGTGCCGCTATGACTGCATCATATCAATGTCATAGCCAATGACAATGACATAGCCAATATCCAGTCTATCCATCCTCTAGTCACAGCCATGGTCCAGGGGGGACCCAGCATCAATCTCCAAGCCATGCCATTGTCTAATGTCCATCCCGATGTGGATTGCTTACGGAGACTCCCATATATAATATCACTAAATTTCGTCAGCAACCCGGCTTGGTCGATAATAAGCTCCACATCTTAAACAATTACCATATTTAACATCCCATTTATGGTCGGGCCAGGTTAGATAATTACCGTCAATTTTAGGTGGAGGTAATTGCCTGTTCCAATAATCTACATAACTTTGAGAATATAACAACACCTTACACATTTTATCCTTCACGATATCACTCCCATATATAACATTCCTAATTTTCATCAGTAAGCCGGTTTAGACAATAGCCAGCAGCCCATTTTAAAGTATATTAAAACATATTAAAATATAGATAGCAGCCGCCATCTATCATCACAACCTAGGATAATTCCCATATTAACCTAATATCATCTATTACTCCCTAGTCCGGCTTACCATAGTCACTAAATAACCCTATTGCAATTAATCCCCAATCCGGCTTCCCATACTGCATCCTACCCCCCTGTGGAAGGCATATCCTATTCATTCTATTGACTATAGCAACTTTATTATATATCTTCTATCATCCGTAATGTCCTTAAAGGGTATAAGGTGATGATTCTACTATAGTTATACTATAATATATTAAAGTATAGATAGTCACTATCTAACAATCCGGATTGTACGATTTCCCTTGACATCTTTATATAGTATGATAAGCTCGCCAATACAGGGGTGTATGGTAAGCTATATACTAGTATAGTATATAGCGTTATCTATAGCCACTAATCTCAGCCTATGCCTCGCTCTGTCTGGTCCGATGCGGATGATTGATAGATCATAAGTGGATTATAATGAGTAGAGGGGATTTAAGGATAACCATCTCGATTATATTAGCTTCGTTGACAGTTTTCGCTTTCCTTTCGCTCTATGTGGATAAACTATATCCATATACTCGTCATGAGTACAGGCGTGGCCGATAAACTTAAATGGTAACTTAGATCTGATCTTATCTAAACGCTCATTCTCCTGTTGAGGTGACAATGGAGATGGAGGGGGAGGGGGAGACTTATAATTATCACCCCTTAGGGCCTTAACTTCATCATCTGATAATAGTGGTTGTGATCGCTTCTTATGGGACATTTGGCTCTCCGATGTTAATAATCCTAATAGAATATTCAGGATGCTGAGAGTTAAAAAGTAGAATCTCATTTCTAGGGATGGATTGATCACGATGGAGAGTAGCTAGTCTAAAGGATATCTCACTTAGAGTGTCAGTAAGTGGATCGTAGATACGGCCATATCCTGGCATCTCAGTGATCAGCTGTCTGACCCTGGCATAAGTATGGATTTCAGCCCACAACCCATCCGGTTCAGTCCTGATATTAAAGGGGATCGCCTGTTGATAGGCTTCCATTAAGATAGCTAGGCTGATGGCCATTCCATTTGCGTTGAATATCTGACTGCAAAGGCGATCATTTGCTGATGGTGAGCGATTAGAATGGTCGATATATCTATCGGGCATGTAATAGTCAAAGCCGGTAATAGTGGCATCAGGTGGGATACTAAAGTCTATCCCATTTATATTATTGACTAAATTATCATAAGTCTGGTTAAGATATCGCTGCCTATATTCAATCATCTCTCTGCTCATCCTGTCAACTTCAGAGGTTCTAGTAGTCATAACAGACTGAGTATATGGCACATAGTTAATCAGCCTATCTATCCTCTCGTTTAACCTCTGGATGCCGCTCGTACCAACTATTGATCCTCTCTTCTGCTTCCTGTTGACTGAGCCTGCCATATTTAACCTTTCTCATCACATATTCGATGATATCAAATGGCTTCTTTTCAATGAGATGCAGTCTACAGAGGAGACTGTTTTTCGCCATCAGCCACTTGTAAAACGCGCCGATTCCATCCTTATTATATGATGGTTTCAGCTGGTCAAACTTGTTAATGGCCTCAAGCATCTTAATAGGATCATCTCTTAAGGATTGATAGTAGTTAGCCAGCCACTGACCGACCGATGCCCTCTGACATATACGGCACATTCTGGCATAAACAATGCCACTTTTATTAGAGATTCTAGTGAAGGCTGACCCTGGCTTATAAAGCCCACATTTTCCATAACATAAGTAAAGGTCAGCCTTTGGGCGGGCTGGATGGTGGATTTTCATGTGGATTAACTGGCTGCGGCCCGGTAACTGGATTATGTCTCCTAGCTCTAACCTTAGCGAGATTAGCTCTGGCTGCCATTACCTTAGCTATCGACCGGCTGCGGCCACCTTTCTTGCCAGCATTAGATTGATGCTCCTGAAATTTATCCACGACACATCCTCTCTAGATGGCGATATGTGGCCATACCCTTAACTATGATAAGGTCTGGCTCATCATAGCCAGAGATAGCCGTCCTATATGCTTCTTCTAGTTTCTTAGCTGTGAGAGAATTAAAAAGTGGAGACGTCTTGAATACTTCATCAGCTAGTTGAGGGGTTAACTCCCTCACAGTAATAGAGTTAAGCTCATCCATCGTCGATAATCTAACCGGCCCTGCCATATCGAATATCAACTTCTCAGGGATGATATGATGGATGATAGGGCTGGCAGCCGCAGCCCCTAGAAAACAGAAGAATCGGCGTCTACCTATATTCATATTAACCTACCTTAACTGCCGTCTTAACCGTCTCAGGGATCGGCTGATTGATCATCTTATCCCTATTAATAACCGGCCAGGTCCATCCGCCCCCATTTGTCATCCCATAACTAATAGATGTCCGCATGGTGACCGGCGATGATGGTTGATTCGTAAACACTATTAGATTAACACTTTTCGATGGCCCCTCTAAAACGTCAGTTATAATTGCTGGCAGGATTCGATCATCTCCGCCGCCGAGATGCCGCTCACCCTCTAAACAATGATAATTAACAATGCGACCTTTTGATGGCTCCAATTTAACCTCCAGTTAGTTGAGGATGGGGGTTATATATCCGATGCAGGTCGCCCATTCTGCACCCATCCTCCATGGGCAAGCACCCGCCTACTAATAGAAATATACTCCCAGCCAATCCGGGTTGTCAATATGTAAAATTAGCATCCTCGAAATATGACCATCAATTTTGTTGACAAAGTTAATATCAATAGTTTAGCATCCTCGAAATATGGCCCAGATGCCAGTTTGTAGGAATAAAACTTGTCCTAAACTTAACTCGAATGACACCATCATCCTCCTCGGTGAAGGTGATGACCATTGGTTGTTTGGCTGCACGATATGTAAAGGTATAGAATATAAGACGAAGCCGGTTGGTTGGAAGAGAGCCAGCCAGGAGAATGATTATAATAGAAATGGGAGGCCGGAATTTGCGAGGGTGAAGCGGATATTCGGCCTCGGGAGGCATCATACTTAAAATGGATGTTACGATGAACTCAAATGGGATCGGTTGGGCGATTAAAAACATGCGGAATGGTTCCAAGGTGAGTAGATTGGGATGGAATGGCAAGGGAATATATATTGTCATCCAGAAGGGATATCCTGATGGTATTCCTATTGATCGAAATACTGCTGAAGCAACTGGCCTCCCAGAGGGGACTATCTGTAAATTCCATCCATATACCACATCCGAACGAAACATGATGATGAAAACTGTCGATGGCAGTTTCGTCCCTTGGCTGGCTAGTCAAGCTGATATCCTAGCGATGGATTGGGGGATCGCTAATACGATTGCTTCTGTATAACTAATCTATTGTTACTTGATTATTGTTACTGTGCCGCAGGCGCTGGCTACGCCCTCTAACACTGATAATGGAAGCCTCAGCAAGCCGGATTGGAGATAACTGATGGAGACGGTCTTAAACTCTGAACAAAGAGTAGCTAGGGCTAAACTTGCCGCTGACACTAGATGGGGAAAGCGATTCGACTGGGAATCTTCTACTATAGATGATGGTCTGGCTAAACTAGCCGACCTCAGATCGGAAGCTGAACGTGGCGGACTCATACTTCAGCGGAGGATGTCAGTTGAGCGCGTTAATGATGCTATCTGTTATAACCCTGATTGTAAGAGGGGTGCTGATGGCCAGCCGATGAGAATTGATATAGGATCAGGGCGATTCGCTGGCTCTAAATCTCGTATTAACAATGATACTGGGATTATGGAAACCGCCTACGCGTGTTCAGCCGCCTGCTACCTTTATCTATCTAATAACTTTAAGCACTCTCCAGCTACTGAGAGGGAGCCGATTAAAGAGGTTAATCCTGACGTGGTTAATAATGAGGCTGCCGTAAGTAAGATATAATTGATAATATATGCTTGATCTCGATGCAGCCGCAACCCTTCTCCACTCCCTCCCTATCCCTGACTATGAATCTCAGGCGATGGTTAACTTTCGATTTAAGCCATCACAAATAACCCTCCTTAATCGCTTCAAAGCCCAGCGCGATAAAAAGATGCCGATTCGCGCTATCATATGTAAGTCACGTAGATTTGGAGGATCAGCCTTTGTCGATGGGATTGGCCTCTCACACTGTATAGCCGAGGAAAATGTGAATGCTATGATCGTTGCCCATCGGAAGGATTCAGCAGAGGCGCTATTTCGAGTCCCATTGACATTAATAAAGGGTCTATCATCAGCTGGTTACGACATCCCCGAGCCAACTCAGAAGAAAATAACCTTCCCTCATCCTGGTGGTGACAGCACATTATCTATCGCTACAGCCGGTGACGTTCTAGGTGGCAGGGGGGCAGCATTCAGCTTCCTACACTTATCAGAGGCAGCTGGCTATCAAGGAAAGGCTCCATTTACTAGCCTCCTGTCAACCGTCCCTGATCATCCATCGACATTTATCATTGTTGAATCAACCGCTAATAAGAAGATAGGTCCAGGGGAAGCATTCTATCAGATGTGGTGCGACGCTATCTATGGCCGGTCAGAATATGACGCGATATTCATCGGCTACATAGATGATATCCTCTGCCGACGAGACGCACTAGAAGCAACTGATGCCCCTATTGGCGATGATGAAAAGGATATCATCAGCCTCGTTGCCTGCCCCAAATTCTGTGGTCGCTGTGAAAAGTGTCATATGGCCCTTGAGTGTGTAAGTTGGCGTCGATGGGCCATCATGAACAAGTGTCAGGGAGATGTGGATCTATTCCATCAGGAATATCCGGCTACCTGGGAGGAAGCTTTTATAACGCCCCAGAATCCAGCCTTTACTAAGGATGAGATTAGGATTGCCAAAGCCCATATTATCGAGCCAATCGCCACTGGGAGGCTAGAAAGAGATGTCAGCCCAGCCGCTGACCCTGGCAGACCTATCATATTAATCCCAGATGATAGATCTCCACTTAAAATATGGCGGTTACCAGAAGAAAGGCGACATTATTACATCGGTGCTGATGCCGCTAGAGGCGATGATAATAAGGATTACGCATCAGCAGCGGTATGGTGTGGGGAAACTGGTGACCTTTGCGCTAGATATGCTAGCCGTATTAACCCTGAGTCTCTAGCTGAGTTGTTAAATTTCATGGGGATATACTATTTCAAAGCCATGGTTGCGGTTGAGTTAACAGGAAATCTCGGGTTATGGACCCAGAAAGTGTTGAGGGACACATATCAATATCCTAACCTCTACAGATGGAAGGGAAGGGATGACCGTCAGCCAGTCGGATATACTGTCCGAACATCCATCGGATGGGAAACGACTGGTAGAACTCGACCAATGTTACTTGATGCTATCAGGACTGCTATCCGGTTTGGCCGTTGTAGACTCCACGATGCTGTCATGCTCTCTCAAATGGAATCTGCTGAAATGATCGATGGAAAGTGGATAGTTAAAGTTGGCCATGATGACATCATGATGGCTGGAATGATTGGATGGCTAATCGGCGAACAGTGGCACTCTGGAGGGATAGCTAGCAGTAAGATATTAGATATAGATAATGAGACTAATATCCCTGATAAGTTAAGAGAGGATATGAAGGTTATCGCCACAGCAGATGCTGATGTTCAAGGCGCTGTGAGGTTGCATTGGCACAGGATAATGCGGTACACTAAATTTGGACCCAAGAAATTAGGGCATGGATTAGAGGGAGTATAAGATATGGCTATGAAGCACTATTATGCTGATATAGAAAAGTATAGGAGGTTTGGTAGGGAGCATTATTACAGATATCATGAACGGAATAAGAAATCTATGAGAGATAATGCAAAAAGGTCATACCTTGAAAATCCTGATATTATATTAGATCGTAATCAGTCTTGGAGGATGAACAATTCCCATAAGAATTATTTATCTAAACTTAAAGCTGCATTTGGAATAACAGAACTCCAATATACTAACCTGATTATGAGTCAATTGGGGTGTTGTGCTATATGTAAAAGATATACTCAAAAGGGTTTAGAGGTAGATCATGACCATAAAACTGGTAAGATACGCGGAATGTTATGTCATAATTGTAATAGTACATTGGGTCATGCTAAGGATGATATAAGCAGATTAGAAGCCGCTATTAATTATCTAAAGGAGCATAACGATGCGAACCCCGGTGGATAGAGGAGATCAACCGTTAAGCTCTTATTTGCTTAAAATTCTTACTCTCCTTGTGAAACAAGCTGGAGGAGAAATCAGAGTTGAAGCTACAGATATGCTTGAAGAATCTACAGGTGATGGAATCACAAAATTTTATGATCGTTCGAAGAAGCAATTAGTATTAACATATATCCAATCAGGGTCCGAAGTTCTATTCACAAAGGCAGGTGACGAATGGCAGTCAAACTTACCCTCCCAACTTTCCCCGGCCAGCCGAAGATCATCCATAGTCAAACCACTGGATCAATCGGACCTGATGGAGGACTCGATGTTAAGCCGCGAGAGTCAGCAGATAAATCAGCCAATCAGCCGAAACGGGTCTACTTTAGACGACCAGAGGATATCCGACCTAGAGGATCATCTAAGAAAAGAAGCAGCAGCCCGGACACTAGCAAACTTCCCATCGACGCCGGTGACAGCCGCGAGAAATCAGCCGCTAAGGGAAGTCAGCAGCCGCCAACCGAGGAAAGTCCAGCCATCATTTTACAGGGGTTGATGGATAAGTTTATATACTTAAAGGAAAATGGAGGGAAGGCTGAGTCATTTAAGGCTCTACAAAAGTCCCTAGCTAAGTATGCGGCTATTTTAAGTCCATATTTCATCCCACTTAAAGACCTGATGAATCTCATCATGGAACTGGAGACTTTCATCGGTAAAAGTGGTGAGCACGTTGGTAAAACCCCTGAACAGGTGATCAGAGGGTTCCTAGCGACTGGATTCATTGGAGATAATAAGATTAGCAGCCCATATGAGAAAAAGGTTGACAAAGCCATCTAATCTATGCCTATTATCATCAGGCTTCCCCATGACTGACCATTCACCTAACCTCCACTCTGACGATGGTCCTGACACTCTCCCGAGTGTGGGGAAGCCGATCTTAATATTGGATGGGAGTAGATAATGGCTAATATTACTAATATTACTAAGACTAGATTCGTAGAAGGTATTAAGTCTGGCTTCAAGCCAGATGAAGTCAGCCATTTATCTGTTATTGAACAGGATGACCTAGCTCTAAAGATAGCCAATAAAGCTAGAGAAGATTGGAACTCTGCTAGACAATCTGAAGTTATTGCTGCTAAGAGGTTAGAAAGTAAGGATACCCAGGATCAAATGGCTGATGAATTATTTAATGCTGTCATGGCCCATCTGGATACCGTCCCTAGAGTGATCCAAGAGAAGGTGATAGCTAAGTTTCATGGCGTTAATCTACCCAAAAGTATGACAGTATAATTATATGGCCCTCACAATAATGACCGAGAGGAAGTCTACCCCTAACTATAACCTCGATCCTAGGGTAAAGGCATTAGATGAATTACAAAGGATGTCCATCGACCATCGTGATAAATTCCTCGGCCAAAATTGGTTCCCCGAAACAAAAGACTTCTATAATCTAACAGCCGCTGGCGTTAGAACGCCAACATTTAGGACATTCCTCTATTAACTATTATCTCATGTTCGGCCTGCTGTGGGCACAAATCGCTGGGATAGGTTGGATTCAAATCGGCTACGATCCCACAGCCGACTATGGCCTCGGTAACGTCTGGGGGTGCCATCGTGACCCGGAAACTGTCAGTGTCGATCCAGGGGCAATGTCAACCGAAGACTGGCAATATGTCGTGCTTGAAGACCGCTACTACCCCGACCAAATCATGTCATTCTGGCCGGAAACAGGCCGAGACATCTCTGCTGAACCTTATATGCCAGGGTCCTTTCACAGCCCTGAGGGATTTGGTTTCAAGTTACCAGAAGGTCCAATGTCTGTTACCTCAGGTCCTGTTGGGGGAGAAATCCGACACGGCGATGGGAGAACGAGAACTCGCACCATCTTCCTTACTGATCATACTATCGAAGTTACCCGCAACAATGCTGGAGGCGATTCTGCGGCACTCGTCGAAAAGGGATTCGGTAAAGGCGTCAATTCTGTCCGCAAGATGCCTAGATATCCTAATAAGAGAATGCTCGTGGAAGCGGGGGGAAGAGTGGTGGCCGATGGAGACAATCCGACTCCGAGGGGAAGGTTCCCCCTGGTCCCTATTTACGCCTTACCGCCTCTCACCGACTTCTATCCGCCTCCTCCCAGCCGATTCACGAAGGACCTCCAGGATCTAGCCGGGAGGATGCTGACACAGACATTTGAGAATGCCGTTAGAATCAATAACTATGTCTGGTTCATAGATGAGAACACTGGCATCACAATTGAGGCTTTCGGTGGCCTCCCAGGTGAGGTGCAGATTATTAACGCTAATAGTCGTTCACCTACACTAATAGCGCCCACGCCAATGCCGCAACATATGACGCAACTACCACAGATGTTACTGGCCTTGCAAAAGGAGTTACAAGGTTATAGTGATGCTCGCCAGGGTCAAGCACAAGCCGGTAACATCAGCCCTGACCTATTTGAGGCATCATTATATCAGTCTAAGTCATTAACTCGCTGTCGTGAGCGGTTACTTGCACATTCCGTCCATGAGATAGCTGAGCAGCTATTCGACCAAATGGCCACCTATTACACTGGTCAGCGGGCATTCCCGTCGATGAATGAGAACTTTGAGACTATCCCATGGCTGCCACTAGCTGAAGGGAATAAACTGGGGTTATATATTGATCCAACAAGTCTAGCGCCAATCTCAAAAACGGCCATGAGACAGGCTGCTCCACAATTACGTCAGGCGGGTGCTTTGGATGTGTTATCTTACCTCCGCGCGTTAGATTGGCCAGATGCGGATGCTATTGCGACTAAAATTGACCGTGAGATGCAGCTGACCGCGCTAGCGAAAAGTAGAAAACGATGATAGAAGATATGGTATCTTATCAACGTGAATGGAGGAAGAATAACGTAGAAAAGTCTAGAGGTTATGGCCGTAAACATTATTATAAGTATAGAGATAAGTGTTTAGCATATAGTAATGAATATAAGCGGACTCATCCTGAGCAAGTCAAGGATAAAACTAGAAGGTATAATTTAGCTCATCCAGATTATCAACACGATTATTATATGGCCAATAAGGAACATTGCAACTCTAAAAGTAAGGCATATTCCTTAAAACTAAAGCATGAGGTGATTGCAGCTTATGGTGGTAAGTGTGTTTGTTGTGGCTTAAATGAGTGGATGTTTTTAACCATTGATCATATAGACAAGAAAAATAGGGAAGTAGATAGAGATGCTAATGGGAAGAATATAACAGGATATCGTTTATATATGATACTTCGTAAATTAAGATATCCTCAGGAAGGTTATCGCTGCTTATGCTTTAATTGTAATTGTGTGCGTGGAGTATATGGATTTTGCCCCCATGAGAGGCAGAAAGTTGACTTCTTAGAGGTAGTTGCCTGATGTTTAATCTTGCCACCCCTATATTAACTTCTGAGTGGGTAACACCTCAATATATTTCGTTTCACTATGGCCGCTCCCGCCGCCTAGTAGAAATATGGTGTAATGATGGGACCCTTATCGACTTCGGATTCTCTGTCTACCAAGACAGCAGCCGCCGATGGTGGATTAAATGTTCTCAGCCTGCGTTATCTCCAGTTTAACTAGCATCCTCGAATGGTCAGTATTGACATCCCCTTCTATATAGCCCATTCTCCTCGCGTGAAGGGACTATCCGAATCCGCAAGTCTATTATCTTGGACTGGTCCTATCGATGGCTATTATAATGTTGAAATGGGAATTAATGGAGTAAAAGCCATCCCATTCTCATTCCCAGCTAGTCACCTCGATAAAATAGCCACAGAGGATGCCCTTGGACAGTATCTAGAACGCCAAGCGAGAACTCTCATTGATCGCTATGGGGACGCTAGAAATCCTAAGCCTGAAGCTATCATCTCAGAGGCCGAACAACTAGTTTATCAACAGGTTACTGGTGGTTGACAATGGCCGGTTATTTTAGCGCGGATCGGCAACTAGTCTTAAATGATGGAGGTGATAAAATGGCTGGCTATCGAAAAGGATTCGATGAGAGTCAGAAGGAGCCTGAAGAAGTAAAGGCTGGCAGTGAAAAGGGGCAGTTGTCTAAGAAGGAACACTTTGGTGGCGGTAAGGATGGCGGTAAGAAACATGGTAAGAAGCATCACTCTCGACATTCATCGCGCAAGTAATGAGATTAGATCTCATCAGACCCGATAGCAACTATAAGGAGATTATTATCATGGCTAAGCATGAAGGTGGTGGCAACATTAACGTCGCGGGCACCCAGAGGATGCAGTCAAACATGGAATCCCCTCTTAACGCACAGAAGGATTCCGCTGAGGCCGGTCCCGCTGCCCCGAAAGGGCTGCCGGTGTTTGAGCCTGGCGATCCTCTTAGGCTAGCTCCTGGGACACAGGGATCAGGTAAAAGGGGTGGAAGGGAAGAGTAATTAAAGTATATTAACTATATTAAAGTGGCTACTAATCCCATCAGCGGAATGATGCTACAGGCTCTCATGGCTAAGATAGCTGGGTCTGGTGGCGGTCAACCTGGTCCAGGTTCTCCCGGTGGCCCTCTCGCTGGAGCCGGTGGACCTGGAGGTAGCCCATCTGGTTCCGATGGCTCAACAGTTGCTAGTTCATCTGACTCTCAAGGGGATCAATTATCAAAGGAACTATCAGTAATGAGAGTAGCAGATCCGAAGATGATGACGGATCAACTAACTAGCGTAAAGAAACAAATAGTCACTCTCATCAACCATTCAGCGATGTCACTGCCTGCTGTAGCTAGAGGTTTATCTAAGACTCTCCAAGGTATCGATGCCGCAATGAAGGCCGCAGGTGAAGCTGCTCAAACCATGCAGACCCTCCCAGGTGGGCCTGACGCTAGTACAGGAGTAGGCGGGCCGCCACTTGGTAATTCCGCCCTCCCTCCAGGAATGGGCACTAACCCAGGGCTGACACAGCCAGGGATGGCGACATAATGGTCACTAAGCCAATCATCCCCGATGTCTGGGCATACTTCCAGAATGGCCGATGTCGATCATGTGATTATAAGGCCAAAAGTGAAGACGACGAAACTAATCATATTAGAACATGCCCGGTTAACCCCCATCCCGGTTATGTAAAGAGGAGCTAAAATGGCAGTTGACTGGCTTAAACAAGTTATCGATAATAAAGACCTAAAGGACACCGATGTCATCACCCTCGCTGGCGGGCAGACTGTCCCGATTGGCGATGTTCGTAACCTAACTAAAGCCCAGCTGAAAACTCTATCTGACCGAGAGGCTAATCTCGTCACCCAAGAGGCTGCCCTAAAGAAGAATCTGGAAACTCTCCAACTCGCTCAAGCTGAGACTGCGAAATTATTCACCGATCTCCAGAATCAACGCCAACAGACTCCTCCCAATAATAATAATAATAATAATAATCAGCCTGATCCCTTCGATGCTCTAGAGAAGGACCCTATCCTCGGCCCATTAGCTAAGGCTTCCCGGCAGCAATCAGCCGCCCTGGAGGAACTTAAAACAAAGGCCCTTCAACCTATCGTCCAGGCCCAACGTGATATGGCGAACGCATATGTTAGGGATAGAATCGAGGACCTATATGAGAGAATCGTCCCAGACGCGAAAAAATCCACTATTAGCCTCGATAGCATCCTCAAAGTTGCGAATGACAATGGGCTTAAAACAGCAACTGGCATCCCCGACATCCGACGGGCTTACCAAGCGATCTCAACTAAGCCGATTGCTGCTGAGGATCTGGAAGCGCAATTAAAGGCCGCGAGAGAAGAAGGTAGACGGGAAGCCGCTGATGCCGCTAGATTACGCGTCCCGCGACCTGGAATTGGCGCTGTCAGCGGTAGGCCAGAGTCAGCATTTAAGCCGACTAAACTTAATAGCGTCAGTGATGCCTTAACAGAAGCCATCAACGCTGCGGCGAAAGACGCTGACATTTGGGCCAATATTGACAATGGGCAGGTGCAGTAATCAGGTAGAACTTATTCTTGGTGGTGAACCAATATGGTGAGAGGTCATAGCAGGTAGATTATTATGGGGACAATATCCATACATTCCAAAGGAAAAATTACAGTTCATGCAAAGCAGCCTGAACTCATCCTGAGGGAATCCATGTCTACGGAGCCAGTAGTAAAAGGCTTCAGTCCCCCCAATCTCCTTTCTATGTTTTCCACCACCGCCATTAACATGATCAACAGAAAGAAATTCTTTGATAGTTTCACTACAGCAGGCACATTTATTGCCGTAAGCTGCAAATACCGCATTTCTGACAACTTGCTTGCGAGCCTCTCTGAGTTCATTAGCATGTTTAGGATCTTTGTCATACCATTTCTTACCATATTGTCGAAACTTTTCTCGGTTGTCCTTGAAATACTTAGCCATGTAAGCAACACGATCAGCTGGATCTTTGTAGGGCATCAGAAAAATCCTCCAAGGTTTAACTTAACACGAGGTGGGTTATTTGTCAAGGGTTTTATTTCGACTGATGGTTACAACTACGTCAGTCTAAAGGAGATATAATATGGCTGGCGTCGTTGGAATGGGTTTGTCAAACCCACCCGTTACTCTGGTAAACACATTAAATGCTATAACTCAAAAATATATTATACCGACATTAGGTGACGTAGTATTCATCCCGTCACCAGCGTTCTGGGCCTTAACTAGAGAAGGCAAGAAATTTGCCGGTGGTGAACTCGTCTACCCAGAAGTCACCCAAGAGGAGATGACAGGAGGCGCTTACTTTGGCGACCAGCTACTCGATACCGCAGTTGTTGATTCCGTGGTTCCTGCCAATCAACTTTGGCGATTTTACAGACAGTCTCTCTCTGTCCCGATTACTGATATTATCCTTAATCGCGGTGGTTCTGGCGGCTTGGATCTACTCAAGACGAAATTTGAAATAGCATCCGCTAGCTTCTTACAGAAACTCTGTAGGGCACTCTGGGGGACATCTCCTCAGAACACTACCCTGGATATTGACTCTATTAACGCCTGGGTGGTTCAGACAACTAACACTATCGCTGGGATCAACCGTAACCTAGCAGCTAATGCATTCTGGAAGCCACAGGCTAACGTAGCCCTTGGAGGCACTATCACCCCTGCTCAGGTTGAGACAGGTTATCAAAACGCTGTCTTTGGATATGATGAGCCTGATACTCTACTAATGACTAATGCCTGTTACGCGTTCTTTAAGAACAACTTTCTCGCCACAGCCTCAAACGCTGCCGGGATCATCCGCTCAGTAGACAACATGCAGGATAAACAACCAGTTCAGGGCGGCATCCGTTATCACTTTATCTTTAATAATGCGGTCGTGATTCCTGACAGGTTTAACACTGCCAATAACGTCCACCTACTTAACTCAAAGTATCTATATCCAGTGTTCCATGAAGCGGATTACTTCACAGTTGATCCATTTATCAAGCCCTCTAACCAACGGGTACTTGTCAGCAGCATCTATATGGCATGGCAGGTAATTTGTCGATCACCTAGGATGCAGTTGGCCTACACAGGAGGTCCCGCGTAATCAACAACTTACGGGGATTTAGGCAAATGGGAAGCGAAATTAGTTCTCTTAGTCCATTAAGGAGATCATTATGGCCTTTATAAACACAGTGAAGACAATATCAGCCCAAGCCGTGCCCACTGAATACGTCTCATCCCTTGCTGTCGCGCTGACAGTTGGTACCGTTACCACAGCCCTGACTGGCTTTGTTAACTATGTTAGGTCAGGCCGCGTGAGGCTGAAAGTAACCACTCCCAATGGTGGCCAGATCACTGCCATTAAGATCACCGGGACTGATGGGACAACCACCTCTACATATTATCAGGATGCTGTCGCTAGAACCATCAATGAAACCGATGATCTCCTGTTTAACTTTGTGAGTGAACTCAACCTGACAACGGTATCGGTGGCTGTGACCGTTGCGACTGCGACTATCACCGCTGACCTAGAAATTGCGGGCAACAGCTAATATTAGCATCATCATTGCGCGAATGGGGCTAGAGGCTGTGATTGGCCCCTAGCCCTTTTAATTGGAGGTTAAGATGCCCATATCTCGAACAGCAACTGGGATATCCCTAATGAATGAGTTAGTTACATCCCTGGCTAACTGGGGCGTGACCTTATCACAGTCGCAGAAGAATGGCTTTATTGCCCATGTGCAAGCTATCATTAACACTAATGCCGCTACTATAGATGCCGACTGCGCGACTGACCTTGGCAACTTTCCTGAACCTCCACATACGAGGCATACATAATAATATATGCTAGTAGGATCAGTTATCCTCGGTAGTAGAGTTCGTATTAACGATCTCCCGAGAACTATCTCATCACCGGGGGCTATCCTAGCTGCTGCCCCAATCGCAGCCATAGGCTCAACTCTCCAGGCTACTACCTATTATATAGTATTAACCTTTCTTAACAATTTCGGTGAGACTATCGCTACAACTGAAGCATCTGTTACCCTCGCCGCTAATCAAGGCATCCAAATAACCGCTCCATTGACAGCTAATTGGCTGCCTGGAGCTACTTCAGTCAAGGCATATTTCGGCCTCTTATCTGGGCAGGAAAACCAATGGCAATCATCGACTGTTGTCCCATTTACTATATCCACTCCTGGCAACCCTGGCGTCCCACCAACTCGTAACACATCATTCTATCCTGATGCTGATGGCCAGCGCGTGTCAGCATATACCATCTACCAATGGTTAAATGAGAGTCTAGACATTGCCACTAACATCTGCGGCGGCATCCCAGATATGACCGCGATGGCAACTATTAACACTCAGACGATGTATCAACTAATAGGTACATGGGGGAAATTTGATCATGGCTGGGTTGACGGTTATATTATCACCCTTGGTGGCCGAAACACCCTATTTTATAGAAATGTCGTCCCTGGAGTGGTTAGAATTGGCGTCCTGCAACAAGTTTCCAACAAATTCATCATCGAACTCCAGCCGCAACCTAATAGGTCAGGAGGCGTGACTACTTCCATTGGCTCCATCGGCCTGACTGACACGACTATTCCACTTACATCAACGGCTGGTTATCTACTACCATTTGGATTAGCTATCATCGGGAATCCACCAGATCCATCGCTATGTGAGGTTATCAGCTTCTCTGCTATGAGTGGAGGGATATTAACAGGAGTCATCAGAGGAATGGGTGGAACCGTTCAGCAGGCATGGCCAGCAGGGACAACTGTAACTGAAGGTAATATTAGATTGGCTGGTCTGAGGTCATTTGTTGCGCCAAATTATGCCCCTGGTAACAGCCTATTAACTCTAGCTGTCCCTAGTGGATGGTCAGTAGCTCTCATGGACTTTATAGTCAGTAGATATCGAGAGGCTGAAGGTAACATCCAAGAGGCAAATAGGCTGATGCAATCATTCACACAAACGATGAAATCCACTCTCGCGGGTAATAAACTAGTGGCAGGCCCGCGACAGATCGCCCTCCCTGGAGAAGGTGGGATGGATACGGTGCCAGGACTCGGAGGGATCGGGGGTGGAGTAATTTTGCCTTAACTCCTTTAGAATCAATAACTTATGACCCAACCAGTCACCCAACGATCATTTACAAAAGGTTTAGACGCATCCACTGACCGTCTAGATCAACCGAGAGGATCGCTTCCTAACATATCTAATCTCTTATTTACTAAGCGTGGCAGCCTCATCACTTGCGATGGAGTCCGAGTCATCGGTGACCCGGCTGACTTCGCTAATGCCGCCCCTCTACCAACCGCCAATAATGGCCAGATTGTCGAGATCGTCCAATACCTTAATCCAGCTGCTGGTTCTACACTAAATGGAGCTATCTTCTACCTAAAGGATTCTAATCCTGGCCTTACTCTATCTGATCCAGGGCCGCTTGTATTAACTAGTGTCGTGGCAGCTGGTGGTATCCTCGTCCCTGGTAACAACTATACCTATGTAGTATTAACCTTAGATAATGGCCTGGACGCTAATTTCCATTCCGCTGGCCTTTCCGGGACAACTTTTCTCACTCTCGCAGCAGCTAAAAATAGCGTCCAATTAACCTGGCCTGTTGTAGCTGGAGCAGGTGGTTATGCTGTCTATGGACGAGTTGGTGGATCTCTTGGCCTCCTAGCCATCGTTCTCCAACCTGACTTCAGCCAAAATGTCAGTGGAATAATTGGCTCTCCAACAGCCACTTTTATTGACAATGGCACTATAGCCCCTGGCAGCCCCCCAGTTTTCACCAATACTACTCGTGGGGCGCTATTACTATTAAAACTAGGCTCTGACGGTGCTGGAGGTTATCTCAGCCCAGTTGTCCTAGCTGTTTTCCCTCGTAGAGGGCCAGCTGTAACTGGGACTAATTATAACTATCCTAATGCCTGCGGGGGGCTGATTGGCTCCTGTCAAGCCGTCCCACAGATGATCCAATTTGCTGGCTATATAGCCATTGCGCTTGGAAATGGATTCCGGCCACAATATACCGATGGTAATACAGTATTTCCATTTACCAACACCTTTACCGCACAATATATCTCATGGGCTGCCTCTACAACTTATCTTGTTGGTGATCTAGTAGTCCCAGCTATTTCAAATGGCCACTATTATAAATGTACTCAAGCTGGTTTATCACAGACTCCAGGGCCACCAGCCTTCTCTACTATTACTGGCCAGAAAACTATCGACGGCCAAGCCACCTGGGTAGAGGCTGGTCAAGTATCTAATAGTCCAGCGCCTCCTGGGGCAGCACATTTTATCAACCACTCTGGGTCACTATGGGCCTTTAACACTTCCCCATCTAACACAGCCGATGGCCTCCATGGACCATCATCCCTAGTAATGTCTGACTCTAATAATATCACCAGCTGGAATCCTCTTAATCAAGCCTTTATCGGCAAGGATGATGGCTCTCAAGGCATGGGGATGGCGTCATTTACCATAGCTGAACTAGGAATATCCCCACTTGGCAGCCTGATCATATTTAAGGAGTTTTCCACGTATCAAATCGTCGGCATCTTTGGCGCGGCTGACTTTACTATCCAACAGACTCAATCTGACATGGGAGCTATTGCCCCAAGGTCAATTAAATTTGTCCCTGGATTCGGCATCCTTAGGATGACTCACCTAGGCGTCGCAATGTTCGATGGGATTAGAGATAAACTTATCAGCGAGCAGCTTAGACCGATTATATTCTCTGCTAACCCTCCATTGCCAACAACTGTTGTTAATAACCTGACTATCTATCCTAATATTATATCTAATCAAAATTATCTCATAAAGGCCACCCAAGTTGCTAATCCCCCTATGTATGTCATGGCCTGTAATGCAAGTGGCATACTTGGATTGAATAAGATATTAGCTTATGATCTGGTCCTAAAGGCATGGGCCATTATCGATCTTCCTCTCCCACAGTCCGGCCAGCCGACTCAAACTATCTCATCCATCTACCAAATGCGACAGCCAGGAGGGACTCCACAAACTCTAATCGGTGGCTATGATAATGGCTCTATCCTCATCCTCCAAGTTGGTCCAAATGGCAGCCAACCTGCGCCATTTAGATGGAATTTTGCGGGTTTAACTCCCCTTGTTGATTGGTCATTTACAACCCCTGAGATATTTAACACTAATGACCCATCTGCTGAAGTTTATGCGAGTGACCTGTTAATCAGAGGCACCAATCTCGATGGGATACCTATAACTGTCATCCTATCCATTAACACTGAATCTGGCGTTATTACTGACCCTAGAGTATATACTATAGGTAAAGGAGAGTTTCAACTATTAATCGGCATCAACGAACAAGCTATCAGTTTCAACGCCATCATTAGAGGATCTGGTAGAATAGAAATAGAGTCTTTAACATGGAATATTCAGCCTAAGCCATCTGGAGTCCCAGCTATATTAACATAAAATGTCAGCAATGATCAATCCGGTCATTACTATGGTAGCTAGGCCACTTAGAGCCAGGTTACTTAGAATAGGTGAGCCTCTGCCATCTAATCTCAACATTGAGTTTCCATCTATCGACCCAACATGGACGTGGGTAGTAGAAGAAGCTGGCATTATCACAGCCGCTCTCATAGCCTGCCCAGGGCCAGGGATAGCCATCCTACTTAAGATATGTTCCAGCCCACTAGCATCCTCGAAGGTATCATTAAAGTTGTTACGAAAGTCAATCATCGACATGTATAATCGTGGTTATATGGCATATATGGTATGCCTGGATATATCTAGGCCATTGGAGGCTAAACTCGCTAGAATAGCCATTAAAGCTGGTGGATTAAAGATGGGCCAGGGGATAATCATCGCTGGTCCTACCAATATTAAAGGATATTAAAGTGCCATTTCTAGCTCCATTAATTCCATTATTAACCTCAATAGGTTCCTTAGTTGGAACTGGCGTTGGAATAGCGGGTGCGACTGGTGCTTTTGGCGGCGCAACCCCCCCGATTAATGGCGCGGAATCCGGTCCAGTGCCAACCGCTGCCCAAAATGTCGCCGCTGAAGTCGCCAAGCGACAACAGGAGGCTCAGCTTGTCAACCGGCAGATTCCTGGTTTACAAGATGCCAGTGGTGGTAGCCTCTCTGATCAGGCATATCAAACTGAAGGCAGTCAGGTTGCTGGGATACCTGGAACATTCGGTCAAGGTGGATTTGATCTTGATAGTCTTAATCGTCTTATGGCCTCGTTAGGCGGCAGTAGTGGCGGCCCACCTACTAATTTTATGTCACTCGCATCTGGCGGCAGCATCACATAGAGGTAATTAAAATGGATGCAATCAGTAATATCGGGAAGACAATCGGTGGCGTGGTTAATGGCGGCGGTGGTGGCAACCCCATCTGGCAGACGCTACTTAAACTTGGTGTTGGTGGCGCGGGGACCATTGGTAACATATTAGCTAGTAACAAGCGTAATCAAGTCCTTAACCAGTCCCTACAGAATCAAAAAGATCTGATGAACTTAACTCCTGGCCAATTAGCGGCTCAAGCATCCGCCATCGAGCAGCCATTATCAGCTGGTTTAACATCATCTGTAGGAAATGCTGTCCAAGGATACCTAGCTGAGCGTGGCCTATCCCAGGCCCCTGGCATCCAAGCCACTACTCTAGCACAAGGATTAGCGCCATATAAAATCCAAGAGCAGCAACTCGCCATGAATAGTCTGTTACAAAAGTTAGGTCTCCCTGCTCAAGCAACCCCTAGATTCCTCCCATATCCTCAGGGGACGGATCTATCTAAGCTATTCCAGATGCTGTTCACTAGGAAAGATCCAATGACTGGAAATGCTGGCGGCGGTAGTGGCTTCCCAACAACTGGCCCTGATATGCCTAATCCTGATAGTGGCAGTAACCCAAGTTGGGGATACCAAGGTATTGGGGATACAGGGATTAATTATGACTGGATAAACGCAGCACAACCCTCGTATAGTGGCTAATAGTAGCTAGAGGTTATAATGGGATCATTAACTGGCAGCATCCTCCAAGGCATCGGGCAGACAGGTAACGAGGTAGCTACTGGTGATATAGCCGCGACTAATCAATCCCACCAGTTTATGATGGATTATCTCGCTAATCAGGCGCGTAGCAGAGGATTAGATATCGAATCTGCCAGACAACAATCCTCCGCTACCCTTGGCCAAAGCCAACTTGATATCGAGAAGCAGCGATTACAGCAAAGTCGGTGGCAACTGATGCCTGGTTACTCTAAAATCCCATCGCCTGACGATCCCTCAAAAACCCAATATCGTCATACCTTTATGGACCCTATCACTAAGCAACAGACCTTCTATGATAGTGACCAGCCACCTCCCGGCAGCCCTGAATATAACATGCAATCCTTTAAGTTTATGAGAGATAATGCTAAAAAGGAGCTAGGCGTTGACCTTCCTATTAACACTCTACTATCTATCTCAGGGATGAAGGTTGACACCCCATCTGATATTAATAATAAATATCAGACATATTGGGGCCAGCTACAAGATGCAGCTAAAAGTGATCCAGCCGCTAAAGCCGCCATGAATAAGAGTTTTCCCGGTGGCTACGTGGACTTCTTTAACCAAATGATAAAGGGTGAACATGTTGGTTTCTCTAGGGAAGAATGGGAACAATATGTCATGGGGAACCACCTTAATCAACAAGGAAATCAGCAATCTAACCCTGCTGACATCGCATTTGAGAAGTCTCTATCTCAGGCTCAGACAACTTATGAGAGAATGTTCTCTAATGCAGATAAGCAAGTTCAGGCATTCGGCCTAATGGGTAAGACATTTAATCCTACAGCGTATCAGGCTGCCGTTGACGCTAGAGATACGGCCCTTCAGAATCTCAATGATGCTAAGACTAAGTTAACAGACTTCCGATCTCAGCGGGCTACACCTCCTGAACCAGGGCCGACTGTTACTCCACCACCATTTGCCAATCCACCTGTTGGCCATGCTGCTACGATGGATGCAGCAGCCGCAACTAAATTAGGTTCAACTGGAATAGCCAAAGGAAGCGATGGTAACTGGTATTATCATGATGCCAAGGGGAATATAATCGGCCCGGCACCTCCACCAGGACAATAATCAATGGCCGGTGAGACACAACCCGTTAAACTAGACATGTCTACATCCATCCCTATTGGATCGACTATTAGCACAGGTATATCTAGTGGGCAGCCATCATCCATCCCTGATGCTGACACTATTAATAGGATGGCATCCGTCTATGGCCTCGACCCTGACGTTATCAATAATCAAATTAAACAAGAGTCAAGTGGCAACCAATCCGCCATCAGTAAAAAAGGTGCCATCGGCCTGATGCAACTGATGCCTGACACAGCCGCTAGACTCGGAGTTGATCCTCACGATGCTGCTGCTAACCTAGATGGCGGTATGAGGGAGATGTCTAGACTATTAACTAAGTATAATGGGGATTATTCCAAGGCTCTTTCAGCTTATAATGCCGGTGAGAATCCAGTCGATAAGGCCAATGGCATCCCTGATATCCCCGAGACGAAAAACTATGTTAGTAATATATTAAAAGGGACGCAATATGAAACTAAAGGACAGCAACCAGTAGTTAATCAGCAGCCATCGTCAACCGGCATTAAACTAGATATGTCAACATCTATCCCCATCAGTCAGCCATCATCACAACCTGGAGCCACTACTCGATTTGCTAACGCTGCAACCGAGACATCATCCGGCCTGCCAGCTGACATTACCAAGTGGCCAGCAGCTATTCGATCCCTTGGTATCGGTCCACTCTCATCAAACGGGCAACCATCACCATCTAATATCCCCCTTAACTTAGCTAAAGGGGTCATTAAAGGTAGTGGAGCAGCTAGCCAAGAGGGTATCGACCAGTTTAATCAGCCTGGAATCGTCAATAAATCTGTTGGAGCCATGAAATATGTTATCGGTGGCCTGCCAATTGTCGGTCCATCTATAGTTAGGTCAATGGATGCAGCCGAAAATGGCGATTATGCTGGGATGTTAGGGACATTAACTGGCCTTGGGATGCAGGCTATAGCTGCTAACCCTGAAGCTGCTACTTCTAGGCTCGATGCTGCTGGGAAATACCTCTTCTCTAAGCCACGAGTCCAAGAAACCATCCTATCTGGTGAGACTCAAGATATGCTCCGGTCAACTGAAGCCGCTGCTCGCCAAAAGGGCCATGATATGTTCCCTGCTCATGACGATATTCCATTAACTCCAGGCCATTTCGTCGATGAGATAGCTCAGAAGGCATTAAATGACCATATTACTGGCATTACCTCTACTCCCAAGCCAATCGCCGATATTCTAGGGGAAAATCCCGCTAAGTTTAAGCGATTAGGTGCCATCGAAGGTCCAGGAGGTGGTCTAATCGACATCTTCAGCCGAATGTCATCAGATCAACCAGTCTCAATGGATGATCTCCATAACTATTATACTAAACTAGGTGAATATGGTGCGAAAGATCTCCCTGGAGACGTTTATGCTGCCGTTAAGGACACTAGAGAAGGCATCGGGAAGCTAATTGGCGATAATTATAAGGCTAATCCTGATCCAACTACTGGATTATCTCGATTCAGCCAATGGGAAGATGCGAAATCCTACTGGCATGATCTCGCTACCCATTGGTTTGACCGAGATAGCCCACTTAGGCAGTCACTTGAAGCTAAAGACCCTGCCGCTATCCTGAGGCCTCTAACAGGCGACACCGCTGAGAGGGCGACTAGTTACCTCCGTAACTATACTAATGAGGGTGGTGATCCACTGGCTATCAAGGCCGCTGGCAACTTTTATAAGGGTGTCAATCAGATGCAACTTCGTGGCCTATTACAGGCATCTGGTGGCCTGTTATTATCATATATGCTTAGATCAGAAGGTGCTGGGAGCCAAATAGGTGCTGCCGCAGCGGGGACATTACTTAGCCGTAGATTGGTCAGTGGATATTTTAAGACCAGGCCATCTCTTATCAACCTATTATCAGATGCCAGTGAGAGGCCATCCCTTGGCCGACCACTCCCCTTTAACAGCCCTCCGTCATCAGCGTTTGGGGACTTTAATAAGCCAGGTGGTGGTAACAACCCATCAGGTAATCCTACTCCATTTACTCCTACTCCCATTGACCATTCCGCATCCGAATTATCTCCAACCGACCATCAGTTTCTATCATCCATAGCCGATCATCCATCTATCCAGCCTGATCTTAAAGAGGATATCAAGGCTATAACCAAACAGCCAGTTGAGAAGTCTGAGTCTTCTATTAAGTCGTCTGAAGTTACTAGTGAACCTTGGGATCAGCCAGTAGAACCAACTACATCTAAAAACATTAATGGATATACTATCTGGACTGAACCACCAACAACTAACAGAATAATAACATCTGCTGAGAAGGCTTTGATTGATAGGGGATTCCCCCCACAAAATATAGGTAAACTCCGTCAAAGAGCTATGGATGAAGTAGGAGCCAGCCATCAATTTTCTCAGCATTATGCTGAACTTTTGAAGGATGCTATAAGGGCACACGATAATAGGATTTCTGGAGCCTTAAAATGACCTTCGGCCATGCCATAGCCAATAGATATACTAAAATGGGTGGTAATCAATCCCATGTCCACCTGCGACTATTATCCGCCAAGGCCGCTCTCATTAAATCCGCCATCCCTCATCCTCTCAAGGCAAAGATGCTATCAGGCTATCAATCTGCTGAGAAGCAGATATTTGGCCACTCGACCAGTCTGCCAGGTGAAGGTGAACTCGGTGTCGGTGGAATGGGGACGACATTTGGGATGCGACGTGAGTTAAGGCAGGCTGGATCGGCTGAGGCTAATCCAGTTGAATCCCCCGGCCAATCCGATTTCTATCAGAGCGTATTAAGTAGATTAAGTGGAGAGTAATCTAGCATCATCGAACCTATTAGCTATCTATTATAGTAGGAAGGATGCTTAAATGGCAGCCGATAAGTCGAAAAAGTCACTTGTCAGCCAGAAGATATCAGTTCTACGTCGAGAAGGCACGCCTGAGAAACAGTCCGTGGCTATGGCCATTAACATGGGTAAGGCTGGTCGATTACGGCAAGGTGGGAAGTATATTAGGAAGTCGAGTAGGAGGTAGATAATGGCATCCCTATCATCTAGCTTGTCTAAGGAATCTCAGAAACGTGAAGATGAATATCGTGCTAAGGATGACGCACGGACATTAACCGATGCTGAAGCTATCCATGGTGACTATAAGCGTCTCAAAGGTGCTCATAAACATCTTAAACATTCCGCTGCTGCCCTTCATAAGACTATGGCTAGGATATCCACTAGGAAGAGTAATAGGAGGTAGTTAAAATGTCTCATAAAGTAACCGTCAGATGGTCGCCATCCACCGATAACCCTGATGGCTATAATGTCTATTGGAAAACGCCAAAGACTGACTACTCTAAGTTAACCATCATCCCTGTCAATGGGACTAGTTATATCCATGGGAGTCCATCATTCGGTGATAATATTTATTCCGTCAGGCCGGTTGTCAATGGCGTGGAGGGTGCTGACTCCTCTCCTCTTACCATAACAGTTTATCCAGCTGCATTAACTAATGTCACAGGAGATATATCCAATGGCTAAGGTTAATCCGTCTCAGATCCCACAGCATCACGATAATTATGATGATAACTGTGTGCTGCCAACTAATATGGCCAAGAAGCCATATCCTAATACCCTTAGAGGAGATGATTGTAACCTATCTGACAGCCCATCTGAAAAGGGTATGAAGGCCACTCACGCTAATTACGGTAAGTAGGAGATGATATGAGTAGACACGATAAGATTATCGCATGGATATTCTCGACCCTACTATTATCGATTGGGATTTATTATGGATTTAATCAACAGAAATTTCCCCTTAACTCTCAGCAATCCGGCCTGCCAATCGTCTACGCTCAAGACAGTGGTGACCCTTGCCTATCACCAGTTGTCATCAAGTCATCCGTTTCCATTACCTCCATCACGACCGCTACTACTACATCCATCATCCCAGTTTCAGCCACAACATCTATCAATGTCTGTGGATACCTTATCGTCTCTAACTCCACTACTACCACTAATACTATCCAGTTTGAATATGGTACTGGAGCCGCCTGTTCTAGCCCAACTGTCCTATCCTCAGCGATGCCAAATGGAGTCTTACCTTTAATATTCACTCCTGGTTCAACTGGGACTCAATTTATTGCGCCATCCGGTAATGGGATATGTATCGTGTCAACCGTTGGCTCGACACCAACTATCACCGGCTATATGACATACGTTAGACGTGGAGTTTAATTATGAAGGTTAAACTCATTATCTTATTTATTGCCCTATTCTCATTGGCTATGGCCGCCAATGCCCAAAATGTTACTATAACCGGCACCATCACCGATACTCAATCGACCCCATACTCTAATGGCAGCCTGACAGTTACTCTAGTTAATACGACTGGTCAGCAGGCTACATTCGGGGGTAATCCTGCGTTTCAAAGGATATATTCCGCTACCCTTAGTTCAACTGGGGCATTTTCCATCAATCTTCCTCCAAATTCAACTACTTCCCCATTCATCCAGCCTCCAGGGACGCAATGGAATTTTAGCTACCAGTCTCAAGGCGGTTATGGAGCCGCTAATGTTAACATTACTATTACTGCTGCTGGTGACATTAGTGGTACTATATCTAATCAAGTCCGTATCACATGGCCAATATTATCATCCCCTCCCCCTTGTGGAATTGGGCAGGGGCCAGCGGTTATATCTATAGGTATATATGGATGTTCTAGTGGGGCTGGCTTCAATCCTGCTTCCCCTGGTCCTATCGGCGGCTCGGTGTCAAATGCGGTTACAGTAACGTGTATCACGAGTTTGGTAGGGAATCCTTGGATTGATATAACATGTCCCCCCTATAACGCCATAGGGGACGCCAAAGTTGTAGCTGATGCCTCGACCACGGTTTCAAGTACTACCATTACTTCCGCCTCGGCTGCGTTTACGGCTGGAGATGTTGGCAAGCAATTTTCGGTGACGCCGACATTCTACAGCACAACCGGTCAGTTAACAGGGACGATTGCGACGTTTGTAAACAGTACCACTATTACAGTCAGTATTACGTCAGGCACGGCTACAACCTCCACGAATGCCCGCTTAACCTGGGGAACCGACAACACTACCGCAATTCAAGCGGCGATCACGGCGGCTCAGGCGCTTGCGAAGGATGGTGACCCATCGGCTACTTTTATATTCTCTGGTATTCCTCCGATTGTTGTTCCTGCGCCATCCCCAGGACGCGGGTACATTGTGTCCGGCCCATTGAATATCATTAAACAGGGAGTCACAATTCAAGGCCCTGACCGTGAAGCAACAAACCTTATCCTCAACGCCGCCGGTGCGCAGATTAATTTCACCGCGCCTTCTGGAACCTTTCACAGTTTGGAAGTTAAGAACATGGCTATTCAGTGTAACTATGTGGCGACTACTGGCCTGAACATGGTCGCCACGGAAGAGTCCGATTTTTCCTATACACATGTTGACAACTGTCTAACTGCGGGCATTTCTTTAAATAATTCTGGGGGATCAATCAGTGGACTTATCAGGATGTTGCACTCTAAACTGTTTGGTAATCAATGCGCGGTTCTCTTCAACCAAGCATCTCACATCGATCTTATTGGGGCTAGCATTTACGGCCAGTCCGGAACCACAAGTACTTTAAGTGCATTGTGTTTTAAGGGGACCGGAACTGATATCGTACTCGACGATTCTTACGTTGAAGGGGTGTTAAATGTCTTAAAATTTGATAACAGCGCAGGGGCAGCAAATAACACGGTAACGATAAAAAGCACCGGGATTGTATCAACGATTACTGAGAATCGTGTCATAAGCGCTTCATCCGCAAACGTGAATAGCCAATTATTTGCTAACGTTTTCGTAGAAGGCAATACCGTTACGACTACGAACGCAACACATTGGGCCGACCTTTTCCTAAATTCGAATGTGGCTGCTGGCACTGCGATAAACGTGGTCTGGGAAAAGAATACTCGCAACTCTGGCCCAAGCGGAACCCTGTTCAATACAGATAGCGCATCTATCGTCATTGTCTATCAGAACAATAACGGAGTTTCGGGAGCGAACATAGTCTCTGGTGCTGCTTCGGTTCTTGGTTACGATTGCGGTGGGGAGACAGGCATAGGAAGCTTTGTCTCTGGCATAGGTTTCGTTTGCAATCTTCGAGGGCTTACCGGTAAAATCGCCGGAAGTTTTCCTCCTGTTGCTAGTTCGACCGCTGTAACCTCCACGAATCCCACGATCAATGTGGATCAAAATCTAATTCAGTTATCCCTTCAAGCAGGATACTTCAACACGCTTTCTCAGCCATTCACAATAACTGGCAGCGGAATCTATAGCAGTACGACCGCGAGCACTCCGGCGCTCAACTTCGAAATTAAGCTCTGCACAATATCCGCCTGCGGCTCGGGAACAGTGGTGGATCTGGCCGACATCACAACCACCGCGCTGAATACAACCGCGCTCACCAACGCAACATGGAATCTAGTTATGACCTGTGTGACGAACACCACAGGCGCAACAGGAAATTTGATGTGTCATGGGAGTCCAGGTCTGACGCTCGACACAGGAGCTACGCTATCAGCACCGGATACTTTGTTTTCCGATACGAACACAGCGGTTCTGGCGAACATTGATCTGACGGCTGCACTTTTTGTTCAGTTCACGGTAGCTCAGTCGGTTGTTGGGACATCGAATTCCTATACGCAGCAATTGGCGGCAATACGATGAAATTATTGTTGAAAATTTTCCTTATGCTCACAGCAATCAGCTGGCTATGTCCATTGACAATGGCACAAAGTGGTTTCACTAATGTTACAGCTGTTGTTGCCGATTCTAATGGCACTAAATACGTTAACTCTCCTTATGTCGTAACCTTCTATGATCCTGGGACATCTGGCCGCTTACCACTATTATCCGGGTCAACCTTTCAACAATCCTATAATGGTTACGCGACTGATTCCAGTGGCAACCTATCCATCACCCTCCCTGATAATGCTGTCATAGCATCAACATCTGGTGCTACTAACACCCAGTGGACATTTTCCATCTGCACGGCTGTTGGTGCATATACTACTGTCTACTGCATCCCATCTACTAGGATTACTATAACTGGAGGTAGCCAGAATATCTCATCTATATTAACTCCAATTGCTCCAATCTTACCACCAGTTGCATCAGCCCCAGGTAACCCATTACAGTCTATACAGTTTAATTGTACTGGTGGATTCTGTGGTGCTCCAGGAATAAAAACTCCAGATGGTAATAGCCTCAGTATCAAAGGGCAAAATCCATATAGTGACGTGACGGCTTTTGGCGCTAGAACCTTTGCTGCCGGAAATGCCCCTGCTGGAAGCTGGGCTGGTACAAACGGTACGACTACAGTCACTTTAACAACCTTAAATGGTGGATTTACCTTCGTCAATGGAGATGGAATTGAAATTGATGGTGCTGGCCCGACAAACACACTGACTACTCCTGTTGCTCCAACGGTTACGCCAGCTACCGCAGCCGCACCAACTGGAACCGAGTGGTATGCAAACATCCCTGCTGCTGGAGTGGGAGCATCAACCTACAGTTATATGGTGATTGCTCGAGATAGATTTGGTGGTTTAACCGCAGTTAGTCCTACAACCACAATTACTACTGGGCAGGCAACTTTAGGACTAACAACTGCCACAATTGCAACGATCACTAGATCCAATGATACTTTAACTGTAGTTACAACCGGAAATACTCTAGTCAACGCCGGAAGCCCTACAAATGCTTCTACTATGGTTCATGTTGTAGCGGGGACGGGCCGGGATGCTATGAGCGGATATTACCTGGCTTGCTCTCGAACGAATGCCACAACATTCACGCTTTGCACAACCCCAGTGGATACTCGCGCTCAAGGCTGGACTGCTGGGGATACCTATCAGCAGACGACTGGGACTGTTTCCTACTTCGTCTCCAACCACATCCATATTACGGCGGTAGCTAATGCGTGGGAGTATTACATCTGCGGGCAGCGACCGGGAGACGTATCGCCAAAGCTTATCGGGCAGACAAAACCGCAAGGTGCTGTCAATGGCTATGTCGATCTCGACTTTGACGATTATGGCTCCCCGTTTATGGATAATCAAACTTTCCCTCGTTACGTGACAAATGCAGCCTGTATCTCGGCTGTTGCGACAAATGATATGTATAGTGGGACGGTTATATCAGGTGGTGGAACGACGAGTCTAATTGTATCTCCCGTGACTTCTCAGACTGTAGCGGCAGCCTTCATTAGCGTCGATGCTGAACCTGGAATGCTTGCTGCAATGAAATTTTCTAACTTCAATACTAATGGTTTCAGTGGCTTCGGTTATACTCTAATCCCTGGTATTGGCCCCGGCCCAAATAATGGCTATGCATATAAACTTGTCTACCCTTTAATTGTCCCTGCGAAAACTGGGGTAACAGAAAATGCTGATATAATTTCCCTAGAAACAATCACGTTAATGGGAAATGTGACGTGGACAGGGATTATGAATCCCAATCTAGGTACACCCCAATTCGGGTTTAATGCCTACTCGACGGTGCAGAGTATTACTGGAGAACCTGTAATCTCCACGCAGGCGGTTGGAAATCTTCTCGACCATGTTGATATTCTCAATAACACACCTAATGGCGGCGTGGCTGTCATAACCGACAATGGTTTCGGCTTTGGCGCTAACTATGTCAATTTCCGAAGCAATGCAAACTCCACCGATTATCTTAGTATGGGATTAATAGTCCGAGACACTAGCCAAACAATCTCCTTTGTCAACCTCTACACTACCTACTTTAATGGCGGTCCAAATCAAGTAGCCGATGCTTCTTGGACGCCGTTGTTGTGGATGCCCCCAGGTCAGAATGGCAGCGGAGGGTATGGCGGCAATGTTATAGAGATCAACTCTTATCGAGCGAGTTTCAATCGTAGGGGATTTGTATTTAATGCCAATGGCGGTTCCAATGGGCCATATCACTTAGATTTTAACTACACTTATCGGCAAGGCGGAATTGCCCCGGATTTCGCATTTCAGAACTCTTCTGCAAATACTCAAATCTCAATTCACAATACTTCTCAGGACACGGAGGGGAATCCCCTAATAGCGTGCCTAAATATTTCTGGAGCCTGTGGAAGTTTTGATTTGAGCATGAACGATCTCAGTGCTAACAACTCAATCTTTAGTGGAACCCGGCCAAACTACTTTCATATTACCAATTTAGGCTCGGCACCTGGAGCGAATCAGTATGCGCTTCCCAACCGTAATGGTTGTCAAGAAGGGAGTCAAACGGGAGTGTTTGCGCCTTACGACACCACAGGAACCTTTATTTCCGGAACGAGTAGCCTATTTACCTGCTTCAGTCCTATGCATATGCCAGGCGGTCAGAGCTTCTTCTTTGACATCAGTCAGCCGACTACAGTAGTAGCAACCGCAGCCGGTGGTGGAAGTATTCCAGTTGGAACATATTATTACTGTGTCAGTCCGGTGGGCTTCGACCAGGGCGAGGGAATTTGCTCACAACCTTCCGCCACGGTCACAACTACTGGAGGGACTCAGACTGTAAATGGCACTTTTACCGGCTCACTTGGGGCCGTGACCTATAATATCTATCGTTGTAATACCTCTAATGCCTGCCTAGTAGATGGAAGTATCAATACAGGTGTTGGCTGGACTCGGGTGATCCTCCATCAAACTGGCGTGTCATTTACCGATACGTTTGCTACTGGTAACAACCTCGGGCCTCCCATGGTTTCCGGTACAGGTGCATCATTATCTAGCGGCAATTATTACGTTGCCCCATTATTTGCTTGCCCCGAAACTACCACGCCATCGGGAGTAGTTGGATTCGATATTTTATATTGTGATTCGACTCATACACTTAAGATGATTAATAATAATGGTCCACCATTATCAATATCGTCCTTCCTAAATCCAATGACAACCCTTGGAGACATTATCGTTGAAAATGCTACTCCAGCCCCAGTTAGGTTCGCTGGCCCTACTACACCTAATGGTGTCCCACAGGTATTAACTGACATCCCATCGGCGGGGGCCGCAACGCTGCCAATATGGGGATTACCGGGTGTCCCTACTAATCCGCAGACCGGCGCTAGTTATACATTTCTCGTAACAGATCGCGCGAGTTACGTTTCATTTAGCAATGCCGGTGCCATAGCTGTCACATTGCCATCAGCCGCCTCCGCTGGATTTGGATCTAACTTTATCGTGGTTGCGTGTGACATCGGCGCTGGGACAGCAACTATTACTCCTACTACATCTAACATCAGCTTCTCTACTGGGGCAGCATACACATCAGCAGCAACATCTATGGCACTAACAACAGGCCAGTGTGCATGGATATATAGTGATAACACTAATTACTTTGCGATTAGACGATGATGAATAGAATATTAATTATCATCGTCATCCTGTTTACCGGAACATCAGCATCTGCCACTACCTATTATATAGATGTAGTAGGAGGATTGGATACCAATACCTCCACGCAGGCTCAATCTAAGTTAACGCCGTGGGCGCACGCACCATGTATGCTGTCTGCCACTAGCAATGCTGCCGCATATACATCAGTGGCCGGTGACAGCTTCATCTTCAAAGGCGGTGTTACGTGGCCCCATGCCAGTTGGCCGTGTCATGAGACACATAGTGGCAGCAATGGCAACCCAATCACTTTTGGAGTAGATCAGACGTGGTTCACTGGTGGAGTGTGGACGAGGCCAATTCTTACTGGCGGTAGCACTCCGATGACGTTTAACTCATTCTTTCAACTGCAATCCGTCTCTTATATCACGGTGGACAATTTCGAAATGACAGGATTAAATTGGAACTCTAATAGCGGCGTCTCCTGCATGGTAACTAGTGGTTCGACTCATATTACAGTGACTAATCTCTATATCCATGGCTGGACGCATACTGGCAGCGCGACGATTGACGAATTCGCATGTCTTAAAGGGGATACAGTAACTCCATTTGGCAATGGGGATACTGCCGATCATATCGTATTCGATGGCTCTGACAGCACGAATAGTGGAGACTCCGGCGCGGGCACCTACGCATGGCCAACAGTTACTAATAGCGTCTTTCACGATGCTGCGAATGGAATCCTCTCAAATGGCCAGGGTATTGACATTATTGCTTTCAACTCAATCTATAACATCCATCAGTCCTTCGATGGGACACAACATGATAACGCTTACGAGGCCATTGGTGGCACCGGTACCTATTACATTCACGACAACTTGATCCACGATGCCATCGGCGAGTGCTTTATGATTGGCAATGGCTCGGATTCCTATTATGTGTGGAATAATGTGATCTACCAAGGTGGAACGGGCAATTGTAATCCCTTCCATTTTCCACAGAACCTCTTAGCGAACTCCTCGGGATTCATGACCTTCTGGAATAACGTGATGATTCCCGAAGCAGGTGTCCAATGCTTCCTTCAAGTAGGTACTCCCTCTCCTGGATGGAATGCGGTTACTATCGAAAACAACCACTGCATTACTACTGGTACACTAAACAACACGATCACCACGACAACCTTGACTATTGACCATAACACTTTAATGACGCCGACAACAGCAACTGGACAAGGTTATACTTCCGTGCAGACATTTGCATATTCACCAACAGCTGGAGGCAATTCTACCATTGGTGCAGGTGTTAACCTAACATCTAGCTGGCCAGGAGGATATTCAACGTCAGACACTTCATATGCATGTACTCAAATCGCTGGCTCTGGCGGTCAAGTTGTGTCATGTCCAACTAGGACTATTAACATCCGCCCAAGTGGATCAGCAGCATGGGATACAGGACCATACGAGTTTATCCCTGGGATATCGTCTCCACCAGCACCATCTCCATCAATGTTCGCCAGGATAGGAGATATCATCCAGTGAGCGACCATATTGAATCGAAACTAGATCGGATTTTATCTAGACTTGACTTTATTGAAGATCAGATAGATGATATATTTGACATACTATCGAGGTTACCAGTTTTATCACCAGCCAAGTCAGCAACTTTATCTCTAATTACTCTAAAAGGAGCCACAACCATGCCACTCAAAGCACACGTTAACGACAAGCCAGGGATTGCATCTTATCAGGAATTCGATGGTCCAAATGGATCAGGGAATAAGGTCCCACCGACTGGAACTGTAACCTTCACCAGTAGCGATCCTACAGTTGCGACTGTTGACAGTTCAACTGGCCAATTAGTCTATCTGGCCATTGGGACCACAACTATCTCAGGGGTAGATAGTGGAACTGGTCTATCAGCTACTGATGATCTAACTTTAATCGCATCAGTGGCTGTTAGTGCCGTCCTTACATTAACTCCAGGTGTCTGAATAGGAGGCTCCATCATGCAAGATAACTGGTGGGACCACAACACCGATAAGATACTATTACTGTGTCTGGTCATCATCTTCTGGTTTACCACATTATGGATGGCATATCTTATCTTCCGCTATTACGCTGATAATATGGTCGCGGTGGCATTCGTGTCATTCTTAACTGGGAGTGTTAGCACAGTTCTCGGCGCACTGGTGATGATGTTAACAGGGAGATCTAATAGAGGGCAGAATGGAAATGGAAACGGACCACCTGTTATCCAATCTGTTATCCAATCTCCATTACCATCTGACCTCAGTGGGAAGGTTAAGGTTAATGTCCCATGACTATCGACAATGACCATCGCATATGTGAGATAGAAAAGGAAATTGCCGTTCTTAAGGCTCAAAAGGCTGATGCCGATAGGGTTAGTCGCGCGTTCTGGGCGGCAGTATTTGCGTTGTTATTGGCGGCAACTGATCTGATCATTGCTATCATTAATCATCAATAGATGATATCTAGGCAAAGGGATGATGCGGCATCCCTCTTCGTGAGTGTCTGTAGTATCTATCATGGATAGATTATACCATGCCTGAGTTGGCAGTGGATATGCTCATTGTCACTGTCAGGGGATTCTAAGAAGGCATAAAACTGATCCGTCCCTAGCTCTGATATAATGGCCTGTAACACTCTATCCTTATCTACCAGATCATGTGATCTAATATCATATGCCAGTCCATGATGGTGAGGATCGTCAGGGCCGGAATGTTCACCATCGCAGGCGCTAGTGATAGTTAAATCTTGCCCTAGTTTGTCAGCAACCGTTACAAATGCAGCCAGCATCCTGAATCCACCAGCGGCTATAGTTGTAAACTCAACTCCATCCTTAACTTTGATTATATTTGTCATGGATAGTTATGGATGTGGGCTATTATCCAACCTCATCAACATCTCTTTACTTACAGTCGGTGGCTTATCTGAATACGTGTCGATCTGATATTCTGCCCCACAGCTGTTACATTTAACATGTTGTGTAGTCATCTTAACATGTTCATTAAGACTAGTGGTATCCTTATTGATGGCTTTAACTATCATCTTAACTATCATAGGTCTATGACAATACCAGCACCACGTAAATAGCCTCCTATTATTAAAGGGGCATCAACTCAGTCGGATCAGCTAGTTTAGTTAATGCCCCTTAGATATGACCGCCTTACCACCTTTCTATCCGGTGATGGTCAACTGGATATCATTAACTATATTAACTATCTAGCTGCTGCTATCTGAGCCGCCGCGTGATCTGCAAGTGCCTGCCATGCGATTCTATCAGCCTTTAACACCTTCAGGTCATCCATTGTGCCGGTGCCATGAAGTAAATTAGATATAGCATTAATAACCGCAGGCTCAGCTGTGGCTACAATCTGGATGATTTGTAATGCAAGTGGAACCGCTGCTGCTGCCATCTTAAGCCTCCCATTAATTAGTTACTTGAGTTAAGGCTGAGTCTATAATAACCTTAATCTGATCGAGGGCTACCTCTAACATCACCTTAGTAGATGGATTCTTAACGCCCAGTATCCCATCGGTGTTAAGGCTGTCTAATAGTTGATAGATGGCATCTAACTTAACTTTTAATGTTGATCCTGTAGAGCCAGCTGCTAGTGATTTATCCAGGTCAGCACATGCTAAGGCAACCTTTTCCACTCCCATCTGCATTTTAACGTGGATATCAGCTGGAATGAATCCTTTTGCATATTCGGCTGATTCAGCCTCTTCAAACGCGCCGACAACTGATAATAGGCTATGCTGTGCAACCGTTACCTTATGCGTCACCGATCCCTTTGGATTTATCATCGAGCAGCTTGATAGGCTGATCATCATTAACAGCATCAGTAATAGTGATAATCCCTTTAGATGTTTTATCAAGTGTCACCTTCTCCTTCTTGATAATCTCATAGTTATCGACATCATTAATCTTGATTGACCGTCCCCACCAGATCTCGTCATCGTCAACCATCCCATTTACTATGATTGGCAATGGAAAGTCAATAGGTAAAAATGGCCCTCTCGCCATTTGTTGTAATAAGGCCAGCCATTTTCTCGGGACGAGGATGAATTCTGCATCAGGTGGTGGAATCAGAGGCATAATTCCCCTTCTTTTGTGCGGACAACTCCCATAACGTCCCTTAGCCATATTACAGTTCCAACACAATAATTGAAATTCGTCTTTTGGAAATCCGTTACGTTTAAGCCATGCATATAATTCAGTCCTTCCTATTTCTCTTCTATGAGCCGCACCAGTATTATTGATATGGTCAACGGTCAGGAAGTCGGGTTCTCTTTGCCCACAGCAAGTACATTTTCCTCCATAAGCATTAATAATTTCAGCCTTTAACTTTTGCCTGCAAACCCTTAATAGTTCCTTAACCCTATCTGGATGCCTTTCTTTATGCCTTTGTTGAGTGGCACGACGCTTCTCTGGATTATTCTTAGCCCATTGTTTAGCATAAGCTAATAGCTTATCCCTATTAGCCATGTACCATCGCTTGGAATATTCTTTCCTACTCATAATAGTTTACAACCACCGTAATACTTCTTGGCTGACATTCACAACTTCAGCTAGTCGATCCGGTGTACCTATTATCCTCAACCCTTCAGGTGTCCTACATCGTGACAGCGCGACGTAACACATCCCCGGCATCTTCATAAAGTGATTATTAATATCCAATTGTACTCGATCTAAAGACAATGACTGTGACTTATGTACCGTGGTCGCATAAGCAAGCCTCAGAGGATAATATTTAATTCCTCCTACTATCCACCTTCTAGCCTTAATATCCCATGCTGGAGATAGAGGTGGCTCATCACCTTCACAGTCATAGGCATATGCTTGCCTGAGGGATCTAGAATCCTCCCCTAGTTCCCTCGGGGCATCCTTCTGATGGTTCCATCTCCATATTTGATCTATACCTACTATAGATTTATTTCTAACTAACTCTACTGTAAACTCCTCATCAGTATGATCCTTGATATGCCCACAATCCCCATTAACGTAGGTGAAGGCTGGCGTATCATTTGAGAGTATCATGCAGTAGCTGCCTACCTTTAATGCCAATTCCGCCGGGACATGATCCCATTCCTTCCTTAATTTCCCCCAGCGACTATTCTTAACCTTGATTAATTGCCCATTAACTCTAGAATGAGCTATAAAGTTAAATCCATCTACGGCATCATTCTTTGCTATAATTGTCGTGCCGTCGAATCCTTTATCACTTTCCATGGAGAAAGTAATATTAATATCCTTAAGGATTCTAGCCCCATCCCTACCATTACCAGACCGGATAAGATTAATAGCAGATAGAAACTTTTCATCTGTTTGCCTCCAATATTTAGTCAGCCTAGTTGTATTAGCATCAAATTTATCCCAACAATCAGCCTTAAATGCCCATGGGATATCCTTTTCACCCTTAGGTGGGATCGGTGGCAGCTGGCAGAAGTCAGCGACTAGGATCAGCCCTAGTTTCCCCTTGTCATGCCACTCTGACCTCTCATTTACTCGTCTAATCCCCTCATAGATCATATCCAGTTGTCGCCTGTCCATCATACTAACTTCATCGATGACAATGTTCTTATAACCACTCTCGATTATGTCCCTCAGCTTCTTCTCTAGGTAACCTTTAATCATCGACTCCTCAAGACTCTCCGTGTTGAAGTAGCCAAGCGCGCTATTGAGTGTAATAGTACCGAGATTAATGGCCGCAATTCCAGTAGTAGCAGTCAATAGGGCATAATTAGCATCCTCCGCTATTCGTCGTCTGATCTCGAATGTCTTCCCGCATCCAGCGGCTCCTGTTAGTAACTCGCAATAGACATCGCTTCCACTGCCAGTTATAGCGTCATCATCAACGATAATGTTTCTTGGCAATGGACGCGAAGGCATCTCGGACACTATCGAACCATTCTTGGGTTCGCTTAAGCTGATTACGTCGCTGCTCAACGATCCATCCGAGGATGGGCCGGTGCTTTCCGTGCCTACTCCAGTGCTCTGACTTACGGACTGTTTTAACTGATCGGGAGCGTTGCATGGTACCTCCTCATCATCCATCTCAACAGTCATCCCCATATCTCCAATAACCTCATCTATATTAACTCCCATTAACTCTAGTTGCTTCCGATACTTCCTTATAAGGTGGATAGCATCATCTATACACTTTCCATTCCACTTAGCCAATTCTAATCCCTGTAACATATCCGCAATCGGCCTGTCATACTTACTGAATCCCTTTCCATCTAATCGTCTAGCACCATCACATTGACTACTTACCATCTCAATCGCCCACCATAACCTCTTCTCCAGTGGCCATGATGGATCTATAATACTAGGTTTAGGGGTTAATGACATCTCTAACCTTCACTTTCTTCTCGACAGTACAAAGAGTATCGTTTCTATTACCACCATGAGATACTATCATAATCTCGATTATCTCAAAGCCTCTACATTTACCTATACCAACAGTATTCCAACCAAACGATATTACATAACCATCCATACGAACTAAATCAGCAATCTTATCTCTAACTTTAGGATAACCACCAGTAGGATTCTCCGCATTATGATAAGTAAATCCCATGTCTTTATAGCTCCGACTTACTTGAGTAAGACTATAAGGAGGATCAAATAATGCACCATTTAAGGTTATTGAAATCCCCTCAAGGAAGGTTATAGCCTCACATTGAGATGGCTGATTACTAGCTGGATTAAGATCATTTCTATATTCAGCAAACTGACTCTGGCCAGCAAATGGGTCAGCCCAGCCTCTACCATCCTTAGCATATCTTCGTATGAGATGATCTATAACAGGTATCTTAAAGGTCCATTTATTAGGCATAGACCAAACACGATTAATTATCATCAGTCATCCATGATGGATCTATTAACTTAGGCTGTGGTGGTAACATTATTGTTCCCTCTCACCCTTAAATTCAGTGCTACAACTTGAGCATTTAATAGGCCGTTTGGCATACCAGTCTAAGAAATCTCTGAATAGTTCTTCTTCCGATCTAAGATCTTCAGGATGGTTTAACCTATAATCTACGATTATCTGTTTAAGCTGTGGTGGTAACATTGTCAACCTCCTCGACTATCATTTCTCTAAGGCCATCGGGATTAGTCACCGCATCATACTCCCCTAAGTTCCTTCCAAACTTGGTATTAGCGCCTATTACCAGTCCATTTAACTCTGGTATCGGCCTGGTCATCTCGGTATGGAGGATGGTAGCCCCATATTCTACGCCATCCTCAGGGATCTCAAGTATCAGTTCATCGTGGATTATTAGCCTCAACCATTCTAATATCTTATCATAACCTTCGCCTAGTCTCAGTACAATTTCAGTCTGTACGGCTGACCCATCTGATTGTGGAATAAAGGCCACACAGCGTTTAGCGTCACCGTCGTGATCAATCACCCATTGCTTAGACTTCTGATCGCGCTTGAAAACCGAGTAGAAGTAATGCCGATAGTTAAAATGGTTATCGAGATAATTCTGCTTATGTGCTAGTTGCATCTTAGCCGATTGCCATTGTCTAATCTCCTTACCTGGAGCAGTGGAAAAGTAGAAATCCTGTAACCTACCTGCTTCTATCGGAGTATTAAATTCCTCTGGATACTCCTCATATATCCTATATGGTGTCCCCAGATATGTAGATAGAAATACGATCCGCTTAAAGGTGTCATGATCTTTTGGCCATTTCTTCTTGGCAGCTTTACAAGCCCTAGTTAAAGCATCAGTGGGTAGATCAAGTGGGATTGGCTGGCCATGGTATGCCGATACCAGCCAATCGTGTATCCCAGCCTTGGCTAGTCTAATCAATCCTTGGCTGCCAGCATCATATCCAGTTAATACAGCTTCTAGTGAAGCTGAATCACTTGTGACTAGGTAATGACCAGGGGCTGCAATTATACTTCTACGAAATTCATCGGCTAGATCAGACCTCTTAGGGATAACCTGTAAGTTATAGTTACGGCTGGACTTACGTAGGGTTGATGGGTGAAAGCCGTATGTGGTTCCTATCCTCCCTCGATCATCGACTTGCCAATTATAGTTGCTTATGAGGGTCTTCCGCTGCTTGGCAATTAATATGGCACGGAATATAGGATACTTTGTGAATCTCTTTAGGTGTTTAGCGCCAGTAGTTTCGCCGTCACGGTCAACAGGAACCTTTAATCCTAGTGACCTTATTAGATCCTTTATCTGAAGTGGACTACCAGGATTAAATGGTAATATCCTCTTATATCTATATGGCCTAACTAATTCCATTATTTTCTTCTTAGCCATCTTAAACTGGCTATCGGTAACTGTTCCCTTTGCAGCCTCAATCATCTCCTTTGCCATCTTACCATCTATGATAGTAGATGGATCTATATCTATAGTCTGCCAGCCAGTCATGTCAGCTGGCTGCTTCTTTAATAACTTAACAGGCTTAACTTTATCTGGTACTAGCGGCTGCATAGCCTCAACCTGCTCTTTATATTCCCCTTTTAATCTACCCCTAAATCCATCGAATCTAGGGACATCTAGACATACTCCAGTCGATCCCATTTTAACATATATACTGTCAGCATCAACACAGTGTCTATAGAATCTATCCAGTCTCCCCTCTACCCTTAATTTGTCCATGCTCCCTATCGTGCAGGCTCTACCAACAGCGTTATCGAGCGCGTTATAAAGGGCAGGCTGGCTGCTGGCAAGGTGCTTAAATGGCGGTCCTGCGTAAAAGAAAGGAGCCACAAAGCCGAGTCCTTTGAGTAGGTCAGATTGATAGAAGTGCCAGGCCCACATCCCGCTGACAATCCTCCCCGGTATACTGATATCTGCCGCTCGCAGCCGTCTGGTGTCAAAGTGATTATCCGCCCATTCCGCAATAACGTCAGCTGCACTGATAGCCTCCTGAAGTAGGTTAATATATGGCTGCCTAAATGGAAATGATATCCCAGAGTGATCGTCAAGACTAAATCCCGCTCGATCTATATGATAACTTAATCCCTTCTCTTCCAATTCTTCTTCATCCAGATTAGAAGATTCGGGGGTTTCAATATCCACCATAAGTAGGTCAATACGATTATTATGATGGTTAAGATAATCCCTAAGGTAACGATAACCATCTTCAATAGGAGGGTCAAGAAGAAGGTTAAAACTGGACTCTCTATAGCTACCATTTGCTATCTCCTGTGCTCGACGAATGGCGAACATAACCGCTATCTCTAGTTTATGTTTCCCCTGTAAAAGGAACGATGGATGGAATGTTGGGATAGCTGGAATGCCGTAATTAGTCTCATGGACATAGCTATGACGCTGAGTAATATCAGCGGCTATGTTAAGGTTAATGGCCTGCCTCATGGCCACATTACCTAGGGCGACTATTACTTTTGGCAGCTGTCTGCCTAATGTCTCTATTAGATATGGCTCACATTGTCTGATGGCTGATATAGCCTCGGGATATCTAGCCGGATGGTCGGTCCAGCCTAAACTTGGAGGGGAACAACAAATGCTATTAGTTATAGTTAACTCATTTCTCTTAATCCCCAGCCTCTCCAACATCCTATTTAATAACGCTCCCGATGGGCCTGAGAATGGCTTCTTAGTCTCCTGTTCCACCTTATATGGAGAATCCCCTAACAGCAGTATCCCACTAGATCCATTACCATCAGCCTCTAGTCTGCTTACTCCATGTTCTCTATTAATACAATTCCCACAATGAGGGCCGGTTACCATGGACATATTAACCTCTACCTCTACTTAGATATTATCACTATTATTATATTTCCCGGTGGATTGGGATTAACCGGCACGTTAGCCATAACCGTACCCGAACACGCTGACTCTGCTGCCATACTATCCACAGTTGTTACACAATATAGATATCCGCTACCGCTAGTTACAGTAGTGTCAGTATATGTTAATGGGACATTAATTACAGTGTTTAACTTAACGTAATTAACTGCCCCTACTACTGGTGCCCTATATATATTATAGCCACTGATGGCCGATAATCCACTTGTTACTATAGGTGCTGTCCATGTTAATGTGACACTATGGCTAGTACCAATGGGGATGGCCTGGGCCATGATAGGTACTATGATAGGTATAGATATTAATATTGTTAATAGAGTCAGCAGTAAGGTTATCTTCCTTGCCTTAATTATATTAACTATCATTATTTCCTCCCTATCGGCCTTGCGCCTGCTCAGTTCCATTCTTTTCGCCCAGCTTTTAGTCCAGCCGTGTAGCCACGCGAATAAGCATTCTGGCAGTTTGCACAGGCATTCCTTCGTAACATTGAAGCCATCCGCTTGATAAGTGCTGCGCCAACCGGATCGGTGCTTTTTATGGAATTAGCTACATATAAAAGCCGCTTAATGTCTCTCGTCATAAGTGCGCCTGGTGCGCGTGGGTCACTTTATAAATATAAAGCCGACGATCATCGCAATTAAGTAGGCACCAAAGACAGCACACAAACATATGACAACCACGGTTTTAGAGCGTTCACTCACTTTCCCTCTCCCGGCGTCGATCCGCCTGCATCTGCATCAAGGTAAACTCCTTCATCATGCTTTCCACCGACTAAATCAAGTTTGTGATTAGGTCCGTCCGCGTCGAGCGCGGCAATAGCTGCTTGAGATTTCTCCTGACCCTCTAGGAATCCTAATTGATAATCTCCAGAGCCTGGAGGAACGGGTGTTCTCGCATTCCACCATGCCTTACCAAGCGCCTCCCTTACCGCCTTGGCTACGATGCGGGAGAGCGCACCGTGATTGACAAGCCATTGGCTTCTGGTAGCCTCGACAGCCTTAATCTGCTCAGCCAATAGAACGTGATTGCGAAGTAGAATGTAAGTCTGCTGTGACCCCGCTTCCTCCGCCGACTGACGAACCTCGGCCAGTTCAGCGCAGAGGGTGCAGAACGGAACTCGAATTTCTCCGGTCGGCTCGTCGGGAACTAGCAATACTTGGAAGTCGCGGCACGACTTCGGATGCCCGCACTTCATGATCTCGCGGGAGGCGGCTAGCTGTCTCGCCTGTTCACCTTGAATCTTCGTTAGTTCTACAAATGCTCTCTTGGATTGTTCAAACTGCGCCTGCAAGTCGGCTATCTCGGAATCGTGAGCGGCGAATGCATTGTAGAGAGATATTTCGACTCCGCTCTGTGTCCACTCCTCAAACGTCTTTGGCATCGCGGTCTCCCTTCGCCGCCTTGATCGCGGCCAGCAGTTCGTCTAGGTCACCTCTCTGTCACCTCAAGGATAGAGCCAGCGTCCACAGGATGCGCTTTCAACGCCACTGGCTCACACCTTCAAGCGACAGCCTCTAATTGTATGTAATAGTCAACGATCCGCTCTGAATCACCTGCACTAGCGGCACTCCGCATCCACGACCAGAGCAGCTTCCCCAGTAGTAGCTGAATGTGAAGTGGCCAGTGCCGGTATAGGTATCGCCGTCATTTGTATTGCCGCTGAAAGTAACGTCCATCGCCGTGACAACCGAATAACTTTGCAGGCCATGCTGGAATGTTCCCCTTGTCACAGTTGCGCCTGTAACCGATGCCTGCCCAAGATCTGCCACATTGTTGAACGAGATAAATCCAGTTGGACTCGGATAAGCGTTATAGTACACGTTCAGCCAAAACTTCCCTGGTAAGCCATCTTCACCGCCGACGCTCGATGGGATACCCCAGCAATTTTCCGGGTAGCTTGCCCGGCCACAGGTAAACCCACTCGGGGCATTAATTGTCAGCTGGCTACCCGGCAATTCATCCTGTGCATGGGCTGGGATAGTAATAGCTATTGCAAGTGCGATGGCGATGGCTAATATCAGATTAACCTTCATAACGCTCCTATTATAGTTAAGATAGTTAATATAGTCAAATGGTGACATTATCGGCTGCCACCTGCCACTGACTGTTACTGTTGCCCAGCTGTTAAGGCCGCATTCGCATCATTTACATTTTCTACTCTCGCTGGCCTGCCAGGACGCCGATGGCTTGGCTGACTTTCATTAACGGGGACAGCATTAACCGTAACTTCTACCTTATTCCCCCTAGCCGCCCTCGCCTTTTTCAGGTTAGCCGATATCTTCGCCTTTCTAGCCAACTTAGCCTCTAGTCTATCCTCGATCATCGTGAGGATTAGCTCACTCATGTCGGTAGAAATCTCGTCGAAATACTCAATCACTTGTTTATAGTTAAGAGTTGCCATTTGATAGAGCCTCCTCAGACTCTAGACTGATATTAAATATAGTTGTCATAAGATTGTCAAGCATTAATTACATTAATCACGCTCTTTTATC
>WNFI01043510.1_pt1 | contig 54027 bp, 56 predicted proteins | sample 5400471 | NCBI WGS metagenome assembly WNFI01 (sample SAMN13153348, study PRJNA577476) | soil metagenome | isolation source: 100 cm saprolite on Douglas fir-dominated hillslope | place: USA:California | collected 2013-09-17
GGTCAAGTAAGTAATTGTCTTGGGATGTGCTGGAGTGAACGCATAGCGCTCCGTGATCGAAGAGGCCGCCAGTTGTGAATACTGAACTCCAAGCGAATCCATTTCCGCCTGCAATGCCGCCGCGTCATCTATCTGCCGAATCCGCGCGTCCCACTCGTCAGCTACACCAGAGATCGGCTTTTGCAACTCGGCCCAATCGTCTGGGAACTGGCTCTGAAAGCCAGCCACGAACTTTCTAGCCTCGGGAGTTAGCAGTAGATTCGGGTGTGTGGCGGCAAGGATGAGAATATGCTTCCGCACTTTCCAAAGTTGGGAGTCTTGCTCATCCACAGTGTGACGGGTGCCAACAAAAATCAGCAAGTTCACGAGGATCAGCCCTAGCGTGATGACAGGCCAGCGGCGGGTTCTCATCTCCTCGTGTTGGACAGGAATAAGCATTCAGCTAAAGTGTGCTAGCAAACGGCGGAGACAGGAAGTTACGGAAGTTCTGCTCGACGAATGTCCGCGCACAGGGGAGCATAAGGTACACGAACTGTGCGGAGGTCGTCCCGATTGCCTGTGCTCATTGCAAATCAGCCTACTGGAGCCGTCCGAGGCTGAAGACAGTACGGAAAACGGATTCCCAAAAGCGCTAGAGTCCCGATCCTAGCGTATAGAATCGCGTGATGAAACGCGGAAAAGACTTGCGCAATTCCAAAGGCCAACCGGCCCAACCGCAGGCACCGAAAGAAGTACCATTGCTCATGTTCGTGATGGTAGAAAAAGCGCCTGGCGCATTTACGTTGCGGCTCGTGTGCAACGAAGACGTGCTCGGGGATATCCGCCACCAAGGTGCACTCGACACATTACTAACTGACATCGATGAGCTGTATGCGGATTTTCGCCAACGCTTCGGCAAGCAGGGTCCTCAACAAATTAACTGAGCACCTAGTCGCCATTGGCGAACAAATGGCGAATATGCTAATATCCTTCGCTATGGCCCGCCATCCGGATCGCGGGAAAGCTGAAGTCAGCCTGAAATTTTCCGCAATCTCACTCCAAGATTTGATTTTGTTACCTTCGTCACTTCCGATGGCGTATTCCAGTAGATTTAGCACCATTTCAGGCCCAAAGTCTGTCATCAGTTTTGTCTCACGGCCCTTGTCGAATCGTCTCAATTTGATTCAACAGCGAGGGATTGGTAAGTATGGACCGCCGCCAGGTCTTGCGAGTGCTTCTGAGTGCCGGAACACCGCCTGTTGACGGAAAGAGCGCATCGACAACAGGTTGCCCCTTTTGTGGGGGTCCCGTTGCTTTCGACGCAGGGCTGGACATCAACCGGTGCCTCAAATGCGGAGCGCACGAAACTGCGAAGGGCTGGCAGGAGCGGTGAGGCATGGTACAAAGGAGGGCAATTTCTTATGAGTCACACGTGCGTGGATCAACCGAACATCCCATGCCAAATATGCGCAGAGAATGAGGTCGAGGAAAGGGTGGCACGGTACATAGCTGTCCTAGAAGAACACAAGAACGAAGTCGGCACGATGGCGGAGCTTCGCCGCAATGTTCTTAACGCTATCTACGAATCAAACGGAGTCAAGGACGGTAAGCGGACCATCACCGTTGATCTGGCACGCGTGATACCTCGGCAGTAGTGCGCTACTCAAAAGGCTTTTTCGTACCTTCGGCGTACTTTCGGGGACACTATGGAAAACGAAGCTGTCTATTTCGCTGTTGGCTTCTGCGACCTAGAGGCGTCTAGTTTTGAGAGACTGTGCGAACACGAACACAGGACTCCGTCCGACGCCGCAGATTGTATAACCGATAGCCAATGGTATGGCCTCCACGAAGGCGTAATCAAGTGAGAACGGTGTGCCCCGCAGACTTTTCTGGGGCGAGCAAGAAGAGGCGGATCGGTTTGTCGCATTGCGGCGCGGTAAGTATTCACAACGGTAAAGGGTGCTTCGTTCTTATATAGAATGGGGATATATATGGAAATCGCTGCACAGGGACCTGCCCGGAAACGACTAAGAGGCTCTTCTTCTCAGACGTTCTACATCGCGTACTCTTGTTGCGGAACTGGCGGAAATAGCAACTACGCCTGCGACATGCCGTCTTCAGAGTGCGGTCATCAACATACTACGCCGTCTGGCGCAGCGACCTGTATCAAAAGCGTTTGCACGGACTGGGTGATGACGTGTAGCCAAGGCGAGTACAGGAAGCTACTTGCACAAGAGCAAGAAGAAGTTAACCAGTTTATAAAATGTAAGTTCCCCGAAATAAAGTAGCACCTTTCTTCCACAGGCGATCCTTCCTCGGGTCGCCTTTCTCTTTATACGTTTTCCGTACAAACCGACGTTCCCTTCCCGATGAGGTCTAATATTTCTCGGCTTGTGTCCCCATCTACCCGCCCCTTTGAGCAATCGTTGAGGGACGATTTGAAAACATTTGAGACAAACCCGCCCCTCTTCCAAGATTGAATTGGAACATTTTGGAACACGATTGAGGTTTTCGAGACTTGTAAGTGCTTGAAAATATGGTGGAGCTAGTCGGGATCGAACCGACGACCTCATCGTTGCGAACGACGCAATCCGCCGAGATCATCTGCTTGATTCCATTCGACATGACTCCGTTTTCGAGCCCTGAAAACCCCGATTTATTGTGACAAGAGTGTGACAGGTTTCGGAGCCGAGACGCTCGCGAACTCCGAGAGCTTCTCGATCGCTCGGCGCTGACTCACTGGAACGATCTGCGCGTAGATGTCGAGGGAAGTTGAGACACGCGAGTGTCGCATCTGCCCCTGCACCGATTTCGGGTCGGCTCCCGATTGCACTAGCCAGGTTGCGTAACTTCGACGCAAGCATCGCCAGTCCACGAAGTTGAGCCCGAGACGGCGGGCGACCGGTTGAATGTGTCGCTGGAGAACGTTCTGATCGGACATCGGCTTGCCGTCTTTGACCGACTGAAAAACCAGATCATCGGCGTCGGCCGACTTCACGACTTCGTATCGGCGTTTCGCCGTCCCCGCGCGCACTTCCACCGTCAAACTTTTCAGCCGGTGAATGCGAGCAATCACTTCGGGCGCGACGCCGATCGTTGCTGCCGACGCGCTCGTCTTCGGAACCGACCAGTCACCACGGAAATATCTTTCCTCGACCGTGATGCTGTCGCTGTGAACGCATCGCCACTTCAAGGCGATCAGTTCCGAGATCCGGAGTCCGGTCCACACGCTCACGAAAAGCATCGAGGCGTAGGGTTCGGAAACGTACTCGACCAGATTCGAAAACTGCTCGGGTGAGATGACCGGCTTTTGCCGACGTGGGCTCTTGTCCACGGGAAGCTTCAAACCGACCATCGGGTTTTGAACAAGGAATCCGAACCGAACCGCGGATCGCAGGATCGAGGAGAGTGTGTCCCGTATTTTCAAAATCGACGGGTGTCCGACTCTCTCGCCGACGAGCCCTGAAAAGAACCGCTGCAACGTGAGCGGCGTGAGATCACGCAAACAGAAAGCGCTGAACCTCGGCTCAAGGTATTTCGCGATGATGCCTTGATACGAGTCCTGCGTGGTCTTTGCCAGCAGCGGCAGTTCGATCGGAATGTAGGTTGTCGTCACGTACTCGTTGAGAAGCACTGCACTGCCGACGGTGATGAGCCCCTGATTCACAGGTCTCAGCATCTCAGCGGCAATTTTCTTAACTTCCCGGTCCGGCATCGATGCCGGAGCTAGTTTGACTCGTTTGAGTTGTCTGGTCTTCCTGCCTCCGGCGAAAACATCCTGCCGGATCCGCAAGTACCACCAATTCCCTTCCCGCTTGGGTTTAGGGTCTTGAAAACGCCGTTTCGCCATCTTCTCCTCGTCGAGTCGATTGGTGAGAACAGCGTCGGTGTTCGCCTTGCCCCGAACGATATCACACGGTTTATTCCTCGGTATCCGTGACGCATCCGAGATGTGATCGGGCGATGGCATTTCAGTAAACCGCTTCCCAGAACTTTTTCGGCGGGACGGTCCCCGGAGGATGCAAGCCGTCCCGCCCTAAGCGCGACGCAAGGTCGAAGTCTCGCGCCGCGCCACAGCCGGATCCCATGCCGCGGTCAACATGAGTGCCCGGCCGCACCCGACGCGAAAGGAGTCGCGCGTCGGGAACTCGATAGTTTTCATCGCATCGGTTTTCCGGCGTTCTCGATCGCCTTCATGATCCGCTGCTTTTGCGGGGACATCGGCGCGGCCGGAGCTTTCTGAGACTCCGCATCTCGCGCTCTTTGCGAGGCAGCGGGCCAATCGTGATCTCTACCGCGTTCGAGCCGATCCATCGTCCGCGCCTCCGCGAGTTGCTTCAGTTCGGGAAAGACGAGAGCTCTCGCAGGATCACGCGAGATCCGGTCGACGTCGGTCCACGCCCCCCACTCCTCGAAGAATCGCTTTTGCGCGAAGGGATAGTCGGCGTCGGTCATGCGGAGATACAAGCTCCAGCCACCGGAGCGACGCACGCAGTCGATTACACGTTTCGAGATGGGCGGAGCCCCAGTCTCGATGTAGGCGGAAGTTCGATCCTCGTTCCATCGGAGCCACTTCGACGCGAACTCCTCGACGACATCCCAGGCCCGACGCTTGTCCGCGTTCATGTCGGCCGCTTCTGTTCCTGGGATCCGTTGGAGAATATCCGGGAGCCGGATCGGATAACGACACTCAACGAGACAGCGTTCAAGCGCCGCGTTGATCGCCTGTGGATCCGCACGAGCTGATAGAAATTTCGCCATCAGCGCGAGGCCCGCATCGGTGTCGGGTGCATTTCCCGCGGCCGCGTAAAACGTCGTGAGCATCTCAAGCACCTGCAGCTCCCGCTGCAACGTGCATTCGTTCGAGGATCCCGCGAGCATTTCTACTTTTTGTGAAGACATCGCCTTTGCTCCCTTCCGGTGTGTCGCTGTTGGATTTGTCCTTCATCCAGAACGTCGGCTTCGTGAACTCGCCACGCTTTTGCGCTGCCCGAGCTTTCGTGTAGATGTGCTGGTATGCGGCTTCTTTCGAAATCCCCGCTCTTCGGACCTTGAGCGCGATCGCTCGACTCCAGATTTCGAGATCAGTCCTTCCCCCAACAAAGTCGAGGTTGTCCATCAGACCTTGTGCAAGCTGATGGACCGTGAGACCCGCTGGAGGAAGTTCGTCCGCTCCGATCTCGTCGACTGTGATCGGGGAGGGTGTCGCTTCGATCGACGACGGTCGATTTCGAGAGGGGGGATTTTGACTCTCTTCCGGTGGTCGAAGATGCTCGATCGTCGGATCCGCGTCCCCCTGTGACTGCCTTTTGTGACTACTGTGGTCTTTCCTTATTGCAGAGGCCACTTTTTGGTCAGGTCTGACCAAAATCTGGTCTGTGGGTGCCGACCCTGAGGCCACTTTTTGGTCGGCGGACCCCGGAGCCTCAGACCAAAAACTGGCCTGTGGGTCGAGCGAACTTCGGACAGAATCTTGCGCCTTAGACGGTCGCCTTTTCCAAGCCCAACGCTTCGACTTCGTGACGGCGTAGATGCATGTCCCCACGCCCGTTTTTGTTTGGAGAACGTAGCCCGCTCTCACGAGGCGCGCGAGATGCCGGCGACAAGCTCGCTCTTTGATCCCGAGCTCGTCGGCGATCTGTCGAATGCTGACCGCGCGGCCGTGTAACACGATGCCGAGGAAATCGTCGCCGCGCTCCTCGTCGCGGGTGACGCGATTCAAGAGCCAGAGATAGATCCACAGCGGACTACTCGGGTCGATCGCCTGGACGTGCCGCGGATCGAGGAGTCCGGCCGAAACGGGAAAAGTGCGAAGCTCGCCGGAAGTGCTCATTGCCCTTGCGACCGTCGGCTTCTCCACTCCGCGACGACGGCGAGCGGGCTTTCGTTGGGATCGAGTGAATCGAGCAGTCCGGAAAGGTACGCGACGCCGCCGACGTCATCGAGATAACCGAGACGTTCGAGCTCCTCAGAGACGGTCATCATGTCGATCTTTCCCTGAGTGTTCCTCGCGACGTGCATCGCGTTCCAGATGAGCTTGTGACGACGATCGTCGAACCACGTGCTCAAGGAGCGAAACTCATCGAACGCTTCCGGATGGAGAAACGCTGTCGCGAGAACTCTGCGCTCGACCGTTGTGCTGAAATCTTTCTTGTGCGTCATCGATCTCCTGTGGGGAAAAGTGGAAGATTTTCTTGTTGTGGCGCGCGCGCGAGTGACTTCGTGTCGCCATCGCGCTCAGCGGCCGGAGACAGCGAAGGAGCGACGGGACCGGAGACCAACCGAAACCAGCTCTGTCGGACGCCGTCGCGCTCAGCAGTCCGGTTGACGATCACGAAGCCGAGGCGACGGAGCTCGAAGATTCGCGCATTGTACTGAGCAGCACACGAGGCGATCTCCGGGAGCGGAATCCATCCGCCGCGGGCCTCGATCAGCAGATTCAGAATCCGGCCGCGTTGCGTGTTCGCAGATTCGGGAGTCGGCCGCGTCATCGTGTCGCCCCCAGCTCGCGTAGTGTCGCGAGCCGCTCGACGTGACCAAGGATCTCGGCCAAGTCGCGAAAGTGGCGAGCCCGGAGCGGATCGGGGGACTCAGTGGCTACTCGAAGCAGAAGAAGCCGCGCTTGCTCGGCATGAGCAGCGGCCGCGAGAACGCCTGAGGGAGCTGAACGAGTGGGGGTCGAGCGGGTCGGATTCGTGCTATCGTGCATTTGAGTGATCCTCGGTCGCTCCTGGGTTGCTCGTTGCCGTTTGCCCGTGACCCTCGGAAAGTGTCACGGAAAGCCTCTCGCCGCGCGGGAGGCTTTCTTCATGGCGAGGACGTCTCCGCGCTCGTCTGCTCTGGACGTTGAGCGTCTGTATCTCGCCGCGCTCGATCCCGCCGTACCGTGCGACAGTCAGACCGACACGACGAGCGACATCCTGCTGTCGAATACAAGCGGCAACCCGCCGGAGTTTCCAGTCGAGTTTCTGATCCATTTTGAAAGCGCCTCTCACTCGCGCCGCCAAATGTAAAGCAGATCGTGCGGAAAAAAACAGGGTGAAAAGGGCCGAAATCAGGGTGATCGGTTTCAAAAATCGGGGTGAAAAGGGGTGATTGTAAAAACGGGGTGAAATCGGACCGGAAACCAAAAACGGGGTGAAAGTGGGGGTAAATCAGGGTGAAAGTGAGGAAAATCGGGGTGATCGGGCAGCGCGAAGGAACTTCTCAGCTCGCCTTTCTATCCCGATCGTGTCTTCTCCAGGCTTTTCGCCAACCGTCGATCGTACTCGGACTCCTGTCTTTGAACTCTGCGAGCAGGTTGTTAGCGAAGCCCTTCGCCGGACCCCACTGCATCGGCTTAGCGAAACTGTCTCGGCGGTCTTTCGGCAATGCTTGCACGAGCTCCCAGATACCAAATTCCGGGTGATCGAGTCGAACCTCGTGGATCGTCCTCCCCTCGGCCCGCACCAGACGTCTGATCTTTGCGATCTCCTGAGCTCGCTCTTCGCAGTCTTTGCCTTGCTGCAGTATCTTCGACAGATTCGGCTTCTTTCTTCCAGGCGTCGACGCGGGATCGCGAGGCTTTTCGGTAGGCGCTCTCTGTCGAACTCCCGCGGGTTCGCCGTGTGCGAGAAGGTCCGTAGCTATTACATTCTCGACGATGGCAGCGACCGCGGCCTCGCTCAGTAATCGTGGGCCTTCGACTCGTTCGCCGTTCGCGACCCTTTCCCAAATGTCATGGGAGTCGACGACGGCGCGGTCCAGCGGTGAGGCGAATTTCTTTTTCGGTTCGTCGGACGACATCGATCACCTCTCACGTGAGATCTCTCAAAAAGTGTGGAACTCGGGCCGGGGAAGCTGAGAGTGCTTCCCCGTTACGGCGCTGAAGAGATCAGGGGACCAGTCCCGATCCGACAACTCGCTTATCCGAGAAATTGCCGGTGAGTCTACATCTCGACGGCCCAAACTCAAAGGCACGCTTTCCACAAGATTTCCACGGCTCAGCACGGGGACCGAGAACCGAGCTCGATTCACACGGCCCGCCCGCAAATGGGGGAATGCCATCTGCTGGGCTCTGGGGAGGTCCTGGAGCGAGGAATCCGCTTCGAGGGTGGTCAGCGCGGAGCTCGGCGCTGAGTCGCTCTACGGGGCGCGAAAGTGGGCCAGCGGGTTTTCTTATCACCGTTTAGCCCGCGCGCCTCCACAGCGACGCGAGCGAAGCGTGCCTCCGCAACATCGAGCTCAAAGTCGCGGAGCTCGAACGCCGCCGTTTCCTGATCGATGTTCCACTTCGCCGCGAGCTCGATCACGGCGCGCTTATGTTTTGAGCAAAGGGACGTGGAACGCCCCGTGTGTATCCAGCAGCGAATCTGTTTTGCCATTGGTGGCCTCCATTTTACTGAATTTCTCCAGGACAGCCGACGATCGCGTGACCGGCAATCGCCCGCCCCGTCCCGCGTCCCGCCTGGAAGAGCTTCGTCGCTTTGAGGTTGACGAAACCTTTCTTCGCGTCGGGATCGATCACGATCACCCGGCCGTCGGCGAGCGACATGATCTCGATGACGGTTCCGCCGATCAGCGCATGGATCTCGGCGTGCGTGAACCCTCGCGCGAGATTCCTCGGATGGATCTCGCGCTCTTCTCCGTTCCACTGGATCAGAGTCGCCATTGTCGCGACCTCCGCGATGCGTCCAGGACCTCGTCGATCGTGAGGGGCTCGGCGCTCCTTTTCGTCGGGTCGTCTTTGATGTCCTGAGCGTCACGCATGATCGCGCTGCGCTCGGCCTGGGAGAGCTTGTCCCAGGTGCGGGAATCATGGTTGCGTTCCTGCCAGTTGCGGAGAGCTTCGTGAAGATATTTCGTGTCCATCAGAGCCAACGTCCGACCGAGCGGACGAGTGCCTCGTAAGGGTTGACGGTGTCGAGCGATGCGCTCCGATCGAGGACCTCGTCAACCGCGAGCGGCGACGAGATTTGCTTCTCGACCATCGAGACGAGAGAGACGATCAGGTTCCCGGTGTAAGACGGGCGGATATCTTGAGGAGAAACGGAAGAGACTGGTACTGTGAGGATAGCCAAGGTTGCCTCCTGTAAAGGCGATCTGGTTAGGGCTGGTCGGGTGTTAGAAGCACTCGGCCGGTCCGTTGTGTTTCAGGATGTGATTATGCAAGGCCCCCGATCGCGTGTCAACAAACTAAAGGGACATCTCCGGGGTGACTGAATGCTCGCAGTGTTCACTTCGATGTTCTCGAAGTGCTCACTCTCCAACTCCATAGCGGCTATGGTACCTTAGCTGGCATGAATCGGGGCGATCTATCGAAGTACCTCGCGGGCATCGGCAGCAAGGGCGGGAAGGCAAGAGCGAAAGCTCTCACGAAGAAAGCGCAGCGGGCGATCGCGATGAAAGCCTCGAAGGCCGCCGCGAGGGCGCGTCGAGCAGCGAGGGCGGCATCCGCGGGGCCACACTTTTGAAAACAGCGGACAGAGCGTCCACTACACCCTTCTTGAGATGGGCGGGCAGTAAGCGGCAGCTCATTCCCGTCCTCAAAAACTTCTGGAAGCCGTCGTATGAACGCTATCTGGAACCGTTCGCGGGATCCGCGTGTCTTTTTTTCGCGCTAAGCCCAGAGCGCGCGATTCTCGGTGATCTCAATGCGGATCTGATCTCAACCTACCGCGAAGTGAAGTACAGGCCGCGAGGAATCCTCTCACGGTTGAGCAAGCTCCGTCGGAGCAAACGGTTGTACACGAAGCTCCGATCAATGGACCCGACGACGCTGTGCGCGTCTGCCAGGGCGTCGCGCTTCATTTATCTGAATCGCTATTGCTTCAACGGTTTGTATCGCACAAACCTCCGAGGGGAGTTCAACGTTCCGTACGGTGCTGCGGGGACCGGAACATTGCCGTCCCTACACCATCTCCGCGACTGTTCCAGCAAACTGAGGAGAACGCGACTCGTGTCGGGCGACTTCGAAAAAGTGTTGAAACACGCAACGAGCGGCGATTTCGTATACATCGATCCTCCATTCGCCATCAGATCTCGGCGCGTCTTCAACGAATACGATCCCGCGACTTTCAGCATCGACGACATCAAGAGACTGCGCTCCTGGATGGAGCGCCTTTCTCGAAACCGCATCGCCTTCGTGGTCAGCTACGCCGAGTCGGACGAGGCGGATGTGTTGCGAAAAGGGTTCGATTTCCAGGCGGTCTCCGTCAGGCGAAATATCGCAGGTTTTGCTGCCCACAGAGCGGCCTCCAAAGAGATATTGATCTCGAACGTTTGAGTGGAGCGTGTCATGCCGTCCCTTCGACCTACAACGCACGCTGATCTTCCTCAAGTGATCCCGACCGGGACACTGATGAAGCTCACCCCAGAAGAAATCAAGCCGAATCCCAACAACCCCCGTCTGCTCTTCGATCCGGATCAACTTGAGCAACTCAAGAAAAACATCCGCGAGCATGGCGTGCTCGTCCCGATCACGGTCTACCAGGCGAAGGGTCAGGCAAAGTATTCGATTTTGGATGGTGAGAGGCGCTATCGATGCGTCCGCGAGCTCAACAAAGAGGGTCATTCGCTACTGCTGCCCGCGAATGCGGTCGAGGCACCGACAAAGATCGCGGGCCTTCTCTACATGTTCTCCATCCACAATTTTCGAGAGGCATGGGAGCTGATGCCGACGGCTCTGAGCCTGAAGATCGTGATGGAAGAGCTCGGCGTCGATGACAACAAGGCGCTCTCGAAATTTACGGGATTGAGTGAAGCTCAGATCGAACGCTGCAAGAAACTCCTGAGGTTTCCAGAGCATTTTCAGGAGATGTCGCTGGATCCCGATCCGACAACGCGCGTCCCCTCAAACTTTTGGATTGAAGCTCTACCCGTGCTGGAGCTCGCCGAGCAAGAAATCCCCAAACTGAAGGCGCTCGGCCGGGACAAGATCACGGAGAAGCTGGTGGAAAAATATCGCGCCAGGAAGATCAAAAGCGTGATTCATTTTCGCCGGATCATGGAGAGCTACGAACTCAACGAGGACGAGCCCGCCACACGAGCCGCGGTGGTCCGGAGAGTCGAAGAATTTTTTCTTAAGCCTGATCTTGAGACCCGAGCCGCGTTCGATCAGTTCATCGTCGGGAAGAAGCGCGTTGAGGGCGCGCTCGCCGCGTGCGACGGCTTTCTCCGGCAACTGCGACAACTGAAGCTCGCCAACACCGCCGATGACGACGAACGACAACGTCTTCGTGACGCTCTTCGCGAAGTGCAGCGCTACTGCGAGAGTCTCGCGGAAGCTCTCAGGGGAAATGATGATCCGGAGACTCCAAAAGACTAAGTCATGTTCAGCCTCGTTCGCGTTGCCCGTGCTGCGTACCGGTTTGGCGACTACAAACCTAAGCCCGTGACTTTCGCCTGCATTCGAAAGTGGCTGAAGCAGTTCGATGCGAGGGATCGAAACATCGCCCTGGCCTTGCTTGAAAACATCATTTACCTCTCCGAATCGACGACTCGGCGCATCTTGGTCGATCAGAACGACGCCCTCTTGAGAAGGCTGCGGACGGCCGGGATTCCCTGGAAGAAAATTGTGTACGTTCAGGTGCACGACGCGGGTAGCAGTAGCCCCGTGATGCTGAACATCCTTCGAGACGCGGCAGGATTGGAGCGTCTGGGCTGTCGCTTCATGGACTCTCGCGATTCTCTCGGGCTCAACAAGCTTACGAATGAATTAGGCGAGGGAGCACTCGTGTACGTCGATGACTTCGTCGGCAGCGGAGATCAGTTCTGCTCAGCGCGGGATTTTGCTGTGACGAGCGTCGTCGGAACCTTCTCAGAGTTTCTTCTCGTCCCCAGCATTTGCGAAGAAGCGATTTACGAAATCGGAAAGCGCGGTATCGAGGCGTACGCTGGACACCTTCATTCGAAAGCTGAGCGCCCCCTGCACGACAACTCAAACCTGTTCGAGGCGGACCGCAAGCAACGCATTCGCGATTTGTGTTCAGGAATCCGCCCGAAGATGGGCCTCGGCTACAAAGACCTCGCAACGATGGTCGTCCTCTACCGCAATGCACCGACCAGTATCCCGGCCGTCTTGCGTGGAAGCCTGAATCAGACGCCGTACATGGGGGTCTTTCCGAGAACTACCGATCTCCCTCCACGCCGATAGTCGGGTTCATCGAGACCCGCTTCACTGCGCGGCTTTCCCACTTCGCGAATGCGTGCCGACCCGCTACACTCGACCCGTGAAGCACAAGCCCGCGAAGAAAAAACCCGCACGCAAAAAGCATGAGACTCAGACAAAGCCCGTGAGTCGCCGCGTCCCGACCTGGATCGGATCGCTTCAGGAGTGCGCACACGAGCTCAACCTCGGATCCAGGCGGATCCAGCAACTCACGCGCGAAGGACTTCCGAAAGCCGACCGCGGCGTCTACAACATCATCGAGTGTTTTCGCTGGTGCGTCCGATACCAGCAACGCAAGCTCGCCGAGCGCGCGCTCCCGACAGACGGCGAACCAACGTCGGCCGGAGCGACACGACACAAACTTCTGTCGATCGAATCGGAACTCAAACAGATCGAGCTTGCAACGAAGCGCGAGCAGCTCATCTCGATCGAGAAAGTCGAGAAGGACCTCGCGGCGATCGTCATCGAGGTCCGGACGCGGATCCTCGCGCTCCCTCCCAGGCTCGCGGCCGAAGTCCTCGGCGAAACTGATCTCGCGATCTCGCAAGTGAAGATCGAGCGGTCACTGAAAGGCGCTCTTGATGTCCTCAGTCAGTTCGACCCTGATGAGATCGAAGTCCCATCGTCCCCGCGCTCAGGCAGAGCATGAGCAGTGAGCAGCAACGCGAGCGAGGCATGCTGAGCGGGTGCATCCCCTCAGCCATGCGGCCCTTGGACGGCGTCCCACTTGTGCAGGATGGTGACACGGTTTCGTCCCACTTGAGGCAGGGTCCTACCCCCCACCCGTCCCGCGCGCGGGTGACGGCGACCGCGAAAATTATCCAGAGGGAGGGGTCAAAAACCTCATTGCGTTTCGCCGGGATTGTCGAGTTTTCCCACTTTGCTCCACGCGCGATCGCTGCATCGTGAAAGTTTCATAGCTATGAGGCATAGCGGCAAATCTCCAGTGTTCATGCGGTCGAGAGGGTGCGAACTGCTCGACCTGGTCGAGCTCGCCGGCGGACGTCGGCAAAACGCGAAGCTATAGCGGAAAATGGCCTTATGATGCTGCAGTGCAAACGGTGCATCGATCTTCACGGCGCGCCGGGATGCGCGGCGACGCATGAAAGCGAAGAGGGAGCGCCTTCGTGCGTTTTTTGTGTCGACGGGGTTCTCTGCCCGGTCCTCCGAAAGCGAGAACAGGCCGCGAGAAGACAGGGAGAGACTCTCACGGCAGAGCAGCGGGCTCCGGATCCGACCGTCAACCTTCGAGTACGATCGAACGAGTTGAAAAGCGAGGAACCTATGGAAACGAAACCAGAGACGGGACGAGAAACCCACGCGCCGGTCGCGACTCGAATTTGCAAACGGCCGGGATGCACCACGGAACTCGGGCCAAAAAACGAAAGCGGGCTCTGTGGTCCGCATTTTCACTGGAAGGGGACGGGGAAGCCGAGATCGAACGGAAGCAACGGGCATGCGGCCGCGGGGTCAAACGGCACCAACGGGCATGCACGCACGGCCCCCAATGACGTCGGACCGAAGGCAACGGACGGGAGCAACGGAGTCCACGCCCAGCTCGAAGTCATTCCGGACCTCGCCGCGGATCGGGTCGATCGATTGATATCGAGCTTGCCGATTGCGGACAAGACGCGCCTCGCCTTCGCGTGGCTCACCGGAGCCATCTGAAGATCTCCCGGTGCTAGACTTAGCCGAGTTCGCATCATGCCTATCGCACGACGGAGCGGTCGACCGCGCTCAACGACATGGATCGGGAAGCTCGGCGCGTTCGTGAATGACTTCACTTGCGAGCGGCTCGCCGGGGAACTCGATCTCGACCCGATGCAAATCTATCGTTGGGCCAGAGGCGACAATCGGCCCAGGATCCAGACTGCGATCGCGATCGCGGAGATCGCGCGAGCAGCAGGAACGGATCTGAGCCTCGAAGACATCTACGCAACTGACGTCACGATCGTGAGAGTCCGGATGCGCTCGTCTTCATTCCCCGCGCTGTAGCGCCTTTCCCGCGGCCTTGGGATTGTTCGCGAGATGCTGGATCATGACCTTCCCCGCCGCCTTGCTTCCGAGATGTTTCAGGACGAGCCCCTCATCGAGACCGATCCCGAGCCGGATGTCGGCGTCGTGTCCGCCGCGATTGTCCTGGACGAGCCCGCCCTCGGCGAACCTGGGGATCGAGAGCCCATTGATCGACGGGATCCGGAACCCGCGGTTGATTGTCGCGAGCGCGTCGACGCCGACCGCTCGAACCGCGGAGGCTTGAACAACGAACTCACCATCGGAGAGCCGCGCCGGGATCGAGTCCGACGTCCCCGTCCCTGGACCGCGGATCAAACCTCCGCCCGCTGCTTTGACGCCCCCTCCGCCTCCGGCAGCGTTCGCAATCAAGAGCATCGTGGCCGCTGCGAGCAGAGCAGCCGAGCTCTTCTGAAGAGCGTCGGCCCCTTGCTTGACTAGTGTGCCGCCTACAGCCATGACCGCACCGGCGGCGATCGTTTTTGCCGCCGCCGCGGTCTGCATCCCGCCCGATCCCCCGCCCTGCTGATCGTGCTGTTTCGTGATCGCCTGGAGTAGTTTTTGCGTGACGATCTGGATCAGCAATTGCGTGACGATCTTCTGGATCGAGCCGACGACCGAGCCCGCGAGTTGCCGGAATGCGTCGCCGACATTTCGAGCGGAGATGATCGTCGAGGTTAGAAAAGTATTGAGATCCCCCTGGATCGCGGTCCCGGCCGTTTTGCCGAATTGCTGCATCGAGACTTGCGCGGCCTTCGCGCTGACCTGGATCTGGTTAATCTTCTGCGAGAAGTCGTCGGCCGCCTGGATCTGATCGGGGTTGATCGCCGCCGCGTGCATCGCCGCCGCGATCTTCTGGAGTTCCGGAACGCGTTGGAGTTCGAGTTGCGCGATCTTCTGCTGCGCTCCGTACTGTGTTTCGAGTCCGGCCGTGACCTGGAGCTCGATCGCCGCGCGATCGTTCGCGAGTTTCTTCAGAGCATCGTCGCCGTCCTTCCGGTCCTCGTCGAACTTCGCGGTCGCGGTTTTCAATCCCTGGAGCTTCGCGACCATCTCGTCGATGCCCGCGGGAGTGAGTCCGGATTGCGCGAGTGAGCGCCGAAGCTCGGACTCTTCGCCCTGGATCTTCGCGATCGCGGACTCATACGTGAGCCCCTGGAGCGCGAGGATCTGCGCTTGATAGCCGAGCAGCGTTTTCTGATGTGACTCCTCGGCCGCGAAGAGTTGCTGATCGATCTGCCCTTGCTTCGTCGTCGCTGTAACCTTTGCGACGGCGATCTCGTTGTCGAGTTTCGCGAGCTTCTGTTTTTTCGCGATCTCGCCCGCTTCGGTTCCGTCGGTCGGAGATGCAGCGACGGCCGCGCGTTGGCGCCGGAGGATCGAGATCTGCTCATCGCTCTCCGCCTGGGCGAGAGCTTTGCGCTTCCCGAAGTATTGACGGAGCGATTCGAGCCCTTCCTCGTACGCGATTTGATTTGCGCTCTCCGCCTGGGCATTCTTCGCTTTGAAGAGAACGCCCTCTTCCTGGAGCTGCGCTTCGATCAGCGAGAGGCGAGCCTTGTTCGCCTTGTCGTCATTCCTCTGGGGATCGTCGTCGGATCCGTCGCCTTTGTTTTTGAACCTTGCCTCGCGTGCCTTTTGTCGAGCGGCCGCGGTCGCGTCATCGGGGAAGAGCGCGACGGAGCTTGTCGCGACGACCGAGGCGAGCGCGGTCCATCGCGATTGGAGATCGTCGACTTCCGTCTTCGCGATCGCGACTCCGTTATGGAATCCGGCCGCGATCGCTTTGCCAGCATCGGCGAAGTGTCCGCGCGAGGCGTCGATTCCTGCCTCGCCGAGCGTCTCGACGGCGTTCCCGAGTTGCTTGAACTGTCCCGCGACGACGTCGTAGAGCGTGAGGAGAATCGCGCCGATCGTGTTCGCGCCGATCTGCCACGCGAGGACAAGAGTCTTGACGACGGTCCCAGCCTCTTCGCCGAGAGCTTTGAACGAAGAGACTCCGCCGTCCTCGATTTGGTTCGTGAGCGCGTCGGCGACATCGTCGCCCGCGAGCGCGTTCAACGTCGGGATCAGCGCTTGCCCGCCCCGTCCCATGAGTTGCTGCGCGATCGCCGCTTTCTGAAGACCGTTCTCCATTGCTCCCAGGCGATCGGTCACGAGCCGGACCTTCTCGTCCGAGGAGAGACCTTTGAAATCGGCTTGCGTGAGGTTGAGAGCTTTGAACGCCGCGGTCGCTTTCGACGAGCCCTCTTGAAACTTCGTGATGTTCGTCGCGAGTTTGCCGAGCGACGTGCTCATCTGCTCGGACGAGACGCCCGAGGACTCGGCCGCTTTCCCGAACGTGGAGAGGAACCCCGCGGAGACTCCGGTTTTTTGCGACATCCGTTCGACGTTCACGGATGCGGTGAAAACTTCTTTCCCGAACTCGACGATCTTGTAGACGACCGCGGAGGCGATCAGGCTATCGAACGCGCTTTTCAGGTTCACGAACGATGCGGACGTGTCTTTGCTTTGAGTTTTGAGTTCGGAGAGTCGATCGCCGAGGGACTTGATCGCGGCCGCGACGCCCGTGTCCTCGGCCGTTAATTTGACTTTGATCTCTGGAGCTTGATCCGCCATGTCACCCCTCCCGATCGGAAATTGCAACGTTAAGAAACGGCCGCGGGAAAACCGGATCCCGCGGCCGCGAGTGATGCGGTGACTACTTCTGGCACTGAGCGACGACGAACGCCTGGGGGTATTTCAGGGTCACGTCGGCGAGCATGAAGGTCGTAAGCTCGATCATGCCCTGTTTCTTGAGGCGATACGGATCGACGACGAGCTCGAATCCGCTTCCCCACATCCCGATCACGAGAGACGCCCACACGCCGACGATCAGCGCGTGATTGTTGCTCGTCGAGCCGCGGACTCCGGTCTTCGGGACCACGTTCGTCGAGCGCGCCTCATAGCCCGCGACTTCGTCGTCGTCGCTCCACACGGGCAGAGCGATCGTGTTCGCCAGGCGCGCCAGAAGTTTTAAGTCGGCCTTGATTCCCGGAGTCGTGAGCCATGCGGGATCGCCGAGCTGATCGGCGTTCACATCCTCAAGATCTTCGAGCATCTTGATGACGTCGGAGTAAGAGACCACGCCGCCGTTGCCGGAGTCAGCCGCGAGGACGAAGGACTGGACGCCCGTCGTGTTCAGGATCCCCACAGGAGAGCTCCCTCCGGTCGGTCCCTGGATCGCCGCTGAGTCGACCGCGAGCGCCATGTCGCGCGCGAGGTCCTGTCGGACCGCCGTGTCGACATCGATCACAGCCTGGGCGAGCAATTGCCGGGAGTAGCTCGATGAGGACTGATACGTCTTCGGGGAGCTCGGGACCTGTCCGAGCGTGAGGTTCGAGTCGGCAACGTCCGCGCCGGGGTTTTCAGCGACCCAGGTTCCGGTCGCCTTGCCTGTTTGTTTCGGGTACGCGACGTTCTCGCGGAGCCCGCTGATCGTTTGCGCGCCGAGTTCCTTCACGCGCGTCCGGTTGTACAAGTACTCCAAAAAATCCCCCGGCTGCGTGAATTTGAGTTCGCTGCCTTTAGTCGCCGTCGCCGTGTCGAGGCCCGCGCGCTTCGAGATCTCGCGCTTCTGAATGTGCGAGGTCTTGCGAGCGAAGTTCCCGGCCGGAATATTCCAGGGGACGAAGAGCCCGCCGTGAGTGCCGCTCCGGTTGGCCTTCTCGATGGTCTGAGAGATTTCGAGCTCCAGGCAGTTGCGCTCGATCCCGTCCTGATTTTCGGCTGAGGTCAAGATCGCGCGCGCAAGGGAATATTCTTTCAACTCTCTCTCGGTCAAAGCGAATCGCGGCGTCGCTCTTTTCTCCGCCGCTGGTGTTACCGTTGCCGTTGCCATAGATCCTCCAAGTTTTTTTGAGTGAGCTTTCGGGAATGGCGCGGGTCCGGATCGTCCGGCCCGAAGAAAAACGTTCGCAGAAAACTTTCTTAGTTCGACGGCGCGCCGCCCACGCCCTCGCCGATCGGAGTCGCCTCCGGGCAGAGCTCCAGGAGCACGGCTCCCAGATTTTCGTTCGCTCGCGAAGCACGGAGATCCAGCTCCGCGAGCTCAGCGTCATTGCTGCCGCCGCCGCTCCACCTAGCCTCGAAGGTCCTGTCCGTCGTGCAGGTCGCTAGCGCCACAGCCTCAAACAAACGCTGCTCGAGATCCGAACTCTTCGCCGCGGCGTCCGCGGCCTGGATGAGTAGCTCGCGAAAATCGGCATGCTCGTCGACTAGCGATCGAAGAACTTCGCTCTTTCGTACCAGCTCCAGCAGTTGAGAAGCGGGTCCGCTGATGGGTGTGGGAGCGCTCATGCTGTCACAACTGTACTCGCCGCGTGCAAACCATGCGGTTTTCCGCGAGTCGCGCGGAGTTACTGATAGTGCTGCGAATTTTCTTTTTTCCTGCTGAGTCCGGAGTGTTGGGCGAACACCGGACGCTGAGTTTGTGTGACAGAGTGTGACAGGATTGGGTTTTGCGGTGCCCGTAAGTGATTGAAAATATGGTGGAGCTAGTCGGGATCGAACCGACGACCTCATCGTTGCGAACGATGCGCTCTCCCAGCTGAGCTATAGCCCCACGGGCAGGAATGGATTGTTGGTGAAGTCCTAACCTGACGACTTTAGCGAGGTGGCAGTTCAGATGTTTGGGCAACCGAGTGGGCAGAGCTGGCGAAGGCAGCGCAGACTTACGTCTGCGTCGCTGGTGCTGCATGGCTTACTTCTGGGCTGGCTGCTGCACGCTCCTCCGCCCCAACTGTTGACGCTAAGGTCAGTGGCGCTGGGGCGCAATGGTAAGGTAGGCACCCGACTTTACTGGCCGGTTGAGGCGCCAGACAACAGCCATACGAGCTCTGCGAGCGGCGCTACAGAAGTCTATCGCCACCAGCGGCTGACACACGAGAAACTGATCTGGAAACAAACCGCCAGAACAGCGAAGCTGACTCCGCCTCAGATCCCTCTATCGCGATCGGAATCGCCAAATCCGTCCCAGACCGAGACACTTTCCAAGTTGGGACATGGAGCACCTGCAGGACTTCCTTACGGCGCGCTCAGTAATGGCCCGGCGTTCGGGGATGAGATCCGTCCGGCGCTACCTGTAGCTACGGCGGATCCGGTCGCGTTCCCTTGGGAACTGCCGACGTCTGAGGGAAACGTTGTGGTTGAAATCACGATCAATGAGCGCGGAGAGATTGTGAGCAAGACGGTGTTGCAGAGTCTCGGGCCCAAACTGGATGAAAAAGTCATGGCGGCGCTAGAGAGCTGGCATTTCCATCCTGCTACTCGTAACGGGGTTGCCATCGCCTCCAAGCAAGATGCCATCTTCCACTTCCGAGCAAGAGGATAGGGCGTGGATCAGCGGTCCATGCCCTCGTCCCTCGTCGGCCCCCTCACACAACGTCTATAATTGAGGTGGTGAGCATCCACACAGTTCGTCAGGTCGCCTCAGCGGATTTTCCGACCCGTTGGGGCCAGTTTCGCATTCACGGTTTCCAGGCAGAGTTCGGCTCCGATGGGGGCCGCCCGGCGGAGGAGGCTGTGGCGCTTGTGATGGGTGACGTCCAGTCCGCTCCGCCGCTGGTTCGCATTCATTCGCAGTGCCTTACCGGCGACGTCTTTCATTCCCTGCGCTGTGACTGCCGGCAGCAGCTCCAAATGGCGCTTTCCATGATTACTGAAGAAAGAGCGGGCATCCTGATTTACGAGCAGCAGGAGGGACGCGGGATTGGCCTGATGGCAAAGCTTCAAGCTTATGAGTTGCAGGATTCAGGGCTAGACACTGTCGAGGCTAACGAGCGTCTGGGATTCAAGGCCGATCACCGTGATTTTACTCTTCCGGCCGAGATGCTGAAGCAATTGGGCGTAACGCGAGTGCGACTGCTCTCGAACAATCCGGATAAAGTCGAAGCACTCGAGCGCGCTGGTGTTGAGGTCGTGGAGCGAGTGCCCTGCGAGGTGGACGCCAGTCCCTACGCTGAGGAATACCTCAAGACGAAAAAAGAGAAACTCGGTCACCTCTTCACATCGCGGTAGGCCCAAGGTTGAACGTTCGCACGCCTGTGCAAGAACGACATTCTACTTTCAGTCATTTTTGCGATTGGAGGATCTTTTCGAGCTTCCGCCGGTTCTTCACCGGGAGGTAGGCCAGAGCCGCTTTCGCCAGCGCCAGGTAGACTTCACGGACTGCCGGAATATCCGAGATGACGCGCAAGTGCTGGCTCACGGTTGCGACATCGCCGCGAACGATCGGACCGCTGAAGGAAGCTGCCGGGCCAAGCCTTGCGTAATTGGCCAGCGTTTGTTGGAGGATGGGAAGCATTCGTTCCCTTGCGGCTTTTCCTCTCACTCCTGCGGCGGCGGCGGCGTGCTCGGTGGTGGCGAGAAGCGCCATCAACAGGGGCGAGGCAAACGTGGCCCAGGCGTGATAAGCAACCTTGTCTTGCTTGCGGATGGAATGGGAGCGGCCCCCCATGTCGCTCACGATGCGTCGTGCCGCGCGCGCGGCGCGTGCGTCCCCTTCAATTGCGAACGGAACGTCCACGAGCGATGGGCGCGAACCGAGGACAAAGGTCATCAGCGGATGCACCGACGCTACACAGGCACCGCGCTGGCGGAGCGCCTCTAGTTCGTCGCTGGTTAGCGCGCCGCTCGAATGCAGCGCAACTTTTCCCTTCCAGTGTCCGTTCCCTGCCAGCGCCCGCGCCACCTTGGCAATCTCACCGTCGGGCACGCAAAGCCAAACTACATCTGCGTTGATTTGAGCCGGTCGAACGGCGACCCCACCAACTTCCTTCGACCATGACCTCGCCTTTCGCAGGGATGCGCCATCCGATCGCATAATCACCGCGTCAACGAGATATCCCGACCGATACAGAGCGAGAGCCAATGCACTTCCGAAATTTCCCGCTCCGACAATGGCGATTCGCGGCTTTGCGGCCATGCCGGGCAGAATAGCAGAGTGGGATTCCGGCCTTCGCTTGACGAGCCTTGCGGAACGTATCATGACGCTCCAATTGAATATCGGCGTCGTTGAGGCGTGCTTTATATTGAGTGCATGGCGAAATCCTCCCGGTCCCGATCAGGCTCAGATAAATCAGACTCACGGAAAAAGCGCCGCGCAGCACGTCCTGCCGCCCGCCTGCTCTCTTCCCGCACGGTCTATCGTGGCCCGGTGTTCTGGGTCACGACCGATTACGTACAAGAGCCTGGAGGGGTGCGCGCCCGGCGCGATGTGATCCACCACTCCGGGTCGGTCGTCGTGCTCGCGGTCGACGACTCTACTTCGATTCCGCGCATCCTCTTAGAGCGGCAATATCGTCACGCCGCCCAGGACTACCTATGGGAACTGCCCGCTGGACGCATTGACCCTGGGGAGCAGGAACTGAAAGCCGCCAAACGTGAACTACTGGAGGAGACCGGATATACAGCCACACGCTGGCGGCGCATTCTGAAGTTCTACGCGAGTCCTGGATTCGTAGCCGAGACTATGGCTGTCTACCTGGCTACCCGTCTGCGCAAAGGAACGGCGCAACCGGAAGAGGACGAAATAATCTACAAGCGGCTCGTTCCTCTGCCAGCGGCGGTCCGCATGGTAACGGGTGGCACGATTCGCGACGCCAAGACCATTTCCTCGGTGCTGTGGTTCCACCATCACCTGGCGCAGGGAAAACACTCACACTCCCAAATGGGACGCGGCAAGCAACCTCAGCCTCGAAAATAGCACCATTGACGAAGGGTATTAGCATTCCGAAGGGCCAGCGTAGAGTCATGCAAACTATTGACAGCCCTACGGAGTGGCCCCAAAATGCATCGTAGTCATTGCGGGCACGTCCTTGGGCCCCCCACAAAAGGACGTGCAGAAAAAGGGGGGTACGTGGAACGTCTGAAAGGAACCGTTAAGTGGTTCAATAACGCGAAAGGCTATGGGTTCATTGGGCGCGCCGATGGCCCGGATGTTTTCGTTCACTACAGCGCGATTACCTCCGAGGGATACAAGAGCCTGCAGGAAGGCGACCAGGTGGAGTTCGAAATCACCGAGGGTCAAAAAGGACCGCAGGCGGCGAACGTAAGTAAGGTTGCTTGAAGTCGTAAGCCGGCCAGGTTAATTACTCCCCGCTTCTCGGCCGGCCTCAATCAAAAAACGTGACGGGATAAGTGTGCAAGTTCGCGCGATTCATCGTGAGACCCAGACTTCAGCCAAACTAACGGGAAGCTTTTCTTCTGAGGATCTCGAAACTGGCTCTGCCACTCAGTCTTAATTTACTCTTTAGCTCGTGGACAATAAGACCATTGCGGGCATCCTCTACGAAACCGCCGACATGCTCGAGATTGACGGCCAGGATTCCTTTCGCATCCGTTCTTATCGCAACGCAGCCCAAGCCGTCGAAAACCTGCCGCGTCCGATAAAAGACCTTATCGGCGAACCGAAGCAGGTGTTGGCCATTCCCGGAATCGGCAAAGGCATGCTATTGAATTTGCAGGAACTCTTCAGTGAGGGACGCCTCAAGGTACACGCCGAGCTTCTGCAGAAATACCACCCCTCGATGTTGCAGCTGCTGAAGATTCAAGGACTGGGACCGAAGACGATCGCCCTGATCTGGAGCGCTTATCAGATATGCGATGTGGATGGCGTCGAGAAACTGGCGCGGGAAGGAAAGATTCGTATCCTGCCGCGCATGGGCGAGAAGCATGAGCAGAAACTACTGAAGGCGATCGAGGACTACCGGCGCATCGGCGGACGCTTTCTGATTGACACAGCAGAGACGGAGGCGGCAAAGCTCACCGAGTATCTTGCACGGTTCCCGGGATTCGAAAAGATCACGCCAGCCGGCTCGCTGCGCCGCGGGCGGGAGACGGTGGGAGATCTCGATATCCTGGTCACCGGCGACGCCTGTTGTTCCGAGGCTCAGCGGGCGGAATCCGTGGCCTACGTGGCGAAGTATCCGCCGCTGATGAACATCATCGGGCAGGGTGACAACAAAATCAGCTTCCAGCTTCGCAGCGGGATGCAGGTGGATGTCCGCCTGCTGCCCCCGGAATCCTTTGGAGCGGCCATGCAATATTTCACCGGGTCGAAGGCGCACAATGTCGCAGTGCGTCAGCGCGCGCTCAAGATGGGCTTCACTTTGAACGAGTACAGTCTGGCCACGCTCGATACCGAGACGCCGGTCGCGGGAAAGACTGAAGAAGACATCTACACCAAGCTCAAGCTCGATTTTATCCCGCCGGAGTTACGCGAAAATCTGGGCGAGATTGATGCTGCCCAGGCCCATACTCTTCCCCAGTTGATCACGCAGGCCGACATTCAGGGCGACGTCCACATGCACACCGTGGAAACCGACGGGCGCAATACCATCGAAGAGATGGCCGAAGCTGCCAGGGCGCGCGGCTACAAGTACATGGCCATTACCGATCATTCCAAGAATCTCGCCTTCGCCAATGGCCTGGATGACAAGCGTGCCGTAGCCCACATTCAGCGTATTCGGCAGGCTAACCAGCAGATCGGCGGGATCACAATTTTTGCCGGGATCGAAGTCGACATCCTCGCCGACGGTGACCTCGATCTGTCCAATGATGTGCTGGCGCAAATGGACCTGGTAATCGCGAGCGTGCACTCAGTCTTCAACCAGGAACCCGCGAAGATGACCGAACGCCTGCTGAGAGCAATCGAGAATCCGCAAGTCTCCATCGTCGGGCATCCCACTGGACGCATTCAGTTGCGGCGCGATGCCTACCAGTTCGATATGCACGCGGTGCTGGCAGCGGCTGCAGAGCGCAAAGTCGCCATGGAATTAAATTCCTATCCCGACCGGCTTGACCTCAACGACGTCCACCTGCGCCAGGCCAAACAGCAAGGCGTTAAGATCGTGATTAACACCGACGCCCATCACACTTCGCACCTGGAAAAAATCCGCTACGGCATCCTGCAAGCCCGGCGAGCCTGGCTGACCAAGGATGATGTCCTCAATACCTTCCCTGCCCAGACGTTCGCCAAAGCGATGAAGCACGCGTGGTAGGCGTAGAATCAGCAGTCGCGAGAGAAATCTATGCCTCAAGAGAACCCTAGCACTCCGGGTAGCGTCCCGCCGGACGCTTCGTCTGCGTCCCAGGCCACCGCGGCTCCCGGCCCAAGCGCACCTCCGCCCAGCGTTCCACCCGGTCCGACGATTAACATCGCCGACGAGTTTGGGACCGCGAAACGGAATCTGCCCCCGGCGAAGATCGTGCTTCTCGCCATCGCCGCCGTACTAGTCGTTGTGGGAATCGCTTCGTTTCTGCACCGCGCCAAGCCGCAGGCCTCGGGGTCGCTGGACAACGTGGCGGCTGCGGAAATTCCCGGGCAGAGCGCTACTCTGGTAGCCCTGACATTCACGCTACGAAACACGGCCGACAAAATACTTTATGTTCACAATATCCAGGGCAAGCTCAACACGGCGAGCGGCGAGTTCAGCAGCGAGGCTGTTTCCGCCGTGGACTTCGATCGCTACTTTCAAGCCTTCCCCTTTCTAAAGAATGGCGCGCAGCCGGCACTCAGTCCAGAGGCCAAGCTTCAACCCGGCGAAGCCGTAACCCGCACCGTGATCGTGGCTTTTCCCGTAAACCTGGATGCTTTCAATCAACGCCATTCGGTTAGCGTGATCGTCGAACCCTACGACCAGCCTTTATCGGTGATATTGACGAAGTGATTCAGCAAGTGCTGCAGACTTGGAAACATCCGGCCCATTCTTCCACAGAACGCCGTCCAAAGGCGACAGCACGATGAAACGTCTCCTCCGAATCTGGGTTTGCATTCCTACTATCCGATGCGCTTGGATAGAGGAATGAGCAAAGACCGGCACATCTTCCGGGCTATCGCGCCTCTCCTGGCAATCCTTCTGTTGACGTTCTACGTTTCGCGCGCCGCTCCACGTCCGCCCAAGGGCAAGTATTTTGTCTATGTCGGCACGTACACCGAGGAAGGAAGTAAGAGCAAAGGCATCTACGCCTACCGCTTCGATCCCACTACAGCTGAGATCACGGCGATCGGATTAGTGGCGGAGACCGTCAATCCTTCCTTTCTCGCCGTGGACCCCAACGGTCACTTTCTGTACGCGGTGAATGAGGTTAGCAAGTACAAAGATCAGAGCAGCGGAGCGATCAGCGCGTTCGCGATCGACCGCGCTAATGACAAGCTGACCCTTTTGAATCAGGTGCCATCGCGCGGCGCGGATCCCTGCTATGTCACTTTGGACAAGACCGGAAAATATGTTCTGATTGCAAACTACACCGGCGGCAGCGTCGCAGTGTTCCCCCTGCTTGAGGATGGCCGGCTGGGAGAGGCCTCCGCCTCCGTACAGTACCAGGGTCACGGCAAAAATCCAGAACGCCAGGAGGGACCGCACCCTCACTCTATCGATTCGTCGCCTGACAACCACTTTGCCCTAGTGGATGACCTCGGGCTGGATCGAGTGATCGCCTATCACTTTGACGGGGCCAAGGGTTCACTGACCCCCAACTCTTCTGTGTCCATCAAGGTCGAGCCCGGAGCCGGACCTCGCCACGTCGCGTTTCATCCCGGGGGCAAGTTTGCCTACGTGATCAACGAAATGCAGTCCACGGTTACTGTCTTTGCCTACGACGCTGCTGGCGGCGCGCTGCGTTCGCTGCAGACGATATCGACTCTGCCCAAGGGTTTCACGGGACACAGCGACGCCGCCGAAGTGCAGGTACATCCTTCCGGCAAGTTCCTTTACGCCTCGAACCGGGGGCACGACAGCATTGCCGTGTTTGCCATTGATCCCAGAAAGGGCACGCTTGCGCCCGTCGAAAACGTTCCGACCCGGGGCAAGATACCGCGCAGCTTCGCAATCGACCCAACGGGCTCGCTTCTCTTGGCGGCCAATCAGAAATCGGACAACGTTGTTGTTTTTCGAATCGACGCCGGAACCGGCCGCCTGACTCCGACCGGCCAGATACTTGAGGTAGCGGCGCCGGTGTGTGTGAAATTCTTGGCGATTGAGTGAGGACCGAGAGCTTCCATCCTACTGTTTCTTCTGGATGCCCTTTCGGCGCACCAGGTGAGTGTTGGCGTCGGGCTTGATCTCTTCATACTTCAGGCAACTGATTGAGCCGTCAACTTCGAGCACTGCCAGCGCCACGTCGTGGTAGGTGGCGATACTATGCTCACGCAAGGCACGCTGCAGCTCGTCCATGCTGACGTGCTCCCTGGCCATGTGCGATTCGATGATTTGCCCATCGTGAACCAGCAAGCTGGGCTCGCCCTGAATGAAACGGCGGAAGCGGCGGTTCACACCGGAGAGGTCAGCCACCAGATAATTCACCAGTAACAGTGTGCAGGCTGCCACAATTCCTCCGATCACGGACGTATCGGGACCCGTCATGGCGTTTTGCACAGAGTTGGATAGGAGAAGTAGAAGGGTAAGGTCGAAAGGCGTCATCTGTCCGACCTCGCGCTTGCCGCTTAAGCGCACGCCAATCAATACCACGAGGTAGATGACGCCGGTGCGCAGTGCGATCTGCAGCACCACGTGCCCACCGGCTGGAAAAAGAACACCGTTCAATTGGCTGTCACGGGTACGGGAGCGTTTTTCGGCGTGCTTAGATATCCCGTGGCTTTGTTTTTATCTACGTTCCAAACCACCAGCTCAAACAGCAGGTGATCGCGTCCCGAATAAAATTGAATCGGCTCGGCAACGGTTCGATCCTTCTTCTCGATAGTTTTGTCGTCGGCCGTCACGTTCATGGTGAACTTTCCGTGCTTGGCATCGGCCTTTTTGAGTTGGAGACTTACAGTCGAGACCGGCTGCGGCTTGGCGCCCTTAAGGAGCGTGAACTCATAGTAGTTGCGATCGCCCTTGTGCTTGAGTATCTCCAGATCGTCGCGGGTATGGGCAATTAACCCGCTCTGCATTCCAAGATCGCCGATTGTTCCCTGCAGTTTGGCCTTCGTGGCTTCGAGATCCGCCTTGGTAGAAGCTACGTCTGTCTTGACGCCACCCACGTCGCTCTTGACACCAGCGACTTCCCCGGTCACCTCGCTGATCTGCTCCTTTTGTGCCTTTGCCAGCCGGCTTTCCGCCGCCTGCTGCTGCGCCTTCAACTGCGACGTACGTTCAGCGAGCTCTTTCTTGGTAATGCCGACCTGGCGCGCAATCGTTTCTTCGGAAGCTTCTGCGGTCTGCATACGATTCTGCAGCTCCGCCAGCTGTGCCTGACTGGCGCTCAGATCTTTGGTCAGCTTCTCCACGCGCGTATGCGTGATGTAGTGCGCATATCCGAAGACCGCAACCGCTACAATAGCGGCCAGAACCAGCATCCACTTCCCCGCATTTGACTGATGTTCTACAGGTATTTGTTCACCCTCTTCTGGCATCGACGTCTCCTTCCAGGATTACTGCTTAACTATAGATTTAACAGCAATTGTTCAACAGAACAACAGTGTCAACTGTTGGCATGCCGTGAAACCATCAATTAGAGACGGCTTGTGAGTCCTTTACAATGCTGGGGTGAAGAATTGGGACGTAATCATCGTCGGAGGCGGGATTATTGGCCTCTCGCTCGCGATTGAACTGCACAAGCGCGGCGCGAAGGTTCTGGTCGTCGAGCGTGGAGAACCCGGCCGTGAAGCCTCTTCCGCCGCGGGTGGAATGCTGGTCGACTGCCCGCTCGAAACGCACGCCGCTCTGCAAGCGCTGGCAACGGCAAGCGCACGAATGTATCCAGAGTTCGCCTACGAACTGGAAACAGAGTCGGGCATGAAAGTTGATCTGCGAGATCAAGGAACTATTGTTTTTGCACGGAAAGGCCCCCCGCACGAACAGCCCGGATGCGCGCTTGAGAACCTGCTCCCGTCTCGTCTCGCCGAACTGGAACCGGCACTCGCCGCGTCTAACGATCCGGCGTTCTACCTCGAGGAGCGCAGCGTCGATCCGAAAGGACTAACGGCGGCGGCCATCAAAGCGGCAAAAAAGCGCGGCATCGACTTCTCCTCGGGGGATCTGGTTACAGCAGTGAACGTGTCGGATGGGCGCGCCACTGGCGTCACCACGACTAAGACGTCGTTCCACGCGCCCAAAGTCGTGAACTGCGCGGGCGCGTGGGCGGGACAGATCGGGCCGCAGGCTTTTCCAACTCGGCCGGTTAAAGGACACATGCTCTGTCTCGCCTCACCTTCACGTGCTCTGCTGAAACACGTGGTTCGAGCACCCGAGGTCTATTTGATCCCACGCAGCGATGGACGAATCGTGGTTGGGACCACAGTCGAAGAAGCGGGATTCGACAAGCACACCGACGTCGCAACTATTCAGCGTCTGCACCGGGCCGCCATCGCGCTCGTTCCAGAACTCCGCAATGCGAAGATACTCGAAGATTGGGCCGGGCTGCGCCCCGGAACGCCTGATGCACTGCCTATTCTCGGCGCAACTGCCACCCCCAGCTACTACGTAGCCACAGGTCATTTTCGCGATGGCATCCTCCTCGCTCCGATTACGGCGAAGGTGATGGCAGATGTAATCAGCGGAATCAAACCCGAATACGATCTAGACCCGTTTTCACCGTCGCGGTTCAACTAAGGACGATCCGCTAAGGGTAATCTGCTGAGGATTGATCCGTCCGTTGTGGATCGGCAGCGGCGATCGGCGCCACAGCCCTTCCCGATTCTTCGCGGTATACTGTTGCGTTTCCCCGGTGTTACGAATTCCTAGTTTTCAGAGTTCTCCCCGAGAAAGGATCTACCCATGGCTTCCTCCGCCGTCGAGTTCGCCCGCAATAACCAGCAGCGATTTCTTAGTGAACTGAAGGATCTTCTTCGCATTCCCAGCGTCAGCACGCTCGCAGAACATAAATCCGACGTGCAGCGAGCCGCCGACTTTGTCGCCAACGAACTGCGCCGCATCGGCATGGAAAATGTCGAGGTCATCCCCACCAAGGGGCACCCGCTGATCTATGCCGACTGGTTGCATGCCGCCGGCAAGCCCACGGCCCTCTGCTATGCGCACTACGACGTGCAACCTGCCGAACCGCTCGATGAGTGGATTTCCCCTCCCTTTGAACCCACAGAACGCCACAACAATCTCTATGCCCGGGGAGCGGTCGACGACAAAGGCCAGCTGTGGATGGAAGTGAAAGCGCTCGAAGCCCTCATGAAAGCTGGCAACGGAACGCTGCCTATCAACGTGAAGGTGATTATCGAAGGCGAAGAAGAAGTCGGCGGAGAGTCGATCGCCGAATACGTGCGCAAACAGAAAACCAAGCTCAAAGCCGATTTCGCCCTGGTCTGCGACACAGAATTGTTCGCTCCTGAGATACCAACTCTCTGCGTGGGGCTGCGCGGCCTGGTGTATACCGAAATTGAGGCCCAGGGAGCGAAGACGGACCTGCACTCGGGCGTCTACGGCGGAGCCGCCCCCAACCCGTTGTTCGCGTTAGTGGAAATCATCAGCAAGCTGAAAGATGCAAAAGGAAAAATCTTAATCCCCGGCTTCTACAAGAACGTCAAAGCGCCGAGCAAAGACGAACTCAAAACCTGGAAGCGTCTGCCCTTCAACGAGGAACACTATCGCAAGACGGAAGTCGGCTCCAAAGTTTTAACCGGCGAATCTGGCTATTCGGTGTTGTACCGTACATGGGCGCGACCGACACTCGAAGTGCATGGCATTCCCGGAGGGTTTACGGCTCCGGGAGCAAAGACCGTAATCCCGGCCAAGGCCACGGCCAAAGTGTCCATGCGACTGGTGCCCAACCAGGACGCGGACGATATCTTCAAGCGCTACAGCGCATACGTAAAGAAGCTGACGCCTAAAGGGATCGACACCAAGATCAAAGTTCACAGCAAAGGTCCGGCCTGCGTCGTCGGCACCGACAATCGCTACATCAAGGCCGCCACTGAGGCGCTGCACAACACGTTCAAGAAAGAAACGGTGTTTATCCGCAGCGGCGGGTCAATTCCGATCGTGACCGACTTCCAGGACGTGCTGAAAGTTCCCAGCGTAATGATGGGCTTCGGCCTCCCCGACGACAACCTCCACGCCCCCAACGAAAAGTTCCACATCCCGAACTTCTACCGCGGGATTGAAACGATCTGCCGGTTCTTCGAGAAACTGGGGGAGAAGTAGGGGAGGTAAGTGTCGGCACGAACCATGTGGGGACAGCCGCCCCGGCTGTCCTCCGAAGCCAAGCGAGGCAATGTATGCAGGGCGCGAAGAGCGTTCCCTAGGATCAGCCTCCATCTCTCATGTTTTCCCTTCCAGCAAACTGGCTGCCCATGCGGATAGTACAGGCAAGAGGGCCGATAGAGGAGGTCCAAGCGCTGCGGCGCTGCTGAGAGTTAGGCCTAACGATTCATTGACCGCGTCGCGTGTTTCCTTCCACGGCTTGAATTCCATTGCGGAGGCTGGTGGTTCGCCCGATAGGATTTCCCGCAGCTTCACGCCGGTCGAATAGAACGTGGCATACACGGGCACATAAGCCACCAGCAACAGGATTGAATACACCGCGCCGTAAATGATGATGTACTCTTCCGCAAAGTACCCGGAATACTGGTCGCTGTTCACTGCATTTCGCAGCGCGGCCCCCGCGATTGTGCCCAGCGCCAGGACCACGGCCGCAAGCAAAAGAAGCCGCAGCACGTCTTCGCGAAGTTCCATATGCTTGGCAATCTTCTCCCCTAGCGGTTTGGCGGACGTGAACTCCACCTCCCACAGTGAACGGATGAAATACATTTCCCACACCGCCCAACCTGCCACTAACATCCCGATCGTGCCAAACCAGTGCAAGTGGGAAATGTCGTAGCCGCCCAACTCCGGTGGTGGAAGTGGCGGAGGCCTCAGGAATTGTTGGGCGACAAACGCGATCAATAAAATTCCGGGAGGCAGGAGCAGCATGCTTGCCGCTGAATCTTCGCCTGCACAGCGTTGCCGGGAATAACGTAAAAGACTTCGTATTTCCATCCCGTTACAAACAGTGGCGACATTACTGCAAAAAGAACCACGGCAATCGGCAGAAACAGCGGCATCCGTCGTTGCCCCATCCGGTCGCCCGCGCCCATCGCGACCTCCTTTGAGACCTCTCGGAAATTTGAATTATCCTCTAACTTCCCTCTCAATACAGGTTGATTCTGGTCACCGACCGCCTTATAGTCATAGTCGCTCTCGCGGTTCTCCCACCTCGTCCTTCCCTCAGCCGTAAACTAGGCATGTGCTGCAATGTGTGTGCAACCCAACGCGCTAGGGCGGAAGGCCATACAATATATAGTGTTATATTGCTTGACCCCGGCCCGATTTCGCCGTTACAGTAGCTTAAATTTGTGCCCGCCCTATCCGGCCTAGGACGGCATTGGTCTGAGCATGCATCGTTTTCTGTGGCGGAGGAATCTGCCTGGTAAACACTCGCACCGACGCCTGCAAAGGCAGGCCGCGACCGCGATTGTGGCAGCAAACTCGCCGAACGCAGCATGCGCAGTAGCAGTACATGCGCAGTAGCAGTAGAGGTCCCAAGGAGTCAAAGTTGCTCAAACTGAAGAAGCTCCAGATTCTCGGGTTCAAGTCGTTCTGTGATCGCACCGAGCTCAAGTTCCACGGGGACGGTGTAGCCGCCATCATCGGCCCCAACGGTTGCGGTAAATCGAATATCGCAGACGCCATTTCATGGGTGCTGGGCGAGCAGTCCGCCAAGACTCTGCGCGGCTCCCGCATGGAAGACGTGATCTTTGCTGGTACGCGAGACCGCAAGCCCACCGGCATGGCGGAAGTATCGCTGACGCTGATCGATCCCGAGGCCTACAGCGGGGCTGACGTCAACGCGCCGACCGAGATCGAAATTCAGGAGGACATGCCCTCCGCCCTCGAACGCAATATCGCCGACGATTGGGATGAAGCCTCGATCCGCGCCCGTGCCGCTGACGAAACCGAGCGCGCCGTGGAAGACGCCCAGCCGGGGAGGACTGAGGAAGTCGAAGTTCCGCGGGCGAAGGTAAATACACTGGCGGTCGCTTTTCCTGACGATGAACCGGTCTTCGCGCTGCCTGTTCATTCTGTCGTTGCCCCTGCTCCCGCCACTTCAGCGGGAACCAACGGGACGCACGTAGTATTGAAAATCCGCCGCCGCAAGTTCAACCAGCAGCAGTTCCGCGCGGGCGAAATTGTAGTCACGCGCCGCTTGTTCCGTTCCGGAGACAGCGAATATCTGTTGAATGGCAAGCTCTGCCGCCTGCGCGACATTCAGGAACTCTTCATGGGCACCGGGTTGGGACCGGAGTCCTATGCGCTCATCGAGCAGGGACGCATCGGTCAGATCCTCAGCAGCCGGCCCACAGACCGCCGCGCGATTCTTGAAGAGGCAGCCGGGATCACGAAGTTCAAAACCAAGAAGCGGCTCGCCGAGGCGCGACTGGAAGACGCCAAGTTAAACCTCGCTCGTGTCAACGACATTTTCGACGAAGTTACGCGTCAGATGAACTCACTGAAGCGCCAGGCGGCAAAGGCGGAGCGCTATGCCCGGCTTCGCGACGAGATGCGAGCCAAGCTGCGGGTCGTTTTGGCCAGCAAGTTTGCCGCACTCGAACAAGAGAGCGCCGAGCTCGACGCCCAGCTCAACGCACTGGCCGAGGAGATGCAACACCGCGCGGAGTCCGTGAAGCAATTCGAGGCAGAGCAGGGTGAACGGACGCAGCGTGGCTATGCCCTTGAAACTGAGCAGCGCGAGAACCGCGAGCGCATCAGCCAGATCACTCTGGAAATCGATCGCTCACATGCGCGGTGCCGGCACAACGAAGAGCGGTGCGCGGAATTGATGGTGCGCTCGGCTTCATCCGAGGCAGAGTTGGCACAGGCGCGTCACCGTCTCACCGCTCTCGAAGGGGAACGTGACTCCAACCGGCAGGTGCTGGAATCTGCCGCAGCCGATCTGGCCGCTGCCCAGAACGACCTGAGTCGCTGCCAGCAGGAAGCCACGGCAGCCGCCGAAGGTCTGGCCGAAGTTGAGCGTCAGCAGGAAGATTCCCGCGTCGCCATTTTCGACATCGTGTCGTCGGCTTCGCGGCTTCGCAATCAACTGGCCCAGGCCGAAGAACGGCTGGCGGGATCGGACCGAGAGGCTCGGCGTTTGGAAGCCGAGATCAGCAATGCCACCACGCAGGTGGAGACCTTCGGCGGCCAGCGGGGACAGCTTGCTCTGGAATTCGAAACCGTCAGCCAGCGGGTTAGCGGGATCACCGAAGAAATCAGCCAGCTTCGTCGTCTGATCGATACGAAGCGGCTGGAGGAAACCAAGGCCAAGACTCACCTCGACTTGCTTCGCGCGGAGTACGCCACCGCGCTCGGCAAGAAAGGATCTCTTGAGGCCATCATTGCCGAGCACGGATACTCGACAGAATCGGTTCGCCGGCTCTTCCAGTCGGGGGTGATGCAAAGCGGCCTGGCTCCAGTTGGTGTGCTGGCTGACTTCCTCGAGGTTGAGCCGCGCTTTGAGCGGGTGGTGGAAGACTTTCTGCGCGATGAGCTGAACTACATCGTCGTCAAGTCGTGGGATGCGGCCGACGAGGGGCTCCGCCTGTTGCGTACGGATGTGGATGGCCGCGCGACGTTCCTGGTCCATCCCGAGGACTCGCAAGCCAAGTTCTCCTTTGTGCTTGACGAAGCGGCCCACTGCGCGCCGCCCACCGCATCCATCGTCCCGCTGAAGCATACGATTCGAGTGCTTGACGGCTTCGGCAAGTCGTTGGAAGTGATCTTGCCGAAGCTTCGGGATGGCTACATCGTGCCGGGATCGGATGTGGCGCGCAGCTTGGCGCTGGAAAATCCTGACGCCTTCTTCCTCTCGCAATCTGGAGAGTGCTTCCACAACGTGACTGTTACCGGCGGCAAGCAACGCGCAGAGGGCCCACTCTCCATGAAGCGCGAACTGCGGGAGGTTTTGCGGCAACTGGAAGACCTGGAACGCGCTCTGCGTCAAGAAGAAATGCGCGTGCTAACGCTGGGCCGCGAGATCAAGGATCTTACTTCCCTGCTCGACCGTCTGGACGGTGAAAAGCGCGAGGCCGAGCGTCAGGCCATGACTTCTGGCCACATGCTGCAGCAGCTCGATTCGGAGATGGTGCGGGTCAGTGAACGTCTGAATGTTTCGCGACTCGAACTGCGACGCCTGTCGGCAGAGCGGGCGGAGCAGGAGAGCATCATTGGGGCAAGACAATCGGAGATTGCCGCGCTCGAAGACGGGCGCGTTGAGCTCGAGCAACGGATCGCCGCCGCGCAAGCGTCCCTCGCCGACCTACGGCAGAAGCGGGAAGCAGCGGCGCAGACGACATCGCAACATGCAGCGCGCGTGGCCACGCTCGAAGAACGTCATCGCTCCGCCGCTGCTGTGTTGCAGCGGATTGAATCGTTGTTCTCCGAGATGGGCGAGCGAATTCACGCCCTGGCTTCGCAGATTGAGGCGTCGGCCGCTGAGAAGTTGCAACGGGAAGCCGAAAACCAGCAACTGAAGCAGCAAGTCGCAGACATGGAGGCAGAACGCAATGCCGGACAAGCACGTGAAGGCCTGCTGCAGTTCGAAACCGAACAAATCCGGGCGCGACTGGCCGAGATTGAGGACCTCCTGCGCAGCAGCCGCCAGCTTCTGGACCAGGCCCGCGATCGTCGCGGCGATTTATCGGCCGCGGCTGCCAAGCTGCAATCCGACGGGCAGCACATGGCGGAGACTTGCCTGAACGAGCTCGGCCTGGAGCGCGCGGCTTTGATGGCCGATACCACGGTAGCGATTGTGACGGGCGAAGAGTTCGCAGCCGAAGATCAGCTCTATCGCGAGATGCGCGGGAAACTCGAGGCCATGGGGCCAGTCAATATGATGGCGCTCGAAGAATACAAAGAAACTGCAGAGCGGCATACCTTCCTCGATACCCAGCGCAAAGACTTGATCTCCTCGATTGAGAATACGACAGCCACTATCCGCGAAATCGACGAATTCTCTCGGCAAAAATTCGAAGAAGCTTTCACCAAAATCAATGAAAACTTCCAGGCCACGTTCAAGAAGCTGTTCGGTGGCGGCCACGCCTTCATGAAGCTGACCGACGAAGAGAACAGCGCCGAGAGTGGCATCGACGTCGTAGCCTCGCCTCCAGGCAAGCGCTTGCAGAACGTACTTCTGCTTTCGGGTGGCGAGAAGGCCCTCACCGCCCTCTCACTGCTGGTAGGAATATTCCAGTACGCGCCCAGCCCCTTCTGCATCCTGGACGAGGTGGACGCGCCACTCGACGAAGCCAACATCGGCCGTTTCACGGACCTGGTTAAAGAGATGAGCGTGCAGACTCAGTTCGTGCTCATCACGCACAGCAAGAAGACGATGAGCATTGCTCCGGTGCTCTACGGCGTCACTATGCAGGAGCCTGGTGTCTCGAAACTGGTTTCGGTGCGCTTTGGAGCTGCCTAGCCGCGGAGATGCAGGGAGACTTAAGTCTCGATTCCGCCTCCATTAGACGACTGCGCGGGTCGTTTTCCTGGCACCGGCGGCTGACTGATCGTCAGTACTGAAGAGGGCGCGACTGCTCCGAGCCATTCGCTCGACAGTCCCAGAGTTCTCTTTCTCCTCAGCTTTTCCACAATCTAAGTGTCCCAGATCCTGTGCCAGACGCCAGTTTTCGACGATTGTACTCACTGTCAACATTTTTCCGCTCAGCAGGATAGAACCTTTTTTCTCTAGTGTGATTAGAGCCGTTGACAAAATTTTCTGACCAGCTAGAATACGCAACGCTCCCTGACTGTAAACTTTAGATCATGAGCCCCGATCTTCTCGATTCCGTTCTCCTGCAAACTGACTTCCCCGATCTTCAACTCCACGCCAGCGGCAAGGTGAGGGACGTATACCGCCTGGGTGACGAACATCTGCTCTTCATTGCTACTGATCGCATTTCAGCCTTTGACTATGTCCTCGGAACCGGCATTCCGCACAAAGGACAAGTCCTCACCCAGATTTCCCTCTTCTGGTTCGATTTTCTGTCGGACATTGTGCCGAATCACGTGATCACAGCTGAAGTGGAGCAGTATCCGCAAGCCGTGCGCAAGTACGCCGACCAATTGCGCAGACGCTCCATGCTGGTGCGGCGCGCAGAAATGTTCCCTGTGGAGTGCGTCGTTCGCGGATACATCTCAGGCTCCGCCTGGAAAGAATACGAGGCAACCGGCAAAGTTTGCGGCATCGACCTACCCGCTGGGTTGCGGGAGTCGGATGCCTTCCCCGAGCCAATCTTCACGCCTGCTACAAAAGAGGTCAGTGGTCACGATGAAAACATCTCGTTCGAACAGATGGTCAAGATCGTTGGTTCTGAAGACGCAGCCCAGCTCCGGGACATCACGCTGAAGATTTACAAGAAAGCGGCTGCCTATGCCCGTCAGCGCGGCATCATCATCGCCGACACCAAGTTTGAATTTGGGCGCACCGCCAAAGGCATTACCCTGGCGGACGAAGTGCTGACGCCGGATTCTTCCCGCTTCTGGCCTGCCGATAAATATTCTCCCGGCCGGTCGCAGGAATCGTACGACAAGCAGTTTGTTCGAGATTACCTGGAGGAAATTCGTTGGAATAAGCTACCACCGGCGCCAGCCCTGCCTCTGGAGGTCGCGCGCCGGACGAGCGAGAAGTATGTCGAGGCGTACTCGCGGCTTACGGGGCGCAAGCTGGATGTTTAGTCTGGCAGCAGCAAACCGCGGGAGAGGCGCATGAGCCCGGCGGACTGGATCATTCTTGCTTTGGTGGTGCTTAATGTTGTTTCAGCGGCCATGCAGGGTTTTTTCGCGGAAGCCTTGAGTATGGCGGGCCTGATCGTCGGTTACATTGTGGCGGCGTGGCAGTACCAGCGTCTTTCCATTTGGTTGGAATCTTTCTTGAAAAATGAATGGCTGGCTGAGATTCTTGGCTTCCTCGTCATTTTTTTTGCGATTGTGCTCGTGTTCGGGATAGCGGGCAGGATCGGCAGTGATCCTGATGGGATTGACGGCATTTACACCCACTTCGAAAATGCTGGAGAGCTCTCAGCTGGCGCCTTATTTTCTGGTCGTGGGCCGTGCCGCCATTTGGGTAGCGCCGGCGGAACTGCGGGGCCGCTTCTATCAGGGTCTGGACCTGCTGCATCGGGCTCCGCAAAATCTCAGCGGAAGGCCGGCTTCTCCTACGAAGTAGATGCGGCACAACGACATCAACGAAAAGAAAAGAGAAACGCATCGTGAAAGATCAATTGGAAGCACTCATTCTGCAGATGTACAAGAGCAACATTCTCTATTCCGAGGGTGTGCGTGAATTTAAAAAGCGCTTTATTCTGACCGTGCTCCAGGAAAACAAAGGCAATCAGTGCCGGGCGGCACGTGAGCTTGGCATGCACCGCAATACCCTCAGCCGCACCATCAGCGAGTTGAAGATCGACGTGCGCCAACTCCGCGAAGGTGTGAAACGTCCGCCTCGCAGCACACGCCCCGTCACCATGGAGAAGAAGGCTGTGCGCTAAGCCGAACGGCAATTCACTCACCACTTGCAATAAACTCTTTCCATCTCAAACAAAATAAGGCAGCCCACAGGGGCTGCCTTATTCCCTCACTCCGAAACTGTTTAGTGAGTAGCTGGCTTGTGATGTACGGGAGGCTTCTTGGTCGGAGCTGGCGCCGCTGCTTTCAACAACCGGCCCTTTTCCATGACCATCATGAACGGATTGGGCGTGTAGGAGGCCGGCTCTCCCTGGAAATCCAGGCTTGCGCCTTCTTTCGGGATAAGCTTTGCCGGAATCGTGTCCTCGAAATTGAGGGTAATATCCGCTTTCTTGGCCTCAATGTCGTCGGAGCTGCCGGCGATTTCAAATTGCGTTGGCGTCGCCTTGAAGACCGTACCGGTCATTTGAACCGCTTTGCCCTTGATGGCGTTCCAGACCGCATCCCGATCTTCCTGCGAGCCGTTGGAGAGTACGAACTCCCAAGTTGCAAAATCCATCTTGTCGGGCGGCGTGTCCTGCACCATCTTGTGGGCTTGCTCGGCCGGAGTCGGAGCGGGTTTAATCGTGAATCCCGCAGGTGGCGTCGGATTGGCTTTGGCAGCGGCCAGAACCTGGGCCCAGCCCTCGTCGCCGGCGTGATACTTCACATACTGCGACCGCGCATACTTCTCAATCTGCGCCTGAGCCTGAGGAGGCGCAACCGCGGCAGCTCGCGCCGCAAACCAGATGCCATTGAGGTAATCCGGCGGAGTCTGGCCCAGATAAGCCAGAGCCAACGGATAGACTACGCTGAAATCCTGCGGGTTCCCATCCGCCGCGACTCGCAAAGCTTTGACCGCCGTCGCGTAGTCTTTGTCCTGCAGCGCAGCGATACCGACTGCAGCGTTGAAAATTCCTGCCATCTGATCCTTCATCTTTTGAAAGTCAGCGTCAGAGGTTCCTTCGGGCTTGGAGAACTTCGGCAAAGCGTCCAGCCCTTGCTGGCCATACTTCTTGGCATCCGCCAAGAGCTGCTTGGCATTAGGATCTCCGCCTTGAGCCTGGAGCCGTTTGAAGTAGGCCAACAACGCCATCGCCCGCACATTGTTCGGGTCCGCCGCCACCAGCTTCGTAGCCGTGTCAATGGTTTTCTGCTGGTTCCCGGCCTGCTGATAGGTTCCCATCAGAATCTCAAGCGCCTGGGTTTTCATGACGCTGTTGGGATACTGGGTCAAAAACGCCTCTAGGCCGCTGATCTTTGCGGCTGGATCTGTCTGCTGCACCGCACCCACGTAGGCGTTGTACTCGGCGGGATCTTTAATGACCGGCGCCTGAGTTGGCGCGGCCGGCTGTCCTTGTGCGGGCTGTCCTTGTGGCTGCTGCGCCGATTGCGCGGCATCCTGACCGGCTGCCCCTACCGCTAACCCAAGCACAACCGTGACCAGAATCTTTTTCATCAGTATGGCTCCTTAGGATCTTTGGGAAATTACTATTCGGGAAACGTATTCTCTTGCCGCAACAATGACTGCATTCCGCCTGGACCGCTGGCGTCCTCGATCCTGCTCTGGAATGCCGGGCTTCCTGGCAGGGCCCGAGAGAAAAGAGCAACCTGCTAAAAGACGAAAGCGGAGGACCCTTATTCCCGGTTGCCGGATTATAAGTACCTCTTCCGTCGAAGGCAAGCCACTTCCCTCTCATCCTCCACGTTATTATTAAGATGCGGGTATGAACCTTCGTGGATGGCCCCAACCCGGACCTTCCACGGAGACCGATCGATCTGCAAGGAGTTCTTCACTATGGACACCAGGCAACCTTTGGCTGGACAGATCGCAGTCGTTACCGGCGCCGGCCGCGGCATCGGCGCTGCGATTGCCCGTAAACTCGCCGATTTGGGCGCAATCATCGCACTATGCGGGCGCACCAGGACGGCACTCGAAGCCACCGCCAAAACGATTGCCCAGGCAAAGGGCAGGTCGGAAGTGGTTCCCTGTGATGTCTCCGATTTACACTCGGTGGAAGCGGCAGCTCAGACAATCGAAAAGAAGATCGGCCGGATTGAAATTCTGATTAACAACGCAGGTGTCGGAGGTTTTGGCGGTCCACTGCACGAACTTCCTCCCGAATCCTGGGATCAGATTCTCAATACGAATCTGCGGGGGGTTTACTATGCCATCCGCGCCTTCGCGCCCAGGATGATCCGATCTCACTCAGGACACATCATCAACGTTTCTTCGCTTGCCGGGAAGAACGCCCTGCCGAACGGCGCGGCTTACGCCGCTTCAAAGTGGGGACTGAACGGGCTGAGCTACTCAGTAGCGGAAGAGCTGCGTGGCCACAACATTCGGGTTAGCGTCGTCTGCCCTGGCTCGGTCAATACCGATTTGAGTCCTCACACCGGCAAAGACCCGGCCAAATTGCTCCAGCCGGACGACGTGGCTCACGTGGTGGCAATGCTGGTGACGCAGGCTCCGCAGTCATTTGTGAGCGAAATTCTTCTACGGCCCACGCAGAAACCGTGAGTGAGGACAGCCGCTTACGACAGGCTCAAGGCTCACGGCTGGCTCAAGCCTCCCTTTTCGCGGCAACTACTTCTTAAACAGATTCTCAAAGGCCTGCCGCGCATCATTGGGACGCAAGCTGGCGGGCGTTGAAGTCTCTTTCTCCCGCGTCACCCGCATCTCGTAGAAGTTGCATTCGTTACGCACGTCTTTGCGTGGAATACGCTCCGTAATCGGCTGCATGCACTCAAACCGGCTGCCCGGATCAAAGTACGCGCACTGCTTACAGGAATGAAGTTCGAAGCCGCACTTCGGACACTTTTCGCTGGGTGGCATTCCCTGGAGTACCGTGCCGCACTGCGTGCAGCGTGAAATTGCGCGCGTGCCCGGCAAATTCACGGGCTTCGGTCCAAAGGTGTTGTCTTTCTTCGGTGGCGCCGCACCTGACTTTTCTCCGGACTCGCGGCGCGGTTTTTCATCGCGGTCCTGATATCCATGTTGACGGTATTTTGCTGCCACTGAACCTCCCGAAGTACGCTGGGGTATTGTCTCGCCAGAGGAGCGCCAGGACAAGTCTAAACAACGACAAAGGACAGGAAGGACGCTCGACGGAATCCCGGCGATTGACTCCGTTCCTGTGACCTCGCATCCAGAGTGGTCTATGAGATTTAGAACGCATCACTGGAGTTGCCCTCGCGACCCGGCACCCCCGAGCTCGTACAATAGACCCTCGTACAATAGACCAATGATCCACGAAATCATCGCCGTCGGCCCGCTGCAGTGCAACTGCTCGATTGTAGGCGACGAGGCCACGCGCGAAGCCATGGTCATTGACCCCGGCGACGACATTGAAGACGTGCTCGCCATCATCCGCAAGCATGATCTTAAGGTGAAGCAGATCGTCATCACCCACGCCCACATTGACCATGTTGGTGGAGCGATGAAACTGCGCGCTGCCACCGGGGCGCCGATACTGCTGAACCAGAACGACTATGCCCTGCTGAACATGCTCGATGTACAAGCCACCTGGATCGGCGTAGCCCCTCCCGGCAAGGTTGAGATCGATCACAGCGTCGGAACGGGCGAAACGGTCAGCGCTGGTGCACACAACGCCACCATCCTGCATACACCGGGGCACACAGAAGGAAGCATTTGCCTCTACTTTGCTGCCGACAAGAAGCTGATTGCCGGCGATACTCTCTTTGCCGGCTCCATTGGCCGCACAGACCTACCCGGCGGGTCGCTCCAAAAGATTATGCATTCGCTGCACTCAACCGTCCTAGCCTTGCCGGACGACACGATCGTGGTCCCCGGCCACGGCCCACTCACCACGATTGGGGACGAACGCGAAAGTAATCCCTTCTTGGTAAAACGCTGATCGCTCTCGCTGTCTGTCGGCACCCAACTCCGGCGGGATCACCAGACAAATCCTGGGCGCGGTCTGGAACGCATAGTCAGTTTCTAGCTTCGTCCTACCCATTCCAATAGCCGTCGTGCGCCTTCCGCAAACTCCTCTGCCGGCGTGATCAGGCTCAAGACCAGATATCCATCGCTAGGAAAATCAAAAAAATGTCCGGGATGAACCAGCGCCGCCCTTTCCCGTAACAGTTCGATCGCCAGCTCTTCATCCGACTTCGTCACCGGCACTCGCAGGATTGCGTACCATCCGCTCTCCACGCTCAAACGCTGACAAATCTTTTGTCGGGCAAGCTGGCGGTCGAGCTCCTCAAGATTTGCTAGAACTCGATCCATCAGTTGCCGCTGAATGCTGGTTCGCTGATCCAGCAGTACCGGTGCCGCCCACTGGATCGGCGCACTCATCGAGAGATACGTATCCGCAATCACGTCCAGGCACGCCATCGCGGCCGTCGCTTGCTCTGGTGGTCCGCTGGTCATCACCCAAGCCAGTTTCATCTGCGGTAGTCCCGAGATTTTCGACAGCCCGCTCAATGTAAAGGTCAATACATTCCGGTTGGCAGCAAAACTTCCGCGAGATTTTCCGTCGTGCGCGTAGTCTAGAAACACCTCATCGGCGATCAGCGCCAGCCCGTATTCACGGCAGAATGAATTCAACAGTTCAGCCTCGTGCGGCTGAACATAGGAGCCTGTCGGGTTGTTGGGATGCACCACCACAACCCCGCGCGTTCCTGGGGAGACCGCCTTCCGCATCGAATGGAAATCCATCTGCCAGCCGTGGTCATAAATCAGCGGATACGGCGCCAGTTTCACGTCCTGCAGGTCGGCAAGAAATTCAAACAGCGGATAGCTCGGCTGCGGTACCAGTAACTCATCGCCCGGATTGCAGAGCAGGCGAAAGACGTACGAATATCCCTCACTCGTGCTGCTGGTCAACACCAATTGCTCTGGGTCCAGGTCGTGCACTCTGTGCGCGTCGGTGTAATAGCCCACGACGGCCTCACGAGCTTTACGCAGTCCCTTGGGTTGAGGATCGTAGTCAAGCGATCGCGGCGACGCCAATGCTCCCACAATGGCCGCTTCGTCATAACGCAGCCCCGCCCGCGTAGGGTTCGAGACCGTCAGATCGAAGACCGTTGCACCGGCAGCGCGCACTTCATCCAACGCTTGCGTGAAACGATTGTGTGCCAGCTTCCAGTTGGTGCGTTCGGAAAACATTCAGATCTTAGCTTTCCTGTGTGACGGTTTCAATCCCTTCGGTCAAGGAAACTGCCCCCCGCGCGAAGGGTGGCGCCCGATAACGCGGAACTGCTAGGCAGGCGCGACCGAGTAAAACTCTGTTTTACTTTCCGAACGCTTCCCTGTTCACCACGTAGGGCATCTTGGTGACGTCTCCGCCATAGTTGCCTTCGAGGACATCGATTAGCCCTTGCACGCAACGCCCCGCCATCCCCTTGTCGGGATCGGTTGAGAGCCGAGTGATTCGCCCCGCGCTGGCGAAGTGTGGCAGCAAACGGCAACGATCGGCAATCGCCGGATCGCGCAACGGTGAGTCCGCCGGCAGCGGCTCTTCTTCGTAGACGTCCAGTGCGGCGCCGGCAATCCAGTTTTCCCGCAGGGCCCTCGCCAACGCTGCTTCGTCCACCACTGGGCCGCGCGAGGTATTCACCAGAAACGCCGTCGGTTTCATCATGTAAAGAGTCTGCTCGTTGAACAAATGATAGGTGGGAGTGGTGCTCTCTCCCGGGCGCAGCAGCGGGACGTGCACACTGACGAAATCGGCCTCGCGCAGCGCCTGCTCGAACGGAACATATTTGATCCAATTCTTTTCTTTCGAGATACCGCGCGCGTGACGCAAATCTAAGGTCTCCTGAATCGCGTTCACGTAAGCATGGTTCTCATACGCCGGGTCGTAGCAGAGCACGTTCATGTCGAAACCGGCGCACTTCTTGATCATGGCCAGCCCGATGCGCCCTGTGCCAATGATCGCGATGGTCTTGCCCGTGACCTCGTCGCCCAAAAAAGGCAAGTATGGATGCCAGTAGCTCCACTGGTTCTCGCGTGTGAGATGTTCAGCCGGCCACATCTTCCGCGCCAGGGTTCCCATCATGAAGAAGGCAAATTCAGCCGTGGCTTCGGTCAGGACGTCGGCGGTGTGAGTAAAGGGAATTCTGTATTTGTTCGCGTCAGCTCGATTGATGTTGTCGAAACCGACAGCAATCTGCGCCACTACTTTCAAGCTATTCTTGCCCGCCTCGAATATTTCCGCATCAATCTGGTCGCGGAGCGTCGTGATCAGACCATCAACGCCGGACTTCACCTTGTCGATGATCAGGTTTTTCGGCGGCGCTTCCGGGTGCGGATAAACTCCAACGTCGTAACCTCGCTTGCGCAACAGCTCAATCGCAGGACCAATGTCACAGGTGGCAAAGACACGAAATTTATTGCTCATGATTTTCTTTCGGAACGCTTGCAGGCACATTGATCGCCCGAACAAAGCCCCTATATCGCGAACCCTCGAAAATATCATAAGTGGGAAGACGACCCGCGCGGGAGATCACAATGCAGGGACCAAAGAATAGACACATGTGGCGCGGGCACTCTTGCCCGCGAAACCGCCGGCAGCAAACTTAAGGCGCATCGCGTTAACGGTGGGACGGAGCGGGACTGACAGACCAAGTTCGCGGAAACACTGTCCCGCGCCACACTATTCAAACTTCCAGCGCGTAGACTTGCCCATAAATTCCTTCTCCCACAGTCCAAATACCACCCGTGGACGCACGGCGAAGACCGGTTCCTTCATCGACAAAATATCCTCTTTCATCGCCGACATGTCCCACTTGTATTTGCGGTCGTAGTTCGAAAGTAATTTCCGGCGCGCCGGCACATCGGCAACCTCCGCCGTGCCCTCGAGGATGACCGCCTCGTGGGCGTGCTCCGTACACACCACGCAGTTTTTGTTCTGGGCCAGGTTGCGTGTTTTGCGCGACTTGCTGCCCGTGCTGAAAACCAGCCGGCCGTCCTGCCACAGGCCCCACACCACCATCGTGTGCGGCGATCCGTCGGGCTTAACGGTCGTGATCCAGTAGTTGTGCGATTTCTTCAGACGCTGCTCCGCCCACGCCCATGGAAGCAGCCCTTTGCTGGCATCGGGCAAGCCGTATCCCGGCATGTAGGGACGGCTAGCTGTCGGCTTCATTGTTCGTTTTGGGGCCTTCTTTGGCATAAGTGTCTCTAGTCAGCAACTGAAAGCTTTTCACTCACCGAAGGAAGCTACGAAACGAGGGGCCGGGCAACTCCTAGAAATTCTTTTTGGTCCACTGATCAACCCGCTCTAATGCCTGCTGGAGGTTCTCGAGCGAATTGGCCACGCTGAAGCGCAGATATCCTTCCCCAAACTCGCCGAATGCCGTGCCGGAGAGCGCTGCCACTCCAGCCTGCTCCAGCAGTGCATCAGCCAGCGGCTTCGACCTCCATCCCGTGCCCGTGATGTTAGGGAAGACGTAAAACGCGCCCTTTGGCATGCGGCAAGAGAAGCCTTTAATCTTGTTCAGACCCGCGACGAACACATCGCGTCGGCGTTGGAACTCGCTGCGCATGCGATCCACCGAACTCTGGTCGCCGCGAATGGCCTCGATCCCCGCCACCTGGGTGAAGCTTGCGGTGCACGAATTCGAATTCGTCATTAGCCGCGTGATATGCGCCGCCAGATCGGGCCGCATCACGCCGTATCCCATGCGCCAACCGGTCATGGCGTAAGTCTTCGAGAATCCGTCAAGAAGAATCGTGCGCTCCTGCATCCCCGGTACTGACATGATAGAGAAGTGCTGGCCTCCATCGAAGAGCAGGCGGCTATAGATTTCATCCGACAACACCATGATGTTGCGATCACCAATGATCTTCGCAATCTGCTCAATCTCTTTCCGCTCCAGCACACCGCCGGTGGGATTCTGCGGCGAATTCAAAATGATCAACTTAGTGCGGTCACTGATGATCGACGCTAGCTCGTCCACGTCCAGCGAAAAATCTCGCTCTTCGCGCAAGTGGATGGGAACGGCCCGCCCACCCGCATAGTTGATCATCGACTCATAAATCGGGAATCCAGGGTTTGGATAGATAACCTCATCGCCTTCCTCAATTAAGGCTAGGATTGCAAAGAAAATAATAGGCTTACCGCCTGGGACAACAACCACTTCATCGCTCGAAACTTTGACGGCGCGCGTCCGACTCACGTACTCAGCAAGGGTCTGCCGTAGATCCGCCAAGCCAGCCGATGGCCCATAGTGCGTCCAACCCTTTCGCAGCGCATCCACGCCTGCCTCAACGACGTTCGACGGCGTGTCGAAATCAGGCTCACCAATCTCCAGATGAATAATACTTTTGCCCTGTCGCTCCAAGGCACGCGCCTTGTTCAAGACCTCGAAGGCGGTCTCGGTACCGAGCCGCGACATCCGCCGGGCCAACTGCAACTCATATTGCGTAGCCTTTTCCATGACGGCAAAAACTCCTCACAACCGCAAACCGGAAAATTATACGCTTCAAGAGCCAGCCAATCCCCGACCGGAGGCACTGTTTGAACGAGGTTTGTCTGGCGCGGGCACTCTTGCCCGCGAACCCCGCGGCCCTGCTGTGGCTTATCGATAAATGAGGAATTTGTGTTCTACGAGATGGGGTGAGCTCGCTTTCAAAGATTTCTAGTGTTGGCGGGGAGAATCGTGAAGAGAATCTAGCAGCAGTTCCTTCTCAACACAAAAGACACGAAGGTTCACGAAGGAAAAGCATTGCATTCCTTCGCGTTCTCCGTGTCCCCTTGCGTGCGTGGAAAGCTCTTTTTCCTGTGTTCCGTCTTACAGTTACTGCACAAGGATTTTCTTGCCGGTTGAATCCAGAGTGCCGCGCACTTTGACCTTCTTGCCTTCGAACTTCTTTACTTCGTCCTGATGGTCGATGTCGTAGGTGGTGCCGCTCGCGGCATCCTGCAACATGTATTTGTCGCCCTGTTTCACGATCGTTCCGGTGAACGTCTGACCGCTAGCGGAATCGGACTGAGCCTGGCTATCTGACCTTTGCTGTCCGGCTTGTCCCGAAGGTGCCTGGTCCGACGGCTGCTGCGGAGTCTGCTGTGCCGACGAGTCGGGCGCCTGCGCTGCCGGTGGCTGCTGCTGTGGCGATTGCTGCGATTCCGGCATTGGCTGCTGCGTCTGCGGCGCCGGTTCTTGCGCGAGAAGCGAACTGCCCCAGGTCATGACGCCGAGGAGTGCGCCCAACGTAAGAACAAACGAAAAAGACTGAAACCGATTTTTCATTCAAATCCTCCAGATACGAGTGGCTGCTCCTCTCGGGCGGTGCAAGCAGCCTGCCAAAAGCGGCCGAGGCAGGAATTGTTTTCGAGACGACCACGTTTGCACTCTATCTGCACTACTTAGCCGTTCTTGCGTTCCATGAGGGACCGACAGCTCCAGAGATCTCTACCTTCGGAGTACATGAAAGGCCGTACAGAGCAGCCAGCAAACTCATGCCAGAAGGCGAGCCGGTAAGCAAATTTTGCTCGATGTAAGTCGTCTCCGTTGTGCCCTTGGTAGAGTCTTGCGGGCCCAAGAAAAAAGCCGCAACTTTCGTCGCGGCTCTTGCATTTCAATCCATGGGAATCGTTGGCACAAAAGCTTCAGTGGCGCGGCCCACCGTGCCCGCCACCAGGTCCACGGCCGCGTCCCCCACCGCCCCCACCGGGTCGCCCGCCACGGCCTCCGCGACCGCGGCCACCACCGCCTGCAGGACGTCCCCCCCGGCCACGATCTCCACCGCGCGGACGATCCCCGCCGGGACGATCCCCGCCCCCGCTGCTCACGTGCGTGGCGCCTTCGCGGTTGAAGTTGGGCTCGCCGCTGTCCGGCTCATCCGGAAAATCGCCGCCGCCCTCGATCACGACTGTGCCTACCGGAGCACCTTCACCTTCCTCCGCCGCAACCGGTGGAGGAGCTTCGCCGCCGCCCATCTTGGCGCGCTGTTCTTTCAGAATTGCCTTGCGCGAGAGGCGGATGCGGTTGCCTTCCACCGCCAACACCTTCACCAGAACCTGGTCGCCTTCCTTCAGTTCATCGCGCACATCCGCGATGCGGTGCTCGGCTACCTCGCTGATGTGCAGCAGTCCATCGGTGCCAGGAATGATCTCGACGAACGCACCGAAGTCAGCCAGCCGCGTGACTTTGCCCAGGTAAGTCTTCCCCACCTCGGCGGTCGCCGTGATATCGCCGATAATCTGCAGCGCCTTCGCTGCGGACGCCTGATCGCTTGACGCGACCTTCACCAGTCCGGAATCTTCCACGTCGATCTTGACACCGGTCTGCTCCACGATGCTGCGGATTACCTTGCCGCCGGGCCCGATCAGATCGCGAATCTTGTCCACCGGGATCTGCACCGTGTAGAAGCGCGGCGCGTAGTCTGAAATCTTTTCGCGCCCACTGGAAATGACTTCTTCCATCTTGCCCAGGATGTGCAACCGTCCCCGCTGCGCCTGCGCCAGCGCCTCGCGCATGATCTGCGAGGTGATGCCGGCAACCTTAATGTCCATTTGCAATGCGGTAATGCCGTCCTTAGTGCCCGCGACTTTGAAGTCCATGTCGCCGTAATGATCTTCCGCGCCCGCGATGTCGGTCAGGATGGCGTACTCCTCGCCTTCCTTCACCAGTCCCATAGCCACTCCAGCCACGGGAGCTTTAAGCGGAACTCCGGCGTCCATTAGCGCGAGCGAAGCCCCGCAGACGGTAGCCATCGATGACGATCCGTTGGATTCAAGAATGTCTGAAACCACGCGCATAGCGTAGGGCCACGCCTCTTCGGTCGGAAGCACCGCCGACACCGCGCGCTCAGCCAGCGCTCCGTGCCCAATTTCTCGTCGGCCCGCCCCACGCAGAAATGCAACCTCTCCTACCGAAAACGGCGGAAAATTGTAATGAAGCATGAAGCGCTTCTTGGCTTCGCCTTCAAAGCCTTCGAGGCGCTGCATATCGTCGCTGGTTCCGAGGGTTGTTGTGACCAATGCCTGAGTTTCGCCACGAGTAAAGATGGCGGAGCCGTGCGTGCGTGGAAGGACGCCGGCTTCGATCCAGATTTCTCGAACCTCGTCGAAGGCGCGTCCATCGGGACGGCGCTTATGGTTAATCACATGCTCGCGAAAGATGCGCTCGCGGAGGATCTCGAAGTAATGCTTGAGCTTCTCCTGCGCTTCCTTATCGTCTTCCGGAATCTCGGACAGGAGTCCCTTCTTGAGTTCCTTGACCAGCGTGTGGCTCTCCGCCTTGGGATGTTTTTGGGTGTCGAGCCGGTCGGTCAGGTCCGCGCCCACGCGTTTCTTCAGGTCGTTGTAATAAGCCTCATCGAATTGCGGTGGCTCGACGGTGCGCTTGGGTTTGCCGACTTTCTTCCGGAGTTCGCTGATAGCCGCGCATATCTTCTTGATCTCGGTATGGCCGAACTCGATGGCGTCCACCACCGTCTCTTCCTTTACTTCCTTGGCGCCGGATTCGATCATCACGATGGCATCAGCGGTGCCGACCACCATGATGTTGACCAGACTTTCGCGCATTTCGTCGTAAGTAGGATTCACAATGAACTGGCCATTCACCAGTCCGACGCGCACCGCACCGATAGGACCGAGGAATGGAATGTCAGAAAGGGTGAGAGCGGCAGACGCGCCGTTGATGCCACAGACGTCGGGGTCGTTATTGGTATCGGCCGACAGAACGAACGCGATGACCTGAGTTTCGCACTTGAAGCCTTCGGCAAACATCGGCCGGATGGGGCGGTCAATCTGGCGACTGGTGAGAACTTCGCGCTCACTCATACGCCCTTCGCGCTTGATGAAGCCGCCGGGGATGCGTCCGCCGGCATAGGTGTACTCGCGATAGTCAACAGTAAGGGGAAAGAAGTCGATGCCCTCGCGAGGATCGGGGTTGGCGACCGCCGTGGCGAGGACAACGTTTTCGCCGATGCGCACAACGGCGGACCCATGGGCCTGCTTGGCCAATTTTCCGGTTTCAAATGAGAGTTTTTTGCCGCCGGCGAGATCGACTGTAATTTCAGTTACTTCTGGTTTCATGATTCGTCCTTATCAGGTGAGAAAGGAGGGCAACAACGTGCTTCGGGTAATGAGGATGCCGGCAGAGCCGAGGCTCAGTGGAGCGATCGCTCATGGCTGAAGTCCCGAACTTTGTACGACGGTTAGCGGCACGACTGAAGCCGTGTCCTTCCCGTGTATGGCGGTTCGTGGCATTGCCCTTCGTGATCCTGCACTGACCGTGTCTCGGAAGCTGCTTTGAGATATGCACTCGTGGATTCCCTGACGCTGGGCCGTCTTCCGCGAACGGGACGGCACACTCAGAAATACTCCGGGGGCGCGGCGGATACACTACAACAACGGCGACACCGGGCAAGTAATTACTTGCGGATGCCGAGTTTCGTAATGACGGTCTTATAGCGCTCGGAATCGTATTTCTTGAGGTAGTCGAGCAAACGACGCCGCTTGCTGACTAGCATGAGAAGGCCTCGGCGCGAGCCGTGGTCTTTCTGGTGCGTCTTGAAGTGCTCCGTCAACTGGCCAATGCGTTCGCTGAGCAACGCGATCTGAACTTCCGGGCTACCTGTATCGCTCGCGTGCGTGCCGTACTGGTCAATGAGGGATTTTTTGTGCTCTCTGGCTAACACTAACCTGGTGCACTCCTGTCTTCTAGTTCGATTTATCTTAGTGACGTTATTGAGGTTAACATGCGGCCTGCGAAGGTGTAAAGCCGGATGGACATCCGCGCATCTTGTCGGGAGCCGATAACAGAGAAACGCGCAGTCATTGTGCCGGAGCGGCGGCACAGAGGGAGGGCTCGAAAGCAGAGGATCAACAGGCCTTGCGCAAGAGAGCAGTTGTTTCGAGGCGTATGCGGCAACCCCTTTCGTGATTCGAGCCACAAAACTACAGCGCACCACAACAACGGACCAATCCGTTTCTGGCCGACGCGCGTATTGGTAGCAGAAGCACAAGTCTGGCCTGAAATCCAAAGACAGCGAGAGGAGAATATTCAATGAGAAAGGTAATGGTTTGTTTGCTGGCTCTAACCTTCGTGATGGGCGTGACTGCTTTCGCCCAGCAGGACTCCATGTCCCAACCGTCTGACCAGACGGCGGCCAAAGCGCCCCTCATGACGTTGAAGGGAACAGTGAAGGCTGAAGGCGACAAGGTTCAGTTCGTGAGCGACAAGGACGGAAAGAGCTGGGACGTGATGAATCCTGAGGAGCTCAAGGCTCACGACGGTCATCATGTTCAACTGAGCGCCCACGTGTACACGGACAAAAACTCGATCCATGTGATGAACGTGAAGATGCTCAAGGCCGGAACTAAGACCGGCGATTCGATGAGCAAGTAAATCAGAAGGTAGCTCAGAAGTAAGAAACCCGCTAGGTTCCGCCGGGCGGCTTTATGCCGCCCTTTTTTATTGCCCGCGTGCCGTGAGAGAACACCATCGGGTCTCGGCCCGTTTTGTTTATACTGGAACCTTCCTTGGTTCTCCTCATCCAAGACCGGCTATGAGCGAACTGCTTTCGGTGATGGCACGTCATGGCTATGTTCTGACCTTCGCGCTCCTGTTCGCGGAGGCCATCGGACTTCCCTTCCCGGCCGCGATCGCCCTGGTGGCGGCAGGGGCAGCGGCAGCATCGCATACCCTGTGGGTCCCGTTCGTACTTCTCGCTGCCGTGGTGGGATTGCTGCTGGGCGACACGGCGCAGTTCTGGCTGGGACGATATACAGGATGGGCGCTGTTGGGATTTCTCTGCCGTGTGTCGATCAATCCGGAGACTTGCATTCTCCGCTCGGCCGAGTCTTTCTATAAGCGTGGCAAATCCACCCTGGTGATTGCCAAGTTTATTCCGGGCGTTAACACCATGGCGGCTCCGCTGGCGGGCAGCATGAAGATGCCCTTCTGGCAGTTCCTGCGTTTAGACTCCGCGGGGGCATTCTTGTACTCGCTGACCTACGTTCTCGTCGGATACGTTTCCCGCGATTTTCTGGCTGCCATTTTGCGCGGCTTTCATGCCGCCGGGCGAGCAATGGAAGCCGTCGTGATCGCGGCGCTGATCGTCTATGCCATTTACCGCGCAGTGCAGTTCCGCAAATACAGGATGTATCGCGTCGTACCGCGAGTGCAGGTTCAGGAACTGGCTGCGCGTCTGGCCTCTGAGAATCCCAGCCGGGTGCAGATCGTCGACGTCCGCAGCCATGGCTACTACGACGCCGGAGCAGCGCGGATCAAGAACTCGATCCGGATCGAGCCCAACAACCTTGAGGAAGAGATCAAGAATCTGCCCAAGGACAAAGATATTTACCTCTACTGTACTTGAGCGCGCGAAGCGACCAGCGCCCGGGTGGCGCACCTGCTGCGGGAAAAAGGATTCAACACGTTTGTGATTGTCGGCGGATTGACTGCCTGGCGCAAGGCGGGAGAACCGACGGAGTCGGTGCCGCAGAACGATCTGGTGAAGCTGCCGACGTTTTCCTGAGCTCCTGCGCCTGTGGCTCAGATGGGCCCGGCAAGAATCCAACTACAGGGTTTATCATTGCGCGCCTTGTAGTTTATGGCCTCCATTCCAAGCTCGAGTGCGCAGAAGGTTTCGCCCGCGCTGATCGGCGTGCTGGTTTTGCTGGGCCTCTCCGTTTTTATCAACTATATCGACCGCGCCAACCTGTCCGTCGCAGCTCCCCTGCTGAAAAACGAGCTAGGTCTCTCGCACTCGCAATTGGGAATTCTGCTTTCTGCCTTTTTCTGGACTTATGCGAGCATGCAGCTTCTCGCCGGGTGGCTGGTGGACCGCTTCGAGGTGAAGTGGGTTTTTGCTATTGGCTTCTTAGTTTGGTCGGCCGCCACCGCTTTCACCGGCATGCTACACGCCTTTACCGCGTTGCTGGTCATACGAGTTGTGCTCGGAATCGGAGAGTCGGTGGCCTATCCAGCCTACGCCAAGATCTTTGCCAGCCATTTCGTGGAGAGTCAGCGGGGCTTAGCCAATTCCATCGTCGGAGCCGGGCAGGCTCTGGGCCCTGCCCTGGGCATTCTGTTCGGCGGGACCGTGGTGGCACGTTTCGGCTGGAGACCATTCTTCATTGCCCTGGGACTCATCAGCCTGTTGTGGCTGCCTCCGTGGTTTCGATGGATGCCGCGCACCCCCAGCTGCGGTGTGCTGCATATGAGGCAGGGTCCTGGGCTTGGGGAAATTATCCGTCATCGATCGTCATGGGGGACGTGGATCGGTCTTTTCTGCGCGAATTACTTCCTGTATTTTCTGCTTACCTGGCTGCCGTTCTATCTGGTGAGTGAGCGGCATTTTTCCGTGGATGGTATGGCCAGGATCGGCGGGGGGACATTTCTGATGGCTGCCGTGTCCTGCCTGATCTGCGGCCGGCTCTCGGACCGCTGGATTTCCGCTGGGGCCACGGCCACGCGCGTCCGCAAGACTTTTATGGTGGTGGGAATGATTTGCGCCGGTTTCTTCATGGCCGCCTGTGCGCTGGCACCCACGGGCGTCTTGGTGGGGCTGCTGCTCCTGGCGGGCGCGTCGTTTGGTCTGGTCAGTTCGAACCTCAATGCAATTACGCAGACCCTTGCCGGTCCCCGGGCCGCAGGCCGATGGATGGGCACACAGAACTTCGTTGGCAATCTGGCGGGCGCAGTTGCGCCGGCACTTACCGGCTCTCTGGTCGACCGAACCGGACAGTTTTATTGGCCTTTCTTGATTACGGCCGCGGTAGCCTGGGTGGGGGCACTTCAATGGATCTTCGTGGTCGGTCCGGTCGAGCCCGTAGTCTGGAAGGGCCAACTGCAGGCCATCATCCCTGAAATTCCCGTCAGCATTCAGGAATCGCCCGTTCGTATTCCGTAATACACTCTTCTGCGATGAGCAGTGAGATCGAAATCAAGTTCCGCGTTCGCGATCTGCGGGGACTAAGGCAACAACTCCGCGCGGCAGGCTTTCGGCTGAAAACGCGGCGCACCCACGAGATGAACACGCTTTATGATCTTCCCGGTGGAGTGCTCCGGAAGCGGAGAGAACTGCTTCGCCTGCGGCAATACGGCTCGGAGTGGAAGCTGACGCATAAAAGCCAGGGGAAGAGAGCCCGGCATAGCAGCCGTGTTGAATTGGAGACCTCCGTTGGGGATGGACGGAAGATGGATGCGATTCTGCGTGCGCTGGGCTATGCACCCTCATTTCGCTACGAGAAATTCCGGGCGGAGTGGACGGATGGGAAGGGGCAGGTGGTTGTAGATGAGACTCCTATCGGAAACTTCTGCGAGATTGAAGGAGCCCCGCGATGGATTGATACGACGGCGAAGAAGGTAGACGTGAAGCCTTCCCAGTACATCACCAAGAACTACGCGATGCTGTTCGCGGATTGGAAGCGAGAAACGAAGAGTCAAGCAGAGGAGATGACGTTCCGGGCGATTAGGGGAAGCGAGACGTAG
>WNFI01265894.1_pt1 | contig 53974 bp, 45 predicted proteins | sample 5400471 | NCBI WGS metagenome assembly WNFI01 (sample SAMN13153348, study PRJNA577476) | soil metagenome | isolation source: 100 cm saprolite on Douglas fir-dominated hillslope | place: USA:California | collected 2013-09-17
CCTCTGCGTCGCCATCACCGAGGGCATCCCGGTGCGCGACATGATCGAGGTCAAGCGCGCCATGCAGGGCCGCAAGACCCGGCTCATCGGCCCCAACTGTCCCGGCATCGTCACGCCGGGCACTGGCAAGGACTCGCACGGCGGCTGCCGCATCGGCATCGCCCCGGGTTATATTCACAAGAAGGGCCACGTCGGTGTCATCTCGCGCTCCGGCACCCTCACCTATGAGGCCGTCTTCCATCTCACCTCGAAAACATCGGCCAGACCACCTGTGTCGGCATCGGCGGCGATCCCGTCAACGGCACGTCGCACCTCGATGTCATCAGGATGTTCAACGACGATCCCGAGACCTGGGGCATCATCATGATCGGCGAGATCGGCGGCAACGCCGAGGTCGAGGCTGCCCGCTGGGTCAAGGCCAACTGCAAGAAACCCGTCGCCGGTTTCATCGCTGGCGCCACCGCCCCGGCCGGACGCCGGATGGGTCACGCCGGCGCCGTGGTCGGCGGGGCTGAGGACACCGCCGCCGCCAAGATCGCCGTCTTCAAAGAATGCGGCATCGAGTGCGCCGTCACGCCCTCCGACATGGCCGACGCGCTCATCCGCGCCGCCAAGGCCAGGGGCGCAAAGCTGGCGTGAGAATCCAACGTCTCACTAGCAGCCTGACCATTCGCTCAGCCATTGGGAAGATGCAGATGAAATGCCTAAAGAACAAATCACCGGTGATGGCAGTTTTCTTAGGCATTATAGCAATGCTTCTTACTGGATGCCACGGACACACCTATAAGGACAGATACGCAGAGACAGGAGAAATCTCCACGCTCGACAGCCTCATTAATATTCATGGCTCCACTATCAGTTACCTGAAAATCCACGGCACCACATATAGAAACGTATGTGGAACTCCCCCCCATTTTCTTAAAATCCCCGGCGAGGAGATAATTGTATTCCTCACCAGGAGCGATGATGAACGCGAAGCCTTTGCTCATATCGTAAAACTAAATGACCCGGAAATCATTACCATCAGCATGGGCGACTCGTTATTCGGTTCCGGGATCGGTAAAGCATCCGAATTAGACGGGTGGTCCCGAGACTGGATCAAAATCCTATTCACCAAAGCAGCTGGTCGTTGTTAATAGAGATATTCATTCGGAAGACACTATCACCATGGACCTGTTAAATCGGAGAGTGCAGACAATCACTTCCCGTGTGTTTGACGCCAAACTTCATGTTAAGAGCGAAAAGACGGTCGATATGGCGGTGAAGCAAGTACCAGAGGCGGGGAAATGAGCCGGGCCTAACTTTGGCTGAGTCAAAAAAGCAGTATTGATGGGCGGGCTACAAAATTGATCTGTCCACTCAGTCGACGCAGGGATGTTGATTGCAAGGCAATCAGAACAGAGGTAGTCGTGTCCCATGCGTTTTGTTCTGCTAACCGCGATCGTGGTCACTGCGGCTTCCGCGGCTGAGCCGACGTGGCATCTGTCACTCCAGCTCTACAGCCTGCACGAACACACCTCGGCGGTCGACCTGACCAACAACACGCCGGGCCTCGGGGTGATGCGCGTGACGGACGACAACTGGCTGGCGGGGGCCGGCATTTTCCGCAACAGCCTCGCCCGCACCGCCGGCTACGCCTACCTCGGCAAGGAATGGGCCGTGGGAAAAGTCCTGGTCGGCGGTATCGCGGGGATGACGCACCACTATAATTTCAACAATGGCGGCCTGGTGCCGCTCGGTGGCCTGCTGGTCACCGTCCCGCTGACGGATGGCTGGGACCTCGACATGATCGGCATCCCGCGCATCGGCGGCTACACCTACACCACGCTGCATTTCGCCCTCCGCTGGCGGGTTCGCTAAAGCGGAGCCATTGGCTTGAGTCCTTTCTCCAGGAGCCTGCCTTTCGCCCGGCCGAAGATCGCCCGCCACGGCCCTTGCCCGCGCCACGGGGTCTCCATTTGCGAAGAATGGGATACACTGCCCATGATTTGATTCGTCGCCTAGTGGCACAATGGGCGTGTGAATGGGAAGTGGCGGCCATTTTCTTTTCGGTTCCAAAGCGCGCCTTTGATCGGGGCCGGGCTGCTGGCGCTGTTTTGCCTGCCGCGCACCGCGGCCAGCGACACGGTCTGGTGTGACGACGCGCTGCCGGCCGGCGCCGGCGGCGGCGGGAGACACTCACCGTCGGCGCCAGCGACGTACTGTTCACCTACATCCGCCTCGACCCGGCGAACCCGCCGCGCGAAGCCATGCTCAGCTGGAACAGCACCGCCGGAAGCTGGGAACACCGCGCCTACTGGGGCGAGAACCTCCTCAATTACGGCACGGACGGAACGGCCGGACGCCGTTACATGGGACCGCTGCCCGTGCCCGATCCCGAGCGCTGGGTGCGCCTCGAAGTGCCCGCCAGCGCCGTGGGCCTCGAAGGGGTGACGCTGCAGGGCATGAGCTTCACGCTCTACGACGGCCGTGCGACGTGGGATTTGACGGGGAAATCCACCGCCGCCGCCGATCCCGCTCCACCCGCAAGCCACGTGGACTATCTGGATCTGCAGGTGCCCGCACCGGGCGACCACACGCTGCACATTCTCGCCCCTGACCTGCTGGAACTCGTCCTCATCAACACCAAGCAGCCGAATCCGGCGCGCGTGGACAGCTGGGACTGGGTGGACGCCAACGGAAACTTCACCTCGCCCGACCCGGCCAAGATCGACGTGCGCGTCGCCGGGCAGCGCGTCCCGGTCACCGGCACGGGCTTCAAGCGGCGGCCGCTCCATGCGTCGCTGAACCCCTGGGATCCGCGCATCGCCAGCCACCTCTATCTCCGTCTGGCCGGCGCCATCGCGGACGGCCAGGCGGTCGCCGTGACCAACGACGGATCGCAGTGGCCGGCCGCCGTGCAGTTCGCGGCCACGGCCGATCCGTTGCGCTACAGCCCGGCGCTGCACGTGAATCAGGAAGGCTACCTGCCCGCTTATCCGAAAAAGGCCCTCGTCGGCCATTATCTCGGCAACCTGGGCGAGATGGACCTTCCGTCCATGAATTACTCGATCGTGGATGCCGGCAGCGGCGCCGTCGTTTTCTCGGGCGCACTGACGCTGCGCCAGGATGCCGGCTACGCCTACACCCCCGCGCCCTACCAGAAGGTCTATGAGGCCGACTTCAGCGGCTTCACGACGCCGGGCGACTACCGCCTGATGGTGCCGGGCATGGGCGCCTCGCTGCCGTTCCTGATTCACGACGGCGTGGCGATGGACTTCGCGCGGACCTACGCGCTGGGCCTGCTCGAGCAGCGCAGCGGCTTCGACGTGGCCATGCCCTTCACGCGGTTCACGCACGCCGCCGATCACACCGCGCCGGCGCTCGTGCCGGCCGACAATTCCGCGCCGTTTGATTTCACCTGGCGCACGATCGCGAACTACGCCTCGCAGGTGAACCCCGACAACCCGCCCCAGACCGCGCCGCGCCTCACCAGTCCCTCCGCGCAGCTCTTTCCGTTCGTGAACCAGCCGTCGGTGGACGCGTCCGGCGGCCACTTCGAGGCGGGCAATTACAGCCGGGTCACGTGGAACTGCGCGCAATTCGTCCATTCGCTCATGTTCGCGGCGGACGCGCTGCCGGGCGTGGCGGCGCTCGACAACCTCGGCCTGCCCGAAAGCGGCGACGGCCTCAGCGACGTGATGCAGGAGGCGAAATGGGAGGCCGATTTCCTCGCCCGCATGCAGGACGCCGACGGCGGGTTCTATTACTCCACCTACCCGATCAACCGCGAATACGAGAACAACGTGCTGCCCGAGAACGGCGACCAGGAGGTTGTCTGGCCGAAGAACACCGTGTCGACCGCCGCCGCCACCGCGGCGCTGGCGCAGATCGCCTCGTCGCCGCGCTTCAAGCAGCAGTTTCCGGCCGACGCCGCGCGGTATTGGCAGAAGGCGCAACTGGGCTGGCAGTTCCTCACGAACGCCATCGCGCGCTACGGCAAGGACGGCGCGTATCAAAAGATCATGCAGTTCGGCGATATTTTCACCGACCGGGACGAACTCGCCTGGGCGGCATGCGAGATGTTCCTCGCGACGGGCGACCGGCAGTATCGCGACACGCTCGAGTCCTGGTTCCCCGATCCCACGAGTCCCTCCACGTTCAAATGGGGCTGGTGGCGCATGTTTGCGTGCTACGGCAACGCCGTGCGCAGCTACGCGTTCGCCGCGCGCAGCGGGCGCCTGCCGGTGGAAACGCTCAACGCGAACTACCTCACCAACTGCGAGGCCACGATCACCGCCTGCGCCAACGACCAGCTCCGTTGGTCGCAGCAGAGCGCCTATGGCACCAGTTTCCCCGAGCCCACCAAGCGCTCGCGCGGCGCCGGCTGGTATTACTCCAACGTGCAGGCGTTCGATCTTCTCGCCGCCCAGCAGCTCAACCCGAGCCCGGCCTATCTCGACGCGATCCTCCGCAACCTGAACTACGAGGGTGGCTGCAATCCCGTCAACACCACCTACGTCACCGGCCTCGGCTGGAAACGCCAGCGCGAAGCCGTCGACCAATACTCGGCCAACGACCGGCGCATCCTGCCCAAGACCGGCCTCCCGCTCGGCAACATCCAGGAGGGCTTCACCTGGACGGGCACCTACGGCAGCGAACTCACCCAGCTGTGCTTTCCCGCCGACGGCTCGCAGACCGCGCCTTATCCATATTACGACCGCTGGGCGGACTTCTGGAATGTCACCACCGAATCCTCCTCGACCGACACGGCGCGCAGCCTCGCCGGCCTCGCGTGGCTTGCAGCGCAAACCTCGTCCGCCGGCCAGCCGTGGCGCTCGACCACCGCCACGATCACCGGCCCCGTCACCACCACCTCCCGCGTCGGCCAGCCGGTGACGGTCACCCTGCAACTTGCGGAGACCGACCTGAGTGGCACGAGGATCGTGTGGGAAGCGCGCGACCAGGAGCCGGCCTTCGGCACGGGTCTTAGCTATACGTTTACGCCGGTGCACGACGGCCCGCACTGGATCGAAGCCGAGGTGCAATGGCCGGACGGGCGCCGCGCCTTCGCCGTGACTTCCCTGTCGGTTCAGCCGTAGCCACCCGGCGGCCTCGATTTCCCCACCGACGCTCTCTGCCGGAGACCGGATTGGGTAATGCCTTTGTCCGACCTTGGCATGCATCACCAGCGAAAGTTTTTTTCACCGAGGATTTTTGCCGTAAATGGGCAAAAATCAGCCGTTTGCCGGCTCATACTTAACAACCTGACTCAACAACTGAAAATTAATCTGGCTTCTGACGCGAAGGTTTGCACTCTGGGCCCTGCATCAGGAAAGGATCGGCTGGCAACAGCCGGTTCTGCCAACCGGGTCTAGGAGTGATCACGGTGGTTTCGAGTGACGCAAGTCACCCGGATGTGAGAGGGGTCAAACCTTCTAACAAAAAACTCCTCCAAAAAAGCGAACAAGCCGCCTGATGTCCTCAGGCGGCTTTTCGTTTTCAGGAAAAACCCTGGTGCGCGAACGATTAACTAACCATCAACCGCTCACGCATCATGTCCACCAACAACCTCATCACCCTCGCCTCGCTGCGCATCAGCGAAGCGAATCAAAACCACCATCTCTGGAACAACAACGGAACGTGGTTTTTGCACTATACCGTCTATCCGACTTCTTTCACCAAGGAGCGCATCCGCCGTTCCCTGGGCACCAAGGACGTCAAGACGGCCCGCGAACGCCGGGATAGCTTCTTCAACCAGCTGGCGAAGCAGTCCTCCGCTCCGGTGCTGCCAGCCGGCCAGTTCGCCGTCGCCTGATCGTTTCAATCGCAGAAAATCACGGAGGGACACGTCGCAAGGCGTGTCCTTCTTTTTTGTGGTCGTGCTGTAGCGGCGCTCTATGAGCGCCATCCCTTGGCAACACGGCAGTCATAGACCGCCGCTGCAAATCTACCTCACGGAATCCGCAGCTGCATGCCGATGCGGAGCACGGCGGAACCCTGCAGCACGTCGCGGTTTGCGTTGTAGATTTCCTGCCAGCGATTGGGCGTGCCGTAGTAGCGCATGCTGATGCGCGAAAGTGAGTCGCCTTCCGCCACCGTGTGGAAACGCACCTCGACCGTGGCGGCCGGGGGTGTCACCGGCCGGGTCGGAACCGCGCCCCCGGACGCGATTGTCGAGGCGGGCGTGCCGAGCCGGGCGGTGGCGGCTATCTGGTCGAGCGTGCCCTGGGCCTGCGTCAGGCGCGCCACCAGGGCGCTGTTTTCGTTGCGCAGTTGGGCGAGCGCCGCGGCATTGGCGCGCTCCTGGCTTACGTTGCCCTCCACGAGGCGGGAATTGGCGTCGCGCGCGCTCTGCAGGTCGCGCCGGGTCTGTGCGAGCTGCGCCGTGAGCGCCTCGATGTTCTGCTGCGCGCTGCGGTCGGAGTCGGCCTTGAGCTGCTCGAGGCTGCCCGCCGTCTGGCTGAGCCGGGTGTTGTCGGTGCGGAGGACTGTCACCTGCTTGCGCAGGTCGTTGCGCTCCGTCTCCAGCTTGCCGTTGGCCTCGGTCAGCTCGGCCACGGAAGTGTTGTGCACCTCGGCCGCCTTTTCCGCATCCGCCGTGCGGCCCTGCAGGGCCGCGAGGTCAGCCAGCGCCTTGTCCGCCTCCTGCTTGACGGCCACGGTCTGCGAGGTGGCGTCGGCGTTGTCCTTTTGCAGGGCGTCAATCTCCTGCTGGGCCTTCACCAGCTGGGCGCCCACGGCCTCCAGCCGCTCCTGCAGCGCGGACTTCTCATCGGTCAGGCCCGGCACCGTGGTGGCGACCTTGCGCGATTCCTCCAGCTGCTGCTTGAAGGTCTCCCGCTCGGTGGCCAGGCGCTGGCCGTCGTCGGTGAGTTTCTGATTCTGGCGCTTCAACTCCTCGCCCACGGCGGACAGGTCGCGCACCTTCGCCTGCAACTGGTCGAACTGGTCCTTGTCGACGGTGGGCGTGTCGGATTGTTTCGCGTTCAACAGTGCGCGGTTGGCCTCGGTCAGTGACTTGTTCGTCTCGCGGGTGCGCGCCAACTGCGCAGCCAGGGTGCCGACCTCCTTGGCGGAGTTGTTGCGGTCCTCCTCCATCTGGCCTTCCAGTTCCTTCACGCGCGCCTGCAGCGTGCTGATCTCCATCTTGTAAGCGTCGGGCTGCGCGGCCGAGGCGGCCTGCGATTGGGCCGTGAGCGCGGCCTCAGTGGACTTCCGGGCGCTGTCCAGGTCCTTTTCCAGTTTGTCATTCGCCGCGGTCAGCTCCGCCACGGTGGCGTTGAGCTTCTCCGTGCTCTGGCTGGCCTCGGCGAGCTCGGTCTGCAATTTTTTCGTGTCGTCCCCGTCGCGCGGGTGGATGGTCCGGGCACCCTCCAGCTGCTTCTCCAGCTCGGCCACGCGGCCCTGTGCCTGGTCGAGCTCGCGGTGGCTGCCGTTCAACGAGCCGGTCAGTTGCGCGTTGTCGCGCGCCAGCTGGTCGTTCTTCGACCGCAACGCGGCCGCCTCGTCCGCCGCCTTTAGCAACCGGCTGTTCTCCTCGCGGAGCGCGGTGACCTGCCCCGCCTCGCGCTGGGCTCGGGCCAGCTCCAGGCGCAACGCCTCCATGCTGGCCAGAATCCTTCGGTCCTCCGCCAGATCTTTTTCCAGTTTGTCGTTGGCGGCGGTCAGCTCGGCCACGGTGGCGCCGCTCTTTTCCAGCGCCGAGCCAGCCTCGGCCAGTTGCTTCTTCAAATCGTCCAGGCCAGCCGTGTCGCTCGATTTCGCCTGCTGAGCCTCGCGCATATCCCGCTCGAGCCCGGCCACCCGGGTCTGCGCCGCGATGAAGCTGCGGTGCTCGTCCGTCACCTTCTCCGCCAGTGAATTATTGTCCTGCGTCAGCTTGTCCGCCCGTTGCTGGGCCTCCGCCAGCTTTTGATTGAGCTGGTCCAGCTGCGTGGTGTCCGGCTTCTGCCCAGCTTGCGCGGCCAGTGCCTGCTCGGCCCGGGTGGTCCGATCCGTCAGAGTGCGGTTCTCCTGCGTGAGTTTCTGGGCCAACTGCTCCTGGGTCCCGCGAGCCGCAGTGGCGTCATCGAGCTGCTTCTGCGCCTGCGCCACTTTCTGGCTCAGATTTTCCGCTCGTTCCTGGGATTCAGTCAGGCGTTTACTGAGCTGATCCAATTGGGTGGTATCCGGTTTCCGGGCGGCTTGCGCAGCGAGGGCTTCCTCGGCCCGGGTGACGTGGTCGGTCAGGGTGCGGTTCTCCTGCGCGAGTTTCTGCGCCAGCTGCTCCTGCGCGCCGCGGGCTGCGGTGGCGTCATCCAACTGCTTTTGCGCTTCAGCTAGTTTTTGACTGAGGTCGATCCCGTTGGCGTCGGACGTTTTGATGGCGGCAGACTTCTCGTTGATGTTTTTCTCGAGGGTCTGGGACCACTTTTCCAGGTCGGCCTTCTCGCCCTGCAACGCCTTCACCTGCTGCTGCAGTTGGGCCAGGGCCTGGGAGTTGTCCGGCGCCGGCGGGCTGGCCTGCGTCTGCTTCAACTGCGCTTCCAAATCGCGGATGCGGCTCGTGAGCTGCCCGAGCTGGTCGCTGGCCGCGTCGGATGACTGGCGCGCCGCGCGCAACTGGCCGAGGTCGGCGTTCAGGCGCGTGATCTCGCTGCGCGCATCCTTCAATTGCGCCAGCAGCGTCTCGGCGTCGTTCACTGCGGAGTCGCGCTGGCCCTGGAGCCGGTCGTTGTTGCTGGCGACCCGCTGGCTTTCCGCGCGCACCTCGGCGCTGGCGGTGTTGTCAGCGGTCCCCGAAGTGGCGGGCTTGCCGGCCTGGTTGCGCAGCATGCGGAGCTGGGAGTTGAGCGAAAGCAGTTCGCGGGTCGAGCGCTTCACTTCGTCGTTCAATCGCGCGTTGTCCCGCTGCAGGTTGGCGATGATCGCGCTCTTGTCGCCCTCCACCACCGGATACTTGCCGCTTTCCGCCGCGGCCGGCGTGTCCCTCTCCTGTTGCAACTGGCTCAGTGAGTTTGTCACCTCCCCCAGTTTGATCCGGAGCGCCGTGATCTCGCCCTGCTGCTTCGTCGCATCCATCGCGGACGCGGCGGTGACCGGCCCCGCGGTTTTCCGCCGGGCCAGCTCGTCCGCCACATCCTTGAACTGCGCGGCAAACACCTTCGCTTCGCGCTCGGCGGCCTCCTTGTCGGCGATGAGCGTCTGCACCTGCCCGGCGAGCCGCTGGCTTTGCTCGCGCAGCTGCTCGATCAGCTTGCCCGACTCGCTGCCCTGGGTGAGTTCCTGCTCGAGTCTGGCTTTCTCCAGCTCGAGCCGCTGGTTGGTCTCGGCAAATTGCGTGTTGGCCTGGCGGGCCTTTTCGAGCGCGGCGGTCAGTTCCGCCATGCGGCTCGCCGTCGCGGAATTTTCCGGCGCGGCGACGGGGACCGCGGCGCCCGCCGGGGCAGCCGGCGGCGCCTTGCCGGAACGGCGCTCGGCCAGCAGGCGCGTGGCGGCGGCCAGTTGGTCGGGGGTGAGGGCCTTGGCCACGAAATCCCGTGCCGCCGGCGTGGAGCCGTTTTCCACCGCGAGGTTGAGCCAGACATAGGCCTGCACGGGATCCTTGGCCAGGCCGCCCCGGCCATCCGCCAGCATCACTCCGAAATTATTCTGCGCCGGCGGGTAGCCCTGCTCCGCCGCGCTCTGGTAGAGCCCGGCGGCGGTGATCTCGTTCTTCGCCACCCCGCGGCCGTCCTCGAAGAGCACCCCGAGATTGTATTGGGCGCTGGGAAGACCGCGGTCCGCCGCCTGCTTATACCAGCGCGCGGCCTGCAGCTCGTCCTTCTTGACGCCCCGGCCGGCCTCGTACGCCACCCCCAGGTTTAACAACGCCTCGACGATGCCTTTCTCCGCCGCTTGCTTATACCAGAGGTTGGCCTCGAACAAATCCTGCGCGACGCCCCGCCCGGTCGAATACATGTTGCCGACGTTGAATTGCGCCGCGGCATATCCCTGTTCCGCCGCCATGAGGTAATACTTGAAAGCCTGCCGTTCATCCGCCGGCACGCCGCGGCCGAGCTCGTACGCGAGTCCCAGGTTGAATTGCGCCGCGGCAAAACCCTTGTCGCCTGCCGAGCGATACCACTTCAACGCCTCGGCAAAGTCGCGCTTCTCGCCAAGCAGCCCGTTGGTGTAGATGTTGCCGAGGGTGTTGAGCGCCTCGGGGTCGGACTTCCCGGCCCGCGCGCGAATTTCATCCAGCTCGGCGGTCGGCGCGGACTGGCCCCAGCCGGTCAGCGCGGCCAGCAGCAGCGCGCCGGCCAGCACGCACCCCCTCCGGCGGGACAACTCGAACCGGATCAGCGCGGCGAAATTACACACGCCTTACGTTAAGGAGAAAACCCTACACGGGAGCAAGGCTGCATCGACCATCCCGTGAATGATTTTTTTGTCGGGCGGGCAAAAGGTCGCCAGCGCGCCGGACAGGCGGACCTGACCGCCGACCACAAAATAATAGGGACACAACCGCAGGCGTCCCGCCTTCGCCGCGACCACGGCGGGGCGGCCGGCCTCGGGCGTTTCATACAACGGGTGCGACACGCGCTTCGGTTTCCGGTATTCCTGCAGGACGTGCAGGTTGGCCGGCGCCAGCCGGAGGGCCTGCTCGATGCCCGCCTGCCATTCCTCCCGCGAGCAATCGCTGCCGAGGATAACGCCGCGCGCGCCCCACGCCGTCTCGTGGAACCCGCTGATCTTGATGATGAGGTCGCGCTCCTTCTGCGACGCGCCGATGAGGTCGCGCCAGTCGTTGGGCATCCGCCCGCCGACGCGCGGCCCGTCGAGCACCGCCCCGGGTGGCAGGGGCACCGGATCCATCACCCACGTCGGCGGAATCAGCCGGCGCAGCAGTTTCAGGCTGCGGGCGCTGACCGACTCGGCCCAGAACTCCGGCAGCAGGTGGTGGTGGAACAGCGCCAGCGCCAGCTTCTCTTCCTGAAAATGCCGCATGGGCGACGCGATCGCCACGGCGCCGCTGGCCCACGCCTCCATGATCTCGGCCGCGATCCCCACATTCGCCCAGTCGAAGAGCTCGAAAAAACGGTAGACCACGTCGATCTTCTCCGGCGTGCCCTCGACGTCGAAGAACAGCTCGCCGCCGAGCGGAAACACGTCCTCGGGCCGCATGCAGAACACCCGCCGGCCCGACCGCTGCAATTGCTCCGCGAGCCACTGCATCTCCGGCCGGTAGGTGGCCGCCTCGTCGCTCACCAGAATCGCGATCAGCGGATTGCGCGAGGCCGGCCGCAGCGCCGCGAGCGCCTGGTGGAAATTCTCGACCATCGCCCCGCCGTGCCCGAGAACGGCCGGGTCGGGGTCGCCGCCGTAGAGCTTGTTCAGGAATGCCGTCAGCCCGATGCCGCCGGGCACGGAGTCCAGCTCGGTGAGGGCAAACCCGTCGTCGGTCAGCAGCAGGTCCGGCCGCAGCACGGTGGGAAACGCCCCGCGATTCTTGGGGTCGCGCGCATGCGCGATGAGGCCCGCGGGCTTGCCGCGGTCGAGGTAGTCGGCCGCCCACGGCGCGAGCAGCGGCTTGTTGCGCAGGAGATTCTTGCCGGCGGCGGAGCGAAGGTAGAGCGTCTCGAGCGCCGCGTGGAATTCCAGACACGCGGTGCCGATCTGTTCCAGCTCGGCCACCTGCTCCGGGGTCAGCGGCCACGCCTGCGGCGAGAGCTGCCACGTCTTGTCCTCAAACAGCGACTGGGCGCTGAAGGCGGAGCGAAGGGTTTCGTGGGACAGCTCAGGCATGTTGATTCAGAAGCCAGAAAAACAGGATTGGCAAAGTATGTTTCAATTTCAGGGTTTCCCGGCTTTTGAATTATTTTCAATCATCCATCTGGATGTCCTTATTGCGGTGGCGCGGGCAGCCGGCGCGGAGCCAGCCGTAGATAAAGCGGTCGAGGTCGCCGTCGAGCACGCCCTGGGTGTCGCTGGTGCTCACGCCGGTGCGCAGGTCCTTCACCATCTGGTAGGGCTGGAGCACGTAGCTGCGGATCTGGCTGCCGAAGCCGATCTCGCCCTTCTCCCCGTAGAATTTTTCCATCTCGCTGCGCTTGTCGTCCAGCCGTTTCTCGTAGAGACGGGCCTTCAGGACGTTCAGGGCGGCGGCCTTGTTCTTGATCTGCGAGCGCTCGTTCTGGCACACCACCACGATGCCCGTCGGGATGTGCGTCAGGCGCACCGCCGAGTCCGTGGTGTTGACGCCCTGGCCGCCCTTGCCGGAGGAACGGTAGACGTCGGTGCGGATCTCGTCCTCGGGAATGTCGATCGCGATCTCCTCGGTGATCTCGGCGATGACGTCCACCGCGCAGAACGAGGTGTGGCGGCGCTTGTTCGAGTCAAACGGGCTGATGCGCACCAGCCGGTGCACCCCGCGCTCAGCCTTGGCGTAGCCGTAGGCGTTCTCGCCCTTGATCAGGATCGTGGCCTTGGAAATGCCGGCCTGGTCGCCTGGCTGCACATCCATGAGCTCGATCCCAAAACCTCGGCGCTCGGCCCAGCGGGAATACATGCGGAAGAGGATGTCGGCCCAGTCGTTCGACTCCGTGCCACCCGCGCCGGCCTGGAGGCTGAAGATGGCGTTGTTGCGGTCGAACTGGCCGGTGAGGAAGGAGGCGATCTCAAGCTTGTCGAGTTCCTCGACCATGACGGTCACGGCGCCGTTGAGTTCCTTGGCGTGGGACTCCTGCTCGGCGGGCGAGGCCGATTCAATCAGCTCCACCATCACCGCGGCGTCGTCGAGCCGCTTGTTGAAGGCCACGAGACCGCTGATGGTCTTCTTCAGGTTGTTGAGCTTGGCGATGTGCTTCTGGGCGCGTTCGGGGTTGTTCCAGAACGCCGGCGCGCCCATCTCCGCCTCCATCGCCTCTATCTCGCGCTGCTTTTGTTCGACGTCAAAGAAACCTCCACAAGTAGCCGGCGCGCTTCTTGATGTTCTCGAGGTGGGAAAAGGTTTCGGGTGCGATCATGGGTGGCTCCCACCGTTGGCAGGAGCGCCCACGCCGCAAGCGGAAAGTCAGTCCGGCCGGTCGGCCGCAAAAAAGCCGCCCGGGGTGCGGGCGGCCGGGGGACCAGCGAATCGTCCGGCTCTCAGGTGAAGGCGCCGGCGAACCATTTCTGGTAATGCGCGCCGACCACCGGCATCGGCTTCTGCTGCCCGTTCACCGCCGCGATCAGCCCCATGAGCCAGAACACAAACAAGGAAATCCCGATCAGCGGCCACAGCAGGACCATCAGCAGGTTGACCACCGGAATAAAGGATATGATCACGCAGGGGATCCAAATAACCAGGCAGGTGATGAACAGGCCCAGTCCCTGACGCAGGTGGAAGGTGCCGAGGGCGGTCTTTTTGCTGCTGTGCATCACAATCGCGATGATGAATCCGATGATGGTGAGGTAAGTGAGGATGGCGACGGTGCGATCCTCTGTGGCCGAAGCGGCGGCGGGCGGCGGAGTGTCGGACGGGGTGGACATGTTTAGGGTGGGTTATGTGTGCGAAGCAACTGCAGCTTGGCGGGGTAATCCGCCGCCGTCAACGTCTGTAGCGGCGGTCTGTGACCGCCGTCCCTGAGACCTCGGCGCTCATGGAGCGCCGCTACAGCTAACTTCCGTTTAAGTCCGCAACGTGCCGGCGGCCTTCTCCGCCAGGTAGCTCGCGTAGGTCTTCTCCACGCCCTCGCGCAGACCGACCCGGGCCTTCCAGCCCAGCGCGGACAGCCGTGAAACATCCATGAGTTTGCGCGGCGTGCCGTCGGGCTTGGTGGCATCCCAGGCGATGCGTCCCTTGAAGCCGGTGACCTGCGCCACCAGTTCCGTCAGCTCCTTGATGGTCACGTCCGTGCCCGTGCCGATGTTGATCAGGTCGGGCGGGTCCGGGAGTTTCAACAAAAACGCGCATGCCTCCGCCAGCTCGTCGACGTGTAGAAACTCGCGCTTCGGCGTCCCCGTGCCCCACGCCACGACCTCGGCGCGCCCCGCCTCCTTCGCCTCGTGAAATTTCCGGATCAGCGCCGGCAGCACGTGCGAATTCTGCAGGTGGTAGTTGTCGCCCGGACCGTAGAGATTGGTCGGCATCGCCGAGTGGTAGAGCACGCCGTGCTGCCTGCGGTAATACTCGCAGAGCTTCAGGCCGGCGATCTTGGCGATGGCGTAGGCCTCGTTGGTCGGCTCGAGCGGCCCCGTCAGCAGGCTGCTCTCCGGCATCGGCTGCGGCGCGAGCTTCGGGTAGATGCAGGAGCTGCCGAGGAAGAGCAGCCGTTTCACCCCCGCGCGGCAGGCGCCGTTGATCGCGTTGGTGGCGATGGCCAGGTTCTCGAACAGGAACTCCGCGGGATAGGTGCTGTTGGCGTGGATGCCCCCCACTTTCGCCGCGGCCATCAGGACCGCGTCCGGCTTTTCCGCCGCGTAGAATGCCGCGGTGGCCGCCTGATTGGTCAGATCGAGCTCCGCCCGGGTCTTCAGCAGCAGCGTCACGCCCGGCTCGGCGCGGAAACGCCGCACAAGGGCGGCGCCCACCATCCCATTATGTCCGGCGATGAACAGCTTCATGGATCAGACTCGGGCTCATTTCGTGCCTATGCGTGTGTTTCGTGGCCACGAATTCCTAAAACTTCGGCAGCTTGGCGATCTGCGCCTCGCGCTTGGCCAGCTCGAGGTCGTGCTCGACCATGATCTTCACCAGCTCCTTGAATTTCACCTTGGGCTTCCACCCGAGCTGCTTCTTTGCCTTGGCGGGGTTGCCGATGAGCAGCTCGACCTCGGCGGGGCGTTCATAGCGGGTGTCGTGCTTCACGTATTTCTTCCAGTCCAGCCCGAGGTGCCCGAAGGCGGCCTCGCAGAACTCCTGCACGCTGTGCGTCTCGTTGGTCGCGACCACGTAGTCGTCGGGTTTGTCCTGCTGCAGCATGAGCCACATCATCTCGACGTATTCCTTGGCGTAGCCCCAGTCGCGCTTGGCGTCGAGGTTGCCGAGGTAGAGCGAGTCCTGCAGGCCCAGCTTGATGCGGGTGGCGGCGCGGGTGATCTTGCGGGTGACGAAGGTCTCGCCCCGGCGGGGCGACTCGTGGTTGAACAAAATGCCGTTGCTCGCGTGCAGCTTGTAGCTCTCGCGGAAGTTCACCGTCAGCCAGTAGGCGTAGACCTTGGCGCAGCCGTAGGGCGAGCGCGGCCAGAACGGCGTCTTCTCGGTCTGCGGCACCTCCTGCACCTTGCCGAACATCTCGGACGACGACGCCTGGTAGAAACGCGTTTTCTTCACCAGCCCCGCCTCGCGGATGGCCTCGAGGATGCGCAACGCGCCCTGTCCGTCGATGTCGCCGGTGTATTCGGGGATGTCGAACGACACCCGCACGTGCGACTGGGCCGCGAGGTTGTAGATCTCGTCCGGCTGCAGCTCGTAGAGCAGCTTCACCATCTGCACCGCGTCGGCGAGGTCGCCGTAGTGCAGCGTGAGCTTCGCGCCATTGGCGTGGCGGTCAAAATTGAGGTGGTCGATGCGGCTGGTGTTGAAGGTCGAGGCGCGGCGGATGATGCCGTGCACCTGGTAACCCTTCTCGAGCAGCAGCTCGGCGAGGTAGGAGCCATCCTGGCCGGTGATGCCGGTAATCAGGGCTTTTTTCATGAAGGGGTATAGCTAGAGAGAACCGCCGCCCGCAGGCAAGCGCCGAGGCGACGATCAGGGCCCGGTTTCCGCCAGCAGGCGCACCAGCTCGGCCTTCCACAGCGCCGCAACGGTGTGGCTCCCGTGCCCGCGGGTCTGGTCGCTGAAGGGGATGACGACCGCCCGGCCGTGCGCGACCCGCTTGATTTCGCGCTCGAGAATGCCCAGCTCCGGCGGGTTGATCAGGTCGTCGGCGCTGTTGATGGCCAGCAGCGGCGCCTTGATTTTCTCCAGGCCCGGGTTCGGGTCGTAATCGGCCGAGGCCTCGAGCGCATAGAGGTAGTCGTTCGCGTCGCCGGTCTTGAAATAATTTGCGACAAACGCATCCAGCGTCTCGTCGGTTTTGGCCAGCGTCGGCGTCTCGGCCTGCCGCAGCACGGGATTGCTGCTCATCAGGTAGAGCATTTCCGCGCCGGTGCGCAGCGACGGTGGCTGCTTCGCGTAATCCCCGCCCTGCCACTCCGGGTCGTGGCGGATGGCATCGATCGCCAGCCGGCGCCACACGCGGTTGCGGCCGGAAATTTGCACCGGCAGACTCGCGAACGGCATCAGCGCGTCCATGAACTCCGGATAGGTCTCGCCCCACAGCCAGGTGTGCATGCCGCCCATCGAAGTGCCCATGACGAGCCGCGCGTGGTTCACGCCCAGGCCCTCGGTCAGCAGGCGATATTGCGCCTCGATCATGTCACGGTAGCCATAGTTTGGGAACTTGGCGTGAAGGCCGTCGCTGGGCTTGCTCGATTTGCCATGGCCGATGCCGTCCGGCAGCACGATGAAATACTTTGTCGCGTCCAGCGGCTGGCCGGGGCCGAACAACTCGGGCGCGAACAACGGCGACAGGAACTGCGCTCCGCTGCCGGTGGTGCCGTGCGTGATCAGCACGGCATTGGTCACCTTCCCGCCCGCGGCGCGCCGTGGCGTGCCAACGGTGCGGTAGTGGAGGCGCAGCTCAGGCAGTTTCCCGCCCGCCCGGAAGGCGAAATCCTTCAGCACAAAATCGCCCTCGACCGGCGCGGGATAGTCTGCCGCGCACAGGCCGGTCGCGACTAGCAGACCGGCCAGGATAAAACGGAGATGCGTCTTCATAAAATCAGCCAAGCGCGGCGAGCAGGCGCTTCAGCTCGGCCTGCTTGGCCAGCTGGTCGGACAGTTGCTTCTTCGCCCCGTCGAGCACCGCCGCCGGCGCCTTGTCGGTGAAGGCCTTGTTGTTCAACCGCGCCTCGGTGCCGGCGATGTGCTTAGCGATCGCCTCGAGCTCCTTCTTGAGCCGCACCTTTTCGGCGGCGGGGTCGCCCTTCAGCTGCTTGATGAGATTCCAAGAGCCGAAGGCCGTCACGATCGCGGGGGCATCGGACGACATGGCTCCGCGATTGATCGCCGTGGCGCCCATCATGCGCTTCAACTTGGAGAGATTCGCCTTCAACACCGCCCAGTGAACATCGGTGGTCTCCACGACAAACTCGGACGCCTTGCTGGCGGCCTCGCCATGCTCGGCCTTGAACGCCCGCATCTGCGAAACCACCGCCTTGAGCTGTTCCACCTGCGCCGCCGCGGCCGTGTCGAGCTTCACCTCGCGCCCGGCGATCTGCGAGGCGTTTTCGATGTTGGTGTCGCGCATCAGGAACGCGCCCGCGGTGCCATAGCCGAGCAGGTGCCACAGCTCCTCGGTGATGAACGGCGTGAAGGGGTGCAGCAGCAGCAGCGTCTGGCGCAGCACCAGGTCCTGGATGGCGAGGCAGTTCGCCTTGGTGGCCGGGTCCTGCAGCTTGGTCTTGGAAACCTCCACATACCAGTCGCAGAAATCATTCCAGAAAAAACCGTAGAGCGCCTGTACCGCCGCGCTGAACTCGAACTCCGCGAAGCAGCGGTCGACCGTGCGCGTCGTGGTGAGCAACTGCGCGAGAATGGCGTGGTCGTCGGCGTCGAATTTCGCCGGCTCCAGCCGGACGGTGATGGCGCCGAGCGTGGAATTGTCGACCATGTCGCCGCTCATCTGCCGGAAGCGGCAGGCGTTCCAGAGCTTGTTGCAGAAATTCTTGCCGGACTCGATGCGGTCCTCCTGGAAGCGGATGTCCTGCCCCTGCGGCGCGATCGACACGATGCCGAAGCGCAGGCCGTCCGCGCCGTATTTCGTGATCAGGTCGAGCGGATCGGGCGAATTGCCGAGCGACTTCGACATCTTGCGGCCCGACGCGTCGCGGATGATGCCGGTGAAATAAACATTCTTGAACGGGATGCGCCGCTCCAGTGGCTCGCCCGGACGAACGAACTCCAGCCCCGCCATGATCATGCGCGCCACCCAGAAGAAGATGATGTCCGGGCCGGTCACGAGCGTCGTGGTCGGGTAGAAATAATCGTAGCCGGCCTTGGCCATCGCGTCCTGGTCGGGCCAGCCGAGCGTCGCAAACGGCCAGAGCCAGGAGCTGAACCAAGTATCGAGCACGTCGTCCTCCTGCACCCAGCCGGTCTTATCGGCCGGACCCTCGAGCGACACATGCACCTTCTTCGGGTCGGCGAGGTCGGCCTCGGTGAGCTTCTCCTTGTCGAGTCCCTTCGCATACCAGACGGGGATGCGATGCCCCCACCATAGCTGGCGGCTGATGCACCAGTCCTGGATGTTTTCCAGCCAGTGCAGGTAGACCTTCGACCAGCGCTCGGGATAAAACTTGATGTGGCCGTCGCGCACCGCCGTCTTGGCCTCCTCGACCCGCGGATACTTCAGCCACCACTGCCAGGTCAGGCGCGGCTCGACCGGCACGTCGGCGCGCTCGGAGTAGCCGATGTTGTTCTCGTAGGGCTCCTCTTTCACCAGTGCGCCCGACTCCTTGAGCAGCTCGACGGCTTTCTTGCGGCCCGCGAAACGGTCCAGGCCCACCAACTCCGGGCCGGCGAGCGCGTTGAGCGAGGCGTCGGGATTGAGCACGTCGACCGGCGTCAGCTTATGCCGCAGGCCGATCTCGAAATCCACCTTGTCGTGCGCCGGCGTGATCTTGAGCGCGCCGGAGCCGAACTCCCGGTCCACCGCCGCGTCGGCGATGATCGGAATCTGCGCGCGGACGAGCGGCCGCCAGACCTTCTGGCCCACGAGCGCCGTGTAGCGCGGGTCATCAGGATGCACCGCAATGGCCACGTCGCCGGGAATGGTCTCGGGCCGGGTGGTCTTCACCTCGATGAACTTGCCCGGCTGGTCCGCCAGCTCGTAGCGCACCTGGTAGATGAGGCCTTTGACCGGCTTCATGATCACTTCCTCGTCGGACAGCGCCGTGAGGCTGGCCGGGCACCAGTTCACCATCCGCTTGCCGCGGTAGATGTGGCCCTTGCGGAAGAGATCCACAAACACACCGAGGACCGCCTGCGAGTAGGCCGGGTCCATCGTGAAGGCCGTGCGGCTCCAATCGGCCGACGCGCCGAGCGCGTGCAATTGCTGGAGGATGATGCCGCCCTTTTCCTCGCGCCATGACCACACTTGCTCGAGAAATTTTTCCCGCCCGAGGTCGCGTCGGTTTTTCTTCTGCTTGCGCAGCTCGCGCTCGACCACGGCCTGCGTGGCGATGCCCGCGTGGTCGGTGCCAGGCAGCCACAGGGCCTCCTTGCCCTCAAGCCGGGCCCGGCGGACGAGGATGTCCTGCAGCGTGTTGTTCAGCACATGGCCCATGGTCAGCACGCCCGTGACGTTGGGCGGCGGAATCATGATGCAGTAGGGCGACCGGGCCGGGTTCACCTTCCCGGCAAAGCAACCGGCTGACAGCCACGCGGCATACCACTTCTTTTCGACGTCGCGGGGTTCGTAGCTCTTGGTGATCGGGGCCATGCTGGAAGGTGGTCGGGCAGTGAAAGGCCCCCGCCCCGCCCTGCCAACCAATTTCACAGGAGGTAACGGAGGAAACTGAGGCCCAACCCTGGCCCATTTCCATCTCCGTTCCCTCTGTTTCCTCCCGTAAACCTGCCTTTGCTTTCCTTCGTGTTCTTCGTGCCTTCGTGGTTAAACGGGCTGCCGCATTTCCTCCAGCTCAAAGACCTGCTGGTTGCTCACCCGCGGTCGACCACGTCCAGCTCGGGCCACGAGGCGATCTTGCGGTGCAGGGTGCGGCGGCTGATGCCGAGCAGCTGGGCCGCCTTGGTCCGGTTGCCGCGGGCCTTCATCAGGGCCTCGCGCAGCAGCCGCTTTTCATTGTCCTCGACGGAATACGGGTTCGACGGCGTCGCGGTGACCATCGCCGGCGGCGGCGCCGCTTCGCCGCGGAACTTCGGCTCGAGGTCGAACTCGCTCAGCTTGCCGCCGCGGCGCAGCACGACGGCATTCTCGGCGAAATTGCGCAGCTCGCGGATGTTGCCCGGCCACGGGTAGGCCTGCAGGTGCTTCATCGCGCCGGGCTCGATGGTCACGGCCTCGTAGCTGTTCTCCTTCGCGTAGACGTTGATGAAATGCTCCAGCAGCACCGGGATGTCCTCCGTCCGCTCGCGCAGCGGCGGCGTGGTGATGCGCACGACGTTCAGCCGGAAAAACAGGTCCTCGCGGAACTTTCCCTCCTTCACCATCGACTCGAGGTTGCGGTTGGTCGCGGCGACGAGCCGCACATCCACCGTGATGGTCTTCGAGCTGCCGATGCGCTCGAAGCTCTTCGTCTCGATGAACCGCAGCAGCTTCACCTGGATCTCGGGGCCGATCTCGCCGATCTCGTCGAGGAACACCGTGCCGCCGTCGGCGGCCTCAAACCGCCCCTCGCGCCGCTCCGTCGCGCCGGTGAACGACCCGCGCTCGTGGCCGAAGAGCTCGCTCTCCAGCAGGGTCGCCGGCAGCGCCGCGCAATGCACCGGCACGAACGGCGCGCGCGCGCGCGCGCTCGCCTGGTGGATGGCCTGCGCGATCAATTCCTTGCCCGTGCCCGTCTCGCCCTCGATGAGGATGGTCGCCTTCGACGGCGCCACCAGCTTCACCCGCTCGATCACCTCGGCCAGCTTCGCCGAGTGGCCGACGATGCCCTCGACGTTGAACTTCTCGTCCAGCCGCTCGTGCAATTGCTTCACCTCCACCTCCAGGGTCTTCGTCTTCAGCGCCCTCTGGATGAGGATTTCCAGCCGGTCGATCTGCACGGGTTTCGTCAGGAAATCCACCGCGCCGCGCTTCATCGCCTCGACCGCCGACTCGACGTTGCCATAGGCCGTCATCATGATGACCGCCGGCTTGTTCCGCAACGCGAGGGCTTTGTCGATGACCTTGAGGCCGCTTTTGCCGGGCATCCGCAGGTCGGTGATGATGACCTCGAATTCCTGCGCCTCCATCAGGTTGAACGCCTCGTCCGCGCTCCCGGCCACCGACACGTCGTAATGGTCCTGCAGCGCCTGCTGCAGCCCCTCGCGGGTGTGCTTCTCGTCATCGACGATCAGGACGCTGGGAACCATGCCGCTATGACAACCACCCCCCGCCCCCGGTCAACGGGAAATGAGACGACCTGACACAGCCGCCAGCCCGGCTGAAGCGACTATTCATACCTCCGGTTTGCCACGAGCCGCATGCCACACCCGCAAAACCACGACTTGGTCAGGCTCGGGCAACTCGTAGATCACGCGATACGGGTTGTGAATTATCTCACGCACCGAGTCCCGTCCCTCTTCTGGCAAAATGCGGCCTGCCCAAGGAAACTCCGCGAGCAGACGCGTGCTATCAAGGATCGCCTGCCCAGTTCTTAATGCCGCAGACGGATTGTCGGCCGCGATGTGCCGCACGATTGCCGCCAGGTCGCAATGGCGTCGTCCGACCAGATTACTTTTCCAGCCATTGGGGCAGCAGCTTCTCTACATCCGCCTGCGTTTTCCAATGGCCCGTTTTGACACTTCCCCGGCTCTTCTCCAGCGCCGCGAGCAATGCCAGCTTTTCAGCGGCATCCTGCAAGGTCGCGTTTTCCGGCAGCGCGTCAATCGCCGCATGGGCGAGTTCCTTGGTGCTCATGCGGCCAATAAATCGCCGCCCTCCCATTACGTCAAGCGCCCCATTCGGTGATAGTCGGGCGAGAGACTTTGGTTGCGCCCCTGTCCGCCGTAGCCTTGGCGAAGGCTGGAATAACCGGACAGGAGGATTTGTACCGTGCCAAACGCAAGCCCCTAGGCTTGGCTGTCCGGCACCGGCCAAGCCGTAAATTTCGGCGAGGCTGAATCTGTTGGGCGGATAGAAATGAAGCGCGCACGAACCTACCTCATCTTGCCGCTGCTTGCTGTAGCTCTGGGGTTCACTGCCGGAGGCCACCTGCCTTCGCTTCGATCGGCTACGGCAAGGCAAGAAGGGTCGGCCGCGGCGGATATTTCTTTGCCGGTTTCTTCTTCCCCGGGGGTCGAAAGCTCCCGTAGGCTCCGGCCCAAGCATCCCATGAAGAAAACCCTGCAAATCCTGCTGGCCCTGTTCAGTTCGAGCGCCCTCGGTGCCGCGGAACGCCCCAACACCGTGCTGATCCACCCGGGTGAGACCTGCTACGTCAGGTTCGCGATCAACGGGGCCAAGCTCAAGCTGCTCGGCGTCAGCAAGGAGAAGGATGAGTCCGCGCAGGTCGTCCTGTCGGTCTATCCCGCCCCGTCGAACAATGGCTTCACCCTGAAGGTGGAAAACAAATTTAACCTGGACCTGGACTACGCGGGGGAGCTGCGCTCGCACCTCATCGACCGGCGCATCAAGGTCAGCATGGCGCCGGTCGTGGCCGGAAAAATCTCCCTGGAATGGCTCCCGCTCAAGCTCGATGAACTGGCCGTGTTCGGGTTCAAACTGGAAAAGTGAGGCCGCAGCGGGCCAGGTTTCTCCTCGCGCGGAAAAGATCATTTGTTAGACGTTTCGCATGTTCAAAGACAAACGCATCGACGCCTACATCGCGAAGTCAGCTCCGTTCGCCCAGCCGATCCTGCAGCACCTGCGTCAGCTCGTGCATCAGGCCTGCCCGGAGACCGAGGAAGCCCTCAAATGGAGCAGCCCGTTCTTCCTCTATCGCGGCAGGATCCTGTGCTTCATGGCCGCGTTCAAGGCCCACCTCGCCTTCGGTTTCTGGGGACCGGCAATGAAAAGAATCATCACCCGCGACGGCCACGCGAAAGACGGCCGCGGCCTGATGGGTCGCATCACCAGCCGCCAGGACCTGCCCGGCGACAAGGTGCTCACCCACTACATCAAGACCGCGGTGAAGTTGCATGACAGCGGCCTGCCCGCCCGGCCCAAGCCGAAGCCCAAGTCCGCCCTGCCGATGCCCGCCGACCTCGCCGCCGCGCTGAAGAAAAACAAAAAGGCCGCGGTCGCGTGGGCGGATTTCAGCCCGAGCGCCCGCCGCGAATACATCGAGTGGATCACCGAGGCGAAGCGCGACGAAACCCGGGCTTCGCGCCTCGCCACGACCCTGCAGTGGGTCGCCGCGGGCAAGCCCCGCAACTGGAAATACATGAATTGCTGACGATCACCCCCGGTTTCCGCCCCCGGGCCTAAGTATACTATTAGTTGACATTAGCCGCCACTGCCGACCGCCATGCCCGAGCTGACGATCAAACTGACCAAGCGCGAGGGCGGCCGCCATGTGACGACCTGTGTGCGCGCGGACGGCTCTGTCAGCAGCCAGCGCTTCACGGAGGCCAACGCGCGCTTCTTCGTGCACCACGACCTCACCCACTACGCCGTCGAGACGGCGCTCGGCCACGCCCGTGGCTTTTACGGCCTGGTCGCCGACGGCTGGAACCTCGCTGACTTCGGCGCGCCGTGGCCGCGCGGCCGGCTGCCGCAGGACATGGATCTCTCCGAGAACATCGTGGGCCTGTTCGACGGCGAGCGCGCCACCGGCCGCCGCTGGACCGCCGACGAAATGAATGCTTCACTTGCCCAGTTTCACGCCGCACATCCGGGGTTCGCCCCGTCGCGCCCGGTCACGGAAGCCGACCTGGGAAAAATCAGGGACGAACTCGCTCGCCTTTTCCGCGCCTGGGAAGTGCTGCCCGTCGGCGGGACACTCGACCTCGCCTTCGACCGCCCGAGCCCCACGCCCGCCCGATGACCGCCCCGGCTTCCAAGGACCCGCTGCACGGCGTCACGCTGGAGATGATCCTGCAGGAACTCGTCGCGCATTACGGCTGGGCGGAGCTGGGTCGGCGGATCGACATCCGTTGCTTCAACTTTGACCCCAGCATCAAATCCAGCCTGCAATTCCTGCGGCGCACCCCCTGGGCCCGGGAGAAAGTCGAGAAACTTTACCGCCACCACCGCGTCTCCTCCCCCTAGCCGCCCGCCCCGGCTTTGCCCTCGACTCGATTTCAGGATTACAGTCACATTGCCTCAGTTCCCTGCGTCACACACCGCATGAAAAAACTCCTCCTTGTCCTTGCCAGCCTCGCGCTGGCCGCCGGCAGCCGGGCTGAGAACATCAACCTGGGCGGTGGCAAATCCATGCATTTCATCCTGCCCGACTCCTGGGTCGCCACCGATACCGCCGCGCCGTCGCCGGAAGTCTCCATGGTGGGCAAGGACCTGCGCTACGTCCCCAAGAGCGGCAGCAACGACGCCGTGCTCCTCACCGTCCTGCTCGTCCCCGATGACCGCTTCAACGATCGCGAGGCATTGCGCATGCTGGTGGCGGACGCCACGCAGCGTTTCGTGGCCGACTCGGTCGAAGGCAAGGCGTTCATCAAGGAACTCCGGTCCGCCAACGCGATCGGCTATTCCGCGACCTTCACCGATGTCAATCTCGTCGACAAGCCCCCGGTCAAGGACGACTACAAGACGATGACGGCCTGCTTCATCTATATGGGCGAGAAAGTTATGGTCTTCGCGACGATCTTCAGCGACGACCCGTCGGGCCCGGCCTTTGCCGAGGGCCTGCGCCTGCTCAAGTCGCTCGCGCTCGCCACGCCCAAGGGCACTGTTTGACGGGTGTTTGCCTTGTTGTAGGAGCCTGCTTGCAGGCGATCCCTAATGTGGCGTCGTGATATCGCCTGCAAGCAGGCTCCTACACTGAGGGAACCGATTCTGAAAACCGCGTGCCACCTCACCCCTGCAGCATCCGCACGCGGCGGTGCTTCTGGGGGAACTGCAGCGTCACCACCGTGCCCTTGCCTTCCTTGCTCTCGATGCCGGCAAGTCCGCCGTGGTCGCGCATGATGCGCTGCACGATCATCAGCCCGAGCCCGTGCCCGCCGGCCTTGGTCGTGTGATAGGGGGAAAAGAGTTTCGTCAGGTCCTCGGTCTTGATGCCGCTGCCGGTGTCGGCGATGAGCACGAAGACCGAATCGTCGTCCGCGCGGACGCGGATGCCGAGCTTTCCGCCCGGCGCCATCGCCTCCATCGCGTTCTTGACGAGGTTGAAAAACACCTGCTTGAGCTGGTTGCGGTCGGCCATGATGACCGGCGTGCTCGCCGGCAGCTCGCCCTCGACCTTGAGGCCGCGGTCGGCCAGCTCCTTCGCCTGGAAACGCAGCACGTCCTCGATGACCTCGACCACGTTGACCTCGGTCAGGTCGGGCGGGCGCGGCCGGATGGCTTCGAGGAAATTCTTGATGATGCCGTCGAGGCGCGTGACCTCGTCCTGGCAGACCTTGATGGACTCCCCGAGCGCGGCGGCCTCCTTCGAGTCCTTGAGTTTCTTCAGCTTCCGCTCGATGAGCTGCAGGTGGATGGTGAGCGAGTTGAGCGGGTTGCCCAGCTCGTGCGCCACGCCGGCGGCGAGCAGCAGAATGGAGGATATTTTCTCGTGCTCGATCAGGTCCGCGGTGGATTTCTTCTCGCTGGTGATGTCAGACAGGATGATGGCGAAGCGCGCCGTCTCGCCCTCGCCCTGGTCGAACGGCACCATGTAGAGCCGCACGACGCGCGGCGCCGGGTAGGTCAGCTCGAACTCCCGCGTGACGAGCGGCCGGCCGCCCTCCCCCTCGAGCGAGGCGCGCAGGCCCGGCACCAGCCGCCAGAGCGTCGCCGCCGCGCCGGCCTCGTCCTTGAAGCCGATGAGCCGCGCCGCCGCGCCGTTGGCATAGTCGATCCCACCGTCGGCGGTGATGACGAGCACGCCCTCCTGCAGGGTGTTGAAGACCGTATCGAGCAGCGCGCGCTCCCGGGCCAGCCGCTGCACGAGAGTCCGCAGGCCCGCCGCGTCGAGCCGGTCGATGCGACCGAGCACCTTGTCGAGCGAGCTGTGTTTCTTGCCGGGCATGGGAATCGTTGAAAATTCAGTTATAGCGGCATGGCATTCTGAGCAAAGCGAAGAATCCAGTTCGATCCACAGAAACAGATGGATGCTTCGTTTCACTCAGCATGACGGGTAACGCAAGTCTGCGGTGGGGTTTGTTTCAATCAAACAGTATCATCTGCCCTTCGAGGTCGCGCGGCTGGGCGAAGAGCTTGCGGAGGAAGCTGTCGCGGTGCACGGCGCTGCGACCGAGCTTGAGGATGGCGTCGCGGTGTTCTTCCGTGCCGTAGCCCTTGTGCTGGGCGAAGCCGTAGCCGGGATGCTGCTTGTCCAGCTCGTCCATCAGCCGGTCGCGCGTCACCTTGGCGATGATCGAGGCCATCGCGATGCACAGCGAGCGGGCGTCACCGCTGACCACGCCGAGGTGCGGATACGGGAAATGGCGCAACGGCAGGCCGTCGATCAGCACGCGGCACGACACCGTCGGCGAGAACGCCGCTATCTCCGCCTCGCTGGCGAACAGGTCGGGCTCGATCTTCCGCTCAAACGCCGTCGGCGGATAGATGCCCTCGAGGGCGCGGCGCATGGCGAGCTTGGTCGCGCCGAGGATGTTGACGGTCTCGATCTCCGCCACGCTGGCGGTGCCGAAGTTCGCGTGGATCTGCCCCTGCGCCATCAATTCCTCGAACTCGGCCCAGAGCCCGGTGCGCTCGGCGGCGGTGATCTGCTTCGAGTCGTTGACGCGGCCGGACTTGCCGACGGCCCAGCGGCCCTCGAGAAATTCCTGCGACACCAGCACGGCCGCGGCCACCACCGGGCCGGCCAGGGCGCCGCGCCCGGCCTCGTCCACGCCGATCAGGCTGCTGAAGCCGAAGATCTGCTTGAGGTCGAATCCCCGGAGCTGGCGGCGTTTGGCCATGCGAGTCGGTTGGTTACCGCTTCCACTCCTTTTTTTCTTTCGGCACGGGCAACGGCAGTTCGTCGAGCTTGCCCGCCGCCGAAACGACCTCGTAGCACGTGCGGAAATGCAGCTTGGCAAAATGGCCGAGCGCCCGTGCGCCGAATTTCTCGATGAGCCGCGCCGCCTGCGCCTTCGCTTCCGCGCCGGCGCCCTTCTGGAGCTTGTCGCCGAACTCCCGCGACAATGCGTGCATGCAACGGACAAATTCGGCCCGCGCCACAATCGACGCCGCGGCGACGACGGGGTCCTCCTCGGCCTTGGTACGCATCGCGAGGGCGAAGCGCTCGAGCTTGCGCTTCTTCAACTCGCGTTGAACCAGCGGCTCCTTGGAAAACTGGTCGAGCAGACCGCGCGGCACCCATTTCTTTTTCAAGGCGTTTTCCAACGCGGTCGCATGGTGGGCGGCAAGCAGCCGGTTCAGGCTGGCGTAGGGCCGCGCCATCGTCCGGTTGTATTCGGCCATGTCGAGATAACAGGTCTCGACCACCACTCCGGGCGTGTGGCGGATGAGTTCGTCGAGCTTGATGATCTGGGCGTCGACAATCGTCTTGCTGTCGCGCACCCCGGCCGCGAGCCAGCCTCGCACCGCGTCGCCGTCGGCGATCACGGTCGCGGCGATGACCGGGCCGAACAAATCGCCCTTGCCGCTCTCGTCGAGGCCCGCGTGCGGCTCGAACCAGTCGGGGTGCAGCACCTCGTCGTAGCCGAGCTTCGGCGCGCCGGTGACCTCGGCCTCGATGACATTCTGCACAAAGTCCTCGGTCTCCTTGCCGGCAATGACCACCTTGCCACTGGTGTAGGCGGTCACGTTGACCTTCGGGCCTTTGAAAGCGAAGCGCGCGTAGGGCACCTCGACCTCCTCCCAGTGCTTCGCCGCGCAGGCGGCGCGCAGCTTTTCCATCTGCGCATCGTCGAGCTTGATGGTGTAGGTGGTGATCGCCTTGGGCTTCTCTTCCTCGGCGTCATGGGACCGTTTTGGCATGGGGAGGATTAGCCACAAAAAACGCGAAAAAGCACGAAGAGAAAATCATGGCTTCCCAGTCCGTCCTTTTGCGCCTTTTGTGCTTTCTGTGGCCAAAGCGCTTCAGTTGATCTCCCGTCGACCCGCCTTTCAAAAGGCGCTGCACGCGTGGTATCGCGTCCACCACCGCAAGCTGCCGTGGCGCGACGCCCCATCGCTCTACAAGACCGTCGTGTCCGAGTTCATGCTGCAGCAAACGCAGGTCGCGACCGTCCTGCCCTACTTCGACCGCTGGCTGCGTGAACTGCCTGACTTCGCGACCCTCGCCGCCGCGCCCGAGGCGAAGGTGATGAAACTCTGGGAAGGCCTCGGCTACTACACCCGCGCCCGCAACCTGCACAAACTTGCCCAAGCCATTGTCGCCATGCCCGCCCCGCCACGCACCCCGGCCGCGTGGCGCGAGCTGCCCGGCATCGGCCCCTACACCGCCGCGGCCATCACCAGCATCTCGTTCGGCGAGCCCGCCGCATGCGTCGACGGCAACGTCGTCCGCATTCTCGCCCGGTTGACCGGCGAGGGCCGGCTGTTTCGCGACGGCTCCGCGGCAGCGAAACATTTCACGCCGCTGGCCGACGCGCTCATCAAGGGCAGCAATCCCGGCGAGCATAACCAGGCAATGATGGAGCTCGGTGCGACGGTCTGCGTTCGGCAGAATCCATTGTGCCTCATCTGCCCCGTTGCGGAATACTGCGCGGCACGCGCCAGTGGAGCTCCGGAAAAATTTCCCCGACTCAAGCCGAAGCTGGTCGAGCAGCGCGCGGTCATCCGCGTCTGGTGCGAGCACCGCAGCAAGCTCCTGCTCCGCCGCGGCCACGCCAAGGCAAAGCGGCTCGCCGGACTGCACGAGCTGCCCGAGGCGTCCAACCTTGGTATCAAGATTCAGTCATTGCGAGAAGCCCGCAAGGGCGACGAAGCAATCCAGCTGGATCGCCACGCCCGGCCAAGCCGGGCTCGCGATGACAAGGCAGGGTTGACCCTCCTCGCCGTGAAACACCGGACCATCACCCGGTTCCAGATCACCGAGTCGATCTATCACGCGAAACCAACCGCCACACTGCTCAAGCGCATCACCCGGGACGCCGCGCTCGAATGGGTGCCACTGAAGCAACTCGACCGCGTCACGCTCTCGGGTCCGCACCGACACTGGATTCGCGAACTGCTGAGAAGGTAGGGGCCGGTGCCCCAACGGCCCGGGCGCTTAAGGGCAGGCGCCCCTACTGTCCAAACCGCGCCGCGACGAGCTGCGCGACGTGTTTCTTGGAAACGAGCACTTCCTCGACGGTGAGCCGCGGGCTGAGCTCGATGACGAGCGTGTGCTCGGGCCGCCAGAAACCGCTGACCATCTCGAAATCAATCCTGCCCGTGCCGATGGCGCGGTGGTCGTGGCCCTCGGCGTTGACGTCGTGCAGGTGGAAACCGATGGCGTTCGGCGCGTTCTTCTCCAGGTGCTCGCGGTGGTTGAGCAGCCCCATGTTCTGCTTGATCTGGGCGTGGCCGGTGTCGTGCCAGTAGCCGCAGGCGTCCAGCCTGGCCATGGCCGTGATTAAATCCGGATGATCGGCGTCGAACGGCAGTTCCTCGAATTTTTCCCGGTTCTCAAAGCCGAGCTTCACGCCCTTCTGCCCGGCGTAGGGCAGCAGCTCGATGAGGCCCTGCCTGGTGTTGGCCCAATAGGCCGGCATCCGCTCCTTCAGCTTGGCGAGGGATTTGGCCAGCAGCTTCTGGTAGATGGCGTCGGCGGCCAGGTCGGCCCCCTCGTGTGCGTCGAGGTAATTGTCCACCTTGCGCGCCGGGTTGAACCAGAAGAACTCGACCGCGCCGAGGTGCATGACGACCTTTGTTGCTTTCACCTGGTGGGCGAAGTCGATCGTGCGCTTGCTGTGCCGCAGCCACTGGTCGCGCTCGCGCGCGTCGGCCGACGACGGCAGGTAGAGGTTGGGCGCGGCGTGCGTCACGCCGGTGGGCAGCGGGCAGAAATTGTGGCAGGAGGCAATCTTGATGACGCCCTCTTCGACCGCCTTGAGGATGCCCGGCACGAGGGTGATGCGGATGCCGTGGCTCAGCTCCGCCCACTCGAAGCCCAGGCCGGCCATCTCCTTGAGCATCTCGTAGCCATCCTGGTGGCGGTGCGAGCACCAGCAGGTGGAGAGAGCAGTGATCGGCTTCATGCGCGGCGCAATCAGGGCAGGATAAGAGGCGCGAATCAAGCCGAGCGATGGATCGAAAGGTAGGGCGCGACCGCTGGGCGCGCCGAGCAGGAGCGGACGGCCTGGCGGTCCGTCCCTACCCTCGAACCGCAAAAAAAGGCCGGGCATCGGGGATGCACGGCCGGGGAACGGACAGTTGCCGGGGCTTATTCGGCGTAGCGGCGGCGCAGCATGCAGGTGAAGGCCATGACCTTCTCCTTGCGGCGGCGGCGTTCCGAGGGCTTCTCGGCATAACGCTTCATGCGGACATCCTTGATGATGTTCTCGCGCTCGAGCTTCTTCTTCATGCGGCGCAGCGCACGATCGATCGGCTCGTTTTTACGCATCTTGATCTCGATAGACATGGTAAATGGGAGGTGGGTGGAGAGGAAAAGGTGCAACAAGCCAGCCGCTCCGACCACCGTCAACCCCAATTTTTGGTTCAGCCCGGACGGGCTGAACCCATCGTGCCGAAGTCCCGCTGTGGCGGGATGAGGGTGGATTCGGCCAATCCCGTCACGCTGGCTAACCTCCGCGGGTGAATAACTTTACGCTTTCCGGCTTGCTCGCCTCTTTCGGCAAGCTTCCCATCACCCTCCGTGGCTTCCGCTGACAAGAATTTCGTCCATCTGCATGTCCACAGCGACTACAGCCTCCTTGACGGCGCCTGCCGCATCGACCGCCTGATCGACCGCGTGGCCGAGCTGGGCCAGACCTCGGTGGCGCTCACCGACCACGGCGTGCTCTTCGGCGCCATCGATTTCTTCACCACCGCCAAGGAGAAGGGCGTGAAGCCGCTCGTCGGCTGCGAAATCTACCTCGTCGAGGGCTCGCGGCTGGAAAAGACCGCGCGCGTCGAGGGCGAGAAGAGCCGCTACCACATGGGCCTGATCGCCCGGAACGCGAAGGGCTACGCCAACCTGCTCAAGCTGGTCTCCGACGCCCACCTCAAGGGCTTCTACTACAAGCCCCGCACCGACCTCGACACCCTCGCGTCGATGGCCGATGGCCTCATCGGCTTCAGCGGCTGCCTCGCCGCGTTGGTGCCGCAGATGTTGCTGCAAAACCGCTGGGAGGACGCCCGCAAGGCCACCGGGCGCTTCGTCGAGATGTTCGGCCGCGAGAATTTTTTCATCGAGCTGCAGGACCACGGCATCCCGGAACAGCGCCGCATCAATCCCCTCCTCCTCAAGCTGGCGGAGGAATTCAAGCTCAAGGTCGTCGCGACGAACGACGTCCACTACGTCAACGACACCGATGCCTCGCCGCACGACACGATGCTCTGCATCCAGACCGGCGCGAAGCTCGAGGACGCCAACCGCATGCGGTTCGACACGCAGCAATTCTACCTGAAGACGCGCGAGGAGATGTCGCGGGTCTTCGCCGAGGTGCCGGAGGCCGTGATCAACACCCAGGCCGTCGCCGAGATGTGCGACCTCAGCATCAAGTTCGGCGAAAACCGCTACCCGCTCTACCCGCTGCCGGTGGAGATCAAGACCGACAAGCCCGGCTACCTGAAGGAACTCTGCATTGCGGGTCTGCAAAAACGTTACGGCGTGGATTACAAGAAACCCGCCAAGGCGAAGGACCCGGCGCTCGCCAAGACCGTCGTCGAGCGCATGGACTTCGAACTCGGCGTCATCGAGAAGACGGGCTTCATCGACTACTTTCTCATCGTCTGGGATTTTATCGCGTGGGCCAAACAGCACGGCATCCCGGTCGGCCCGGGCCGCGGTTCGGGCGCATCCAATACGTCCGCGAGAAATACGGCCGCGAGTGCGTGGCCAACATCGTCACCTTCGGCACGCTCGGCGCCAAGGCCGTCATCCGCGACGTCTCCCGCGTCCACAATCTCCCCTACCTCGAGGCCGACAAGCTCGCCAAGATGATCCCCGACGAGCTCAACATCAGTCTCCAGTCTGCCATCGACAAGTCGGCCGAACTCCGCGACGCCATCGCCGCCAATCCACTGACGAAGAAAATCGTCGACCAGGGACTCGTGCTCGAGGGCATGGTGCGCAACTCCGGCAAGCACGCCGCCGGCATCATCATCGCCGACCGGCCGTTGAGCGAGTTCGTGCCGCTCACCCTGCAGGAGGGCGACATCACCACGCAGTTCGCCATGGACCCCGTGCAGAAGCTCGGGCTCCTCAAGATGGACTTCCTCGGCCTGCGCACGCTCACCATCATCCAGGACGCCGTGGACAGCATCCGGCGCACGGTCAGCCCGGCCTTCGACATGGAGACCGTGCCGCTCGACGACGCGAAGACCTTCGCGCTGCTCAACTCCGGCCGCACCACCGCCGTGTTCCAGCTGGAGTCCGGCGGCATGCAGGGGCTGTGCCGGCAGCTGAGCATCAATTCCATCGAGGAGATCGTCGCGCTCATCGCGCTTTTCCGCCCGGGCCCGATGGACCTCATTCCGCAATACATCCGCGGCAAGAAGGACCCCACCACCATCGAGTATCCCCATCCGCTCCTCGAGGAAGTCTGCCGCGAGACCTACGGCATCATGGTCTACCAGGAACAGGTCATGGAGGCCGCCCGCCGCATCGCCGGCTACACGCTGGGCGGCGCCGATGTGCTCCGCCGTGCCATGGGCAAGAAGAACGTCGCGGAGATGGAGCAGCAGCGCAGCGTCTTCGTCGAGGGCGCGCGGCAGACCAGCAACATTCTGGAGAAAAAGGCGCTCGAGATCTTCGCCTTGCTGGAAAAATTCGCCGGCTACGGCTTCAACAAGTCCCACTCCGCCGCCTACGCCATCCTCAGCTACCGCACCGGCTATTTGAAGGCCAACCACCCGGTGCAGTTCATGGCCGCCGTGCTGGGCAACGAAATCGGCAACTCGGAAAAAATCGCCCACTTCGTCGACGAGTGCGGCGCCATGGGCGTTCCCGTGCTCGGGCCGGATATAAATCTTTCCCGGGAAAATTTCACGCCCGTCATCGACCCCGCTCCATCTTCAATCTCAAATCTGAAATCTCAAATGGCCGGTGCAACCGGCTCGATCCGTTTCGGGCTCGGCGCCATCAAGGGCGTGGGCGAGGCCGCGTCGCAGAAGATCATCGCCGAGCGCGAGGCCAGCGGCCCGTTCAAGGATTTCCTCGACTTCACCGCCCGCGTCGACGGCCGCGCCATCAACAAGCGCGTCCTCGAGCACCTCGTGAAGACCGGCGCGTTCGACTACTCCGGCGAGAAGCGCGGCGTGCTCTTCGCGCAAATCGACGAGGCTCTCGCCTCTTCCGCCGCCCGGGCACGTGACGCCGCCGCCGGCCAGCACTCGTTCCTCGACGCACTCGAGGAATCCGCCCCGGCCACCAAGGGAGCCGCGGCGACCCCGCCGCGGAACGGCAACAGCCGCCACGCCGACTTCAGCTCCGCCGAGCGGCTGCAGTTTGAGAAGGAGCTGCTCGGCTTCTACATCTCCGGCCACCCGATGAACGCCTATGCCGGGCTGGCCGAGGCCATCACGACCCACACCGAAGAGCAGGTGCTCGCGGAGGGCGACCGGATGGAGTTCCGCCTCTGCGGCATCGCCTCGGGCATCACGCGGAAACTTTCGCGCAAGGACAACCGCCCGTGGGCGTTCTTCAACCTCGCCAGCAAGCGCGCCAGCATCTCGGTGAACATGTATGCCGAGGCGTTCGAGAGCTACGGCAAGAGTTTGGCGGAAAACCAGCCGGTCGTTGTGCTCGGCAACATCATGCGCGGCACCGACGGGGCACGACTCAACGTCAAGGAATGCTACCCGCTCGACGCCTACCTGCCGACCGCGGTGCGCAAGGTCACCTGGCTCCTCCACCCGGAGCACGCGGAGCTGCCCGACTTCCTGAAAAAACTCCGCACCGCCATCGACGCCTCCAGCGGTGAGACGCGCGTCGAACTCGCCTTTGTCTTCGAAGGCCGCGCCGCGCCCGTCGCCGAGATCGCCCCCAGCCTGGCGTGGCGCGTGGCGCCCGCCGCCTTCCAGGAACTGCGCTCGCATGCCGCCGCCGCCGGCACGGTCATCGAGCCTCGCCGGGTCGAGATCAAGGAGACGCGCCGCTGGAGCAACCGAACTTAACCACCACGACACAACGCCACCATGTTTCGGCTCGTCGTGTCTTGGTGCCGTTGTGGTGAAATCATGTCTGATTCCTCCATCTTCAACAACGCCGCCCGCGTCCTCAAGCTGGTGCAGGCCGGCACGCCCGCCGACCAGGCGCTGCGCGAGTCGCTGACCCAGGACCGCCACTTCACGGCACCCGCCGAGCGGCGCGGCATCAGCCGGGCCGTGTTCACCTATTACCGCTGGTGGCGCTGGCTCGATGAAGGCGACTCGCCGCAAAAGCAACTCGCCGCCGCCCTCGCCCTGCAGGAGCGCTTCGATAAGAATCCCGCCAGCCTCAAGCCCGAGGCACTCGCGGCCAAGGCCGTCCCCGACTGGCTGAAGGACGAGATGGACTTCATCCCGCCGGCGTGGCTGGCCCAACTGCAGCGCGAGCCACCGCTCTGGATTCGCGCCAAATCCGGCACCGGCATCGAGCTGGCGAAAAAGCTAAGCCATCTCACCCCTGCTCCACAGTCGGCTGATGCGCTGCGCTACTCCGGTCTGACCGACCTTTATCGCACGAAGGAATTCCAGGCCGGTGAATTCGAAATCCAGGACCTCGCTTCGCAACTCGTGAGTCTCGCCGCCGCCCCGCAGGCTGGCGAGACGTGGTGGGACGCGTGCGCCGGCGAGGGCGGCAAGACCATGCATCTCTCCGACCTGATGCGGAACAAAGGATTGATCTGGGCGAGCGACCGTTCGCACCGCCGGCTCGCCAAGCTCAAGGAGCGCGCCGCCCGCGCCAAGGTCTTCAATTTTCGCGCCGCGCCGTGGGAGGGTGGCATCAAGCTCCCGACCAAGACCAAGTTCGACGGCATCCTGGTCGATGCGCCGTGCACCGGTATCGGCACCTGGCAGCGCAATCCGCACGCCCGGTGGACCACGCAGCCACAGGACATCCGGGAACTCGCCGTCGTGCAGCGGCTGCTGCTCGACAATGTCGCGGGCTCGCTCAAGCCCGGCGGCAGGCTCGTCTATGCGGTCTGCACGCTCTCCCGCGCGGAGACGACCGCGGTCGCCGAAGCCTTCACCGCCGCGCATCCGGAACTCACCCCGGATCCGCTCTCCGCTCTCCACTCTCAGCCCTCCACTCTCTTGCTCTGGCCCCAGGAGCTCAACGCCAACGGCATGTTCATCGCAGCATGGAAGAAAAGGTAGGAACGGACCGCCGGGCCGTCCGTTCATTGCGGCGCGCCCAGCGGTCGCGCCCCACCCCAAGCAATAATGCCAAATTCCATAACCAAAATCACCGGCGCGACCGTGCGCGATGATTTCAACGCCATCAGCACGGTCATCCATTACACCCGGGCGGCCCACTTCCTCGGGCTGTGGGAATCGGAACGGGTGCTGATCGAGCGCTGTTTTCCCGACAAATCGGCGCGGCTGCTCGAGGCCGGGTGCGGCGCCGGCCGCGGGGCCGTGGGGCTATGGCATCAGGGCTACCGCAACATCACCGCCTTCGACTTCGCGCCCGAGATGATCGAGCAGGCGGAGAACCTCGCCGCCGAGCAGGGCATCGCTGGCCTCACCTTTCTGCAGGCCGACGCCACGCGGCTCAGCGAGTGTCATATAATAGATGACACTGCATTTGATGGGGTTCTGTTTTTGTTCAACGGGCTGATGCAGATTCCCGGGCGGGAGAACCGGCGGACGGCCCTGCGGGAGCTGCACCGCGTGTGCCGGCCGGGCGCCCAGTTCATCTTCACTTCGCACGACCGGGAAGACCCGCGCGAAACCAAGGCCTGGGCGGAGGAAGCCGCGCGCTGGGCCCGCGGCGAGCAGAACCCGCGGCTGCTTGAGTTCGGTGACCGTTACTTCGCCCACGAGCACGGGCAGACCTTCATGCACCTGCCCGACCGCCGCGAGGTGCTCGAAGACCTGCTGGCGACGGGGTGGCGGTTCGAGCACACCGCGCTGCGCGACGACCTCGCCACCGAGTCGCTCCCGGTCCGCGAGTTTTCTGACAGCTGCCGGTTCTGGATCGCGAGAAAAAACTAGCACGCGAGCTTGGCCGCGAGCACCGCCTTGGCCGCCGGCCATTCCTCCACCGTGAGGCTGAAAATCGCGGTGTTGCGCACATAGCCGTCGTAGCGCGCCTGGTATTTGCGCAGGATGCCCTCGAAGGTGCAGCCGAGCCGGGCGATGGCCGCGCGGGACCGGGCGTTGCGCTCATCGGTCTTCAACTGCACGCGGATCGCGCCAAGTTTTTCAAAGGCATGCGTGAGCTGCAGCAGCTTTGCCTCGGTGTTGATGGGCGTGCGCTGGGCTTCCTTCGCCAGCCAGGTGTTGCCGATCTCCAGTCCGCGGTTCGCGCGGCGGATGTCGAGATAGCGCGTCGAGCCCATCACCCGGCCGTCGCTCACGCGCACCGTCGCCCACGCCACCTCCGTGCCGGCCGACTGGGCCTTCAGTCCGTCCTCCAGCCATTTTGCCATTTCTCCCTCGTTCCCCAGCGGCGTGAGAAAAAACTCGAAAACCGCCGGATCCTGCGCGGCCGCGATCAACGCCGGCAGGTGCCGGCGCTCCAACGGCTCCAGCCGCACATGGCGGCCCTCGAGCAGGACGGGCTGGGGATCAAACACAGGTTGCATGCCGGCGAGCATGCAGCGAGGCCGCCGCGGCCCAAGCCGAAATCAGAAATCCACCAGCACAGTGGCCCCTCCGGCTAATAACGTTTTGTGGGTCTTGCGCCGGCGGGCTGGCCGCCCATCCTGCCGGCATGTCCCCGCTGTCCACCGACCGGGCCCTCCTGTGGCTCGGCGCCCTGCTCTACTTCGCTGGTTTTCTGACCGGCCTGGTGGCGGTCGCGCGGCGGCAGCCGTCCGGCGGCCTGCGCACCATCCTGAACACCCTCCTCGTCAGCGGCTGGATTTTCCAGATGGCCGGCCTCTACGTCCGCGGCCGCGCCATTGGCGGCTGCCCGCTGGGCAACACGTTTGAAATCGTCCAGTTCGTCGCGTGGTCGGCGATGGTGCTGTATTTCTTCGTCGGCCCCACCTTTCGCGGCAGCCCCCTGGGGCTGTTCACCGCCGGTTTCACCGCGGCCCTGGCGCTGGTCTCGCTGTTTATTCCGGCCTGGGATCTGACCCACGGGCAGAAAATCTTCGGCAACAATCCCTGGATCGAGCTGCACGCGGCGCTCGCGGTGTTCAGCTACGGGGTGTTCGGCCTGCTGGCGCTGACCGCGCTCATGGACCTGTTGCAAAACTGGAGCCTGAAGCACAAGCGGCTCAACGGCCTCTTCTGGTTCCTGCCCTCGGTGGTGCAGCTCGACCAGATCAACTACCGGCTGCTGGCGCTGGGCGTGCTGCTGCTCACGTTCTCCCTCGGCGTCGGCGCCTGCTGGTGGGTGCGCAACACCACCTCGGTGGACCTGCCGAAGCTGGTGATGACCTCTGCGGTGTGGCTCATTTACCTGTCGGTCCTGTTGCTGCGCTGGCGCACCCGGCTCGTCTCGGTGCGTTTCGCCTGGATCTGCCTCGTGATGTTCTTCCTGGCGCTAGTCTCGGTCAGGTTGGTGGACTCGAGCCGCCATCACGAAATCAAGCTCACGCCTGAACGCTGACCGATGGCGCCCTCCCCCTCCATTCTCTTCCTCCTCGGTGCCAGCCACCACACCGCGCCGCTCGCCGTCCGCGAGAAGCTCGCGCTCGACGACGCCCGCGCCGCCGCCCTCGCTGCCCGGCTGCAGGCGACGCCCGGCGTGAAGGAGTTCGCCCTGCTCAACACCTGCAATCGCGTGGAGATCTACGGCGTCGCCCGCGACCCGGAGGCGCTCGCCGCCATGCGCGCGGCCTTGTGCGAGATCACCGGCTGCACCCCGGCGGAGTTCGAGACCCACGGCTTTGCACGGCACAACCACGACGCCGTCGCGCACCTCTTCGCCGTCGCCGCCGGGATTGACTCGCAGATGCTCGGCGAGACGGAGATTCTCGGCCAGGTGAAGGCCGCCTACGACGACGCCCTGGCGCGCGCGTGGACCGGGCCGGTGCTGAACCGGGTTTTTCAGAAAACCTTCCAGGCCGCGAAATACATCCGCACCCACACCGCCATCGGCGACGGCCAGATCAGCGTCGCCACCGTGGCGGTGGACCTGGCCGGGCGCATCTTCGGCGAACTCACGACCAGCCGGATCCTGGTGATCGGCGCGGGCGACATCGGGCAGAAAACGGTCCAGGCCTTCCAAAGTCGCGGCGCCAGCGCGATCACGGTCGCCAGCCGCACGCTCGCCCGGGCCGAGGCCGCCGCGCCCGCCGGCGGCGAGGCCGCCAGCCTGGCCGAGCTGCCGGAGGCCGTGGCCGCCGCCGACATCGTGGCCAGCTCCACCGCGGCGCCGGAGCACGTGCTCACCCGCGACCTCGTGGCCGCCGCCATGGCACCCCGCCCCGCCCGCCCGCTCTTCCTGATCGACCTCGCGGTGCCGCGCGACATCGATCCCGCCGCGGCGGAGCTGGCCAATGTCTTTCTCTACAACCTCGACGACCTCGCCAAGATCGCCGAGGAAAACCTCGCCCAGCGCGAGGCCGAGGTGGCGCGGTGCCGGGCCATCGTGGCCGAGCGCACGGCGACGCTCTGGCCAAAGGTGGCGCATTCGCTCAACCATCACGCTCCCTGATGGAGGCGGGAAAACCCGTTCAGGCCCAGGGGCGTTGTCGGGCCCGCTCGAGGGCCGCCAGCAATTCGGGGACCTTGAGCGGTTTGCTGATGTAGTCGTCCATGCCGGCGGCGAGGCATTTTTCCCGGTCGCCCTCCATGGCGTTGGCGGTGAGGGCGATCATCCACGGGCGCTGCCGGGGATCGGGCCGGCTTTGCACGAGCCGGCTCGCCGCCTCGAGGCCATCCATCTCCGGCATATGCACGTCCATGAGGATGAGATCGTAGGGCTGGCGGCGCACCGCCTCCAGCACCTCGAGGCCGTTGGCCGCCAGGTCGGCGCGGTAGCCCTGGTTGCGCAGCATGAGCAGCGCGACCTTCTGGTTCACCACGTTGTCCTCGGCCAGCAGGATGCGGTCGGCATGGGCCGCCAGCGGGTCGGCGGGTTTGAACGGATGCACGGAGGCCACCCGGGCCGTTTCCGCCTCGCGCCCCTGCCAGAAAAGCTGTGCCAGCACATCGAGCAGCTGCGAGGGCTTGATCGGTTTGGTGAGGTTGGCGGCGAAATACTTGCGCGGATCCTCCGGCTTGCCCATCGAGGACAGCAGGATGAGCGGCAGCGGGCTGCTTTTCCGCAGCGCGCGGATTTTCTTCGCCAGCATCAGCCCGTCCATGTCCGGCATCTGCATGTCGAGGACGGCGGCGTCGAAGTTTTCCCCGGCCTGCAGGAGCTTGAGCCCCTCGGCCGGGGTTTCCACGGCGAGTGACGTCATGCCCCAGTTGGCGGCCAGATCGGTGAGAATGCGGCGGCTGGTGGCGTTGTCATCCACCACCAGCAGGCGGCGGCCCTGCACCGTGGCCTTGGTGCCGCCGGCATAGGGGCGCGGCTTGCTCACGACCGCCTCGGCGCGGATGGTGAAACTGAAGGTTGAGCCGCGGCCGGGTTCGCTTTCCACCCAGATGCGTCCGCCCATCATCTCCGTCAGCCGGCGACTGATCACCAACCCCAGTCCCGTGCCACCAAACCGGCGCGTGGTGGACGCATCCACCTGGGTGAAGGACTGGAAAAGCCGCGCCTGCGCCCCGGACGGGATGCCGATGCCGGTATCGCGCACCGCGAACATCATTTCAATCTGGTCCCCCTCCACCGCCAGAGGCTGCACGGAAAGCAGCACCTCGCCTTTGACGGTGAATTTCAGGGCGTTGCCGAGGAGGTTGACCAGGATCTGGCGCAACCGGGTCGGGTCGCCCCGGATGGTGCCCGGGGTGCCGTCGGCAATCTCGTAGAGCAGGTCGATGTGCTTTTCCGCGGCGCGGGTCGCCAGCAGGTCGAGCGTGCCCTCGACGCATTCGCGCAGGCCGAACTCCATCTGCTCCAGCTCGAGCCGGCCGGACTCGATCTTGGAGAAGTCGAGGATGTCGTTGATGATGGTGAGCAGGGCCTCACCGCTCTGGCGGATGGTCTCGGCGTAATCGCGCTGCTCGGGCGTGAGCCGGGAGTCGAGCAGCAGGCTGGTCATGCCGATGACGCCGTTCATCGGGGTGCGAATCTCATGGCTCATCATCGCCAGGAACTCGCTCTTCGCGGCATTGGCCTTTTCCGCCACCTCCCGGGCCGTGTTCAATTCCACCTGCACTTTTTTCAGCTCGGTGATGTCCACCAGCGCGTTGAGCTCCTGCGCCTCGCCACCGGCGGTCGCGTGGTAAACCCGGCGCATCAGCCGCACCCACACCACCGAGCCGTCCTCATGCAGGTAGCGCTTGTCGAAGGTGAACTCGTTGATGGCGCCGCTTCTCAACTGCTTCACCAGCTCGTGCTGGCGCGCAATGTCCTCAGGGTGGGTGCGCTGCAGGAAAAGCTCCGGCTGCGACCTCGCCTGCTCGGGGGTGACCCCGGTCAGACGCACATGCTCGAGGTTCACCAGGCGCGTCTCGTCCCGATCGGCGATGTAGAAGGAAAGCCCCACCGGCACCGACTCGAAGATGAACCGGAACTGCGCCTCATGGCGGGCCAGGTTCTCCTGCGCCTGCCGGCGCTCGGTGAGGTCCGTGATGGTCGAAACCTCCTGCAAAATCCTGCCATCCGGGCCGCGATAGACTTGCACCGTCAGCAGCCCGTGCATCACCGAGCCGTCCGGGTGCAGGTAGCGTTTTTCCAGGCTGTATCGGTCGGTTTCACCCCGGCGCAACCGGGCTGACTCGGCCTCCTGCCGGGCCCAGTCGTCCGGATGGGTGATGCGCTGGTAGCTCCCCGGCTTGAGCGCCTCCTCGCGGCTCAGACCCGTGATGCCCAGCACCGCGTCGTTGACCCACGTCTCCTTCTTCTCGCCATGGGAAACCCAGCTCACGCCGATGGGCAGGGCGTTAAGGATGAACCGGAACTGCGCCTCCTTCCGCGCCAGTTCCTCCTGCGCCGCCTTTCGCTCGGTGATGTTGCGGGAGATGCCAAAGGTGCCAATGATCCGCCTCGCGCCATCCCGCAGGGGCAATTTCGTAGTCGACACCCAAATCTCGGAACCGTCGGGCCAGGTTTCCTTTTCTTCGATGTCCTTCAGGGGCTGGCCGGTGCGCATGATCTCCTGTTCATTGGTCAGCGCCGGGCACGCGTGTTCCGCGGAGAAGAAATCTGCGTCCGTCTTGCCGAGCAGCTGGGCCGGATCACTCAGGCCGAACGCCCGCACCATGGCGTGGCTCACCCGCAGGAAGCGGCTGGCGGTGTCCTTGAAATAAACATTGTCGGGCAGATAATTCATCAAGGCTTGCATCAAGGTTTGTTCCTGGCGCAAGTCCTCTTCCGCCCGCCGGCGTTGGGTGATGTCGAGCTGCAGCGTCATGTAGCCCGTGACGCGGCCCTTGCTGTCCTGCAAGGGCTGGATTTCGATCTCCATCCAGCATTTCCGCCCGTCCTTGGCGTAGTTGAGCACCTCGCCGGTGTAGGGCTGGCCGGTGCTGAGCACCGTGGCCATGGCCTGCAGGGTGGCCGGGTCGGTCTCGGGACCGGGCAGGAACTCGGCGGGCCGGCGGCCCTTGATTTCCTCCAGGGTGTAGCCCAGCAGGCGGGTGAAGCCTTCGTTGATCCACTCAATGCGCCATTCCGCGTCCGCCAGCAGCACCGCGTTCGCCGTGCGGCTGGCCACCATCGCCAGCCGGCGCGACTCGCCCTCCGTGCGGCGCAGCTCAGCTGTCATCCGCGCCGCCAGCTCCAGTGCGCGCCCGCGGGCGTTCACCAGGGCCCAGGTCAGCAGGGCGCCGAGCACGCTCGCCAGCAATCCGCCGATGAAGATCAGCTGACCGGTCAGTTGCTCGATCCGCCGATTGTCGTTCTGCCGCATCTCCGTCCGCATTTGCCACCAGGCGAGGACCGCCAGCCCGGCGCTCAGGAAGAAAACGATCCACGGCAGAAACCTGCTGCGGCGTTTTGTCACCTGGCCTTCGGCGTAACGCATCCCCAATGTTCAGCCTAATCGCACCCGGGTGGCGACTTTTTTTCTCGCCTTAATCGAGGCGCTTCAGAGCTGTCGGGCCAGCCAATCCGCCGCCGACCGCCCTGCCGGACTGGTCGCAGTGCCTGCCGCCGGCTGCGCCAGCAGGGCCCGCAGTCGCACTTTTTGCACAGAAGTTTTTTTCAATCGTTCAGGATTGCCGGCACACTCCCGCAGTTGCGCCGCCAGCGCCGCGGGCGTCGCCGCCCCCTGGATGAACTCGGGATACATCGGCTCCTTGAGCAGCAGGTTCGCGATGCCGATGTAGTCGAGCTTCACCCACCAGCGGGCCAGCAGGTAGGTGATGAAATTGGTGCGATAGGCGATGGCGCCGGGAATCCCCGCCAGCGCGCAGTGCAGCGACATCGTGCCCGAGCTGGTCAGCACGGCCGAGGCCGCGGTGCAGCCGTCATTCCCGCGCAACTCAACCGCATCCGCCAGTTGCGGCCACCGCGCCAGGACGGCGCGCGCCGCCGCCGCCACCTCCCCGCTCGGATACAGCACGACCGCCCTCGCTTTCGGCGCTGTTTTCAAAAACCCGGCGAAGCCGGCCAGCAGCACGGGGAATATCCGCGACACCGCCTGCACGCGGCTGCCGGGCAGCAGCAAGACCGGGCCGCTCGCATCGTAGCGCACCGGCGGTGTGTAGTCGGCGGCAAGGAAAGGATGCCCGACGAATTCCGCCGGCAGCGACGTGTCGGCGTAGCACGCGGGCTCGAAGGGGAAAATCACGGCGAGGGCGTCGAGGTCTCGCGCCATGGCGAAGCGGCGTTTGGGCTTCCACGCCCAGATCTGCGGCGAGATGTAATAAAGTGCCTTGATCTTCCCCCCGCTCTTGACGCTCAGCCCGCGCTCGCGGAGCTGCGCGGCCAGCCGCAGGTTGAACCCGGGATAGTCCACGAAGCACACCGCCCGCGGCTGGTGCCGATCGATCCAGAGCAAAGTCGCGTCAAACAGCGCGCGGAAAAATGAATAGTGTTTCAGCACCTCGACAAAGCCAACGACCGAGGTTGCCGTCAGGTCGTGCAGCAACTGCGCGCCGGCCGCCGCCAGTTCCAGCCCGCCGAGCGCGCAAACTTTCAGCCCCGGATTTTTCGCGAGCAGTTCGCGCACCACCTTCGCCGCGTGCTCGTCGCCCGAGTGCTCGCCCGCGACGACGAGCAAGTCGACCGTGCCGGCCATGGGTGGCGGCAGTCCGAACAGGAGCGCTGGTTTGGGGTCGCTCACTTCTGCGCCTTGCGAATCTGGTCCGTGATGGTGATCGCGACCTCGAGCGCCGACTTGCCCAGCGCGCCGCCAACCTTCGGCTGCTTGGCGTCGCGCACGCTCTCGATGAAGTGCGCCAGCTCGATGGCAAGGGGCTCGCCCTTTTCGATGGGGATCTCGTGGACCGGGATGGAGCTGGCGTCGCCGGCCTTCGCGAGGCCGATCTTCAGCTTCACGCCGTAGGCGATGATGTCGCTCTTCTTCACCAGATGGCCTTTCTGGTTCATGAAATCGAGCGAGAGATAGGCGTTGTCCTGGAACACGCGGATCTCGCGGTTCTTCTTCAGGCTCATCCGGCTCGCGCTGAGATTGGCCACGCAGCCGTTCTCGAACTCGATGCGCGCGTTGGCAATATCCTCGGTCTTCGACAGCACATTGATGCCCACGCTGTCGATTTTGCGGATGGGCGACTTCACCAAGGCGAGCACGATGCCGATGTCGTGGATCATCAAGTCGAGCACAACGCCGACCTCGGTGCCGCGGGTCTGATAGGGCGCGAGCCGCTCGGTCGTGATGTATTGCGGGTGGCCGGTGTGTTTTTCCAGGTAACTCATCACCGGGTTGAAATGCTCGATGTGGCCGACCTGCACGAGGCAGTGGTGCGTCCGCGCGGCGGCGAGCACCTGCTCGGCCTCCTCGAGGCTCGCGCAAAGCGGCTTCTCAATCAGCAGATGGCAACCCTTGGCCAGCAACGGCAGCGCGACGAGCGCGTGCTTGTCGGTCGGCACCACGACACTGATCGCATCGCACGCCTCGCCCAGTTCCGCGATGGTCGCGAAGCGCCGGCAGTTGTGCTTGGCGCAAATCTCCGCCGCGCGCGCGTCGCTGGTCTCGAAGATGCCCGTCAGCTCCGCGCCGGGCAGCGTGGCGTAGATGCGGGCGTGGTGCTGGCCAAGCGAACCGACACCGGCCACGCCGCACTTGATCCTGGGGTTAGCCATGCCGGATACTCGATTCGTCTTCCGCACGTGGCAACAGCGATGTTGGCAAGATTCCTTATCCGTTACTTCACCTTAGATCCCAATTGAACTAAATCACACCGATTCATAGTCCACCGAATCTGGGCAAGTCCGTTGAGTGAGTTTCACTGTGTGACATCTCAATCTTTCAGATTTTTTGAATATTTGCTTCACGATTTTCTCGCCATGTTTTTTGCCGGAATAGACGTCAATCACGTTTAAAAGAAATCCGACCGCATTCATCACGGCCCCCAGGATCGATATTCTTAATCCAATCTGGAATCTTAAAACCATCATCAATTATCGAAGAAGTCCCGTCTACCTCTTCTTTATACACTATTGTTTTTTGTATCCTATCTACCCAGCAGATTTGCCCATGCTGAAATTTACTGAATCGGCCTATTTTCTCCCCCTGTGAAATAAGATCGGTTTCATCAGAAACGGGGTAACCAAGAAAACTCTTCTCGAAGCCCAATTTTGCCCATCGGTTCCGGATTTCTCCATGTGTTTCAAAAGCCCCGACCATTGGGTGCCAATGAATCGACCCTCTGCATCCATCAAGGCGCTGAAAATCGCGGTAACGACCAAGGCCATCCGCCGTCGGTAACTCTTCTTGCAACGGTTCCCCCAAAGCAGTTCTCACTTTTGGATACTTACGCTGGCTCGGCGTAAGCGCAGGAGATTTTTTACGGATGGCGGGTTGTTTTTTCACGAGATATTGCTGCCTTTAGACAAACTTCCTGTTGTGCAGAAGTGACTGGCGATTGGGGGGGGTCGTACAGGCGGGATTGTGCGTCACCAGCACCCGCACGGCTCCCAAGCACATCTCGCTGCCGCCTGACTTGACACCTTGTTATTCGCGAAGATGCTTTGGACATGTCCCGCAACGAACTCCAAGCGGTTGTTGATCGCAGCTCCATTGAGGACCGGCTGTTCCTGTCGGCCTACTTGCAGCATCTGGCCACCCGAGATGATCCAGCGGTGCAGGCCGAATTGGCGAACGCACATCGCGAGATCACACGCGGCCGGAAGGTCAATCTGCGGCAGTTAAAGCGTCTGCACCGCACTTTCACCAACACCGGCCTGTGAAACGGCTTTGACCCTACGATGTGGTCATCCCCACCTCGAAGATGGTGGTCTTCAATGGGGCTACGAAGCGTGAGCGTAAATCACTGCTCGATTTCTTTGACCGGCTGGCGGCAAATCCCTTCATCGAAAGCGACTGGGCGGTGGCCGATTCCACCGGTCGCACCCACGACCAGTTCGCTGTTGGCCGCTACCTTGTGACCTATTGGTCGGACCATGCTGTGCGCGAGGTCAGAATCGTCAAGCTGGAGCGAATCGGCTCAAGTTAGCGAAGATTAGTGGTTAACAGATCTGGCTTTTTGTTTTGGCAAAAGGCATTCCACCTGGCCGGCGACGCTGCCTTGTCAAACAAAGCGCCCATTGTGCAGCAATAGCTGGCGAATTGTTTTTTTCGCGTGGGCGGGATTATGCGTCACCAGCACCAGCGCGGCGCGCTCCTCGGCGCAGACCTCCAGCAGCAGGCTGATGACCTCGTCACCCGTCCGCTCGTCGAGATTGCCGGTCGGCTCGTCGGCGAGGATGACCGCCGGCCGGTTCATCAGCGCCCGGGCCACCGCCACGCGCTGGCGCTCGCCGCCGGACAATTGCGACGACAGGTGATGCCCGCGCTCGGCCAGGCCGACACGCTTGAGGAGGGCCGCCGCCCGGTCGCGCTCGGCCGCGCCGATGCCGCCGAGGATCCGCGCGCTCATCAGCACATTGGCCGCCGCGTCGATTTCCGGAATCAGGTAATAGGACTGGAAGACCATGCCGAGGAACCGGCCGCGGCGCGCGGTGAGTTCGCCCAGGCCGAGCCGGTGCGCCGGCTCGCTGCCCCACCACAGCTGACCCGCATCGGGCCGGTCGAGCCCGGCGAGGATGTTGAGCAGCGTGCTTTTGCCCGAGCCGGACTCGCCGCGCACGCTTACGGTCTCGCCGGCGCCGATGGCGAAATCCACGCCGCGCAGCACCTCAAGCGTGCGGTCGCCACTCGGGTAGTTTTTGCGCAGCCCGGCGGCGCGGAGGACGGTGCCAGGGTCACTCACTGCGGAGCGCCTCCACGGGTTTGAGCTTGGCGGCGCGCCACGCGGGGATCAGCCCGGCGAGGGTCGAGGCGATGAGGGAAAAGACGATGATGAAGACCACGTCCTTGGTCACGGTGTGGGCCGGCAGCGAGCTGAACTGGTAGAATTTTTCAAACACGTCCTGCCCCACGGTCAGCCGGGCGACGAAATGCACGATGTTGTCGCGGTAGTGCAGGAGCGTGAAGCCCAGCGCCAGCCCCACGGCCGTGCCCACCGCGCCCAGGAAGAGACCCTGCGCGCAGAAACAAACCGCCACCAGCCGGGCCGGGCCGCCCATGGCACCGAGCAGGCCGATCTCGCGGGTCTTGCGGAGCACGGACATCAACAACGAGATGGTGATGGAAAAAGTCGCCACGAGGACGATGAAGGCCATCAGGAAAAAGATCATGTTCTGCTCGAAGGTGATGACCGATTGGAACTCGGCGTTGGCCTCGAGCCAGGTGAGCGCCCGCGTGTCGGGCGGCAGCGCGGCATTGAGGGCGGCAGCGACCTCGTTGACGTTCGCGCCGGGCTGCAGGCGGACGTTGTAGCCGTGGACCTTCCGGTCGAGCCCGTAGAGATCCTGCATCAGCCGCAGCGAACAAAGCACCGTGGAACTGTCGAGTTGCTGGTGGCCGATGCGGAAAATGCCCGCGACCCGGGCCTCGCGGGGCAGCAGGACCTCGTTGCGCTTGAGCCGGTCGAACATCAGCGGCGAGTAGATGGCCACCTTGTCGCCGATCTTCGCGCCAAGCGAACCGGCGAGAATCGAGCTGAGAATCACGGAGTCGTCGTCGAGGTCGTCCAGCGAGCCCGCCACCAGGTAGCGCTCGAGGGGAATGACCTTTTTCATCCGCTCGAAGTCAAAGCCCTGGATGGCAGGGAATGCCGGCCGGCTGGCGAATTCGATCATCACCACGCCCCGGGCAAAAGGAGCCGCGGCCACGACCGAGGGCGACGCGGCCAGGATTTTTTCCACGTCACCGGTTTTGTCGCCCTCCACCAGATTGCGGGCGGTGATCTGGATTTCACCCTGGGTGTCGATGATCAGGCGACCGACCTCGTAGCCGAATCCACCCATGATGCTCGTCACCATCAGCATGATCGTCACGCCGAGCATGATGCCCACCGTCGCGATGACGGTGATGAACGAAACCCGCCCGGACGGGAACAGCTGCTTCAGGATCACGTCGCGGATGCTCTCGGCCCCGGTAAGCAGGATGCAGAGCCGGTCGATGCCCACGCCCATGCCGCCAGCGGGTGGCATGCCGTGTTCGAGGGCGAGCAGGAAGTCCGTGTCCATCTTCTGCTGGTCCGCGCCGACTTGCTGCGCGAACATCTCGCGCTGCACCAGCGGGTCGTTCTGCTCCGAATACGCCGGGGCGATCTCCATGCCGCCGATGATCAGCTCGAACACGTCGAGGGTGCTGTCGTCGCCGGGCGTGAACTTGGCCAGCGGGCACAGCTCCTTCGGCAGGTGGGTGACGAAGGTCGGTTGGATGAGAGTCGGCTCGATCTTCTTGGAAAAAATCTCGTTGGTAACCTCGAAGTCCTCCCACTTCGGGTCGATAGCGAGGCCCATTTTTTCGGCGCGGGCGATCTTCTCGGCCTTGCTGTGCTTGAACCAGTCGGGGTCGCCCGTCTCGGTGCGGATGAGGTCCTGGTATTTGGCCTCGCGCCACTCGCCGGCGAAGTTGATCACCTGCCCGCTGGCGGCGTGCTTGATTTCCGTGGTGCCGAGCACGTCGCGACACACGCCGGCAAAGAGCGCCTTGACGAGCTCCATCATGCCGCGGAAATCCGAATAGGCCTGGTAGACCTCCAGCATGGTGAACTCCGGGTTGTGCTTCCGGGAGATGCCTTCGTTGCGGAAAATGCGGCCGATCTCGAACACGCGGTCGTAGCCGCCGACCAGCAGGCGCTTGAGCCGCAGCTCAAGCGCGATGCGCAGGAAGAAGTCCACGCCGAGCGCGTTGTGGTGGGTGACGAACGGCCGCGCGGCGGCGCCGCCGGCCACGCCTTCAAGCACGGGTGTCTCGACCTCGAGAAACTTCCGCTCCGCGAGCGTCTGGCGGAGGCTGGCCACGATGCGGCTCCGCAGCATCAGGCGGGCGCGCGACTCGGGGTTGACGATGAGATCGAGGTAGCGCTGGCGGTAAACCTGCTCGGCGTCGGTCAGGCCGTGCCATTTTTCCGGCAGGGGGCGCAGCGCCTTCGCCACGAGCGTGTATTTTTCGACGCGCACGGTGATTTCGCCGCTCTTGGATTTGAAGAGCATCCCGGTGGCGCCGATGATGTCGCCGAGGTCGAGCTTCTTGAACGCCGCGTAGGCGTCGTCGCCCACCACGTCCTTCTTGAGGTAGAGCTGGAGCTGGCCCTGCTGGTCGAGAATCTTGACGAAGTGGCTCTTGCCCATGTCGCGGATGACCACGAGCCGGCCGGCGACCTTGACCGGCACGGTGTTGTCCTGGCCATCCACGTAGGCGGCCAGCGCCTCGGCGGAGAAATGCGTCTGCTCGACGGCGGCGCGGAACGGGTCGGAGCCCGCCGCGCGCATGTCCTGCAGCTTCTTGAGCCGCACCGCATACTGGTCGTGGGAAATGTCCTCGGGAAGGTCGCTCATGGAACGCCGCAGGCTTGGATGCCCCGGCGGCGGGCGCAAACGGAAAGTGGGCGCACCCCGGACGAAACAGTTGCACCGCAACCCATCCTGATTGAAATTGCCCGCCGTAATGTCCGCTCCCGCCACCACCCTCGCGCCTGCGACCCTTGACTGGGGCCGCACGGGTTATTCCGCGGCGTGGCGGCAGCAGGAAGAGCTGGTCGCCCGGCGCAACGCCGGCGAAACCGGCGACACACTCGTCTTCACCGAGCACGAGCCGGTCTACACGCTCGGCGTCCGGCCCGGCGCCGGGCAGCACATGATTTGGGACGAGGCCGAGGTGAAGCGCCGCGGCATCGTGGTCGTCCAGACCAACCGCGGCGGGGACATCACCTATCACGGTCCCGGGCAGATCGTCGGCTACCCGGTTGTCAGCCTGGCACCGCGCAAGGACCTGCACGCCTACCTGCGCCTCCTCGAGCAGGTGCTCATCAACTCGGTCGGCACCTTCGGCCTCGCCACCGACCGCCGCGCGGGCAAGACCGGCATCTGGCTCGGCTCGCGCAAGATCGCCGCCATCGGCGTCGCGGTGAAAAAGTGGACCACCTACCATGGCTTCGCGCTCAACGTGAACGCCGACCTCGCGCCCTTTTCCGGCATCGTGCCCTGCGGCATCACCGACGGCAGCGTCACCTCGATGGCCGTGGAGCTCGGCCACGACCTGGATCCAGCCGAGGTGAAGCGCGTTTTGGCACTTGAATTCTGGAGCCTCCTGCCGAAGTTCTTTGCCGGACAATGACGCCCACCTTGCGCAAACCCGACTGGCTCCGCGCCAAGCTGCCCTCCGGCCCGGCCTACCAGGCCACCCGCCGGCTGGTGGAGGAGAACAAGCTCCACACGGTCTGCCAGAGCGCGCAATGCCCCAACATCGGCGAATGCTGGTCGCGCGGCACGGCGACGGTCATGATTTTGGGCAACATCTGCACGCGCTCCTGCAATTTCTGCGCGATCCAGACCGGCCGACCCACGGAGTTCGACCTCGGTGAGCCCGCCCGCGTGGCCGATGCCGTCGCCAAGATGGGCCTGCGCCACTGCGTCATCACCTCCGTGGCCCGCGACGACCTGAAGGACGGCGGCGCCAGCGTCTGGGCCGCGACCATCCGCGCCACCAAATACAAGAACCCGCAATGCGCCGTCGAGGTGCTCGTGCCGGATTTCAAGGGCCACCTCGACCAGGTGGACACCGTGCTCGACGCCCGGCCCGACATTTTCAACCACAACATCGAGACCGTGGAGCGGCTGCAGCGCCCGGTGCGCGTGCAGGCCCGCTACGACCGCAGCCGCTCCGTGCTGCGCCACGCCAAGGGCCGCGGCTTCACCACCAAGACCGGCATCATGCTCGGCCTCGGCGAGACCGCTGCGGAGATCGAGCAGACCTTGCGCGACATCGCCAGCGACAAGACGGACATTCTCACGCTCGGCCAATACCTCCAGCCGACGCAACAGCACTGGAAGATCGACCGGTGGGTGCCGCCGGAGGAGTTCGCGCACTGGAAGCAATTCGCCCTCGCCGCCGGCCTCGGCACCGTGGAGAGCGGCCCGCTTGTCCGCTCGAGCTATCACGCCGACGAGCAGTCGTTGAAATACACCGGCGAGGAACACTTGAACCGGGCGCCGACGCTGGCCCGGGCCTGAGCCGCGCCCCGCGGGGATTTTTAAGATTAACCTCGCCGCAGGCCGCGGCGGGGTTAATTTTTCACGGGCAAAGCAACCCCCATGGAGACCAAGGAAAAAATCGTCGCGAACTGGCTGCCCCGTTACACCGGCGTGTCACTGAAGCATTTCGGCAGCTACATCCTGCTGACCAATTTCAACCGCTACGTCGAGCTGTTCGCCCACTGGCACCGCGTGCCGGTGCACGGCCGGAACAAGCCCATGACGAGCGCCACCGCCAACGACATCACCATCATCAATTTTGGCATGGGCAGCGCCAATGCGGCCACCGTGATGGACCTGCTCGGCGCCATCAAGCCCAAGGCCGTGCTTTTCCTCGGCAAATGCGGCGGCATCAAGCACCGCGCCAAGCTCGGCGACATGATCCTGCCCATCGCCGCCATTCGCGGCGAGGGCACGAGCAATGATTACTACCCGCCCGAGGTGCCCGCCCTGCCCGCCTTCGCGCTGCAAAAGGCCATTTCCACCACCATCCGCGACCACAAGCGCGATTACTGGACCGGCACCGTTTACACCACCAACCGCCGCATCTGGGAGCATGACGGCGAATTCAAGAAATACCTGAAGAAAATCCGCGCCATCGCCATCGACATGGAGACGGCCACCATCTTCATCGCCGCCTTCGCCAACGAGATTCCCGCCGGCGCCCTCCTGCTCGTCTCCGACCAGCCGATGACCCCCGAGGGCGTGAAGACGATCGAAAGCGACCGGAAGATCGACGAGCAGCATGTCAGCGCACACATCCGCATCGGCCTCGATTCCCTGAAGCAGCTCATCAACAAGGGCCTCACGGTCAAGCACCTGAAGTTCTGAGGCGGCGAACGGCGGAATCCCAGGTTTTTCCGTCCCACTCATCCCATGATCGTCCGGATCAAAGGCGCCATTTCCAACTGCTACCTGCTAATGGGCGACCGGCCCATGCTGGTGGACACCGGCGCGCCCGGCGACCTGAAGCGCATCCTCGCCGCCCTACAGGCCAATGGCGTCGAGCCCAGGCAGCTCGCGCTCATCCTGCTCACCCACGGCCACAGTGACCACGCCGGCTGCGCCGCCGAGTTGAAACGCCGCAGCGGCGCCCAGATCGCGCTGCACGCCGGCGACGCCGCGCTCGCCCGCAGCGGCCAGAACGGCGTGCTCGCCGCGCAGGACCTGATCGGGCGCATCGTGCGCCCGTTTGTAAACGAGCAATTCGAGGCCTTCGAGCCCGACCTGCTTTTCCGCGACGGTTTTTCGCTGGAGCCGCACGGCGTCAGGGGCCGCGTGCTTGCGACGCCCGGCCACACCTTCGGCTCGGCCTCGGTGGTGCTCGCGTCGGGCGAGGCGGTCATCGGCGACGTGCTGCGCGGCAGCATGGTGTGGCCGAACAAGGCCAGCCTGCATTTTTTCTGCAACGACCCGGAGACGAACACCCGCAGCATCGTGCGGCTGGCACGCGAGGGACTGTTGCGCTGCCACCCGGGCAACTTCGGCAGTTTTCCCGGCTCGGAGCTGCACCACTTCCGGGTCACGGCCTCCGGCGAGGTGCTGGAGCTCTCCGGCGAGCCGGTGTGAAGCCGTTTACGGCTGCACGTCCACCCAGAAGGGCGCGAAGACCTCGGTCCCGCCGAGATTCACGTGCGCCCAGATGGCGTAGCGCCCGGGCGACGGGATGGTGACCTTGAAATTCAACTCGGGGTGCAGCGCATCGGGCGGCTTGGCTAGGTCGGTTTCCCTCGGGTGCAGGTGCGCGAAGCCGCTGCGCGTCTCGTCGAACGCGACGAGGTGGGCGAACGCGCCCATGATCGGCTGCAGCGGCACGGGCTCCTTCTCCGCGCCCTGGCTCTCGATCCGGAATTTCAAATCCGCCGGCTGCCCGGCGCGGAGCACCGCCGGCCCGACCAGCTCGAATTTCAGGCCGCCCGCCTGGAAAGTGGTGTTCGGCTCGCGGATGACCCGGGCCACCGCGCCCGGCACCGTGAAATCGGCCGAGGCGTAGAGTCCGCGCGCGGTGGCGACGGGCATGAAGTCGGCAAACACGCGGTAGACGCCGGCGCGCATCGGCGTCATGGTGAACACCCATTCGCCCGGCCGCCGGCCCGGCTCGGGATGGATGTGCTGGTAATCATTGAGCGTCGGATCGACGATGAGCAGGTGGAGCTTGCGGGTGTGGGCGACGAGCAGGTCCTCCGGCGCGATGGGTTTGCCGCTCGCGGTACGCAGTGTGAGGATGAAGGAGACCGGCTGGTTGAGCGCCGGGTCGCGGTCGGGCTTCAGCGTCAGCACCACGGGCGAGCGCACGGCCACGACGGGGATGAACTGCGGGTTGACGGGATCGCAAAACTCGAGCGTGCCCTTCCCCTCCCCCTCCATCCGGAAATCCATGTGGTTCAGGTTGGTGCCGGTCGGCAGCAGCCGCACGATGAGATAGAGCGCCAGCGCGACGGCGGTGATGATGGATATCTGTCGCAACTGGTGGGGCGCGATCACTGGGCGCGCCGTTCCATTCTCCGACGGACGGCCCAGCGGTTCGTCCCCACCGTGTTCAGCCTCACTCATTCCTTCTTGAGTCGCCGGACGAAGTCCTCGATCAGCCAGGTGCTGCCGTCCACGCGGTAGGTGATCTGGCCCTGCTCGTTGATGAGCACGGTGGCGAGCGTGTGCTTGATCGTCGCGCCCTCGAATTCGCGGATGACGCCCAACTGCGCCAGCAGCTGGCGCACCGCCGCGTCGGGCCCGGTGAGGAACGACCAGTTCGAGGTGTCGAGGCCGCGGAGCTGGGCGTATTCCTTGAGCACGCCGGGCGTGTCGTATTCCGGGTCGAGGGAGAGGGAGACGAGTTCGAAGTCCTTCGCGCCGGCCGCCTTCGCGGCCTTCTGCAGCGCCGCCATGTGCTCGGTGGCGGCCGGGCACATCGTGGCGATCGGGCAGCGGGTGAAGATGAAGTTGAGCACGACCTGCTTGCCGCGGAACCGGCTGCCGGAAACCGCGCGGCCCTCCTGGTCGAGCAGCGTGAACTCGGGCAGGTTCTCGCCGATTTCCCGGTAAGACTCCCGGCCGCGCATCACCGTGTCCTGCGCGAGGGCTTTTGCCGCGGCGTCGAGCGCGCGCTGGGTCGCCGCGTCGTCGGGCCAGATTTTTTCCAGGGAAAACTGGTCGCCCTTCACCACGAGCTCGG